>Ga0194131_10011959_pt1 | contig 10223 bp, 10 predicted proteins | sample TA2KigO120mmetaG_FD_148631 | JGI IMG/M metagenome (GOLD analysis project Ga0194131, IMG submission 148631) | Freshwater microbial communities from Lake Tanganyika, Tanzania - TA2015053 Kigoma Offshore 120m | ecosystem: Environmental > Aquatic > Freshwater > Lake | place: Tanzania: Lake... | reverse complement strand
CCGCCAGACGCCCGTTGTGGATTCCAATCACAAGGTGGTGGGTCTACATCTCTGGGACGAGATAAACTCGCCGGCAGAGCGACCCAACTTAATGGTGATCATGGCTGGCGGCCTTGGGACCCGCCTGCGTCCGCCTACCGAAACTTGCCCCAAACCCATGCTAGTGGTCGCTGGTAAGCCAATGCTTGAGCACATCATTGAGCGAGCCAAGACCGAAGGCTTTGGCCGCTTCATTATCTCTGTCAAATATCTTGGACATATGATCGAAGATTACTTTAGCAGTGGCGAACGCTTGGGCGTACAGATCAACTATCTGAAGGAAACTACGCCGCTCGGTACGGCCGGTGCGCTGGGTCTGTTGAATCCTCGCCCGGAGCTGCCATTCGTCGTCACCAACGGGGATGTTCTGTCCGACATTAAGTACGGGGAGCTGATCGATTTCCACGCCCGTCATTCTGCCGTGGCAACCATGGCGGTTCGATTGCACGAATGGCAGCACCCTTTCGGCGTGGTGCAGACCCAAGGTGTGGACATCATAGGCTTCGAGGAGAAGCCGATCGCCCGCACCCACATCAACGCCGGAATATACGCGCTTAGCCCCGACGCCTTGAATGAAATGGTGGCGAACACTCATTGCGACATGCCAACGCTTTTCGAACAACTGCAGTCAAAAGGCAAACGTACCGTTGCCTATCCGATGCACGAACCATGGCTTGACGTGGGTCGTCCGGAAGATTTGAGTCGGGCAAACGGGAAAAACAAAAAATGAGGTGGTATCAATGAGTGTTCAGAATTTACGGTGGTGTCAGAACTGTTTGGCTATGTCGACGCGTCCTCGTCTCACCTTCGACACGCGTGGCTGGTGCAATGCATGCGTGTGGACAGAGAAGAAGAAAACTCTGGACTGGGATGCTCGTCTTGTCCAATTGCGCCAGCTTCTTGATAAGCATCGCGGTAATGGTAGGCGCTTCGATTGTCTAGTACCGGTGAGCGGCGGCAAGGATGGCTCCTATGTTGCCTACAATCTCAAGCACAAGTACGGCATGAGTCCCCTTACAGTGACCGTTACCTCAGCCCTGTCGCTTGCTTTGGGGGACGAAAACCTGAAAGCTTTTGTGAATAGCGGCTATAACCATATCTCGATCAACCCCGCCTACAACGCGATGCGAGTGCTCAATAAGACCGGTTTTGTCGAGATGGGCTTTCCTTATTACGGCTGGCTGATTGCAATCCATACTGCCGTAATCCAGACAGCCATCGGCTTTGGGATTGGCCTTGTTTTCTATGGTGAAGATGGTGAGGTTGAATACGGGGGCTCGACCGAGACGGAGAAAAATCCAATCTATGACGTGCATTACCAGCGAAGGATATACCTCGAGGGCGGTTATGAAAAAGTGCTGGCCTCGTCCGGCCTGTCCGACGAAGAGCTGTACTTTTTCCGCTTTCCCGAAGCGAATGATCTTGAGGCGCATCCTATCGATTTGACGCACTGGTCGTACTACGAGAACTGGGATCCTTACAGGAACTATCTCGTCGCTAAGGAACACTGCGGCCTGAAGGAGGCTGAGGAAACCAACCCCGGTACGTTTACGAACTTCGCGCAGAATGACCAGGCCCTCTATGCGCTGCATACGTATTTGATGTATTTGAAGTTTGGTTTTGGTAGAGCCAATCAGGACGCCTCCATCGAGATTCGCCGCGGCGCGATGGATCGTCAGCAAGCGGTTAATTTGGTCCGTCTTTACGATGGGCACTACCCCGAAGAATTCATTGATCTGTACCTCGACTATTATCAGCTGAGCAAGGCTGAGTTCGACGCCGTGCTGGATCGTTACGCCAACAAGGGCCTGTTCGACAAGGTCGATGGGCGCTGGCGACCCAAGTTCACGATTGTCTGATGGGCACAACGATTACGATCATCGACTATGGCATGGGTAATCTCAGATCCGTGCAGAACGCCTTGCATTATCTTGGCGTGGGTGCGGTCATCAGCAATTCAGCAGCGTCTATTGCATCAGCAGATGCTTTGGTGCTCCCCGGGGTTGGTTCTTTTCGGCCCGCCATGCTGGCGTTGGAGTCGACAGGGCTCGATCAAGCAATTCGAGATGCCGTCCTCACGAAAGGTAGAAATATCCTTGGCATATGCCTAGGAATGCAGCTGATGGGCACGTCAAGTACCGAAGATGGCGTTACCCAGGGCCTGGGATTGATTCCCGCACCCGTTGAACGCTTTTCGGACAGGGACGGGCGCAAGGTCCCGCATATCGGTTTCAATACAGTGACAGCCGCTGCACAATCCCAACTAATGCGCGGCATGCAAGATAAAACGGATTTCTACTTTGTGCACTCGTATCGAATGTCTCCGCTGGGTCTGGCGGGCCGTGTTTCCACCTGCGATTACGGGGGGCTTTTTGTGGCTGCCTATGAGCAGGCCAATATTTTTGCGACTCAGTTCCATCCAGAAAAAAGCCAGACTAACGGCTTGCTTCTCCTCAAGAACTTTTTGGCGCTCTGATCGATGCTGAAAAAGCGCCTTATTTTCACGCTGCTGTACAACAACGGGCAGTTCATGCTTAGCCGGAATTTCCGCCTCCAAAAGGTCGGAGACTTAGGATGGCTGCAAACGAACTACGACTTCTCAAAGATATCCTTTTCGATCGACGAGATAGTTGTTCTCGATGTCACGCGGGGAGTGCGCGATCTGGATCGATTCTGCGATTCAATGAGGGCGCTGGCCGAGAACTGTTTTGTCCCGATTGCTGCAGGAGGCGGCGTTGGGGATATTGCGTCTGCGAGAGCATTGCTCAGGTCGGGAGCCGACAAAATAGTAGTTAACAGCGTTATCGCTGAAGCTCCCAGTTCTGTTGTCACGCTGGCACGGGAGTTCGGTCAACAATGCATTGTCGCCTCCGTTGATCTTAGGCGCGACAGCGACGGCGATCTACAAGTACTGACAAAGTCGGGATCACGACCCGAGATGGAGAGCGCCTACGCTTATCTCTCTCGCCTCGCGGAAATGCCTGTAGGGGAGTTGTACCTGAACTCGATCGACCGGGATGGAACGGGACAAGGGCTGGATCTGTCACTGTTGGATGTATTGCCCAAAGCGCTCACACAGCCAGTTATCTTGGCCGGGGGTATCGGGAACGCATCCCATATGTACCAAGGATTGACAGACAACAGGCTTGACGCGGTTGCAACAGCGCATCTTTTCAACTTTGTCGGAGATGGGCTTATCCGTGCGCGGCAGGCCTTGATCAAGGATGGAATAGCACTGGCTTTTTGGGACCTTGATATTCTTTCCAGGCTTGAAGTGAATAGATGGCGCGGAATACATTGACACGAGCTTTAATCGTTGGCCTGGGCAGCATAGGCCAGCGTCATTTGCGCATTGCTCGCTTTCTGTTACCATCGGCTGACATTCGCATATTGCGGCACCAGAAGTGCGAATCGGTGCCCGAGTATGCCGACAGCTGCATCAGCTCAATAGATGAGGCACTGGATTTTGCGCCACAGGCTGCCGTGATTAGCAGCCCGTCGACTTTTCATATGCAGACCGCGCAGCCGCTAGCCGAGGCCGGTGTGCATCTGTTGGTGGAAAAGCCCCTCGCTGCTTCGCTGGAGGGCGTGGGGCGGCTATTGTCCACTTGCGCTGCGCGTAAGCTGGTGCTGATGACCGCCTACAACCTGCGCTTCCTTCCTTCCCTGCAGGAATATCGCCGGCTGATCCAGTCGGGGCGCATCGGTAGGGTCATCTCCGTGCGCTGTGAAATCGGCCAATATCTGCCTTCCTGGCGCCCCGCTTCAGATTATCGCCAAGGCGTTTCTGCTTCGCGCGCGCTCGGCGGCGGCGCATTGCTTGAGCTCAGCCATGAAATAGATTATCTGCGCTGGATATTCGGCGAAGTGGCGTGGGTCCAGGCAAGCCTGAGCCGGCAGAGCGATCTGGAGATAGATGTCGAAGACACTGCCCATCTGATCCTCGGGTTCGACTCGGGCACGGATGGACGCAAATTGATCGCCAACCTGAGCATGGATTTCGTGCGCCAGGATACAACGCGCCAATGCCTGGCCATCGGCGAACAAGGCAGCTTGCGCTGGAACGGCCTGACCGGAATCGTCGATCTGTTTCCCGCCGGCGGGGCGGCGTGGGCACCGGTGTTCGTCCACCCGCCGAAGCGCGACGAAAGCTATACGCTGGAGTGGCAGCATTTCATCGACTGCATACGTACAGGCAGCACGCCCATGATCGACGGTCGCGATGGCCTTGCAGCCTTGAGCATCATCGAAGCCGCACGCCTGTCGGCGGCCACGAATTACGCCACCCCGGTAGCAAAGGAGAGCCAGACATGAAAGCGGTCGCCTTCATTTTTGCGCGCGGCGGCTCCAAGGGGCTGCCGGGCAAGAATGTGCGTCAGATCTGCGGCAAGCCCATGATTGCTTGGGCTATTGAACAAGCGAAGGCAGTTAAGCGCATCAGCCGGGTGATCGTGTCTACGGACTCCGAAGAGATCGCTGAGGTGGCGCGCCAATACGGAGCGGAAACGCCCTTCATGCGCCCGCCTGTGCTGGCGCGTGACGACAGCCCCGAATGGCTGGCATGGCGGCATGCGCTTGGCTATCTGCAGAACGAGGGCGGCTTGCCGGACGCCATGGTTTCCGTGCCGGTCACCGCGCCACTACGCGAATCAGGAGATATCGAGTGCTGCCTCGACGATTTTGCGCGCGGCGGCGCCGATGTTGTAGTGACGGTCAGCGCTGCGCATCGCAGCCCCTACTTCAATATGGTCAAGCGCAACGAGGACGGTACCGTGGGGCTGGTCATTCCGCCGGCCGGCAATGTGTCTCGCCGCCAGGATGTGCCGCCCGTCTTCGACATGGCGACGGTCGCCTATGTTGCTAGCCCCGAATTCGTGCTGACGAAGAATTCCTTGTTCGAAGGGCGGGTACGCGCTGTCGAAGTGCCGCCGGAACGTGCCATCGATATCGATACGCCTCTAGATTTCCTGATTGCCGAATGTCTGATGAAAGGGCTTGGCCATGACGACACTTAACGCACTCATGAAGCTCAATGGACGGCGCGCACTGATTACGGGTGCCTGCGGAGGCCTAGGCCGTGTGATGGCGCCAACGTTTGCCGAACTAGGTGCCGATCTGGTGCTGCTGGATCGCAGCGATACGCCGCTCGTCGAACTGGCCGCGGAAGTCACAGCGGAATGGGGCGTGGATGTTGTGGTTCGTCATTGCGATCTCGAATCGCAAGCGACGCGCGACGAGCTGATTGCCGGCCTTCTCCAGGAAGGCCGCCTCGACATCCTAATCAACAACGCCGCCTTCGTCGGTACGTCCGGCCTGCAGGGGTGGGGCGTGCCCTTCGCTGAGCAGTCCATCGAAACCTGGCGTCGCGCGCTCGAGGTCAACCTCACGGCCGCCTTCCATCTGTGCCAGAGCCTTGTTCCTCTGCTGCAGGTAACCGGTCACGGCAGCATTATCAATATCGGCTCCATCTATGGCGAATATGGGCCGGACTGGGGACTGTACAAGGGTACCTCGATGAGCAATCCCGCAGCCTATAGTGCATCTAAGGGTGGCCTATTGCAGTTGACCCGTTGGCTCGCGACCACCATGGCGCCAGCGGTGCGTGTCAACGCCATTTCGCCGGGCGGGATCGCGCGCGGCCAGGTACAGGCGTTCGTTGAGCGCTATGAAGCACGGACGCCGCTGGGCCGCATGGCTACCGAAGATGACTTCCGCGGCGCGGTGGCGTTTCTGGCGAGTGACATGTCTGCATACGTGACTGGACAGAATCTTTTGATTGATGGTGGATGGGGAGTTTGGTAATGAAGGTATACATTGAACCTGGTGCTTCGGGAAATATCCTGACAACCGTCGCTATTGGGAAAGAGTATCTTGAACCCTGGGAAAATAATGCACTCCCTAGTTGGGATGAATACTGCCGAAAAAATGATCTTGGCCTTATTGTTTTTAATGAGGAAATGCTTGAAAAAGATAGCAGTGTTTGGAAAAAGGCAAACTGGCAGAAATTGCTGATTGGACGTGCGCTTGATGAAGCTGGCATGAATATAAAGAATGTTTGCTATCTTGATACGGATATTCTCATCAGCCCGCTAGCGCCGAATGTTTTTGATGACTATGACGATGAGACTATCTGTTTGGTTTCGCAAGTCCATGGGTTGCCTCAATCTTTGCACCAGACGTTGCGTCGCCTCGCTTTTTTGCGCCACACAAACTGGGATAGGCAGTACCCGCTGGACTCAGCACTTTTCATGACACCAAAGCAAATATTCGAGTTCCATGGCGTTCCCCCGCATGACGAATATGTGTGTACCGGCTTCTTCGTGTTTAGCGTCGCCAAGCATGGAGAGCTGCTGAAAAGCTGGTTTGATAAGTACCAGAAAGGGGTGCAGTCCATAACAGGTGGGGGCGAAGAACCACACTTGAACCATGAGTTGATGAGTTGGGGGAAACTGTCGTGGTTGCCATACGAGTTCCAAGCACTTTGGACGTATGAAGTGGCCTGGCGGTACCCGTTTCTTTTCGAGTTTGGCCGAAACAACGAGGCACTCATACGAGAGTGCATCGAGGCGTCGCTTTACGCCAACCATTTCCTGCACTTTGCAGGGTCGTGGCACGAATGCCAGATGTGGAAAATCGGCAGGTTCTTTGAGGGAGAGAGACAACGGAGCGAATTAGACGCCTATCTCGCATACTTGGCGACCCCAGTTACGGGGCAGCCAAAGGGAATGATTAGGCCGTAATCTTGGCTGCAACAGATATGCTACAGGTACGATGCAATGAAATATAAAGATGGGCCTTTTGAATTTCGAGTGGGTTAAGCGGCATGGGGGTTGATCTTGCTGAAATCGAGCTTGCCGGCAAGGAGGAAGACGACGGCGCGGATGGTGGAGAAGTTGCCATAGCCGCGTGCCTTGCGCTTGGTGGCCTGAAACAGGCCGTTGATGGCTTCGAGGAAGCCGTTGGTCTGGCGCGTCTGCGTCCAGGCGACGATGCCGTCGAGATGGCCACGAATCAGCTTGGCGACTTCCTTCATGGGCTCAACCTTCGAACGCATGACGTTGGTGGCCCACTGCGTGAGCATGTCACGCACGACATTGATCTGTTTGCGCTCCAGAATCTCGCGCAATTGCTCCTTGTAGAGCCAGGCGCGGGCGGTGCGCTTGGTAGTCACTTGCGCGATGAGCGCATCGAGGTCGGCACGGGCATCGGCTGTCAGGCTGGCGCGATCCCTCAGGAGCTTCCAGCGCAAACCCTTCAGGCTCGGATCGACCTTCTGTTCGATACGCCGGGTCTTGTCGACGGCAGTGTTGGCGTGGGCGATGACATGAAACTTGTCGAAGGTAATCCGGGCGTTGGGCAGGTGCTTGGTCACGCCCTTGATGAAAGCGGGCGACATGTCGATGGAAATGGACTCGACGGCCTTCGGGTCGCCGCCGTGAGCGGTGAAGTCAGCGGCGAATGCCTTGTTCGAAGGACGGGTACGCGCTGTCGAAGTGCCGCCGGAACGTGCAATCGATATCGACACGCTACTGGATTTCCGGATTGCAGAATACCTCATGAAAGAGCGCGACCATGACAACACTTGATGCACTCATGAAGCTCAGCGGACGGCGCGCACTGATTACGGGTGCCTGCGGAGGCCTGGGCCGCGTGATGGCGCCAACGCTGGCCGAACTCGGCGCCGATCTGGTGCTCCTGGATCGCAACGACACGTCGCTTGCCGAGCAGGCTGAGGAAATCGCAAAGCAATGGGGCGTAAATGTCGTCGCTCGCCATTGCGATCTCGAGTCGCAATCGGAACGCGATGCGCTGATTGGCGAACTTCTGCTGGAAGGCCGCCTCGACATCCTGATCAACAACGCAGCGTTTGTCGGCACGTCGGGTTTAAAAGGATGGGGCGTGCCCTTCGCCGAGCAATCCATTGAAACCTGGCGCCGCGCGCTTGAAGTCAATCTCACGGCCGCCTTCCATCTGTGCCAGGGCCTCGCGCCCCTGTTGCGGGCAAGCGGCCACGGCAGCATCATCAATATCGGCTCCATCTACGGCGAGTATGGGCCGGACTGGGGTCTCTACGAGGGCACCTCAATGAGCAATCCGGCTGCCTACGGCGCATCCAAGGGGGGCTTGATGCAACTTACGCGATGGTTGGCTACAACGTTAGCACCACGTGTTCGGGTGAATGCGATCTCTCCAGGCGGTGTTGCCCGTGGACAGCCTGCCACATTTGTTGCGCGATATGAGGCACGCACTCCGCTCGGCCGTATGGCGACTGAAGACGATTTCCGTGGTGTCGTGGCTTTCCTTGCCACCGACATGTCCGCATACATGACGGGGCAGAATCTTTTGGTTGATGGTGGGTGGGGAGTTTGGTGATGAAGGTATACAAAGAGCCGGGGGCAAGTGGCCATATCCTGACGACGATAGCGACCGGCGGAAATTTCCTGCAGCTGTGGGACAGTCATGCACGACGCGGCTGGGAAGAGTACTGCCACCGCCATGACCTCGGTCTGATTGTATTTGAAGAGGATCTGGCTGCGCCTGATGGCGAAGCTTGGAAAAAAGTCCACTGGCAGAAGATGCTGATGGGGGAGCAGCTCGCGCTGCATGCGCCCAAAGTCACCAATGTCTGCTATCTGGACACCGATATCCTGATCAATCCGACTTCGCCAAACGTTTTTGACGGCTATCGTCCGAATTGCATTGGTCTCACCTCGCTGCGCAAGAATCTCCCCTTCCCCTACGATGACGTGCTTCGACGCATGGCCTTCTTGCGCCACACCCTTTACGACAGCAAGTACCCGCTCGATTCCGCCTTGTTCATGTCGCTAGAGCAGCTCTATGGCTATCATGGCTTGGCTGTGCAGCCGGATGAGGCTTGTACAGGGCTGATCCTCTTCAATGTGGCAAACCATGCCGAGCTTATGCGCAGCTGGTTCTACAAATACGACAGCGATGTGCAGTCCATCACAAATGGTGGCGAGCAGACGCACTTGAACTACGAAATCCAGAGCCATGGCAAGGTAATGTGGTTGGACTACCGTTTCCAGGCGATCTGGGCTTTCGAGATGGCGTGGAAATACCCCTTCTTCTACGAAGCGGGAAGGCGCGATGATGTAGAACTGATCCGCGATTGCATCGAAGCTTCGCTGTACCAGAACCATTTCCTTCACTTCGCCGGCTCCTGGCATGAAAGTCAGATGTGGAAGCAAGGCGGTTTCCTGGAAGGCGAAGCTGCCATCAAGGCGCTGCGCGAATACAAGGCCTACCGCGACACACCCGTCACCGGCAACCCGATCGGCATGGTCAAACCTTGATTTCCCGGGCACGATGAAACACTTTTTTCATTTGCTGGGCATGGGTTACAAGAAACGCAGCCGTTTACGCGCCATGCTGAGAGGTTATGCGCAACTACGCAGGGAGGGGCGTACTGGCCTCTTCCGGCACATTAAATCCGAATTAACGGAATCCCGGTTGCCGGGTAACGCCGATACGGCATTACCATTTGTATTTGGTGCCAGTATAGGCAATGCCGAGCGCGTGGTGCGCCAGTATCTACTTGAGCGGCATGCAGGTGCTGCGATGTATCGCGCAATTTTGCTTGCTTTGGGGAGCAATTCGAGGGTTGTCTATCCTCTGCCGAGGGCGTGGCAGAATGTATTCATTGCACATGGCCTGCGTGTTGGCACCATTCGTTCGTCTGTGGCCTGGGGCTGGATATTATTGCTTCATTTTGGGCGCAATCAATTGAGTCTTGGGCAGATGCTGTTGCGAGCGTTGGTGGGTCAAGCACGTCCTATCCGCCCTGGGCGCTACGCTTACCTTGATGGCTTAAAAGCGAGCAATATGCCGCAGCCGGATGATGACGGCCGCAGTTATGACATTTGCAGTTGGTATGCGCAATGGGAAGGTCGTATCGGTGACATCGAGGCAATCCGACACAATGTCCAGCAGGCGCCCTCTGTCGTCTCTCGGCTGCGAGTTGAGTCGATGACACTCGCACCTTATTTGTTGTTGCGTGGGGCCATGAATATTGTCAGGCTGTCAAATTGGTGTTTGGCGGCAATACTGGTGGCTTACTTTGACCTGCTGCGTGGCCGCTGGTGGCATGCTCTTTTACTAGCTGAGGCTGGACGTGCCAAGGCCGTTGCTCTTACAAATCGTGAATGTTTGGCTGCCGATTATCT
>Ga0194131_10011958_pt1 | contig 10223 bp, 9 predicted proteins | sample TA2KigO120mmetaG_FD_148631 | JGI IMG/M metagenome (GOLD analysis project Ga0194131, IMG submission 148631) | Freshwater microbial communities from Lake Tanganyika, Tanzania - TA2015053 Kigoma Offshore 120m | ecosystem: Environmental > Aquatic > Freshwater > Lake | place: Tanzania: Lake... | reverse complement strand
CTCGCAGTCGACGCCGAGCCCGGGCGCGCCGCGATGGCGGAGGCGAACGCCGCCGCGCGCGGGCTCGCCGGGCGCGTCGAGGTGCGCCTCGCGGACGTGCGGGCCATCGCGCTGCCCGCCGACGTGGACGCGGCCTGGCTCGACCCCGCGCGCCGCGACGGGCGCGGCCGCATCCACGACCCGCGCCGCTGGTCGCCCTCGCTCTCCGATGCGCTGGCGCTCGCCGTCGCGCTGCCCGGCGCCGGGATCAAGCTCGCGCCGGGGATCGATCCCGCGCTGCTGCCTGCGGACGTGGAGCTCGAGTTCCTCTCGGTCGACGGCGACCTCGTGGAGGCGGTCGCGTGGCTCGGCCGGCTCGCGCGAGCCGCGCGACGCGCCACCGTGCTCCCGGCCGGCGCGACGCTCGCGTCGAGTGCCGTCACGACGGGCGGCGGCGAGCCGGATCCGGCGCCCCCCTCGCTCGGCGAGCCGGGGCGCTACCTCTACGACCCCGATCCCGCGGTCGGACGCGCCGGGCTCGTGCGCGCGCTCGCGCGCGACCTCCACGCGTGGCAGCTCGACCCGCGCGTCGCGTACCTCTCGAGCGACGCCGCCGTCGCGACGCCGTTCGCACGCCGCTTCCGCGTCGACGCCTGGCTCCCCTTCGGCGAGCGCCGGCTCGCGGCGCGGCTCGCCGAGCTCGGGGCCGGCCGCGTCGAGGTGATGCGCCGCGGCTCGCCGGTCGAGACGAACGCGCTCGAGCGGCGCCTCAACGCCGAGCTGCGCGGCGACGGGGTGCGCACGGTGGCGCTCACGCGCGTGCGCGGACGGCCCGCGGCGATCGTGTGCGAGCGCGAGCGCTGACCTCCCGGACCGTTCCGTCCGTGCCGCTCCCGCCCGCGTGTAGGCTGGGGTCGCGAGGGAGGGGGTGCGCGATGGCGGCGACGATCGGCGCCTTCGCCGTGCGGCGCAGCGTCTGGATCCGCGCGAGCCCCGGGCGAGTCTGGCGTGAGTTCGAGAGCCTGGAGCGGATGCGCCGATGGTTCGGGCAGGGCCACGCGCTCGTCGCGTACGAGCCCAGGGTCGGCGGGCGCGTCGAGACCGCCGCGGGGGGATCTGGTTCCGTTCCACTGCGGTTCGGCGGGCCGGTGACCGACTTCGAGCCGGCTCGAGAGTTGACGTTCGACAACGACTGGCTCGGTCGCGGCTGGCGCGCGCCGTCGTCGATCACGATCCGGCTGACCCCGGCCCTCGATGGCACCGTGGTCGAGCTCTTCCACCATGGGTTCGAGCGCACCGGCGAGAGTCCGGGCGATCTGCTTGCGGGCTTCGAGCAGGGGTGGGGGATGACCCAGCTCCAGGCGCTGCGCGAGCTCGTCGAGGGGTAGCGCGCCGGACCTTACTCGCGTGCGGCGACGACCCGGTCGCGCGCGGCGTGCGCCTCGGTGCCGAAGAACTCGTACAGCAGCCGCTCGCGCAGCGCGTCGATCCCCCACCCCTCGGTGGCGGAGGTGCAGAGCGCCTCGTCCCGCGGCCCGAGCGGGTTCAGCGCGCGCGGCGGCGGGAGCTCGGCCACGGACGTGCAGGGCGAGCCGTCCTCGCGCCGCAGCCCGTCCGCCTTGTTCAGCACGGTGAGCGTCGGCACGTCGGCGAGCCCGAGCGCCGCGAGCGTCTCCACGACCGTCTGAGCCTGCGCGGCCGCCGCCGGCGAGGTGACGTCGACGACGTGCAGCAGCAGGTCGGCCTGCTCGAGCTCCTCGAGCGTCGCACGGAAGGCGGAGATCAGCTGCGGGGGCAGCTTCTGCATGAAGCCGACGGTGTCGGTGAGCAGGAACGCCGCCCCGGCGCCCGACCCCACTCGCCGCGTCACGGGGTCCAGCGTGGCGAACGGCGCGTCCGCGGCGAGCACGTCCGCGCCCGCGAGCGCGCGCATCAGCGACGACTTCCCCGCGTTCGTGTAGCCGACGATCGCCACGACCGGGATGCCCTGTCGCTCCCGGCGGCTGCGCTGCAGCGCGCGGTGCCGGCGCACCGCCTCGATCTGCCGCTTGAGGCGCGCGATGCGCCCGCCGATCAACCGGCGGTCCGTTTCGAGCTGGGTCTCACCGGGTCCGCGCGAGCCGATCGCGCCCTCCATGCGCTCGAGGTGCTGCCACTGCCCGCGCAGGCGGGGGAGCAGGTACTCGTGCTGCGCGAGCTCGACCTGCAACGCCGCCTCACGCGTCCGCGCCCGCCGCGCGAAGATGTCGAGGATGAGCGCGGAGCGGTCGAGCACCTTGACCTCGAGCGCGCGCTCGAGGTTGAGCTGCTGGGACGGCGAGAGCGGATCGTCGAAGACGACCATCGAGTAGCCGCTGCGCTCGCGCGCCTCCTTCACCTCGTCGAGCTTCCCGCTGCCGATGTAGGTGGCCGGGTCCGGCCGCAGGCGACGCTGGATCGACTGCCCAACGACGCGGCCGCCCGCGGTGCGCACCAGCCGTCCGAGCTCGCGGACCGACTCCTCGGTGGCCATGCCCGCATCGCCGCGCTGATCGACCGCGACGAGGTACGCGCGTTCCTGGGGTGGGGCCGTGGTGTGGAGCGAGCCGCGCGCGCCCGCCGAGGGGCCGCGCGGGCCGTTCGACGCGAGGTCCGGGGTCCGCGGATACGGTCGCTTTCGAGGTATCGGCGCCTGCTCCTTCGATCCGCCGGCCCGGTGGAGGACGCGGCGCGCGGTCACCGATCCACTATACGGCGCCCCGACACGCCGGAGGCGGGCGAGTGTGACCGCGGACGGATCCCGTCCGCGGGTAGGCACCCGCCGCCGGAACCGGCGGTGCGCCCGCGTTCAGAGCACCGGCGCGCCGCGCGCGAACTTCGAGAGGCGCGTCAGCGCCTCCTCGAGCCGGTCGTCCGGGGTCGTGAGCGAGATGCGGATGTAGCCCTCGCCGGAGGCGCCGTAGCTCGCGCCCGGCGTGACGACGACCCCGGTCTGGTCGACGAGTCGCGCCGCGAACTCTCCGCTCGAGCGCTCGCCTCGCGGCAGCCGCGCCCACACGTAGAGCGACGCCTTCGGCGGCTCGAGGCGCAGCCCGAGCTCGCGCAACACGGCCACCACGCGGTCGCGCCGCCGCGCGTAGATGCGGTTGTGCTCCGTGATCGAGTCGCGCGGATCGTCGAGCGCCGCGATCGCCATCTCCTGGATCGCCTGCGGGATGCCGCTGTCGAGGTTCGTCTTCACGCGCGTGAGCGCGTCGATCACGCGCTGGTTGCCCACCGCCATCGCCACGCGCCAGCCGGTCATGTTGAACGACTTCGAGAGCGAGTTGAACTCGATCGCGACGTCGCGCGCGCCGTTCACCTCGAGGATCGAGTGCGCCACGTAGCCGTCGAAGGTGACGTCCGCGTAGGCGAGGTCGTGCGCGATCACGACGTCGTGCTCGCGCGCCCACGCGACGGCGCGCTCGAAGAACGCAAGGTCCGCGACCGCGCCGGTGGGGTTGTTCGGGTAGTTGAGCCAGAGGATGCGCGCGCGACGCGCGGCGTCCGCGGGGATCTCGTCGAGCCGCGGGAGCCAGCCGTCCTCCTCGCGCAGCGGCACCCTCACGGTCTCGCCGCCGGCGAACATCGTCCCGATCGCGTAGACGGGGTAGCCGGGATCGGTGACGAGCGCGACGTCGCCCGGGTCGATCAGGCAGAGCGGCAGGTGCCCGATGCCCTCCTTCGAGCCGATCAGCGGCACGACCTCCTCATCGGGGTCGAGCTCGACCCCGTGGCGCGCGCGGTACCAGCGCGCGACCGCGCGGCGCAGCTCGGGGAGGCCGTCCGACTCCGGGTAGCGGTGGTTCGCGGGCTTCTCGGCGGCGCGCTGCAGCGTCTCGATGAGGTACCCCGGGGTCGGCAGATCGGGGTCGCCGATCCCGAGCGAGATCACGTCGACGCCCTCGGCGCGCTTCTTCGCGATGGTCTCGGAGATGCGGGCGAAGAGGTACGGGGGCAGCCGCTCGACGCGCTGCGCGAGCTTCATGGGTCCTCCCTCGCGTGGGGTGCCGGGCCGGTCAGCAGGGTCGGTGGGCGCGGCGCAGCCGCGTCAACGCCAGTCGCCGAAGCGCGCCTTCACGCCCGCGAGGCGACGCGCCTCGCGCTTCTCGTGGATGGCGTCCTCGTCCGTCGTGCGGCGGTACTCGAGCCCGGCGCGGCCCGGGCGGAAGCCGGCGGCGCTGCAGGTGCGCAGCGCCTGCGGCACATCCGGACGGGCGATCACGGTCGCGGCGCGGGCGTCCTTCGTCGAGAGCTGGTACACCGCCGCCCGCAGCAGGAGCGTGCCGAAGCCGTTCCCGCGCGCCTCCGGCGCCACCGCGGCGGTGAGCACACGGCCCTGCGCCTCCTCGACCGCGCCGTTCGCCGCGAAGCCGATCACGCCGTCGGGGCCCTCGAGCACGCCGATCCAGGACGCGGAATCGACCGCCTCGGCGATCGCGCGCGGACCGTCGGCGACGTCTCCGTACGCCTGTGCCCAGATCTCGCGCACCCACGCGAGGTCGCCCTTCTTCGCGCGGCGCATCGTCACCCCCGCGGGGAACTCGGGCACGCTGTTGGGATCGAGCGCGGGGTGCGCCATCTCGAGCCACTCCGCGAAGAACTCGAAGTCCGCATCGCGCAGGATCGGCTCCAGCCACTCCTTGCCGTGCACCTCCACGAGGTTGAGCACGACGTAGTCGGCGGCATCCTCCTTGATGGAAGGCTTCAGCATCTCGAAGAGCGGCGCGAACGACCGCCGCATCTGTTCGACGGAGTCGAACGCCCAGTAGAGGTGCAATTCGCCGTCCTGCGGGACGAGCGCGACCTGGCCGCCCTCCTCTTCCGCGATCGCGGCGCCCGGGGTCTCGAGCAGCGCGCGCCAGGCGCGCGGGCGGAGCGGCACGTTGCGCATCTGCGGCACGCGCGCCTGGGTCTCTCGAGAGGTCATGCCTGCTCCCATTCCGAGACGAAGACGCGCGCGGCCGACCCGCTGAGCGCAACCTCGCCCGTCCCGTCCCACTCGATCTGCAGCGTCCCGCCGGGGAGCGTCACCTCGACGGCGTCGTCGACGCGCCCGAGCGTGCGCGCGGCCACCACGACCGCGCACGCGCCGGAGCCGCACGCCAGCGTCTCGCCGACGCCGCGCTCCCAGACCCGCATCTCGACGTGCGAGCGATCGCGCACGCGCACGACCTCGAAGTTCGTGCGGTTCGCGAAGAGCTCGTGGTGCTCGACGAGCGGGCCGAGGTCGTGGAGCGGATACTCGCGCGGTGAGCCGTCGATGAACGTCACCGCGTGCGGGTTCCCCATCGAGACCAGCGCCACGGGGATCGTGTGATCCTCGCGGCCGTCGTGCACCGTCACGGGGAGGTCCGTCACCGGCGGCGGCGCCTCGATCGAGACGCCGACGCTCGCCGGCGCGAGGCTCGGCGCGCCCATCGAGACGCGCACGCTCGCCACAGTGCCGTCCGGCGCGAACGTCGCGCGCGCCTCGAGCACCCCCGGGATCGTCTCAACGTGCATCACCCCGTCCGGCGCCTCAACGAGCCCGCGGTCGAGGCAGTACTTCACGAAGCAGCGAATGCCGTTCCCGCACATCTCCGCCTCGGAGCCGTCGGCGTTAAAAATCCGCATCCTGCGGTCGCCCCACCGCGAGGGCAGCACGAAGATCAGCCCGTCGGCGCCCACGCCGAAGTGGCGGTCGCACACGGCGCGGGCCAGCTCCGGCCAGCCGGGGTCGTCCGACCGGTCCGACTCGATCAGCACGAAGTCGTTCCCGGTCCCGTGCATCTTCCAGAAGGGGAGAGGCGACATGCGGGCTATGGTACGGGCGCCCGCGCGGCAGCCTCAACAGCGGCCACCAACGCCGCGAGGTCGGACCCGTCCACCCACGCGATGCGCGGGTCGTCGGCGCGGAACCACGTGGCCTGCATGCGGATGAGCCGGTGGGTCGAGGCGCGGGTGCGCTCGACGGCCTCCTCGAGCGAGAGCTCGCCGTCGCTCACGCGCAGCGCCTCCGCGTAGCCGATCGCGCGCAGCGCCTCGAAGTCGCGGCCGTGGCGGGCGACGAGCACGCGCGTCTCCTCCACGAGCCCCGCCTCGTACATCGCCGCCACCCGCGCATCGGCGCGGGCGCGCAGCGCCGCGCGCGGCCGGCGCAGCCCGACCGCCCGCCAGCCGAACGCGGGGGGCGTGCGCTCGAGCGGCGGCACGGGCCGCCCCGTCGCCTCCGCGATCTCGAGCGCGCGCACGACCCGACGCACGTTCGCGGGGTCGATGCGTGCCGCCGATGCCGGGTCGAGTGTGGCGAGCCGCGCGTGCAGCGCGCCCGCTCCCTCCTCGGCCGCGACGCGCTCGAGCCGCGCGCGCCGCTCGGGGTCGGGCGGTACCTCGGGCACGGACCAGCCCTCGAGCAGTGCCCACGCATACTGGCCGGTCCCCGCGACCAGCAGCGGCAGCGCGCCGCGCGCCCAGATGCCGTCCAGCGCCTCGCGGGCGAGCCGCAGCCAGTCGGCGAGCGTGAGCCGCGCGTCGGGCTCCACGATGCCGACGAGGTGGTGCGGGACCGCCGCCAGCTCCGCCTCGGTCGGGGCCGCCGTGCCGATCGACATCCCGCGGCGGAGCTGCCGCGAATCCGCCGACACGACCTCCACGGGGAGTCGCTCGCGGATCGCGGCCGCAGCGGCGGTCTTCCCCGAGGCGGTGGCGCCGAGCAGCGCCACGAGGTGGCGCCCGGCGGCGGGGCCGCTCACGCCGCGCGCTCCGCCGCGACCGCGCGGCAGATCCCCGCGAACGCCTCCGCGTCGAGCGAGGCGCCGCCGACGAGCGCGCCGTCCACGCCCGGCCGCCCCGCGAAGCCCGCGATGTTGCCCGCGTTCACCGATCCTCCGTACTGCACGCGGCAGGCCTCCGCCGTCGTCGCGTCGAAGCGCGCGCGCACCACGCCGCGCACGATCGCGCACGCCTCCTCCGCCATCTCCGGCGTCGCCGCCAGCCCCGTCCCGATCGCCCACACGGGCTCGTAGGCGACCACGAAGCCGGGCGGGAGCGCGGCGAGCCCGTCGAACGCGGCGAGCAGCTGGCGCTCGAGCACCGCGCGCGTGCGCCCCGCCTCGCGCTCCTCCCGCAGCTCGCCGACCGCGAGCACCGGGCGCAGCCCCTCGTCGAGCACCGCGCGCAGCTTCGCGGTCGTGTCGCCGTCGCTCTCCCCGAAGCGGTGCCGGCGCTCCGAGTGGCCGACCAGCGCCCACGTCGCCGTGCCGCGCACGAGCGCGGCGCTCACCTCGCCGGTGAACGCGCCCTCGCGCTCGAAGAAGACGTTCTGCACGCCGACCTGCAGCGCGCTGCCCGCGAAGGCGTCCGCCGCGAGCGGCAACCACGGCGCCGGCGGGAAGATCACGACCTCCAGGCCGCCCCCCGCCACGCCGTCGAGCGCGACGCGCAGCGCGCCGAGCAGCGCCTCCGCCCGCGCACGGTCGGTGTGCATCTTCCAGTTGCCGCCGACGACCGGCGTCCGCTCGCTCAGCGCGCGCTCCCTTCGACCGGGCCGGCGCTGCGTCAGGCGCCGTACTTGGCGAGCCGCCCCGCGTGCGCGAACGCGAGCGGCAGCACGTCCTTGGCCGGGATCGTACCGAGCCCGCCGCGCGCGCACTCCGTCTCGGAGAAGTGGTGCGAGTCGTCGATGCGCACGTGATCGCCGTACATCAGCAGCGGCACCGGGTGCCACGAGTGCGCCGCCATCGTCGCGGGCGTCGAGTGATCGCCGGTCACGACGAGCACGTTCGGCTTCAGGTCGAGCAGGCCCGCGAGCGCCGCATCGAACTCGTCGATCGCGCGCGACTTGCGGCGGAAGTCGCCGTCCTCGCCCGCCGCGTCGGTGCCCTTGTGGTGGATGAAGAAGAAGTCGAACCGGTCCCAGTGCTCGCGTACGATCGCGATCTGCCCCTCGATCGAGTCGCCGCCGCGCAGCGCCTCCATCCCGACGAGCCGCGCGAGGCCGCGGTACATCGGGTAGACGGTCACGGCGGCGGCGCGCAGCTTCCAGAGGTCGGGCATCTGCGGGAGCTCCGGCCGCTTCGCCCAGCCGCGCAGCGTCACCGCGTTCGCCTGCTCGCGGTCGGCGAGCAGCTCGCGCGCGCGCGAGGCGAACTCGTTGACGAGCGCGGCCGTGCGTTCCCCCTCGGGCGCGGTCGCCTCGCAGGCGAGCGGCGCCACGCCCTCGCGCTGCGGGTCGGTCTCCGTGAGCGCGGGCGAGAGGCCCTCGCCGCGCAGCACGAGCACGAAGCGGTGCTCGCGCACCGGCTCGACGAACACCTCCACACCGGGCAGCGCGATCGTGCTGAGCCGCTTCGCGACCTCGGCGGTCACCTCCGTCGCCACGCGCCCGGCGCGTCGGTCCGTGATGCGCCCCTCGGTGTCGACGGTGCAGAGGTTCCCGCGCGCGGCGACGTCGTCGGGGCCGAGCGGGAAGTCGATCCCCGTGGCCTCGAGCACCCCGCGCCCGATGTCGTACTCGAGCGGGTCGTAGCCGAAGAGCGCCAGGTGGCCCGGCCCCGAGCCCGGCGTGATCCCGTGGCCGACAGGGATCGTGAGCCCGATCGCGCCCTCCTCGGCGAGGCGGTCGAGCTGGTCGCTGCGCGCCTCCTCGAGCTCGGTGCGCCCGCGCGGCCCCGGCAGCCCGCCGAGCCCGTCGAGCACGCAGAGGACGACCTTCGTGTCGGCCTCGACCGAGAGCCGCCGGATCAGGTCGAGCTGCATCGCGCGTCGCGCCCGCTAGCGGGCGCGCGCCGCCGGCTCCGGCACGTCGAGCAGCACGTCGACGCCCGGCAGCACCTCGCCCTGCAGCATCGCGAGCGAGGCGCCGCCGCCGGTCGAGACGTGCGAGATGCGGTCGCTCACCCCGGCGCGGGCGACCGCGGCCGCCGTCTCGCCGCCGCCCACCACGGTCGTCGCCTTGATCGCGCCGAGGATGTGCGCCACCTCGAGCGACCCGTGATCGAACGGCTCCCGCTCGAAGAGCCCCATCGGGCCGTTCCAGACCACCGTGCGCGCGCTCTGCAGCACCGCGCGGAAGTCGTCGAGCGTGCTCTGGCCGACGTCCAGGATGCGGAACCCCGGCGGCACGCGGTTCACCGAGACCGTGCGCACGTTCTCGCCCTGCCCGTCGGCGATCACCACGTCACGGGGCAGCACGAGCCGCAGGTGATTCCCCTTCGCCGCCTGCCGCATCACCTCGAGCGCCGTGTCGATGCGGTCGTCCTCGACGAGCGAGGCGCCGACGTCGATCCCCTGTGCCTTGAGGAACGTGTTCGCGATGGCCCCGCCGATCAGCACGACGTCGGCGTTCCTCTGCAGGTGCTGCAGGATCGCGATCTTGTCCGCGACCTTGGCGCCGCCGAGGACGAGCGCGAACGGGCGCTCGGGGTCCTCGCTCACGCGCGAGAGGTAGTCGACCTCGCGCTCGAGCAGCAGCCCGGCCACCCCGGGGATGTGCCGCGGCACGCCGACGATCGAGGCGTGCTCGCGGTGCGCCGTGCCGAACGCGTCGTTCACGTAGACGTCGGCGAGCGAGGCGAGCTCGGCGGCGAAGCTCGCGTCGTTCTCCTCCTCCTCGCGGTGGAAGCGCACGTTCTCGAGCATCAGCACGTCGCCCGGCGTCATCCGCTCGATCGCGGCGCGGGCCTTCGGGCCTACGCAGGCGTCGACAAACGCGATTGGCTCCTCGACGAGCGTCGAGAGGTGCTCGGCCACCGGCCGGTTGCTCAGCTCCGGGACGACCTCGCCGTGGGGTCGCCCGCGGTGCGAGCAGATGATCACCTTCGCGCCGTTGCCGCGGAGCGCCCAGATCGTGGCCACCGACTCGCGCAGTCGATGGTCGTCGAGGATCTGGCCGTTGATGAACTGGACGTTGTAGTCGACGCGAAGGAAGACACGCTTGCCCTGAACGTCGACGTTGCGAATCGTCTGCTTCTTCATCGACTCCGCCAGCGCTGATCGGGGGAACCCGGGTCTGCGTTCGAGCGGCTCCGGAGCGGGGAGACGTCCGGAACCTGATCGGCAACGATCGCTCTGCGCACCCCGCCGCGGGTGCGGTCACCCGCAGCGGCGGGCGCGATGATAGGCGGGGCCGAAACCTCAGGCAACGCGGCCCACGGCGGCGCCCGCGAGCTCGCCGCAGAGCGCCAGCGCCTCCCCACCGAGCCCTGCCGCCCGCAGCGCCGCGAGGCCCGCCTCCAGCCGCTCGG
>Ga0194131_10011948_pt1 | contig 10231 bp, 12 predicted proteins | sample TA2KigO120mmetaG_FD_148631 | JGI IMG/M metagenome (GOLD analysis project Ga0194131, IMG submission 148631) | Freshwater microbial communities from Lake Tanganyika, Tanzania - TA2015053 Kigoma Offshore 120m | ecosystem: Environmental > Aquatic > Freshwater > Lake | place: Tanzania: Lake... | reverse complement strand
CTTTTCCGACTGCACGAACATGCCCGCCGAGCCGCAGCAGGGATCGTAGACTCGCCCCTTGTACGGCGCGAGCATCTCGACCAGCACGCGGACCACGCAGCGCGGCGTGTAGAACTGCCCGCCGTTCTTGCCTTCGGCACTGGCGAACTGCGTGAGGAAGTATTCGTAGACGCGGCCCAGGATGTCCTTCGAGCGGTTCTCGGCATCGCCCAGCCCAATCGTGCCGATCAGGTCGATCAACTCGCCGAGCCGATGCTTGTCGAGCGCCGGCCGCGCATAGTCCTTCGGCAAGATCCCTTTGAGCCGCGTGTTGTCTCGCTCAATGGCGACCATCGCATCATCGACCAGCTTGCCGATGGTCGGCTGCTTGGCGTTGTCTTGCAGATGCTGCCAACGAGCTTCGGCGGGAACCCAAAAGACATTCTGAGCCTTGTACTCATCCTGATCTTCCGGGTCGGCCCCTTCGAACTCGCCTTCGCCCGCGATCAGCTTCTGATGCAGTTCCTCAAACGAGTCGGAGATGTACTTGAGGAAGATCAGCCCGAGCACAACGTGCTTGTACTCGGCCGCATCCATGTTGTTGCGGAGCTTGTCGGCTGCCGCCCACAAGGTTGCTTCAAAACCAAGCGGCGAACCGCCGCCCGATGCCGTGTTAGATGCCTTCTTCTTGGCCATTCGCCACCCCGATTGCAGATTCCCAAGTTGCAGCGTCAGTCTATGGCTCGGTTGCGAGTTCGACCACGCAACGGCTGGTTGAAACCAGATTGCCTGGCCGAGCACGACAACAGAGTCGATCGCTCGATTGCAAACGCCGTTGCTTGTGGTGATGTGAGAGAGGGCTTAGGGTGGCTGGCTCGTGGCGTCGAGGTGAAGCGACGGCGGACAGGGGTGGTGAGTGCTCAACGATGCGGGGGCGGCCATGAGACGGACGGGATGGTTCTCGTTGATTCGAGAGCGAGTCGCGAGGCGGGCGCGGTTGAGCCGCTGGTCAAATCGTCGCCGAGCGTTGTGGTCCGTCGATGCTGGCTCGGCCGCTGTGGAGACGCTCGAATCCCGCTGCCTGCTCGCTGCGGGCGATCTTGATCCGAGTTTCGGCGACGACGGCAAAGTCACGACTAGCGTTGGACCGTTTGGGGCCGAAGTGCGAAGCCTCGCAATTCAAAGCGATGGCAAGATTCTCGTCGCGGGTCACAACGGCGACGATTTTACAACCGTTCGCTACAACCCTGACGGATCGTTGGACACGACTTTTGACAGCGATGGCATAGTCACGACTGATTTCGGAGCGGTCAGCGAAGTCGGGACCAGCATGGTCGTGCAGCCGGACGGCAAGATCATTGTCGCCGGATACATCTACTTTGGCGGCCAAAACAGCAGCGACTTCGCGGTCGTTCGGTACAACAGCGATGGCTCACTCGACTCGTCGTTTGATGGCGACGGTAAGCTGACCACCGACTTGTTTGGAAGCGGAAGTGACTTTGCGGAAAGCATGGCATTGCAGGCAGACGGCAAGATCATTCTCGCCGGTTACGCATTCACTGGAGCCAGTGGTGACTTCGCCGTCGTTCGGTACAACAGCGATGGATCGCTCGACACGTCGTTTGATGGCGATGGCAAGGTCACGACGGACTTCGGCGGGACTGAAAGCGATTATGGCCGCAGCGTCAGGTTGCAAGCCGATGGAAAGATTGTCGTCGCGGGAACAGTCTTCTATTTGGACGGTACGCCCAGCGATTTTGCTTTGGCGCGATACAACAGCGATGGATCGTTAGACGAGTCTTTCGACGACGATGGAAGAGTCGTGACTGACTTTGCCGCGTCGGAAGATAGTGCGCGAAGCATTGCCATACAGGCGGACGGCAAGATCGTTGCTGCTGGGTACGCTTACATCGACGGTGGCAAGTTTGCGATCTCTCGCTACAACGCTGATGGAACGCTCGACAGCGCATTCGATGCCGACGGCAGAGTCGCCACGGATTTTGGTGGATCGGATCACCAAGCGCGAAGTGTCGCATTGCAGGCAGATGGCAAGGTAGTCGTCGCGGGATACGCTTTTTTTGATAACGCTGACGACGGTGGCGACAGCACTTTTGCAGTTGCGTGCTTCAATGCTGATGGGGCGCTGGACTCGTCATTTGGTGGAACCGGAAGGCTCATCACAGACTTCGGCAATGGCAACGATGACGGTGCTAGCGTGCTCGTGCAACCAAACAGCGACGTCGTTGTCGCTGGTGTCAGCAATGGCGACTTCGCGGTGGCGAGATACCTCGCGGAAGCGAATGGACCGCCCACGGGCACATCGGCAACGGTCGTAAGCATTCACGAAAACACGGCAGCAGCCCTGACCGTCACAGCAACCGACCCCGAGAACGACGCCTTGAGCTTTTCGATCATCGGCGGAGAAGACGCGGCGTTGTTCGACATCGGCTTGGCGAGCGGGGAGTTATCATTCAAGACGGCTCCCGATTTCGAGCGGCCGAGCGACGCGGATCACAACAACGTCTATCTGGTGACGGTTCAGGTCAGCGACGGATCAAACGTGGTGACTCAAGACGTGCAAGTGACCGTGACCAACTTGGCCGAGCCGGTCACGGTGACTTTACCGACGGCCGGTGGGAACGAGACGGCGTTGATCGTGGGCGGGAAGTTGCGCGTTCGACGTTCGGCGAGTTCGACGGACTTGATCGTTCCGGTGTCGTTGGACCACGTCAACGGGATCGTGTTTCAAGGTTCTGCCCGTAATGACCGACTGACGCTCGACCGTTCGCTGTTGGCGTTTTCGGGTTCGATTGAGTTTCGCGGCGGGGACGGCAGCGATTTGCTCAACGCCAGAGCGGTTGGAGTGCCTATCGTGTTCGATGGTGGCAACGGCAACGACACGTTTCTTGGTGGAAACGGTAACGATATGGCCGACGGCGGCGCGGGCAGCGATAGCCTTTCGGGAGGCGTCGGCGACGACACGCTCAACGGTGAAGCGGGCGACGACCGACTGAGCGGCGACGCGGGCAACGATGTCGTGAGTGGTGGCACGGGAGCCGATTCGATCAACGGCGGGACCGGCGAAGACACGCTGCTCGGTGATGCCGGCAACGATACGCTCAGCGGCAGCGACGGAGCCGATAGCTTGAATGGCGGCAGTGACAACGATTCGTTGATCGGCGGCAGCAGCAACGACACGCTTGACGGCGTTGCGGGAGCGGATCGGCTCAGCGGGGACGGCGGCGACGATCTACTCTTCGGCGGATCGGGCAACGATACGTTGATCGGCGGGACTGGCGAAGACACGCTGCTCGGCGAAGCGGGCCGCGACACGCTCAACGGCGACAGCGGCAATGATGTCCTCGACGGCGGAGACGACAACGATTCGTTGAGCGGCTCCGATGGCAATGATTCGCTGCGCGGCGGCAACGGAAACGACACGCTCAATGGCGGGAGCGGAAACGATTTGTTGACCGGCTCCGATGGCAACGACAAACTTTATGGGATGGCCGGCAATGACACGCTGCTCGGCGGCAGTGGTACTGACGCACTGATTGGCAGTTCCGGCATCGACACCATTAACCCCGGCTCACCAGGCGATCACGACATCGTGTCGGACGGCACAGCGATCATCGACACTTCGTTCATGTTCGACTTCGATGCGCTGCTGGCGGGGCTGTAGTCACTCTTGTGTGGCCGCGAGAAACGAATCGTGACGAGATGTTTCCGGTCGTTCGACTTGCCACCCGGCGGCGCGGAGCAATTCGGCCAGTTCCTCCGGCCGCTCATGGACTTGTTTGACCAAGAAATCGCTGAACTCACGTCGCAACATCGCACGCCGACCTTCCAGCATTGCCGGCGTCTCGATCGGTGCAGGGTGCGCCTCAACGAGTAGTTTAAGCTTCATCACAGCCAACATCGAGTGCGCGACGATCGCCGGCCGCGACTTGGCCGAGTCGAGTACTTCTGTGAGGTTTCGTGCCAGTTGTCTCGGGCCGCCGAGGCGATCAAGCAACAGCAGCACAAGCCGACGAACATCGACCAAGTCATCCGACTGAGAAATCGCTCGAACTGTCCGACCAATCAGCCGATCACGACGAGCCTGACGCTTGAAGGACATCCTCTTGGTTTCGGATCGTGCATGGCAAGAATTGCAGTCCGAGTGACGCGACACACCGGCCTTCCGCCAACGGAATTGGCTCTGTGGACGAGGCACGCCGCAATGCTCGCAAACGATCAAACCGGACGAGGGCATTTTGGAAGGTTCACCGGGCTGGAGTGAGCGACGGACAGATCTTTGGCCGACGCGCATCGGAAATGGAAGTCACGACGTCGTAAGCGTTCCAACACGGTCATCGAATGCCAAGCCCAAATTGAGCGACCAACCAGTGGAACGCGAATCGAGTGCAATTTGGCAACTCCGACCATCGCCAAAACCGCCGTGGGCCGACCGCTCGAAAACTCCCGTTGCAGTCTCAGCATCAACCGACAGAATCCGCCCCATCGGGTTGCCGTTTGGTGAGTAGCTACGCCGAGCGGCCGAAGTGGCCCCGGGCGCGTGGCTGCGACTCTGACCTGCCTTGTTCGCATCCCGCCCGCGGCCTGCCCGTTGTAAGGCAGGTGAATTGTGACCGAAGACCATGACGCTGGGCGTGTGACCTATTTCCGACCGCTTGATGGTTGGCCGTTGCTCGTCGTATTTCAAACCGTTGCTGCCGACAATGAAATCGAGCGGCTGAAACTTGAAAGCAGAGGCTTCTCGGAAGTCTCATGCGACAGTCCTGGCACCGGGCTACCCTTTGGCTTTTCGCAAGAAATTCGACCGGTCACTTGCTCGCCGAATGCGATTGCGGATTGGGTCGATCTGATATTCAAGTCGCTGACGTGGCTTGAGCAGGACCAATTGGCGGGCAACGAAGCCCTGAACTCAGTTGACCGCGATGGCAAAAAGCAAAACGCAACCGACATCGTGCGAGATACCTTTTTGCTCGTCGATGAATTGGCAACACAAGGTTGGAGTGATGCTCCCACAGAGCCGACGGACGAAGCCATTTCCTTCCGTGCTGCACGGATCAAACTACGCGAAGTTCGGGAATGGATTGGACTGCGACTGCCGCGACAGGAATCAAGCTCACACATTGCGGCAAATAGTGAAGACAACGAACTTGAGCGGACCGGCGAGACACCTACCGAAACTCTGTCCGATCGCAGCAACAAGCCTTCAAACATTTCCGACCGGCGCTGGGAAGCGGCATTTCACAGAGACCACGTTTGGCTAAGGTGGCGAGATGAGGGCCTAGAACCGCCCGCGATTCGCAAACGGTGGAATGCGTTATCCGACGCAGAACGGGAACGACTCGCCAAGAACCCCAATTCCAAGTCCAAGGTCGAAAGCAATCAGGTTGTTTGGATTGGTTTGGAAAAGGCCGCAACCGAACGCTCAGTGTGGCAGACCCGGCCATCGAACTCAGGTTGTTTACGGTAAAACTTTCGGACCGCGAAGTATTACGGGATGTATTTCGGTTTTGAGGCTATTTGTCGCCTTGATCGTTTACGCGCGACCAAACGAACAATTCCGCCGCACGTTCGGACACGAACAACGAGGGCGGAATGACACAGCACCACACAACCCGCGAAGTAGCCGATTTCCTCGGCACCGACGAATGGCGAATTCGTCGGCTCTTCCAATCCGGGGGCATCCCCGAAGTTCCTCGGTTCGCGGGCAAACGCGCGATCCCGTCAGAGCACATTGCCCAAATCGTGGATGCTCTTCGTGAGCGCGGCTGGCTTGATGACGTTCCGGCCTCTCGAAAGGGGGCCGCCCGATGAAGTCTCCGTCGTTTCCGTTTTATGCGAATGACTTCCTGGCCAGTGTCGCCGAGATGGACCCAGACGAGGTCGGCATTTTCATCCGTCTGCTGTGCTATCAGTGGATCAACGGGTCGGTGAAAAAGGACAAGGCGGCTCGGCTCGGCGGCGGGAAGATTTCGGCAGCCGTGCTAGCGAAATTCGAGGAAGTCGCGAGTGAACTCCGCAATCCTCGACTCGAAGCTGAACGACAAAAACAAGCGGACTATCGAGAACAACAGTCGCAGCGCGGTAGAGCGGGAGCCGAGTCGCGATGGAACAGCCGACGTGATGGCACTCGCCATGCGTCCGCCAATGGCGACACGATGGCACCGCCATCTTCCGGCCAATGCCCAAACAATGGCTTTTCGTCTTCGTTATCGTCTTCGTCTTCTGTTCTCAGTTCTCAGCGTTCGTTTTCAAGAGAAGCGCAGGGCGCGGCTGTCGCCGCTAGTGGTGTTTCGCCCAAAGCAAAGAAGTCCAAGAGCGAGGGCAAGACTCAAGAGCCGATCCCGGTTCCGATCGAACTCGACACGCCCGAAGCGCGCCAAGCCCTGAGCGACTGGCGGGAACATCGACGGCAGAAGCGGAAGCCGCTCACAACGATCCAGGAAACGAAGCTGCTGGCCGAGTGGGCGGCCAAAAGTTCTGGGCGATTCGTCGCCGCGGTCAATCACTCGATTGCGAACGGCTGGCAAGGGTTGTTTGAGCCCAACTCCCCAAACAACGGGTCGCGACCAACACCAAACAGCGCTGATCCCCGAGGGAACCTCGGTGTTCTGGCTCGTCACCGAGAACGCATGGCTGCGATGGAAGGGGCCCAACATGGCGAAGCTGATGCCAGTCGATGAACTCGTGACAATTCTTGCGGAAGCGACGGGACGGTCACTCTCGGATGCCGCTCTGATGGCTTATCAAGTCGCGTTGTCTGACGTGCCTTTGCCGGCGCTCAACGCTGGATTTCTTCGGTTGCTACGTTCGACGAAGTTCATGCCGTCTCCGGCCGAGATTCGCGAAGCGGCTGGAATGGCAAGCGGTGACGTGCCATCCAAGGATCGTCCGTTGTTGGCGTGGGAAGCCGTGAGGCGCGCGATCAGACGCGTCGGGCCGAATGAGTCGCCGAACTTCGCCGACCCGGTGATTCATGCCGTCCTCCGTTCGATGGGAGGCTGGATGCAAGTTTGTGATTGGACGACCAACGAAATGCCGTGGCGAGAAACGGACTTCAAGGCCGGCTATCTCGCATACATGAACCTGACACTGCCGGACGAGATGACGGCGCGGCTGGTCGGAATCGCCGAACGGGAAAACGGGCCGGATCTGCCTGTGCGTGTCGTCGATGTCGGTTGTCTGAGTGTCGGCACGAGTGGCGAGTCTCCCCGCATCGAAGCGGCGAAGAGGAAACGGTTGTTGGGACCACCAGCATCGGCCGCAGTACTGGCTAAGCGGTTGGAGTTCGATGAGCGTGAACCGGAGATGGCCGCAACTCCGCCGAAGCCCAAGTAACAACACTTGGGCGATTTGAGACGCTGGCCCAACGAGCGAACCGCCGTCACCGATCAAGCCAACTGAGTTTCCACCAACGCCAAGAGTACGCCATGAACACGAACTCGCCACGACAACCGACCTGCCCCGCGTGTCGAAGCGCAGACCTGAAGCTCGAAGACGCCGCGACCGGCCGTCACCAATGCGATGACTGCGGCTGGCGGTGCGTTGTCACACCTGACGGACGAGCGATCGACTGGCTGAATCTCGGACGGAACCGCGCGGCGCTGCTGCCGGTTCCATCAAAGGCCGTGTCCATCAACCAGAAAGGCACTCTGTAATGTCCACAAACCTACCGGAAACCCTGCATTGTCCTTGGTGCGATTCGGCACGACTGATCCTGAACGACGCTTCGACCCACGCCGAATGTCAGGACTGCCTGTTCTTCGCTCGCATCGACGCTGACGGCACGGCACACAGAGACCTCGACGCCGTCGTAAACACACAGTCGCTGACGTTCGATGACCTGCAATCGCATCCAGCGTTCTTGCGAGTTTGGGCGCAGCGCTTCGTGGAATTTGCTGGCATCACAATCAACGATGAAGTCCTGGAAACCTACAACAACCACTTCCTCGAATCCAATCTCCTCAAGCCGAGCGGCTCAACGCTCGCGGCAGTTCTCTGGCGCCACGCATTCATCGAAACGCTCTGACCCAATGGGTATGTCCTATGGCCACAGTCCAAACCTCGCCCGCTGCTCCCGTGGAATCCGCCTTGATCGACGCCGCAGAACTCGCGCGGCTGTTGTCGATCAGCAAGCCGACCGTTTGGCGATTGAAAGAGGCCGGCAAGTTGCCCAAGGAAATCGCGCTCACGAGCCAGGTCATTCGCTGGCGGCGAGAAGTCGTGATGAAGTGGATTGAAGCCGGCTGCCCGTCGGATCAACAAGACGTGGCGGGAAGATCTCTTCCGCAAGCGAGTTGACAGTCGCGGCCGATAGTTGGAAGAATTCTTCCATGACGTGGAAGAAACCAGAAACGCTCAGTGACAAGCTCCGACGAGCAATCGTCGAAAGCGGGTTGACCCATCTTCAAATCGAGAAGGAAACCGGCATCAAGCGGCAGTCGTTGCTGTTGTTCGTGCGAAGCGAGCAAACACTGCGACTGGATGCGGCCGAAAAGCTGATGGAGTTCTTTGGAATTGAGTGGACGCAGCCTCGAAAGCCGAAGCGTCCGACCAAGTGAAACGAAACGTGAGGCGGTTCGAACGCCTCGACACCTTTGCCCCTGCTGGCCGGACCCTCGACCTGAGAAGCGAGACCGGCCGGCGGGTGGTCTTCTCAGAAAGGCTCGCGTCATGGCAGGCGTCTATCGGCCAACGATCGTTCGCTACATCCTAAACGGCAAGCGAGTTGATAAGGGCACTCCCGGTGCACGCAAGGTGCGGGTGAAGTCGAAAACATTTTGGGGTCGCGTCCCCGATGCCAACGGCAAGCCAAAGCCGGTCTCGTTGTGCGATGACGAGGAAGCCGCCGAGGAAATGTTGAGCGTGTTGAAGAAACGGGCCAAGCGGATCTCACGCGGCGACGCCGACCCGTATGAGGATCATCGTTTGCGACCGCTGGGCGAGCACGTTGAGGACTTCCAAGCGTTTCTCGAATCCAAAGGCAACACCGCTGCGCACGTCGCGTTGACCGTGCAACGCATCACGGCCGCTTTCGATGGCTGCGGGTACAAAAAACTCTCTGACCTTAACGCGGGCCGCGTGTCCGCTTGGCTTGCCGATCGGCGAAAGCCGAAGACGGACAAAGACGGAAACCCGATTCCGGGCCTGGGCATCGCCAGCAGCAACCACCATCTCGTGGCCGTGAAGTCATTCGGCAACTGGCTCGTGAAGGATCGACGCTGGCCGGAGAACCCGTTCGCGTTCCTGTCGCGGCTCAATGCCCGTGTCGATGTTCGCCACGAACGCCGAGCACTCACTCAAAAGGAACTTGGAGGGCTAATTGCCGCCGTCGAAAAGAGCGAAGAGAACTTCCGCGGGTTGGATGGCTCAACGCGAGCCATGCTGTATCGGCTGGCCGCGATGACCGGCTTGCGAGCGTCCGAGCTGGCCAGCCTCACGTCGGCATCGTTCGGCCTCGCAGCCGATCCGCCGACCGTCACGATTGGGGCGGCGTACTCGAAACATCGTCGCGAGGATGTTCTGCCGTTGCATCCCGACTTGGCCGCTCGATTGCGCCAATGGCTCTCAGGTCGCGAGAGGGTGTCGGACGAGCAACGAGCCGTCTTGGCGTTCGATCGTGCGGCAGACGCGAAGCCAGAGCGTCTCTTCGATGGAACTTGGCCAATGAAGGCAGCAATGATGCTCCGTGCCGACCTCGCCGCCGCCGAGATTCCGTACTCGACCGATGACGGAATCGCGGACTTCCACTCCTTACGCCACACGTTCATCAGCAACCTCGCTGCGGGCGGAGTTCATCCGAAGCTCGCCCAGCAACTCGCACGGCATTCGACCATCACACTGACGATGGATCGCTACTCGCACGTCGGACTTCTCGACATGAACACCGCGTTGGATTCGCTCCCCAGCATCACCACGCCCGAAGCCCAAACGATGCGAGCAACTGGCACCACCGATCAAGCCGCGCCAGTCGATGGTTGCACAAATGGTTGCACAGAACCTTGCAACCACAACCGTTCTCAGCCCATCTCAGCCATTTCAGACTTCCAGAAACCTGTAAGCCAGCCTCAAACAGAAAAGCCCCGTTTTTCAGCGAAAAACGAGGCTTTTTACGGCGATTCCGATGCCTCAGAACCAGTGAAGGTGTCGGGACTCGAACCCGAGACCTACGGATTAAAAGTCCGTTGCTCTACCAACTGAGCTACACCTCCAGCGTCAACCGTGGACTGGTCGACGA
>Ga0194131_10011940_pt1 | contig 10237 bp, 13 predicted proteins | sample TA2KigO120mmetaG_FD_148631 | JGI IMG/M metagenome (GOLD analysis project Ga0194131, IMG submission 148631) | Freshwater microbial communities from Lake Tanganyika, Tanzania - TA2015053 Kigoma Offshore 120m | ecosystem: Environmental > Aquatic > Freshwater > Lake | place: Tanzania: Lake... | reverse complement strand
AGGATGCCCAGCGACAGGACGATGGCGAGGACGAGGTTCTTCTGTTCCATGAGTCGCTAGGGGCGGGGCCGCGCCGCAGGACCGTGCGCCTCGCCCGCGGAATGGGAATGCGAATGCGCCGGCGGCACCGGGTCGTAGCCGAAACCGCCCCAGGGATGGCAGCGGGCGATGCGTCGCAGGGCGAGCCAGCTCCCGCGCAGCGCGCCGTGCTTGTGCAGCGCCTCGATGGCGTAGACCGAGCAGGTCGGCTCGTAGCGGCACGCCGGTCCGATCACCGGCGACAGGGTGTAGCGATAGACCTGCACCAGCAGGGCAAGGAATTGGGCGAGCATCAGCGCGTCGCTCCGACCTTGCGCAGCGCGCCCTCGAGATCGGCGAGCAGCGCGGGGTAAGGGCGGGTCAGTGTCTCGGTGCGGCCGATCAGCACGTAGTCATGCGCCGGCGCGGCGTGGCGCGGCAGCACGGCGCGCGCCGCTTCGCGCAGGCGCCGCCGCGCGCGGTTGCGCGCCACGGCGTTCCCGACCTTGCGGCTGACGGTTAGGCCGACGCGAATCTCCGCCGCCGATTCCGGTGCGGGCGCGGTGGCGAGCGCCTGCAACAGGACGCCGGGTGTGGAGGCCTTGCGGCCCTTGGCGGCGACGCGCAGGAACTCGGAGCGCTTGCGCAGCCGGCCGAGACGAGACGCCGATGCCGGGGGGGTCTGTTGCGCCACCGCGGTGCGCGGCAGCATCCGCGCTAGGCCGAGAGCTTCTTGCGGCCCTTGGCGCGCCGGCGGGCGAGCACCTTGCGGCCGCCCGTGGTAGCCATGCGGGTGCGGAAACCGTGGCGGCGCTTGCGCACCAGCTTGCTCGGCTGATAGGTCCGTTTCACGACAATTCTCCTGAGTTCTGCTGCTCGTGCTGTCCGAGCCTTGCTGAAGCTTGCTTGGCGGACCCGAGGATGCGGCGCCGGGCGCCCGCATCAATTCCGCGGCCGCACCTAATACAGGCAGGGCCGGAAGCTCGTCAACCTTCGGCCGCGCCGCGGGATTTCGCCCCCGGCCGGTCCGGCGGCCGTTTGCTGGCTTGGCCTCGGAGGGACTAGAGTCCCCGGCAATGACCAGCCTACCGCGTGGTGATGGTTCGCTGGCCGGCAAGGCCCCCGACCCAGCCCCTGGCCGGCCGCGCACTCCCAGTCCCGCCGTGACCGCCCCCGCCGGGGCCACGGCCAAGGTCAGCCTTGCGCCCGCCGCGCCGCCCCCGCCGCCAGAGCCCGCCGCCAAGCCCGCGGTGTGCTGGTACCGCGGCCTCACCGGCCAGCTGGGGGTCCTCACCATGGTGTTCGTGATGGTCGCGGAAGTACTGATCTTCGTGCCGTCGGTGGGACGCGAGCGGCTCAACGTCCTGGAAGCGACCATTGCCGATGCCGACCTCGCGACCCTGTCGCTGGAGGAAACCCCCAACAATATGGTGAGCCCTGAGCTCGCCCGCCGGCTCCTCGACACGGTGGGCGTGCGCGCCATCGTGCTGCGTGGCGCGGTCAGCCGGCTGGTGCTCGCCGACGACATGCCGCCGGCCCTCGACGTCACCGTGGACCTGCGCACGGCGACTCTCGCCAACACCCTTGGCGACGCGCTCGCCGCCCTGTGGCGCGGCGACAACCGGGTCGTCCGCCTCATCGGCGCCTCACAGCAGATGCCCGGCGCGATGGTCGAGGTGCTGATGGACGAGCGGCCGCTGGTGGCGCACCTGAGCGCCTACGCCGGCGAGATTCTCAGGGTCTCGATTCTCATCTCGCTGGTGACGGCGCTGCTCATCTACTTGGTGCTGCATTGGCGCTTGGTGCGCCCGATGGCACTCATCACCCAGAGCATGGTGGAATTCCGTCACGACCCATCCAACCCCTGGTCGGTGATCCGCCCGACGGCGCGCGACGACGAGATCGGCATCGCTGAGCGCGAGCTCTCCACCATGCAGACCGACCTGCGCTCGGCGCTGCGGCAGAACCGCCGCCTCGCCGAGCTCGGCCACGCGGTCAGCAAGATCAGCCATGACCTGCGCAACATTCTCGCCACCGCGACGCTGGTGTCCGACCGCATCGCCTCGCTCTCCGATCCCGAGGTGCAACGGCTGGCGCCGACGCTGGTGCGCGCGGTCGACCGCGCCGCCACGCTCGCCAGCGAGACGCTGCGCTACGGCCGCGCCGAGGAGCCGGTGCCGCATCGCACGTGGTTCGACTTGCACGACCTGATGGAAGACGTCGGCACGTCGGCCGGTGTCGGTCAGGTGGCGCGCGTCGCGTGGAAGAACGAGGTGCCGGAGCGCTTCTCGGTGAACGCCGACCGCGACCAGGTGTTCCGGGCGCTGCTCAACCTCGCCCGCAACGCCGTGCAGGCGATGGACGGCGAAGCCAACGCGGCGCGCGGCCCCGGCGGCCAAGTGGTGGCGCGCGCGCAGAGGATCAACGGCCACGTCGCCATCGACATCATCGACACCGGCCCCGGCCTGCCGCCCAAGGCGCGCGAGGCGCTGTTCCGCCCGTTCTCGGGCAGCGCCCGGGCCGGCGGCACCGGTCTTGGCCTGGCGATTGCACGGGATATCGCGCGGGCCCATCGCGGCGACATTCACCTTGTGCGCAGCGACGAACGGGGCACGCAGTTTCGCTTGGAGATTCCCGATGTATAGCCGTCGGTTGTGGTTAATTCCCGTCGCCGCGTGGGTAGGCATGATCGGCCTGTCCGGCTGCGTGGGCGCCGAGCGGATTGCGATGCGCTTCCAGCAGTTCGGCTGTCAGATGGCCGGCAACGTACCGGTCGACGACAAGTGCTACGAGCCGTTCGTCGCGTTCGACCCGCCGCGCTTCTGCTACCAGGTGCTAGGGCGGGTCGATTGCTACGCCGAGCCAGTGCGGTTCGGCCCCGACCCGGGCCTCCTGCGTGCAGCTCCGCCCGACCTCGGCCGCTAAGCCATCCAGCGCGCCGCCGCGGCGCAACCTCATCAGCGACGTTGAGGGCCTCACCGTCGGCAACGCTGACGACGCGCGCCTGCGCTCCGGCGTCACCGTCGTGCTGTGTGCCGAGCCGTTCGTTGCGGCGGTGGACGTGCGCGGCGGCGCGCCCGGCACGCGCGAGACGGATCTCTTAGCGCCGACGTCGCTGGTCCAGCATGTCGACGCCATCGTCCTGTCGGGCGGCTCCGCGTTCGGACTCGAATCCGCCGCCGGCGTCTCCGCGTGGCTCGCTGCCCGCCAGCGCGGCTATGCGGTCGGACCGGTGCGCGTGCCGATCGTGCCGGCGGCAATTCTGTTCGACCTGCTGAACGGCGGCGACAAGGAGTGGGGCGCCGAGCCGCCCTATCGCGCGCTCGGCATGCGCGCCTGCGAGCAGGCGCGCGCGGACTTTGCGCTTGGCAACGCCGGGGCCGGCCTCGGCGCCATCGCCGGCGAGGTGAAGGGCGGCTTGGGCAGTGCGTCCGTCGCGCTCGACGGCGGCATCGTCGTCGCCGCGCTGATCGCCGCCAACGCCGTCGGCTCGCCGGTCATCCCGGGCACGCGCACCCTGTGGGCGTGGGCCGCGGAGCAAGGTGGCGAGTTCGGCAACCAGGGACCGCCGTCGGCGATGCCCGATTGGTCCAAGCCCTACGGCAAGCAGGGACCGAAGCCCGGCGCCAACACCACCGTCGGCGTCGTCGCCACCAACGCGACGCTCACCCCCGCCCAGGCCCAGCGTGTCGCGCTCATGGCCCAGGACGGCATCGCCCGCGCCGTGCGGCCGGCCCACAGCCCCTTCGACGGCGACACCTTGTTCGCGGTGGCGACGGGCCGCAACCCGCGCCTGATCGAGCCGGCCGAGCTGGCCGCCATCGGCGACGCTGCCGCGGCTTGCGTGGAGCGCTCTATCGGCCGGGCTGTTTACCTGGCCGAAGCTTTGGGAGATATTCCGGCCTTCCGCACACGTTGAGCCCAGGAGGCCCGCGGTCATGCAAATGACTCGCGCTCTGATTCTGGTTGCCGTTGCCCTGCTTGCCGCGCTGCCGGTGGCGCGAGAAGCCCATGCGCAGGCGCGCCGCGCGCTCACGATCGGCATGGCGCTCGAGCCGCCCGTCCTCGATCCAACGATCAACCAGGCCGCTGCCGTCGCGGAGATCACCCAGATCAACATCTTTGAGGGGCTGACGCGCATCGACGAGCAGGGACGCGTCCTGCCGGGTCTCGCCGAGCGGTGGGAGGTTTCGCCCGACGCCCGCACCTACACGTTCCACCTGCGCCGCGGCGTGAAGTTCTCCGACGGCACCGACTTCGATTCGGGCGACGTCAAGTTCACCTTCGAGCGCAACGCGCGTGACGACAGCACGAACGGCCGCAAGGGCTACTTCACCCAGATCGAGCGCATCGAAACGCCCGACGCGGCGACGGTCGTGCTGACCCTGAAGGCGCCGAGCGCGCTGTTCCTGTTCAACCTCGCGGAGAACGCCTCGGTCATCGTCGCGCCGGAGTCGGCCGCGACCAATCGATCCAAGCCGGTGGGCACCGGACCTTACATGCTCGAGCGCTGGCTGCCGGGCAACTCCGTTACGCTGGTGCGCAACCCGGCCTACCGTGCCGCCGCCGGCATCGGCATCGACCGTGTCACCTTCCGGTTCATCGGCGACGCCGCCGCCCAGGTCGCGGCGCTGCTGGCGGGGGACGTCGACTTCTTCGCCAACCTCGCCGCCGTCGAGGCGATCGGACAATTCCAGCGCGATGCTCGCTTCCAGGTGTTGATCGGCACCACCGAGGGCGAGACGATCCTAGCCATGAACAACAAGCGCGGCCCGCTCGCCGACGTGCGCGTGCGCCGCGCGCTGTCGCACGCGATCGACCGCCGCGACATCATCGCCGGCGCCATGTCGGGACTCGCCCAGCCGATCGGCTCGCATTTCGCGCCGCATCATCCGGCGTACGTCGACCTGACGGGGGCGTACCCGCCGGATCTCGACAAGGCGCGCGCGTTGCTGCGTGAAGCCGGCGTCCCCAACGGCTTCGACGTGACGCTCACGTTGCCGCCGGTTCCGTACGCATTGCGCTCCGGCCAGATCGTCGCCACGCAGCTGGCGCGCGTCGGCGTGCGCGCCCGCATAGAGGAGGTCGAATGGGCCCGCTGGCTCGACGCCGTCCTCGACAAGAAGAACTACGACCTGACCATCGTCAGCCACGTGGAGCCGATGGACATCGGCATCTACGGCAACCCGGACTACTACTTCCAGTACGACAGCCCCGCGCTGCGCGACATCCTCGCGCGCGCCAACCGCACCATCGACGCCAACGAGCAGAACCGCGCCTGGGCCGACGCCCAGCGCAAGATCAGCGAGGACGCGGTCAATGTGTTCCTGTTCGAGCTGCCCAAGGTGGCGGTGGCCCGCGCCGGTCTCAAAGGCCTGTGGACCAACTCGCCGATGTTCGTGAACGACGTCGCGGCGATGCGCTGGGAGTAGCGCCCATGACCGGCGCTGGGGCCGGAATTTCTTAATTCTGTCGCGTGGCCTAGCCCGTGAGCCGCCGCCAGGCCGTTCGCGCAGCTCTCGGCTGGATTTGCGCGCATTGAGGACGTGGAGGCTACGCTCGCCAAGGTGAACGTCCGGCTGTTGGGTATTCCTCGTACAGCCCTGTTCCTTGCCGGCTTCTTCGTCGGAGCGCACGCCGCGGTGGCGGACCTGGCATTGCTGACCCGGGATACGCGCCGCTACGCCACCTATTTTCCCAAAGTCATGCTCATCGCGCCGTCGAACGCCGGCACCTAGGCGTTCCAGAATCCGGCCACGTCGGCGATACGGCCGTTGGCGGCAAGCCGGAACACGTTGGTGCCGCCCGCCTTGCCGGCCTTCCAGCGCACCAGCGCGGTGCCTTGGCACTGTTGCGGCTCGCCGTCGCGCACCAGCGCGGTGCCCGGCATGTGCTTCTGCACCGCGGTGATGTGCTCGACCAGGTCGTCCAGCCCCGAGATCGTCGCGTACGCGTCGCGCAGGCCGACCTCCTCGGTCGCCACTACGTCAAGCTGCGCGCGCCGCTTCACCGGGTCCGCTTCGGTCCACGCGGCGAAGAACGTGTCGACGCGCACCGCCACATCCGCGTGCTCCTCGCGCGCCACGACGTTGGCGAACAGCGACAGCTGGTAGCGCCAGCCGGCGACATGCTCGTCGCGCACGCGCTCCTCTGCCACCTCGTGCAGCAGGGTGAGCTTGGTGCCGTCGCCATGCGGCGCGAACTCGATGGTTACCAGCGAAGCGCCCCGCGCGATCAGCACCGCCGTGTCGTCCGACTTCTTGTCGTAGCCGTAGGTGAAGACGACGCGGCGCTCGGGGTCGATGGCGACCACCTCTCCCCCTGCGGTCGTACCGCCCGGATAGACGATATGCACCCGCCCGCCCGGCTTCGGATCGATGGTCGAGCCGGGACCCCACCACGACGCAAAGCGCACCGAGTCGGTGAAGTAGCGGAACACGGTGGCGGGGCGCGCGCGAATGACGATGGTGCGTGTGTAGCGGAGCGGCAGGTCCTTCATCGGGCCGTCCTTAGCGGCCGCTTCGGCCTCGGGCCGCGGCGCGCTTCGTCCATTTCGGCGCGCAGCTTGAGCTCGGCCAGCGCGCCGTTCCACATCTCTTCCAGCAGCTTGGCGAGGGGACCGAGCGCCTTGCGGTCGGCGCGATAGTAGCGCTCGCGGCCCTCCGCGCGGCGGCGCACCAGGCCCGCGCGCGTCAGCACGCCGAGATGCTGCGAGACGGCGCCGAACGTCACGTCGGTCATGGCGCGGTGCACCTCGCCGGCCGTGCGCTCGCCGTCCCACAGAAGCTTGAGGATCATGCGCCGGCGCGGCGCTCCCACCGCCTGTAGCAGAGTATCCATGATTTTAAAGTAAACTAAAATATTGCAGGCGGCAACGGCAGCGTGGCGCTACGGCTGAGACCAAGCATTCGTGATTGTCTCAGCGCTTGATCGGCGGCGTGAGATGCACGATGCTGCCATGCAGTTCCTGCAGGCGGGTCGCAGCGATCGGCGGCGTGTTCGTTTCTAGAATGCCTGCGCGCTGGAGACCGCCGGACAGCGCCCCGCCCGCGGCCCGTTCGCGGCGCCGGCTGGAACGGCCCGCATTTTGCCCGGGCAATACGGCGGCGGTGATGCCGTCGTGGCCGCGCTAGCGGACGAAGATGCGCACTTCGTTGGTGGTGACGTCGGGCGTGCTGGTCGACGACAGGCGCACGCGGTCGGCGGGCAGGCCCATGTTGGTCAGCGTGCGCAGCACCTCTTCGGCGTTCTGTTTGGCGCGCGTCACGTTGAGCGCCATGTTGGCGGCATTGCCCTGCGCGGAAGCCACCGCGACCAGGTCGAACGTCGCGGTCGCCTTGCGCTCGAGCGCGGCGGCCACCGCGTTGTAGAGCGGCTGCTGGTATTGCACGTTCGTGCGGTCGAAGCGGATGACGACGAGCGGCTGCTGGCCGGCGCCGATCTGTGCCGCCCCGAACGGGGCGCCCGCGGCCGCGGCATTGGCGGCGCCGAAGTCGGCGGGCGCCGCGGCGTTCGCGAAGGCGCGGTTGAACAGGCTCTGGCCGAGGATCTCGCCGTTCTGGATGGCGATGGCGATGGTCTGCAGGTTGCGGCGCTCGGCGGCGAGGTACGCGGTCTGGCGGCTGATGTCCTCGGACAGCTCGTTGAGCAGGCGGTCGATCAGCACCACGGTGCGGTTGGTCTCGTCTTCCAGGATGGCGAGCTGGCGGTGATCCTCGTCGATGGCGCCGGCAAGACCGTAGGTCGCGCGTGCCGCTTCGAGGAGGTACGAGGCCATCGCCGAGTCGGCGGCGACGCTGTTCGCCAGGCTGTTCAGGTTGGCGACGTCGGCGCTCAGGCGCTCGAGATCGCCTTGAGCGCTGCGCCACTGGCCGAGCAGCACCGGGTTGCCGGGCGTCGTGCCGATCTGCAGGCGCGAATTGATGGCGGCGATGGTGCCGTGGTAGCGCTGCGAGTCCTCGGTGGTTTGCGCGCGTACCTGCTGCAACTGCTGGTTATGGCGGATGATGGTGTCCTGCAGCCCGATCAGTTCGCCACGGTGCTGGGCGACCTTGGCGCCGACGAAGGTGCCCGTGGAGACGCCCTGGGTGACGGCGGGCGGGACGAACGTGGTGGTGCCGAGGGAGGGCGGCGCCGGGACCGTGGCCTGAGCCACCTGGGTGGTGCCTGCCGGCTGGTTGGCCCGCTGAACGGCCGCCGTCTGGGTCGCGGCAGCACGATCGCCACCGCCCAAGGAAGGCCACAAGGCATTGGAAGTAAAGGAACACGCCGACAGTCCGAGAGCAGACGCCAGCGCACCAAACCGCACCACCTTCGCAGCCATCATGGCCGAATCACCCCTACGCTTTCGAGCCGGCCCGTGGCTGGTCTCGACCGCAGTCGACGACAGAAGATGGAACCCCCGGACAAGCCCGCAGTCTCTCGACTGCGGGCGAGAGTAGCCCAAGGAATCGGCCGGAAACAAGCGTCAACTCAGAGGCTTGACGCTCCTTACTTGGCCTTTTCTCGAATGTTGCGACAACGTCACGCTCGATCTCGTTGGTGCGATTTGCCGCCCCGGGGGGCGCGTGCTAGCAGTCAGGCAGACCGCGCCGGGGACCGCCGCTTCGATCTATGTCTGCTGACCGCAAGTGGCTGTTTTTGGCGTTGGGAGCGGTGGTCGTCGGACTCGCCGGCGCCGAGGTGTTTTATTTCCTGCGCGGCGGCGGCGGCGCTGGGTCCACGGCCCAAGGCGTCGCCACTTTGCCGCTCAGCCAAACGGGGCCAACCGGCGCCGTTCTGCAGGTTCAGGGCCGTGTCATCCACCTGACCGGCCTGGCTTCGTCGGACGAAGCGAAGCTCGCCGAGCTGGCCGCCGGCAAGCAGGTGCGCTGCCAGATCCGGCAGCTGCCCCGCGATGAGCGCAACTGGGGCGTGTGCCGTACCATCGGCAGCGGCACGCCGATGGGCGACCGCCTCGAGGACACCATCAACGGGCGGATTTTGCTCGCCGGTTGGGCGCTGCCCAACGAGGTCCACGGCCGCGAATGGGTCGAGTTCGCACGGCGTGCCCAGGCGGCGCGGGCCGGTATGTGGTCCGGCAACATCCCGCCCGATGGGATGCGCACGGGCCTCCCCGATCGCGTTGAACGGCGGCCGTCGCTCATGAACGTTCTTGCTGCATGAGTTCCCGCCGCAACGTCGTCACCGCCCTCGGCCTGCTGGCCATCGTGGTTTTCGCTGCGATCGGCGGATACTTCTACCTGTCCGGCCCGCTGCACTACGCGGTGGAGGGACCGGCGGCCGTGCCCGCGGCGGGGCGGCTGCTCATCAAGGATCACGTCGTTCACCTCGAGGGCCTCGTCTCTCCGCGCGAGGACACCGACTGCCGCATCGGTCCAAACGTCCTACAGTGCAACCTCATTGCCCACGCGCGCCTCATCGAGATGGTCGCCGGCAAGACCGTGCGCTGTGACGTCACGCGCTACAAGACCGACGAGCGCAACTGGGGCCGCTGCACGGTCGCCAAACCCGACGCGGCGCTGTTCGCCGACGCCGGCGGTGACATCAACCGCGCCCTCGTGCGCACCGGCTGGGCGATCGCCGACCAGCAGCACACGCTCGATTACGTCGAGGACGGCGCGCAGGCGCGCGGCCAGCGTCGCGGTTTGTGGCAGGCGGCCGTGGCTGAGCGTCGCGTCGACACCAACGTGCTGGCCGGCGTGCCCGTGGTGAAGGACGGCGATACCCTCGAGCTGATGGAGGTGGACATCCACCTGCGCGGCGTGGACGCCCCGGACCTCTATCAGACCTGCACGATGAACCGCATTCCCTACGAGTGCGGGCTCCGCGCGCGCGCCAACCTGATCAACCTGCTCGCCGGCATTCCGGTGGTGTGCCACGTAAAGAACTTCCAGGGCGACGACCGCGTGTGGGGCATCTGCGGCCAGGACGACGGAACGCGCCGCGACATCGCGCCGACCGCCATCACTCTCAATCAGGCGGTGGTCGCCAGCGGCTGGGCGGTGGCGCGCGCAGATCCCGAGATCGGATTCGGAGCAGCCGAGGCGAAGGCGCGCAACGAGCGGGCGGGCATGTGGGTCGGCCAGTTCGTCCGGCCGGTCGACTGGCGCCGCGGAGTCCGTTGATGCACAGCCCCGGCCGACTTCTCTTTTGTGCGCTCGCTGCCGCGGGCTGGCTGCTGGCGGCGGGCAGCGCGCTGTCGCAACCGGCGCCAGCG
>Ga0194131_10011937_pt1 | contig 10239 bp, 4 predicted proteins | sample TA2KigO120mmetaG_FD_148631 | JGI IMG/M metagenome (GOLD analysis project Ga0194131, IMG submission 148631) | Freshwater microbial communities from Lake Tanganyika, Tanzania - TA2015053 Kigoma Offshore 120m | ecosystem: Environmental > Aquatic > Freshwater > Lake | place: Tanzania: Lake... | reverse complement strand
ACGCCGCGCAGGGCGTCGTAGGTCTTCTCGATCGTGCCGCCGGTCGAGATCAGCGCGATGCGTTTGCTCATGGGGCGCAGGCGTTCGGGCTTCCGGGGCTTGGTACTGTGAAAGCGAAGTCGCGGGCGTTGTCGTCCGTGTCGCGGCCATCCGGGCACCGCGAGAGCGACGTCACGGAGGCATGGTCATTGGGCGCGAAGGTGCCCTCGGTGACGTCGGGGATGTGAATGCCGTAGGACATGCCGTCGAGCCGGAGACCGGTATTTTGATCGACGAGGCGCAGGCCATCGGCGCCGTTCTGCAGCGCGGCGCCGTTGCGCAGGCGCAGGACACCGTCCGGCAGCGCGTCGAGGATGGCCTGCTCCCGGCTGACGACCAAAAAACCGCCGGGGGGCATGGCGGCGCCGGCGGCGGAGAGGTCGATGGTCGCGTACACGGCGTTCGTCGCGCCGTTGACGAGCTCCACCGCCATGCCTTCGAGGGGCATCGGCGTGTCGCCGGGATTGAACAGCTCGTAGAACTCGGCGTTGTCACCCCCGGGCTGATCGGAGTCGACTTCGTTGATGAGCAGGCCCATCCGGGCGGGCGGAGCTGGCTGAACGTCGATCGCGGTGACGGCCTCCTCCCCCTCGGCGCGCACGGTGATCGTCACCGCGCCCTCGATCTCACCCGCATTGCAGGGCAGCTCGACGCGACGGGCGCCATTCGGCAGCACGAGCGGGGCCGGACACACGAGCCCGCCGGCGGGCTCGGCGGCGATCTCGATGGGCAGATCGCCGCCGACTCGGGGGGTGGGGAGCACGACGGTGACGACCACGGCCTCGCCGACGATGGGATCGGCGGGGGCGGCGACGACGGCCAGGGGCGGCGGGCAGCGATTCGGCGCGCCGGGACTCGGCTCGCCGAGGCGGAAGTCGCTGTTGTTGTCGTCCGTATCGGCGCCGTTCGGGCAGCGGATCAGGCTGAAGGGCAGGTCGTCACCCGTGTCGACCAGCGCGGGCGGTACGCCCTCGCCCGCGCCGGGAAGCTCGGCCTCGTAGGCCAGGCCATCGACGAACTCCGGCCCCCCACCGCGGCGAGCCACGAGGCGTACGGCGTCGGGCCCGTTCTGCAGGCCCCCCGGCAGGGCGATGCTTGGCACGCCGACGGGCAGCAGAGCCAGCGCGGCGGGCATGCCGATGACCAAGTATCCGCCGGCCGGAAGCGTCTCCGTGGCCCCGTTCAAGGCCACTTCACTGAGGACCGCGCCGCTGCTGCCGTCGACGGCTTGTACCGCGAACGGCGCGAGGGCGATGTCGTCCGGAGTCGGGTTGAAGATCTCGACGAAGTCGAACTCGTCTGCGCCCGGCTGATCGTAGTCGACCTCGTTGATGACCGGGTGCGCCAGCGGCGGCGGCAGCTCGCCCACGATCAGGGCCGCTTCGGCCGTCGCGCCGTTACCCTCGACCCGCAGGAGGTAGTCCCCCCGGGCCGCCGGGGCGCTGCAGGCAATCACCAAACGGCGCGACCCTTCGGGGATGCTCGGGTCGAGCGCGCAGGATCCGCCGGCCGGCTCGAAGGTCAGCGTCAGGGGGATGCCACCGGCCGGGGCGGCGAAGTCGAGCTCGACGATCGCTTCGAAGTCGCCGCCGGAGAGGACCTGCGCCGGATTGAGTCGCAGGGCGAGGGGCGGCAGGCAGTCGTTCGTCGTGCCGACGGTCGGGTGAGCGAACGCGAAGTCGGCGGCGTTGTCGTCCGTGTCGGCGCCATTCGGACAGCGCGCGATGGAGAGCGTCACGTCCGCGCCGGTGTCTTGTACCCGCGTCGGCGCGCCCTCGGCGATCGCGCCGGGATCACGCCCGAAGGCCACGGCATCGAGCACGACGGGCGCCCTGTCGAGCTCGTCGACGAGCCGGATGCCATGCCCAGCGTCGTTCAGAATCGAGCCGCCGAGCGCGATGGCCGGCACGTCGGCGGGCAGTTCGGCGATGAGCTGCGGTGCGGCGACGATGAGGTAGCCCCCGGGGGGCAGCGTCTCACCGATCACGTCGAGGGGGTAACGCTCATACACCGCGCCCGTCTCTCCGTTCACGAGCTGAAGCGAAAGGGCGACGAGGGGCGCTGCGCGGTCCGTCGGGTTGTGGATCTCGACGAACTCGGTGTCGTCGGCCCCGGGCTGATCGACGTCGACCTCATTGATCACGAGGGGCACGCGCTCGACGGGGAGGGGCGCGACGATGGTGAACAGGGCCACGGCGCTGAGGTTCAGCTCCGGCGACTCGACCACGACCTCGACCTCGCCCTGCTCGGCGCCGGCGAAGAAGTCGAATGTCGCGCTGATCTCGCCGGCGTCGATGAGGCCCACCTCGGGGCCGCGCGCGCCGGCGGCGGGCGTGAAGTCGAACACGAGGGGGAGACCGTCCGGGCCGGCCGGCAGGTCAATCGTCACGGTGACGGCGAAGGGCGAGTGCGCGGGCACCGCCTCCGGGGCGATCTCGAGCCTCATGACCCGCGGCATGGGGGGCGGGCAGACGTTGATCGCACCTGGGGAGCCGACGATCTGCGCGAAGTCGGCGCCGTTGTCGTCGGTATCCGTGCCGTCGGGGCAGCGCCCAATGGCTCCCGGGCCGGCTTCGACGTCCGTCGGGGCGCTGTTGCCCTCGCCGACGCCGTCGAGGCTGCCCTCCCAGGCGACGCCGTCGATGAACCGGCCTCCGTCGAGCGCGTCGACGAGGCGGGCCCCGTCGGGGGCGCCGTTCTGGATGGGGCCCTCGAGGAGCAGCCCGAGGGTGCCCGCGGGGAGCGCGTCGAGCACGCTCTGCGCGCCGATGACCAGGTAGCCCCCCGGTGCCAACTCCTCGCCGGCCAGGCCGAGATCGAAGCTGGCGTAGGTCTCGCGGTTGCTGCCGTTGATGAGCTCCAGCGTCTTGCCGCGCAGGCGCGCCGGGGCGTCCGCGATGTTGAGGATTTCCAGGTACTCGGCCTCGTCGGCGGAGGCTTGATCGTAGTCAATCTCGTTGATGACCAAGCGCCCGAGATCCGGAGGCGGGGGCACGTCGGGTTGAACGTCCGGGGGCAGGCCGAGGTCCGGCGCCACCGCCCCGCCGACGGGGTCGCCGCCGGTGCTGCCGCCGACGGGGTCGCCGCCGGTGCTGCCGCCGACGGGATCGCCGCCGGTGCTGCCGCCGACGGGATCGCCGCCGGTGCTGCCGCCCATGTCCCCGGACGGGGGCATTCCACCCACCGGGCCGGCGTCCCGCGGGCGTGTCGCCGCGTCCGGATCGGGCGTCGTGCCGCCCTCGCCGCTGTTGTCTGCGCAGGCTGTCACGGCGAGGGTGGCGAGAAGCGCAATGTGTCGTGCGCGCAGAGAGATACTCATCGGTCGTTCGTCTTTCCCCGTTGGATGCCGGTTCTTTTACCCGATTCGTTGGGTCAGGGCAAAACGGGTGGGCGCCCCTCGGCGGCCCTCCGGGCGAGCCCTACCGCGACTCTGAGGCTTCCGCCCGGCGCCGCATGAACCCCTCGAGATCAGCGCTGGCACGCCGACGGATCGTGTCCCGCAGGGGTGGGGCCCACCCAAGAATGCGGCCGGCGGGTCCGAGGGCCATGCCAGACCAGCGCCAGAGGTCGAAGGCGTCGTGATGTGTCGCGATCCGCCCGTCGCGGAACGTGAACGTGGCGTCGATGCGATTGTGGACGGCGCGACCGGTCACCGAGAACGTGTAAAACGCCTCCCAGTGGGCACGCCCGGAGGCCTCGTCCGCCTCGATCCCGCTCACCTCGAGGCGCAGCCCCACGTCCCGCCCACGGGCACAGAGCATGCGCCACATGTCCCGCGCCGCCTCGCCGCGCAGATCCGGAAACACCGGATCGGAGAACCGCACATCGTCGGCATAGCAAAGGGACATGCCCTCGGCGTCGAAGCGCTCGAATGCCTCGTAGAAGTGGGCGATACAGGCGGCGTGCGGGTGGGTCACCGTGCCCTCAACCCTGGGCGCGCTCGAGGCGCACGCTGACGGGCAAGCCCTCGAGCGCGACCGCTTCGGCGATGGGCGCCGCGGCGCTCAGGTCGATCCGGACCGCGAGCACTTCGTCCGCCACGTAGTTCCGGTGGGCGTCGAGCGCCGCGGTCAGGGCCTCGTCTCCGCTCCAGAGTTGCAGCGCGATGCGGTCGGTCACCGAGAGGCCCGAGTCCTTGCGCAGCTTCTGGACGCGGCTGACGACCTCGCGGGCGTGGCCCTCGGCGACGAGCCCGGCGTCGAGGGTCGTGTCGAGGGCGACCGTCAATGCGCCGGCCGTCTCGATGACGACATCGCCGCGGGCCGTGCGGGTCACGAGCACGTCGTCGAGGGTGACCGACGCACCGGCGACCTCGATGGAGCCGCCATTCTGCAGCAGCGCGAACTGTGTGCGGGTCAGCCCGCCGATGAACGCCGCCGCTTCTTTCATCCGGGGTCCCAGCTTAGGCCCGAGCGTCTTGAAGTTGGCCTTGAAGGTCAGCGTCGCCAGATCGGCGTCGTCGCGGACCAGCGAGACTTCTTTTACATTCAGCTCGTCCTCGAGCAGCTCGCGGTGACGGTCGAGGGCGGCGAGGGCGTCGGTGTCGTGATGGACGATGATCACCCGGGCGAGCGGCTGCCGCGTCTTGAGCTTGTGCTTCTCGCGCAGGGCGCGGCCGAGGCCAACCGCCTCGCGGGTCAGCTCGACATCGCGCTCGAGAAGCCGATCGATCAGCCTCTCGTCGACGCTCGGGTAATCGCAGAGGTGAACGCTGTCGCGCTCGGGCGGAGCGACGCCGGGGGCGACCACGAGACTCTGATAGAGCGCCTCCGAGACGAAGGGCAGCACCGGAGCGGTGATCTGCGAGAACGTGACGAGCACCTCATACAGCGTCGCATAAGCGCAGGCTTTCTCGTGGCGGGCCTCGGCCGTCGTGGCCGTGCGCCAGAAGCGCCGCCGACTGCGCCGAATATACCAGTTCGTCAGATGGTCGATGAACCCGAGCATGGGTGGCACCACGCGGTAGAGGTAGTACCCCTCCATCTGTTCGTTGACCTCGCGGATCAGCGACTGCAGCATCGAAAGCAGCCAGCGGTCGAGCTCCGAGCGGGCCTCGGCGGGCGGTGTCGGCACATCGCCCATCCCCGAGGCCGGGTGCCAGCCATCGATGTTCGCGTACTGCACGAAGAAGGACCACGCGTTGCGCAGCGGGAGGAGAACCGTGCGCACGACCTCGCGCACGCCCGCCTCACTGAAGCGCAGGGGCTCGGCGCGCACGACCGGCGAGCTGATGAGATACGCCCTCAGCGCGTCCGCGCCGTAGGTCTCCAGGATCAGGCTCGGATCCGGGTAGTTGCGCTTCGACTTCGACATCTTGCTGCCGTCTTCGGCCAGGACCAGACCGTTGACGATGCAGTTCTTGAAGGGTGGCGCATCGAACAGGGCCGTCGAGAGCACGAGCAGCGTGTAGAACCAGCCGCGGGTCTGATCGAGCCCCTCGGCGATGAAGCGCGCGGGGAAGCGATCGCCCCACTGCGCCGCGCGGGCGGCGTCGAAGGGGTAGTGATCCTGCGCATAGGGCATCGCGCCGGACTCGAACCAGCAGTCGAAAACGTCGGGGATGCGCTTCGCGTTCGTGCCGCCGCACGCCGCGCACTTCACGCGCAGGTGATCAATGCGGTGCGGATGAATGTCCGTGACCGGCTCGGCTGCGCCGCTCTGCGCCTCGAGCTCGGCGATGCTGCCGACCGCCGTGTCCGCACCGCAGTCGGGGCAGCTCCAGATGGGGATAGGCGTGCCCCAGAAGCGCTTGCGGGAGATGTTCCAGTCGCGGGCCTCGGCGAGCCAGTTGCCGAACCGCTTCTGACCGACGGCCTCGGGAACCCAGTGGATCGCTTCATTGTGCGCCACCATGCGGTCGCGCAGCGCCTCGACCTTCACGAACCAGGCCGGGACGGTCTTGTAGATGAGGGGCGTTCCGGACCGCCAGCAGAAGGGGTAACTGTGCTGAATGGTCTCATGCCTGAACACCGAGCCGCGGGCCTTGAGATCCGAGATGATCTGCTTGTCCGCCTCTTTCACGTTCTGCCCGAGATAGTCTGTCACGGGCGCCGTGAAGCGGCCCTCCTCGTCGACGGGATCGACGACCTCGATGCCCGCGATCTTGCATGCGAAGAAGTCGTCCTCGCCGTAGGCCGGCGCCATGTGCACGAGGCCGGTGCCGTCCGACGTCGTGACGTGCTCGCTCGCGATGACCTGAAAGGCGTTGGGCGCGTCCGCGAAGTAGGGGAACAGCGGCGTGTAGCGCAGCCCCAGGATGGCCTCACCCTTCATCTCGGAAAGCACGGCGGCGTCCTTGCCGAGCACCGCCTTGAGCCGCTCGCGGGCGACGACGTAGATCTGCGCTTCCCCTTCACGGCGGGCACGGACGTAGTCAATCTCGCGCCCGACGGCCACGCCGAGGTTCGACGGCAGCGTCCAGGGCGTCGTCGTCCAGATGAGCAGCGCGGCCCCGTCCGCGTCGCCGACGATGGGCAGGCGCACCGTCAGCGCGGGGTCCTGTACGTCCCGGTAGTCCGAGTTCGCCTCGAAGTTCGACAGCGACGTCGACAGCTTCCAGGAGAACGGCATCACCCGTCGGTCCTTGTAGACGAGGCCCTTGTCCCAGAGCTGCTTGAAGACCCACCAGACGCTCTCCATGAACCAGGCGTCCATGGTCTTGTAGTCGTCACGGAAGTCGACCCAGCGACCGAGGCGGGTGACGACCTTCTCCCACTCGGCGGTGTACTTCAGGACGTTGGCGCGGCACGCCTCATTGAAGTTGTCCACCCCGTAGGCCCGCACGCTCGTCGGCCCCGATAGGCCGAGCTCGCGTTCCATCTGATTCTCGATGGGCAGGCCATGGGTATCCCAGCCGAAACGGCGCTCGACGCGATGCCCGCGCATCGCCCAGTAGCGGGGCACGATGTCCTTCAGCGTCGAGGCGACGAGGTGCCCGTAGTGCGGCAGGCCCGTCGCGAACGGCGGCCCGTCGTAGAAGACGTAGGCCGACGTTTCGGGGCGCTGCGAGACGGAGCGCGCGAAGGCGTCGACGCGAGCCCAGAGCGAGAGCATCGAGTGCTCGAGCGCCGGAAAATCGACATCGGGCTCGACGTTCGGAAAGGCGGGCATGGGGAGACTCCAGCAGGGCCAAGCGAGAAGCGCACGAACTACCCCAAAGCCGGCCGTGTGGCAATGTCCGGGCTCAGGCCCCCTCAGGTCCCCAGAGGTCCCCGCGCCGTGCGCGGGTCCACCGTCGGCAGGCCCCAGATGTCGGCGTTGTAGTCGCGCATCGTGCGATCGGTGGAGAACTTCCCGCTCGCCGCCGTGTTCAGGATGCTCATGCGAGTGAAGGCCTCCGGATCTCGCCAGACGGCGGCGGCGCGGATCTGCGCGTCGACGAACGCTCGGAAGTCGGCCGCCACGAGCCAGGGGTCCTGCGGGTTGCGGATCGCTTGCACGATGGGATCGAAAAGCCCCGGCTCGAAGCGGTTGAAGAACCCGGATTCGATGAGCGCCATGACCGCCGCGAGGTCGGCGTCCTGCCGGATGATGGCCTCGGGGTCGTAGTGCCGCCGCGTCTCTTCGACCTGTGCGGCCGTGAGCCCGAACAGGAAGAAGTTCTCGTCGCCGACTTCCTCGCGGATCTCGATGTTCGCGCCGTCGAGCGTGCCGATCGTGACGGCGCCGTTCATCATGAACTTCATGTTGCCCGTGCCGGAGGCCTCTTTGCCGGCGGTCGAGATCTGCTCCGAGAGATCCGTCGCCGGTGCGATGACCTCCATCGCCGACACGCGGTAGTTGGGCAAGAAGGCCACCCGGAGCCGGTCGCCGAGCCGCCGGTCGCCGTTGACCATCTCGGCGACCTTGGCGATCAGACTGATGATCCGTTTGGCCATGAAGTAGCCCGGCGCCGCCTTCCCGCCGATGAGCACCGCCCGGGGCACCCCATCGTGGTCATCACCGTCCTTGAGGTGCAGGTAGAGGTGAATGACGTGCAGGATGTTCAGCAGCTGGCGCTTGTACTCATGGATGCGCTTGACCTGAACGTCGAACAGCGCCTCGGGGTCGAACGAGACCCCGCAGCACTGCCGGACCACGGCCGACAGCCGTTCTTTGTTCTCCCGCCGGACGCCCCGCCAAGCCTGCCGGAACGCCCGATCCTCGGCATACGGACGCAGGGCGCGTAGTGCGTCGAGATTCGTCGTGAACGCATCGCCGATCGTCTCGGTGACGAGCTTCGACAGACCGGGGTTTGCGGCCACTAGCCAGCGGCGCTGCGTGACACCGTTGGTCTTGTTGTTGAACTTCTCGGGCCACAGGGCGTGGAAGTCGGCGAAGAGCCCCTGCTTCAAGAGATCGGAGTGAAGCGCCGCGACCCCGTTCACGGAGAAGCTGCCGACGATCGCCAAGTAGGCCATGCGGATCTGCGGCTCCGGGCCTTCCTCGATGAGGGACATGCGGGCGAGCTGCCGTTGATCCGCCGGCCAGCGCCGCTCGACCTCGGTGAGAAAGCGCGCGTTGATCTCATAGATGATCTCGAGCAGCCGCGGCAGGAGCTGCCTGAAGAGCCGCACGGACCACTTCTCGAGCGCCTCGGGTAGGAGGGTGTGGTTGGTGTAGGCGGTCGTTCGGGAGACGATCTCCCAGGCGGTGTCCCAGGCGAGGCCGTGCTCGTCGAGCAGGATGCGCATCAGCTCGGGCACCGCACAGCTCGGGTGCGTATCGTTGAGCTGGAAGCGGTTCTTCTCGGCGAACCGGCTGAAGTCCGAACCGTGCCGCGCGACCCAACGCGCGACCACGTCCTGCAAGCTTGCGGAGGCCAGAAAATACTGCTGTCGAAGGCGGAGCTCCTTGCCGTTCTCGCTGGCGTCGTTCGGGTAGAGCACCATGGTGATGTTCTCGGCCGCGTTCTTCGCGGCCACCGACTCCGTATAGGAGCCGGCGTTGAACTCGCCCAGGTTGAACTCGTCCGTCGCCATGGCGCGCCAGAGGCGCAGACCGTTGACGGTCTCATTGCGGTATCCCGGCACCGGAACGTCGCAGGGGACGGCCAGGACATCCTCGGTGCCGAGCCACGCCGCGCGCAGCCGACCCTTGGCGTCCGGTCGGAACTCCGTGTACCCGCGGAACCGGACGCGGCGCGTGTCGGCCGGGCGCTCGATCTCCCAGGGGTTGCCGCCACGCAGCCAATGATCGGGTTCCTCGACCTGCCGGGCATGCTCGATGCGCTGGCGGAACATGCCGTACTCGTATCGGATGCCGTAGCCCGTCACGGGGAGCTGCAGCGTGGCGCAGCTGTCCAGAAAACACGCCGCGAGGCGGCCGAGGCCACCGTTGCCGAGACCAGCGTCCGGCTCGGCGTCGATGAGCATCTCGAGCGCAACGCCCAGCTTCCTCAGCGCAGGATCGGCGCTCTCGGCGAACCCCAGATTCAGCAGCACGTTGTTGAGCGTGCGTCCCATGAGGAACTCGAGCGAAAGGTAGTAGGCTTGACGGGCGTCCGCCGACGCGACCGCCGCCGCGGTGGACCGCCAGCGTTCGACGAGCCGGTCGCGCAGGGCCAGCGCCAGTGCCCGGTAGGCCTCGAGCGGATCGTCGTCCCCGGCATCGCTGGCCCACGCGTGGCCGTAGTACCGCCGCGCGTCCTGCGCGAGGTCGTCGGCCTCCATGCTCAAGGGATCCGGATCTGGAAAACGACCGGGGCGGGGCGTTTCGGTGCTCATGGTGGACGAAGATAGACACGACTATGGTGGACCGGCAAAGCCAAACAGCGGGACCTCAGGTCGCCCGGGTCTTCGCCCGCGCTCGCAGATCAGCCACCACCAAGCGCACGCGCTCGGTCAGCGCCGGCGTGTCGTCCAACGTCAAACCGGCGGTGGAGATGGGCTCGCCGATGAGCACGTGCCCGCGCGCCGGAGCGATCACCCAGGTGCCCTTCGGGAGTGCGTCGCGCGTGCCCGCCAGACCCAACGGCAGGATGTCGACGCCCTCCTCGATGGCGAGCCGGAACGCGCCCGGCTTGAATGGCAGCATCTCATTCGTTCGGCTGCGTGTGCCCTCCGGGAAGAACAGGACGCTCACGCGGTTCTTCAGCACGCGACGGCAGCCTTCGAAAGCGTTGCTGCGGCTGCCCTTGTCGCCCCGGTTGACGGCGATGTCGCCGACGATGGCCATCGACCACCCGAAAAACGGGATGCGGAACAGCGCCCTCTTCGACAG
>Ga0194131_10011936_pt1 | contig 10239 bp, 12 predicted proteins | sample TA2KigO120mmetaG_FD_148631 | JGI IMG/M metagenome (GOLD analysis project Ga0194131, IMG submission 148631) | Freshwater microbial communities from Lake Tanganyika, Tanzania - TA2015053 Kigoma Offshore 120m | ecosystem: Environmental > Aquatic > Freshwater > Lake | place: Tanzania: Lake... | reverse complement strand
AGGCGATGCAACCGTGCACAGCAGGTTGCGGCGTGGCCTGCCTTACGGACCGGCCATCGCGGCGGGCGGCCTCTGGCTCGCTGCCACGCTGGTGCTTCGGTAGCGCGGCCGGAGCGGGGGGAATCGTCATGAGCAGCAAGCGCATCGTGTTTCTGTTGCTTGCCGTGATCGTGGCCGGTGCCACGGCGTTTCTCGCCCGGGCCTGGCGCTTATCGTGGCCGCCTGCGGCAGCGATGTCGGCAGTGAGGGCAAGGGCGACGACTATACCGTCTCTGTGAAGCAGGCCGACGAGGCCCGCCGGGCCGGCGATTTCGACTCGGCAATTCCGCTCTATGGCCGCGCCCTGCAGGCCAAGCCCGACGGCGTCGAGGCCAAGCTCGGCCTTGGCCAGTCCTACCTCTCGGTCGGTCTGCCCGATGAAGCGGCCGCGATGTTCCGCGACGTCCTGCAGCGGCGAGAAAGCGACCAGGCCGCGCGGCGCGGCTTGGCCACGGCGATGATCGCCATGGGCCACGCGTCGCTCGCCGAGAAGCAGCTCGAGGCGGCGGTGCAGGCCGATCCACGCGACTTCCGCACGCTCAACGCCTACGGTGTCGTCCTCGACATGCAGGGCCAGCACGCCCAGGCCCAGGCTCGCTATCGGCAAGGCATCGACGTCGCGCCCGACTTCCTGGCGCTACGCAGCAACTACGGCCTGTCGCTCGCGATCGCCGGGCAGGCGCAGGAGGCGATTGCCCAGCTCGCGCCGCTCGCGTCGAGCCGCGCCGCCGATGGTCGTGTCCGCCAGAACCTCGCCTTTGCCTACGCCATGGCCGGCGACTTCGAGAGCTGCCTGCGGGCAAGCCGTGTCGACCTCGACGAAGCCAGCGCCCAGCGTCAGTTGCAATATTTCATCCAGCTCAAGAATCTGCCGGTCGAGGCCCGCAGCGCCGAGTTGAGACGCAACCCAAACTTCTTTCCGCAGACTGCCGCCGGTGGTTAGATAACGCAGACCGGAGGGTGATCATGGGCGCACGCAGCGGCAGGACGATCGGTATCGTCGTCGGCTTGGCAAGCTTGGTTGTGACAAACCTGGCCACGACGGAGGCAGCCCGTGCCCAAGTGCCGCGCAGCAGCGTCGATGTGCCGGCAAGCCAGACCGTCGCTCAGTTTCGCGACCCCAAGACAGGCCAGATTTGGACGCCGTTCAATGTCGGCCAGAAAAGCGGGCCGCCGACGCCGCAGGATCTGGCGTTCGACCCGCTCGGTCAGGCCGTCTACGTCAAGGGCGTCATCACCCAGCGGCCGACGATCGTGCCGCTGTCGTCGGTGCCGATCACGGCCGGCCCGACGGTTCCCATCGTCAATATCGGCGATGCGACGTTGAGCGCTATTCCCGGCAAGCGCTGGCAGCTCGTCGTCTACCTCGACAACAACAGCGCCAACACGGTGGCGCCGTTGTTGACCTGTCGCTTCGCCAATTCAGGCAAGCTCGTCGAGGAGACGCACGTCCTGGTGCCGGCGGTGGGCGCCGGCCTGCGGGTCGGCATGGTCATTCACGGCCCCAAGACCGACTTGTTCGTCGATCGCGCGACCTGCGCCGTGAAGTCGCCTTAGCAGCTCACCTCTAACCCAGCACCGAATAGCCGCCGTCGACGGTGATGGCGGCGCCGGTCACGAAGTCCGACGCGGGTGCCGCCAGGAACACGGCGATGCCGGCGAAGTCGTCGGGCACGCCCCAGCGGCCGGCTGGGGTGCGGCGCAGCACCGAGTCGTGCAACGTCGGAATCTGCTCGCGCGCCCGGCGGGTCAGCGCCGTGTCGATCCAGCCCGGCAGGATGGCGTTGACCTGGATGTTGTCCTTGGCCCAGGCGGTGGCCATGGCCTTGGTCATCTGCACCATGCCGCCCTTGCTCGCGGCATAGGCGGTGGCGAAGGGCGCGCCGAAGATCGACATCATCGAGCCGATATTGACGATCTTGCCCATGCCACCGTTCTTCATCTCGGGATGGGCTGCGTGGCTGCACAGGAAGGCGCTCGTGAGATTGCTGTCGAGCACGGTGTGCCATTCGGCGAGCGTGTACTGCTCGGGCTGCTTGCGGATGTTGATCCCGGCATTGTTGACCAGGATGTCGAGCCGACCGTACGCCTTCATGGTCGCCGCGATCAGCGCGCGGCACGATTCTTCTTTCAGAACGTCGACGGCCACCGCGCTCGCCTTGGCGCCGCTGTCCTGGATCTGCTTGACCGCGGCCGTGTTCTTGGCGGCGTCGCGACCGGCCACGACGATCGTGGCGCCGGCCTTCGCCATGCCGAGCGCCATGCCGAGCCCGATGCCGCCGTTGCCGCCGGTGACCACGGCGACCCGGCCGGAAAGGTCGAAAAGCTTCATGTTCGATGTCCTCCCTGCGCTGCTTGTATAGTCGATGACGACGGTGTCGACAGCAGCGGCGGACGGCGTTTCCTCCAGGCGATGCCGGCCGGTTTCTCTCCGCGTCGATCGCCGCTAGGCTTTCGTTCCCGCGACGAGGGGCGACGACTGATGGGTGTCCGCTGGCACCGGCGAGCCCATTCAAGGCGGATGGTCGATCAGCGGCCGGTGTTTGGGGGGAGACCGATCGATGACGGCGAAGACCATGGCGGTGCGGCACAACGCGACGGCCCGTCGCTACGAGATGGATACCGACCATGGCTTGGCCATCGCGGTCTATGACGAGCAGGGCGGTCGGATGATCTTCACCCATACCGAGGTGCCGCCGGCCGACGAGGGCAAAGGCTTCGCCTCGCGGCTGGTCGGCGCAGCGCTCGCCGATGCCCGCGCGCGGGGCTTCAAGATCGTGCCGGCCTGCAGTTTCGTCGTGGCCTATGTTCGCCGCCATCCCGAGCACGGCGACGGGCATTGAGCCATCAGGCGAGCATGCGCATCGACCAGAAGGCGGCGACACAGGCCGCGGCGCTGACGGCGGTGCCCCAGGCGAGGTCGACCAGGCTCAATGTCGCCGGCCAACCGCGCAGGGTTGCGAGGTTGGTGAGGTCGTACGCGGCATAGACACAAAGACCGAACAGCGCGCCATAGAGCGCCGCCGATGCCCAGGAACCGGCCAGCGGCAAGGCGAACACGACGATGCCCGCGACGTGGATGAGGTAGAAGAGGATCGCGACGGGCCAGTTGGGCCGATCGAGCAGGAGTTGGCCGAGCCGCTCTTTGTAAAAATCGCGCGCGATCAGCCCGAGCCACAGGGCATCGAGCACGATCAGCACGGCCAAGGCGGCGAGGTAGGCGACTATCAGGGATTTCATCGGCAGCAATCTAAAGCGTTGTCTTGGTCGCGTCGAAATGGCTACGCAGTGCCTCGCGCGCCGCGTTGCCGGCGGCGCGATCCCAGCAGTTGACGATGGCGACCCGGAAGCCGCCCGGCGGCATGGCATGGCGGTCGGCGGGAAGGTCTTCGTGGAAAGTGATCTGCAGACTGGACACGCCCGGCATGGTGCAGATGGCGCGTTGCAGATCGGCCGGCGGATGGCGATAGCGTGCACAATGCGGGACGAACAAGACGACGCTGTAGCCGGTACGCCTTGACGAGTCGTCGAACCGCCATTCCCGCTTGGCGTAAAGGCCGACCACCGCTTCGACCCAGCCGGTGCCATAGAGATCGGGCCATTGATCGGCAAAACGCATGTGCGCCTCGATGATGCGGCCACCGATCGTTTCGAGATTGAGCATTCCGGTGTATCCAGCGAGACGGCTCCGGCACCAGGCATCGCACCCGTCCTCGATGACGGGTTCGGGTTGGGCGCGAACCTCCCAGTGGTCGAATGTGCCGGCGCCGCTGGCGACGCCGATCGCGTGGCGCCACCATCGGGGGATACCGTCGACTATCGCGACGTCACTGCTGACATGATCGCCGGTGAGCAAGGTCATCCAAAAATGACCCGGTTGATAGGCGGCAAGGTATTCGTCGGCTGACCGAAGCGTGCGGCTGCCCACGCCCATGCCCTTGAGGTTGTAGATCGGCTTGGAGAAGACCGGATAGCGCGGCGGAGCGACGCCGTGCGGCGCTGCTGCCAGATTCTGGCTCAGGGCGATGGCAAGCTTGTCGTAGAGCCAGCGGTGTGCCGGATTCCACGTCCAGGCGTCGCTGTCCTCAGTTGGAATGAAAATGTCGGATGGGCAGTCGACACTCTCGAAGTATTGAGTGCGCCACGGATCGATCTCGCAAATCGGCACTGGCGGTCCTATGGTTGGGCAAGCAGGCTATGCAGAGTGAGTGTGCGATCACGGCATTGCAACCGGCTACCATCGCCGGTGCTGCCTATGGGGGAGAGAGGCCGTGTCGAGTTTGACAACGCGTGCCAAACGGATGGAGGAGCACGGCCAAGTCGATCGGTTCCTCGGTGTACGCGCCGCCACGGAGAAGCTTGCCGAGCCGCTGTCGCCCGAGGATCAGACGGTCCAGTCGATGACCGACGCCAGCCCGACCAAGTGGCACTTGGCGCACACCACCTGGTTCTTCGAGACCTTCGTGGTGCGGCCGCATGCGCCACGCTATCGCGTGTTCGACGCCGCATACGAGTATCTCTTCAATTCCTACTACGAAGCGGTCGGGCCGCGTCACCCGCGGCCGCAACGCGGCATGCTCACCCGGCCCGGCGTGGCCGAGATCATGGCCTATCGTCGGCATGTGTCGGAGGCGGTGGTCGAGCTGTTGATCGAGGGCAGCAACGAGGTCGCCGACATGCTCGAACTCGGCCTGCATCACGAGCAGCAACATCAGGAACTGCTGCTCATGGACGCCAAGCATCTGCTGTCGCTCAATCCTCTGAAGCCGGCCTATCGCCGCGCCGCACCACGGCCGACGGCGGGGACGACGCCTCTTTCCTGGCTGGCGTTCGACGGTGGTTTGGTCGAGATCGGCCATGATGGTCCCGGTTTTGCTTTCGACAATGAAAGTCCCCGCCATCGCGTGTGGCTGGAGTCGTTCGCCGTGGCGTCGCGGCCGACCAGCTGCGCAGAGTATCTCGCCTTCATCGAAGATGGCGGCTATCGGCGACCGGAATTCTGGCTGTCGGCTGGTTGGGATTGCGTCAATCAGCGCGGGTGGAGCGCGCCGCTCTACTGGGAGAAGGACGGCCCGCGCTGGCAAGTGTTCACGCTGAGGGGGCTGCAGCCGCTCGATCCGGCGCAGCCGGTCTGCCATGTCAGCGCGTTCGAGGCCGCGGCCTACGCCAAGTGGGCCGGCAAGCGATTGCCGCGAGAGGCGGAGTGGGAGACCGCCGCAGCAAGGCTGCCGGACACGGGTCTGGTTTGGGAGTGGACGGCGAGTCCCTATGTTGCCTATCCCGGCTATCACGAGCCACCCGGTGCGATCGGCGAGTACAACGGCAAGTTCATGGCCAACCAGGTGGTGCTGCGCGGCGGTTGCACGGCGACATCCGTCGGCCATATGCGGCCGACTTATCGCAACTTTTTTCCACCGGATGCCCGCTGGATGTTCGGCGGCATCCGTCTCGCAGAGGATCTCCGATGAAAAGTTCGCCCCTCGCCGCGGATCGCACCGAGCAGGACGACCGCGCCGAGTTTCGAGCCGCCGTGCTCGACGGGTTGGCGGGCTCGCCGCGTAGCATTCCCGCGAAATTTCTCTACGACGCCCGCGGTTCGGCGCTGTTCGACGCCATCTGTGAGCTGCCGGAGTATTATCTCACGCGTACGGAGACCGGTATTCTGCGTCGTTGTGTCGCCGATATTGCTGCCGTGGCTGGACCTGGCCGGGCGCTCGTCGAATTCGGTAGCGGCTCCAGCGTGAAGTCGAGGTTGCTGATCGACGCGCTGGAGCATCTTGCGGCTTATGTGCCGATCGATATTTCGCGGCAGCATCTCGAAGCGACTGCGACGCGGTTGCGTCGCGACTACCCGGGATTGGTCGTCGAGCCGGTCTGTGCCGACTATATGGCGCTCGCGCGGCTGTCCGTCGATGTCGGCGCGGCCCGTCGCCTCGGCTTCTTTCCTGGCTCGACCATCGGCAATTCGGAACCGCAGGACGCGACGGCTTTCCTCCGGCGGGCGCGCGAGCTGCTGGGGGAGGGCGGTGCTCTGGTGCTGGGCGCCGATCTCAAAAAGGCGCCGCAGCGGCTCCATGACGCCTACAACGATGCCGCCGGCGTCACCGCGCAATTCACGCTCAATCTGCTGCGGCGCATGAACCGCGAGCTCGACGCCAACTTCGACCTTTCAGCGTTCGCCCACGACGCCTCCTACAGCGAGGTGGAAAGCCGCATCGAGATCTACTTCCGCAGCTTGCGGCAGCAAACCGTGACCGTCGCGGGCCGCAGCTTCGCCTTTCGCGCAGGCGACCGCGTCCTGACCGAGTATTCCTACAAGTACGACGATGCCAGTCTGAGCGTTATGGCGCGCAGTGCCGGCTTTCGCATTGCCCGAATCTGGACGGATCCAGCGCGCGACTTCGCGGTCGCCTATCTCGAGGTCGGAACCTGAGGGTCGGATGGGGGCGAGGGCTATCGGCTCACGCTGGATGCCACCAGCGACCCGCCAGCACCACGCCCGCCGATACCAGCCGCTTGGTGCCGATCATGCTCTCGCCGATGCAGTCGGTGTAGTCGAACGAGCCGCTCACCTCGTCGATCACCGTCGCCTCGCCGATTGCGCCCACCTTCAAGGTGCCGAGGTCGGGCCGCTTGATGGCGTTCGCGGCATTGCCGGTCGAGAGCTTGATCACCGTCGCCAGGTCGACGCCGAGGCACAGAAACTTCGACATGGTGGTCAGCAGGTCGAAAGCCGGCCCTTCGATCGATATCACATGGACGTCCGACGAGATCACGTCGGGCAGGAAGCCGGCCGCCAGCATGGCGCGCGTCGTGCCGAAGCCGAACGAACCGCCGCCATGGCCGATGTCGAAGATCACGCCGCGCGCGCGGGCCGCCAGGATCTCGTCGCGGACGCGACCGTCGGGCCGCACTGGGGCGTTGGGGAAGGGGCGGAAGCAATGGGTGAGGATGTCGCCCGGCCGCAGCCGATCGACCACCTCGCGGCGCGACGGCGGCGGCGCGTCGAGATGGGCCATCACCGGCAGGCCGAGTTCCTCGGCAACGTCGAGCGCGATATCGAGCGGCTTGACCCCCGAATCGCCGCTGGCTGAGCGACCGACCCTGACTTTGATGCCGAGCACCACGTCCTTGTGTTCGCGCCCCACCCGCACCGCTTCGCGGGCATCGATCAGGCGCATGTCGACGTTCTCGCCCACCATCACCGTCTTGGAGAAGGCGAAGATGCCGGGGAAGGCGACGTTCAGGTAGGGCAGGATGCGCACCGGTGAAGGCTCGATGACGTGCCGACGAAAGCCATGGAAGTTGCCGGGGCCGGCGCTGCCGGCATCGATGAAGGTCGTGACGCCGCCGGTTCGCGCCAAAAGCTCGGCCTCGACGCCGAGCGACGTGCCGCCCCAATAGACATGGGTGTGCAGGTCGATCAGACCGGGCGACACGATCTTGCCGCTTGCGTCGCGTGTGTCTTTGCCCGTCAGCCCGTTGCCGATCGCCGCGACCTTGCCGCCGGCAAAGGCGATGTCGGCCACACGGTCGAGTCCTTGCGAGGGATCGACGATTCTGCCGCCCTTCAACACCAGATCGTTCATCGTCTTGTCCGTCCTCCGTGGACGCTTTATCGCATTCGAGCCATCGCCTTCGCCAGCACTCCGACGCGTGGCAGCCATACCCGTTCGAGGCCGAGCCAATCGGCCATCAGGCGCAGTTCTTCGCGCAGCGGGCCGGCCACGATCTTGGCGTTCTGGCCAGCCTCGAGATGGGCGGCGTGGACCACCAGGGTCGACTCTGCTCGATCGGCCTTGAGGTCGACCCGCGCGACCAGCCGGTCGCCCAGCAGGAACGGCAGAACGTAGTAGCCGTGGGTGCGCTTGGCTGCCGGCGTGTAGATGCCGATGCGGTAGAAGAAATCGAAGATGCGCAGTGTCCGGTCGCGCTCCCAGATCAGCGGATCGAACGGTGCCAGCAGGGCGCGCGCCTCCAGCTTGCGCGGCTGACGAGCGGCGGGATCGAGGTAGGCCGGCCGGTCCCAGCCCTCGACCTTGACCGGCAGGAGGTCGCCGGCTTCGATCAGCTCGGCGAGCCGCGCCTTGGTATCGGCGACCCCCAGACGGAAGTAGTCGCGCAGGTCGAACTCGGTGCCGACCCCCAGCGCCCGCGCAGCATGGCGCAGGAGGGCACGTTGAGCCTCTTCTTGCGATGGTGTCGGCAGATCGCGGATATGCGCCGGCAACACCCGCTCGGTGATATCGTAGACTCTTTCGAAAGCACCGCGACGGGTCGCGGTGGTGACCAGGCCTGCGAAGAACAGCCATTCGACCGCGCGCTTGCCGTCGTTCCAGCCCCACCAGGTGCCGCGCCTCTCGCCGGCGTTGGACAATTCCGAGGCCGCGATCGGACCGCGGTCGGTGATCTCGCGCAAGACGTCGTCGATGTAAGCGGCCTTGTCGCGGCGGAAGGCGTGCAGCTTGCCTTTGCCGTCGCCGGCACTGTCGCGCGCGCGCTGCATGCGCCAGCGCAGCAGGGGATGGGCGGCGAGCGGCAGCAACGACGCTTCGTGAGCCCAGAACTCGAACAAGCCGCGCTGGCTCCTGCGTCCCCACGCGAGACGATCGAGATCGGAGCCGTCGTAGTTCCCCAGGCGCGAGAAGAGCGGCAGATAGTGTGCTCGAGCGAGCACGTTGACGGAATCGATCTGCAGCAACCCCAGCCGGTCGATGGCGCGCTTGATGTGGCCGGCGTTGACCGGTCCGGCGGGCCGCTGCTGGCCAAAGCCCTGAGCGGCCAGTGCGATGCGCCTGGCGAGCGAAGCCGACAAGGACAGACGCCTGCTCATCGCAGCGCTTCGCACGGATGTTCCTTCACGTACTCCAAGAGTTGGGGATAGAATTGTCTGCCGCCGATGCCCCAGGCCATGTCCTTCGGCTCGACCCTCAGACGGTCGGCGAATTTCAGGCCGTCCTTGTCGTTGCTCAGACGTACGAAGACGCCGACGACCCGGCTTGGCGCGCTGACGTCGACGCCCAACAGCTTGCCCGCGTTGAAAATCGGCAAGCAGCGGAAGATCGGGCTGCCCGACGCACCATAGGCGCCGTTGGCCATGTGCAAAAAGTACTCGTCGGTGTCGGCTTTGGTCGGGAACCAGCGGCGCAGCGAGCCCCAGACGTAGACATCCGGATCGAGCGTGCCGCGGCCGCCCTTGCCTTCGTCATTGCTGCTGAAGCCGTAGCTGCAATGAGCGGTGAAGCCGGAAACGGCGGCGACGGTGTCGGAGTCGTCGAAACCGAAGCGGCCATACTTCTCGCCCGGCGCCGGCTGACCGGAACGGGCGGCGATCTGCCCGAAAGCGACGTCGAGATCCGGCGCCTCGGTCGTTTTCGTTCGGCCGGAATGCTCGGTGCGGACGTTCCTGACTTGGAATCGCTGGCCGTCGCTTGCCTCGAACTGAAAGCTGCCGGCTTTCCCCTTGCCGCAGCGCGCTGCCGTCACAAGTGTGCAGTTGTTGACCAGAAAGGCGGTGCACAGGCTGCGACTGCCGCCATCGCCGTGAGTCCACTTGCCGATCGCTGTGAATGGGTAGGTCATGGCGACGTCGACTCGCCGGGCGCCGCCGAACTGCTGCGCCTGCAGGGGAGGCGCAGCGGCTAGCAGGGCGACGATGAGAAGACCGGAGACTCGCAGCACGCGATGACAGTAAAGCGGTTCCCGACGAGAGGGAACTGCGAGCAACCCTCTCTGATCGGCAATGCGCCTCTCTAGCGTGCCTCGATGCGGGCGATCGCTTTTCTGACGGCCTCGGCCTGGCGGTTGGAGATATGTCCGTTGGCCTTGAACTCGCGGCTAACCTTGCTCAGGAATGGGCTCTTGTCGGCCAGAGCTTCGGCGCGCTTCATCAAGGGTTCGTGGATGTGCGCCGGTCCGCGGTTGCGTGCGGCCGCCCGCGCACGGATAACCCGAATGACGATGGCGGCGACCAGCGCCGCCCCCGCCGCTATCATTATCTCCGTCCACTGGATCATCGACCAAACCTTCCCGCTAAAGCATAGCCGACAATGGCCATTTGCGAGGCGTTTCGCGCTTCGATGCCGACGATGGCTGACTCCGTGCCGCAGCGGTCTGCTGGCGAGACCGCGCACAACGTCCCACCGCTGCAGAACATGCCCCGATCCAACAGCTCGGACATAGGTTATCCCCCGATGCTTC
>Ga0194131_10011935_pt1 | contig 10240 bp, 13 predicted proteins | sample TA2KigO120mmetaG_FD_148631 | JGI IMG/M metagenome (GOLD analysis project Ga0194131, IMG submission 148631) | Freshwater microbial communities from Lake Tanganyika, Tanzania - TA2015053 Kigoma Offshore 120m | ecosystem: Environmental > Aquatic > Freshwater > Lake | place: Tanzania: Lake... | reverse complement strand
CTCATTTAAATACTAGTGATATTCGGCAAAAATTAAAAAATTTATATAGAGTCTATCCCGAGGTTGGTTTAGTGATCATTGATTATTTACAATTAATGGAGGACCCTTTAGTAAAAACTATGAATCGAGCACAAGAAATTTCAATAATTACTCGGGAATTAAAAAATATAGCTCGAGAATTTGATGTGCCAATCATTGCTTTATCACAATTAAATCGAACCCTGGATGGGCGAACAAATTCAAAACCAATGCTTTCCGATTTACGAGATAGTGGATCGATTGAGCAAGATGCAGATCTTGTAGTAATGTTGTATAAAAATAATCAACCTAGTATTACCAATCTAACTTCTGGCTCTTCTATTATTGACCTTTTGATAGCGAAACAAAGAAATGGACCAGTTGGAAATACACGTCTTTTATTTAACGAATATTTAACAAAGTTTGAAGATTATCAATCAAGCGATAAAATTTCAAGATTTACTAAAAACTAGAAGGGAAATGAATCATTCTAGGGGAAATGCCCAGAACCAGATTCGAACTGGTGACACGAGGATCTTCAATCCACTGCTCTACCAACTGAGCTATCCGGGCTTAAATAAATTATACAACAAATAGTTGCAAATAACAAGCGAATTAAGCTATAATGGTGATGAAATGTGGTCGTCATGGAATAGACTAAGAAGAATTATTAATTTACTTTGTCAGAATCGTAGGATAGCAGCAGATTTTAATAGTTACCTGAGTCTAAGACTTGTTCGGCTACATTTCAATAATTCAATACTATCATTTTGAAACTTGACCAGACTATTCAAAAGTTCGTTCGAAACTATCCATTTTTGAAAGTTATTTTAGATTTTTTGAAACCCCCTTAGAAAGAATTGGAACTATGCTTTGAAAGTTTTAGTTGAATTTTTGAAATTCTAATTAGAGGTTAATCACTTATTGTTAACTTGCCGCAAAACTTGACAAATCCTTTTTAAATTATAATTATAACTATAAATCTACTGTTGAAAAGCCTAGATTGTATGATATGCTGTTTTACTGTTAGAAACAATGTATATCTACTAAAACAGTCAAGTAGTATTTATTTATTAAACCATTTACTTATGTTATCTTTTCCTAGATTTTTAGTTCTTTTAATTAATATTGATCAAGAGACTATTTTAAATTGGTTTGGCATTGAAACTCCAAAGCCTTCAGAATATTTAATAAATGATTCGAGTGGATTATCCACTATTGAAACAAATTCTAATTCCGCTATCTCGGTAGAAACTTTCGAATTAATTATAAACAGTTTCTGGCAACGAGTTCAAACTGGATTAACATTAACAGATATTGAAAATATTCTTTTTTTCCTTGTGTTTCTTCGATTTATTATTCTAGCAGTTCGTTACAATTTGAAAACTTCTTTTTATATTACATGTATTGGTTTATGTGCAGGCTATTTATGGTATCGTCACCTAGTTGATATGATTTTAATGTATCGTCAACTGTTAATGAAAATACCTTATTTGAAGAAATTATCTGGAAGTGCTTTTGCTATAGACTATAGTAGTCAAGCATTAATGAAAACTGATCTAAAGGTAGCCGCGGATGTCCATTGGTATACTCCTGGGAAACTATTGTATTATGCTTTTACCAAAGGAATCGTTCACACTGATCCTGAAACCAATCGTCCATATTATATTGATCCCATTTCGATGGTGATTTCAAATTTAGATCAAGCTACTCAACTAAAAATTTTACCTCGTTATTATCAAATATATAATACCATTATTCCACAATTCTTTCAGACAGTAAGTGAATTTTGGAATCAATTGTCGGGAATAGCCGCCTATGCTGTCATTACAAGGATTGGAAAACGTTATTGTCCATATTTGATTCGTTGGCATTGGACGTTTTTGTTAATCATTGGATTTGCAGAACAAATCTTAATTTATTTTTTATATCGTCTTCTGTATTTTCAAGATGTTATACTACTACCACAATTATTGATTCGTCCAGCACTAAAGTCTATCTCAAATCCTATAGATCCAAATTTACTAGTCCAAGCTAATCTTGTAACTAGTATATTAACTTTTTTTGTAATAATGCACCTAGGATGTTTAGTATTAGGATTATTTCACGCAATTTGTGGACAATATTTTTATGTCCCATTTTTGGTGGAAAACACAGAGTTGCATATAGGTCCTCGTCCCAAAAATAGTATTTATAGTGGTGGACAAACGTCTTGGCAAGATGAAAAAGAAGTCAATCTTCAACGTCAAATTCCTAAATTATGGTATGGGTGGTTTGGAAGTGGAACAAACGAAAATTGGATTTTTACTCCCTTCAAAGAATTTTTTGTAACGAATCTAAAAAAACTAATGAGACAGTTTAAAAAATAAAAATAAAAAAATTTAATGTCTAATCCTATTAGTAAGATTAGACATTTTAGTAAGATTATAGAGTTTCACTAAATTTTTAAAACTAGTCCAGATTGAGTGATTATAATGATGACCCTAAGCCTGAATATGACCCATAGATAAATAAAGAAAGCATTGTAATTACTGCTAATCCACCTACTAAACCTACAAGCCATAAAGGGATTCTACCCGTATTTGCCATAAAAAAGCTCCTAGTATATAAATATTAATTGAAGAAATAACTTGAAAACAATACCGCTAAAACAAAAATTAATAAAAGTCCCCAATAAAGAGACGTTCGATTTAACTCAACTGCTTGTTTATTTGGATTTGGACCTGTCATAAAAAATTACCTTGTATTATTATTATATATTCATTTATCGTTGAATGAATTGCATTGCTGTAATTCCACCTAAAAAAAATACTGTTGGTACTGCTAGACCGTGAACTGCTAACCAACGGAACGTGAAAATTGGATAAGCTACAGGTTGATTAATATTTTTTGCCATGATTTTTTCCTTTCAAAATTATAAACCTTTCGTTAAATCTTCTAACTCTTGTTTTGCACTGAATCGATCATTTACTAATGGAATTTGTTGACGATCTTGTGTAAAATATTCATTTGGACGTGGAGTTCCAAATACATCATATGCTAAACCAGTACTTACAAATAACCACCCTGATACAAAAAGTGATGGAATTGTAATGCTATGGATAATCCAATAACGTACACTAGTAATAATATCTGAGAACGGACGTTCACCTGTAGAACCACCAGACATAATATATTCCTCTATAAAAAAGATTGTTGCTCATTCAAACTTGTAACTCAAAGCGGGCAGGGGGAATCGAACCCCCATCAGTAGATTGGAAGTCTGCTGTTTTACCACTAAACTATGCCCGCATAATTCTACTATAAAATAATAGTATAGAATTATGTTGATAGAAAAGCAATAAAGTCTTAAATATTTTCTAACTTCAAATCTAGAAATTTTGCTAAACTAGCTGCTTCATCCTCTAAATTTGAAATTGACGTTGGTTCTTGAACCGGCGTTAAAGGTATTTTCCGATCATCTTTTAGGCACAAATAAATACTTCGTGTTGGATTTAAACCTTCGGTAATTTTGATACCAATCGATTTAATATTTGCTAAAGGGTATGTTAATAGAATTTCTCGATTTTTACCTGGAAATCCTTTACGAACAATTTTAACAAGATTTTCACTACGGTTATACTCATTATATCCACCTCCTATATCTAAAAGTACTGTTGTAATAATATAGAGACTGATTCCAAAACTCAATGTCCCATAAAACATCATCACTAAGCCTTGAGGTATAAAGACTAAGTCGATTGAATTTGTAAAAGGTAATAAGTTAATTCTAAAATAACTTGAAAGGCCTGCTAGTAAAAAACCTATTCCTCCTAAAAGTAAAAAGAACGACCAAAAATAATTACTAAAACGTCGTGAGCCAATAATTTCATCTCGACGAATTTCGGTTTGCATTTGATCTAATTCGTTATTAAATTAATTTAATTGATTTTAATCCGAAAAATAACCCAGACGAAAGCGCAAAACAAAATCCTACTAGTAAAAAATAATCTATAGCAACTGTCATAAAACCTTTTTTTCTTTTATTAAAATGAAGTTTGTAAAAATTTTTCTGTATATTAATATATATTATATAGTAATATATATAAAAATTTTGGTTGGTAAAAATTTTAGTTAATTTTTTACTATCCTGTTATTCAATTTAATTAAAAAATTTTCTTATTAATTTAACTGATTTTTAAATTAACTTTATAAATTAACTTTATGGCTAATTTTATTAAACCTTATAACGATGATCCGTTTGTAGGTCATTTAGCGACTCCAATTACCTCATCAGCTGTAACACGAGCAATTTTACAAAATTTACCAGCCTACAGATTTGGGTTAACACCCTTATTACGTGGTCTAGAAATTGGTTTAGCACATGGTTACTTTTTAATTGGTCCATTTGTAAAACTAGGACCTTTACGTGATTCTGACATTGCATTATTTGCCGGTTTTCTTTCAACAATTGGTTTAATTATTATTTTAACCTTAGGCTTAACAATTTATGGTGTTGCAACCTTTGGTCAGGAAAAAGGACAAACTTCAGAAAATAGTTTACAAACTAAGAAAGCCTGGGACCAATTGAAAGGTGGATTTTTTGTTGGAGCATGTGGAAGTGCAGGATTTGCTTTTATTTGTTTATCAAGCATTCCAACCTTTACACTTAATTAATTAAGTCTTGTTTTACAATTTTAAAACCAGTTTCTAGCTGGTTTTATATACAAATAGATCCATTGAATTTTATTTCTATTTTTTATGAACACATCACCGATAAATTTGCAAGAAGAGTACGCTAAAACTGAAATAGCAAAAATTTTAAATTTATTAGACGAAGAATTGGTTGGTTTAGCCCCTGTAAAATCGCGAATTCGAGAAATCGCAGCTTTACTACTTATTGATAAATTACGACGAAATTTAGGTATTTCATCGGCTAGTCCTGGATTACATATGTCTTTTACTGGAAGCCCTGGAACTGGAAAAACGACTGTTGGATTAAAAATGGCTGATATTCTATATCAATTAAGCTATATTCAAAAAGGTCATCTTTTAACGGTAACTCGAGATGATTTAGTAGGGCAGTATATTGGCCATACTGCTCCTAAAACAAAAGAAGTTTTAAAAAAAGCAATGGGCGGAGTTTTATTTATTGATGAAGCTTATTATTTATATAAGCCTGATAATGAAAGAGATTATGGCGCAGAAGCTATTGAAATTTTATTACAAGTTATGGAAAACCAACGGGATGAGCTAGTGGTTATTTTAGCTGGTTATAAAGAGCCAATGGACAAATTTTATGAATCGAATCCAGGTTTATCATCTCGAATTGCAAACCATATTGATTTTCCGGATTATAGTGTCGAAGAATTATTACAAATTGCAAAAATTATGTTAGATGATCAACAATATCAGTTAACTCCACAAGCAGAAATTGCTCTTGGTGAATACATCAAAAAACGAAAACAAAAACCACTTTTTGCGAATGCCCGAAGTGTTAAAAACGCTTTAGATCGAGCACGTATGCGTCAAGCAAATCGTATTTTTGAAAGTCGTGGTCAAGTCTTAACAAAAAAAGAATTAGTGAATTTGGAAGCAGAGGATATTTTACAAAGTACAGTATTTAATGATTAAAAAAATTCTAACTATATGAGTCTACTTATTATTGGAGGAACAGGAACCTTAGGCCGTCAGATTGTCTTACAAGCTTTAACAAAAGGTTATCAAGTTCGTTGTCTGGTTCGTAATTTTAGAAAGGCTAATTTTTTAAAAGAATGGGGTGTTGAATTGGTCTATGGTGACTTAACACGTCCTGAAACTTTACCACCTTGTATGAAAGGAATTACAGCAGTTATTGACGCTTCAACGAGCCGACCAAATGAACTTGAATCATTGAAAAAAGTCGATTGGGATGGTAAATTACATTTGATTGAAGCTGCTAAAGCTGCTAAGATTAAGAGATTTATATTTTTTTCAGCACAAAATGTAGAACAATTTGATAGTATACCATTAATGAAATTAAAATATGGTATTGAAAAAAAACTAGAAGAATCAACAATTCCATATACAATTTTTCGATTAACTGGATTTTATCAAGGATTAATTGAACAATATGCAATACCCATTTTAGAAAATTTGCCAATTTGGGTAACGAATGAAAATACTTATATTGCCTATATGGATACGCAAGATATTGCAAAGTTCTGTTTAAGATCTTTACAAATTCCACAGACAGCCAATCAAACTTTCTTTTTAAGTGGTTTAAAAGGATGGGTTTCATCTGAAATTATTAGTTTATGTGAACAATTAGCAGGTCAAACAGCACGAGTTCAGCGTGTTCCACTAGTTGTTTTAAAATTAGTGAGTAAAGTGTTTGGGGTTTTTGAATGGGGTCAAAATATTAGTGATCGACTAGCATTTGCAGAAATTTTAAACACAGAGAATAATTTTTCAAAATCAACATTCGATTTATATAAATTGTTTAAAATTGATTCGGAAGAAATTATTCAATTAGACGACTATTTCTTAGAATATTTCATCAGATTATTAAAACGTTTACGTGATATTAACTTCGAAGACGTTCAAAAACAAAGAAATTTAATAATTTAACCTATGCAATTCGGGACCACAAATTATTTTTTAGGAATCGTAAAACTAACGGGAAATTTTCAAATTTATTATACTAAAGAAAAAAAAAGACGATTCATCTTTTGTGAAAGTCGTTTATCACCCGCACAACAGAAAATTCAAAAACGAAAACCATTAACAAGGATTATAGTTTATTTTTTTGGTGCCTTAGGAAATCAAGCAGAAAAATATTATAAGAAAGGTGATTATGTTCTTGTTCAAGGAAAATTAAAATTGAGAAGTCATTCACGAAAATCAAATACTCTGCGAGTAAATTTATTTCCAATCAAAGAGTATCATCTCAATGTTATAAAAATGTCGTTGATTCATCGTTCATAAATAAAACATTTTGATTTCTAAAATAGAGATTAGGTTCAATCAATTTAATAAGTGTCTAATTTTTAGACACTTATATCTATACTTAAACTAAGAACAAGTAACTACAAAAACTCGAATGCTCTCTGAAATTGATCTTCAAACTTCTCCCACTTCCATAACCAGAAGTTAATCTACGGAACTACTGATAGCTATCTTCACCGAATTGAGAAAGATCCACTATTAAACTTTACCCCCAAGGGAATTCGAATCCCTGTCTGCTCCGTGAAAGGGAGCTGTCCTAGGCCTCTAGACGATGGGGGCATTTTATCATTTGATTGACAAGCATTTCATTGACAAGATAGTTCAAAGATAAGCTTGAAGCGGGCAACGCGATTCGAACGCGCGACATCAACCTTGGCAAGGTTGCGCTCTACCACTGAGCTATGCCCGCTAGCATATTAAAATAGAAATTCTTTCATGACTTTGCTGTAGAAAGATATCAAGAGTAGCCTATTTTGTCAAGAGTTTAATAATTTAGAAATTATAGCCGGAACTATAATTTCTAAATTATTAAATTGAAGAAGTAATGCCATCAGCTGTCGCAATTGCAACTACTAAGACAATCCAAGCTTGAAAAATTTTGTTAAAATTATCTTTTGAACTTTCCCACTCACCAGGAGTTGCTAAAGCTACAGGAACTGTTACAACTAAACCTAATGAAACTAAAACGAATAAAGCTGTTAATGCAGTTATCATAAATATTTTTGAAATTTTTTTATAGATGATCGAAGTATAGATGATCGAAGTAAAAGAAATCTTAAATTAAAGATTACCTTTTTTTAATGCTAATAAAACAATTACTACAGGTCCAGATAACATAATAATACCTGTTGCTAATAATTGTCCGATAATTTGCCAATTAATCATTTTTTAAATCCTTATTATTAATTTTTAATAAAATTTTAAGTAATAGAAGAACCACTAATGTTAGTTATAATTTTACTTAAAAATGACTAAAGTAAAATATTATTTTAGTAGAAAGACAAAATAAAATTATTTTAGGATACATTTGAAATAAAATCTTTCAAATTTTACTAATTATATGGTACTATCAAGCTAGGGTTGCTAACTCAATGGTAGAGTACTCGGCTTTTAACCGATTAGTTCTGGGTTCGAGTCCCAGGCAACCCAATTGAATTAATTTTTGAAATTTAGCCTGTCCAAAAAGGGTTAAAAATTTTACCTAACAAATCAATGATAGGTAAAATAATTAGAATTAATCAATAGGACGCATTGATAATACAGGTTCATTAGCACGGTTAATACCTTTTTCAAAACCAGCTGCAGCAGCACGAGCACGGCCTGAGTGCCACCAGTGACCAACTAAGAAGAAGAATCCTAAAATGAAATGTGAACAACATAACCATGAACGTGGTGATACATAGTTAACTGAGTTAATTTCTGTTGCTACACCACCTACTGAGTTAAGTGAACCTAATGGAGCATGAGTCATATATTCTGCAGCACGACGTTCTTGCCATGGTTGAATATCATTTTTAATTTTGTTGATATCTAAACCATTTGGACCACGTAATGGTTCAACCCATGGTGCACGTAAATCCCAGAAACGCATAGTTTCACCACCGAAAATAATTTCTCCACTTGGTGAGCGCATTAAATATTTACCTAAACCAGTTGGACCTTGTGCAGATGAAACATTAGCACCTAATCTTTGGTCACGAACTAAGAATGTAAATGCTTGAGATTGTGATGCTTCAGGACCTGTTGGACCATATAATTCACTTGGATATGCAGTATTATTATACCAAGAATATAACGCAGCTGTGAATCCCATAAGAGAAATCGCTGCTAAACTATATGAAAGGTATGCTTCACCTGACCATACAAAAGCACGACGTGCCCAAGCAAATGGTTTTGTAAAGATATGCCAAATACCACCAGTAATACATAAGATACCAACCCAGATGTGACCACCGATAATGTCTTCCATGTTATTTACAGAAACAACCCAACCATCTCCACCAAAAGGAGAACGGAATACGTAACCAAAAATAACAATAGGATTTAACGTTGGTGTTGTAATAAAACGAACGTCTCCACCACCTGGTGCCCAAGTATCATAAACACCACCGATATACATTGCTTTAGCTACTAATAAAAATGCACCACAACCTAAAAGACATAAGTGAATACCTAGAATAGTTGTCATTTTATTTTTATCACGCCAATCATACCCAAAGAATGGGAACGATTCTTCCAAAGTATCAGGACCTAATAATGAGTGGTAAATTCCACCAAATCCTAATACTGCTGACGAAATTAAATGAATTACGCCAACGGCAAAGTATGGTACAGTTGTAGTAATTTCACCACCTGGACCGATTCCATATCCTAGTGTTGCTAAATGTTGCATACAAATAAAACCTTGTTCATATAAAGGTTTTTCTGGTACAAAATGAGAAACTTCAAATAAAATCATTGCACCAGCCCAAAATACCATTAGACCAGCGTGTGCAACGTGTGCACCTAATAATTTACCTGAAACATTGATTAAACGAGCATTTCCACTCCACCAAGCAAATCCTGTAGACTCGATGTCGCGACCTGCTATACTACTATTAAAGGGCGTTTCCACGTGGTAATACCTCCTCAGGGAATACAAAGTTTTCATGTGGTTGATCTTGCGCAGCCATCCAAGCACGAATACCTTCGTTTAATAAAATATTTTTTGTATAGAATGTTTCAAATTCTGGATCTTCCGCTGCACGTAATTCTTGTGAAACGAAATCATAAGCACGTAAGTTTAATGCTAAACCAACAACACCAATAGCACTTGTCCATAAACCTGTTACTGGTACAAATAACATGAAGAAATGTAACCAACGTTTGTTAGAAAATGCTACACCAAAAATTTGTGACCAGAAACGGTTCGCTGTAACCATCGAGTACGTTTCTTCTGACTGAGTTGGTGTGAATGCACGGAAAGTGTTCGCTGCATCACCATCTTCAAATAATGTATTTTCTACTGTTGCACCATGAATAGCACATAATAAAGCACCACCTAGAATACCAGCTACACCCATCATATGGAATGGATTTAGTGTCCAGTTGTGGAAACCTTGTAAAAATAATAAGAAACGGAAGATTGCTGCCACACCGAAACTTGGTGCAAAGAACCAACTTGCTTGTCCTAATGGGTATAGTAAGAATACTGAAACGAAGATAGAGATTGGACCTGAGAACGCAATTGCGTTATAAGGACGAATACCTACTAAAC
>Ga0194131_10011934_pt1 | contig 10242 bp, 11 predicted proteins | sample TA2KigO120mmetaG_FD_148631 | JGI IMG/M metagenome (GOLD analysis project Ga0194131, IMG submission 148631) | Freshwater microbial communities from Lake Tanganyika, Tanzania - TA2015053 Kigoma Offshore 120m | ecosystem: Environmental > Aquatic > Freshwater > Lake | place: Tanzania: Lake... | reverse complement strand
CCCCCACCCACTGCCCCCCCACCCACTGAACCGGCAGGGATCCGTGCGCGAGGATTGCGAAGGTGCGGCCCATGAGCCTGTTGACCCGCGCCGAAGAGACGAAATACCAGGAGACCAGCCGCCACGCTGACGTGATGCGCTTCGTGGCGGCCCTTGAAGAGGAAGGCGACCCGCGGCTGGCCGTGACCACCTTTGGGACCAGCCCGCAAGGGCGCGACCTGCCCCTGCTGATTCTCTCCACGAAAGGCGTGTGGACGCCGCGCGAGGCACGCGAGGCCGGGCAGCCGGTGGTGCTGGTGATCAACGGCATCCACGCCGGCGAGGTGGAGGGAAAGGAAGCCTCGCTGATGCTGATCCGCGACCTCCTCGCGGACAGGCACGCGGAAATTCTCGAGCACCTCATCTTGCTTGTCGTGCCGCTGTTCAATCCCGACGGAAACGATCGCATCGATCCGGCCAACCGGAAACTGGATCTGGCGAAACTGGAAGGCCAGATCGGGCCGGACAGCGGCGTGGGGACGCGGGTGAACGCCTCCGGCATCAATCTCAACCGCGATTACGTCCGCCATGACTCGCTGGAAATGCGCCTCTTGCAGACGCACGTGTGCCATCCCTGGGAGCCGCACCTCACCATCGACTGCCATTCCACCAACGGCTCCGTGCACCGCTTCGCGCTCACCTACGATATTCCGCACACGGTGGAGAGCGGGCGCGCGGAGCCCATTGCGTTCATGCGCGATCGAGTGCTCCCCGAGGTGCGCGCGCGGCTGAAAAAGCGCACCGGTATCGATACCTTTTATTACGGGAATTTCGTGGCCGACGAGGGCGGCAGCGGCTCGGGCTGGATGACCTATCCGCACCATCCGCGCTTCGGCAGCAATTATCGGGGCCTTACCAATCGACTGGATCTCTTGCTGGAGACGTATTCCTACCAGCCGTTTCCGGACCGGGTGCGCACGACTTACGAATTTCTCGTGGAGACGCTGGACTGGGTGGCCGGTCACGCGCCCGAGGTGCTCAGCGTGGTGAACGCGTCGCAGGCGCCGCCTTCCCGAATCGCCGTCCGCTATCGCCTGGATTCCCACGAGACGCCCGTGGAGATTCTCACCCGCGAGCCGCGCACCCTCGAGGGAACGCCGACGCAGGTGGACATCCCCCACTTCGCGCGCTTCGTGGGCACCGAAGTGGTGGATCGTCCCTGGGGCTACGTCGTCTCCGACGAGATGGCCGACCGCCTGGCCGCCCACGGTCTCCTCGTCGAGCGCCTGGATGGCGATGCCGATGCGACGCTGGAAATAGCCACCGTGGCCCGCGCCGACACGCACGGCGCCCGCAAGATCCTGGAGGCGTCGGAAGAAACCGAATACAACGCGCACTATCGGGCGGCCACCCGCCGCCTGCCGACCGGCACCGCCGTGGTGCGCACGGATCAGCCGCGCGGCGCCATCGCCGTGTACCTCTGCGAGGCCCGCAGCGATGACGGCGCGCTGGTGAATGGCTTCACGCCCATCGGCGCGGACGGGGAATTTCCGATTTACCGGCTGCTCGCCAGTTTGCCGCTGAAGGGCACGTGATCCCGAAACGCTGAGGTGTTGCGTCTTTCGCTCGACAGTGGCCGCCGCCGTCAGACGGCGTCGGCGGGTCCCGTTGGGTACGTCGTATCCTTTCCCACGAGGCGGACCCAGGAGAGTTGTACGTGCACGCGTTCGTGCAGCCGGGCGTCCGCCGTCCAGAGTTCCGCGCCCAGATCGCGCGCCAGGGCGAGATAGTGCGCGTCGTATGCGGCGGGGAGGCCCAGATCCGCCGCCATCTGAAGCGCGCGCGCATGCAGGCTCAACTCTCGATGGAAACGGATTTTCAAGTGGAAAATGAGGCTGAGCATGTCCTCCGCCTCGTGCCGAGATATTTTCCCGGCTGCCACGTAGCGGTAGAGTGCATTGGTCACCTCGTAGGCGAGCAGCAAAGGCGCGGCCGGGACAATGCCCGCGCGTTTCCACGAACGCCAGGCGGCGTCGGCCGGGGACGCCGCGCCGTCCCATGCCATTCGCATGACAAAGCTCGCGTCAAGGCAGATGGAAGTCTGCATCCCGCTCGTCCCTCGTTTCTCGAATGACGTCGGCCGGATCCGCCATGGGGCGCCGTTCGACGAGACGTCGGCCGAAACGATGCAGGTTGTCGAGGGCATCTTCCCAATCGAGCGGCGTCTGCGCGGCGACCAGTTTCTGATAGTCCGCCATTGACATGAGCACGGCCTGAGGCTTCCCACCGCGCTCCACGATGACCCTTTCCTCCCGTGTCGCCACGTCCCGCAGGAGTTCACCAAAGTGCACCCGCGCCTCGGTTGCGCTGACCTTCCGTTCATGGGCCATGCCCACACCTCCAATCAATCAAATACTCAATCGATTGATTGGCGGATTCTCCGAGAGTTCCTGCGGCCCGACTGGCGACAGCGGCCGTGGCTCCCGGCGTGGCAATTACCGGCGCAACGTCGCTCGCTGAGAAAGAGGCGGACGCAGCAAAAAAAGACCGCCCGAACAGGCGGTCTTTTTTTTCGCGCCAGTGTGACTACGCGCTGTACGACCCCGCCGTGACGTTTCCGCCGTGGCCGGTCCAGTTGGTGTGGAAGAACTGGCCGCGCGGCTTGTCCACACGCTCGTAGGTGTGCGCCCCGAAATAATCCCGCAGGGCCTGCACCATGTTGGCCGGCAGCCGCTCGCGGCGATATCCGTCGTAGAACGACAGCGCGCTCGACAGCGCCGGAGCCGGCACGCCCCACTCAACCATTTTCGACAGGACGCGGCGCCAGCCCGGCTCGCCGGCCTGGATCTGCGTCTTGAAGTAGTCGTCGAGCAGCAGGTTCACCAGCCTGGGATTGCGATCGTATGCCTCCTTGATGCGGCCCAGGAACGCCGAGCGGATGATGCAGCCCTCGCGCCAGATGAGCGCGATGCCGCCGTAGTTGAGGTTCCAGCCGTACTCAACGTCGGCGGCGCGGAACAGCATGTAGCCCTGCGTGTAGGAGATGATCTTGGCGGCGAACAGCGCCGGGCCGAGGTCCCGCAGGAAGGCCGACTTGTCGCCGGTGAAGGCCGGCGTGGGGCCGGGCAGCACTCGGGAGGCGTTGACGCGCTCGTCCTTCAAGCCGGACAGGAAGCGGGCCAGCACGGCTTCGGTGATCAGACTCAGCGGCACGGCCATGTCGAGCGCCGCTTCGGACGTCCACTTGCCGGTGCCCTTCTGCATCGCGGCGTCCACGATCTTGCTGATGAGCGGGGTGCCGTCCTCGTCCTTGAAGCGCAGCACGTCGGAGGCGATCTCGATGAGGTACGAGTTCAATTCCCCTTTATTCCAGTCGGTGAACACGTCGGCCATCTCGTCGGGGTGCATGCCGAGCACGTTGCCCATCACGTCGTACGCTTCGCTGATGAGCTGGATGTCGCCGTACTCGATGCCGTTGTGCACCATCTTCACGAAGTGGCCGGCCCCGCCCGCGCCCATCCATTCGCAGCACGGCGTGCCGTCCGCCACCTTGGCGGCGATGGCCTGGAAGATCGCCTTGATCTCCGGCCACGCGGCCGGCGAGCCGCCCGGCATGAGCGACGGGCCGTTGCGGGCGCCTTCTTCGCCGCCCGACACGCCGCAGCCCACGAAGAGGAAGCCCTTCGCCTCAAGGTCCTTGCAGCGCCGAGCGGTGTCGGTGTAGTGCGAGTTTCCGCCGTCGATGATGATGTCGCCCGGCTCCAGGAACGGCACCAGCTCGGCGATGACCGCGTCGACCGCGTTGCCGGCCTGCACCATCAGCATCACTTTGCGGGGGCGCTTGAGGTTGGCCACCAGCTCCTGCACCGTGTGGGTGCCGATCACTCTGGTGTTCTTCGCGTCGCCGTTGAGAAACTCGTCCACCTTGGAGGTCGTGCGATTAAAGACGGCCACCGTGTAGCCGTGATCGTTCATGTTCATGACCAGGTTCTGGCCCATCACGGCAAGTCCGATGAGTCCGATATCTGCGGTGCCCGCCATACGAATGTCCTCCTATGCCCCAGGTTTGTTGGAACGGGGCAGGGCGCATTCGTCGGTGGCTTCCCGGCCTCCTCTAATTACCGCACTTGACGCGTGGACGGGCGCTCTTGAGCACAACGTCCCGACCGGTCGCGCTCAACCCGAGCAGTGGGATATCGGCCTGCAGGCCTTCCGCGGTGCCTCCGCCGCCCAGGTATCCGTTCGCGCGGGCCGCCGCGGTCGACGCCACGAAATCCGCGAACGACGGATACATGGCGCGAAATTCCCGCATCAGCTCCGGATACTGCTGCAGATAATATTTCTGGTGATATTCCTCGGCGAGGGTGAACCCGTCATAGCGGCGGATTTCGGTGCGCGCGCCGGCCGGCAGCCGCGCTTCCAGCACCTTGCGCTGCGCGTCGTCGTGCCAGAACCCGATGGCCGCGTACTGGCGGCTCCAGGCCTGCCGCGCGGGACTGTGGCTGGCGAAGAAAACCTCCGCCAGTTTTTCGTAGGGAATCACCGATGGATCGAAATCAATCTGCAGCGTCTCGGTATGATCTCCGATATTGTGGTAGGTGGGCGCCTGACTGGTGCCGCCCGCGTACCCGACGCGGGTTCGAAGCACTCCCGGGAGACCGCCGAACTGGCAGTCCGGACCCCAGAATCAGCCCAGGGCGAAGGTCGCCGTGCGCACCTGGGCCGGCTCCCTCACGTCAAGGGGCGGACGTGCCTTCGGTCCAAGAATGTCCACACCAACCTCCGATCCGCCACCCGAAGACGGCGCGGCCAGCGCCGCGTGCACCACCGCGAAAAACGTAACGGCGGCCGAGAGCAGAAAGAGCCATTTCAGATACGTCATGCCCGTGTAAAGCAAATTTGCGCCGGCAAAGTTCCCGGATCAAGGCCGGGGGCGCGGTCGGTTGACCGGTTGCCGCTGCGGGGGATTGTTCTGGATCGTCCTCCACGTCGCGCGTTTCGCCCAGAAGCGGGTGAAGCGAGCGTGCCGCCGCTCCAGTCGCTGGCGCATCTGCTGCTCGGTTTCCCGGCTGAGCCGCGCGCGCTGTCCGCGGCGCGCGCGGATATACTGGCCCGGCTTGAGCCGAGTGACCTCGTTTGTCGAGTCGACGACCTCCACTTCGCCCTCGAGCACCGACACTTCCGTCTCGCCGTCGGCGGACTGCTCCACCACGAACTCGGTGCCGCGGATGCCAATCGTGCACGACTCGGTCTGAATCTTGAACTGCTCGCTCTGTTTGGCGAATTTCGCCCAGATGCTGCCGGCCTGTACCGTGATCTGCTCGACGGTGGATCGCTCGGTGACGTCTTTGGCCTCGCGCGGGCCGACGATGAGAATCTCGGTCGCGGTGTTGACGCCCACCTTGCCGCCGCGGGTGAACTCCACCGCGGCCATGGACTGCTTGTCGGTGCGCAGGTGATCGCCCACGTAGTCGGGCTGCTGCAGTCTTGCAACCGCCCAGTTTCCGCTGCTCGGCTTGCGCTCGAGCTTGCCGTCGATGGCCACCACGTAGCCCACCGGCGGATCCGCGCTCCAGGCCCCCGAGGCCAGCATCACCGCGATCAGAGGAAGGGTCCAGCATATCCAGCGACTCATGAGCGTAACCTCCAACCCTTCCTCCGTGGGCTCTAGACCCCGTCGACTGCCGCAGGTTTCGCGAAGCGCCGCGTTTCCGCCTGTTCACACCTTTGAAACACAAGTACAGCGCCAATCTGCTATCCTGTGGCAAACACACGCCGTCCGGCGGAAAAGGAAGGAAAACCGCATGACGTCCGCGATTGCGGCATCAACCAGGACACTTACCGAGCGCCCGCTCTTCAAGGCTCTCCGACCCGATGACGGGCTGCGCGACGTTATCGTCCTGCCCGCCGAAGATCAGGGCACGACCGAGCTGCGCGACACGCTCAAGGCCGCGCGCGAGATGGTCGCCCGAATGGGCGGTGTGGTGGGCCGCGACTTGAAGTCCGCCAGCGGCTTTGTGGCGCGGATTCCCCAGGGCGCCGAGGACGCGCTCTACGGACAGGGGCTTAACGTCGTCGACGACGTCCCGCTGAAACTCTTTCCGGATCCGGTGCGCCGCGGTGACGCCCCGATGAAAGCCGTCGGGCACGGCATTACCCTGGCCGGCGGAAATTCGCAGACCGCGCCGCTGGGCCCCTCCGAGTCGCTGTACAGCGGCCTGGGCTACACTGGAAAGGGCGTGGGAATCGCCATCCTCGACTCCGGCGTGGCGCCCCACCCGGATTTGCAGGGCCGCATCGTGGCCTTCGCCGACGCCGTTGAGGGGCGGCGGCAGCCTTACGACAGCTTCGGCCACGGCACCCACGTGGCCGGCGACGCGGCTGGTTCCGGCGCGCTGTCTAACGGGCGGTTCGCAGGACCCGCTCCGGAGGCCAACATCATCGGCATCCGCGTGATCGGCGAGGGCGGCGGCGGCCGCCTCTCCGACGCCGTGGACGGCGTGGTGGCGGGCATCGAGTGGATGGTGGCCAACAAGGACCGCCTCGGAATTCGGGTGGCCAATCTTTCGCTGGGTCTCCCCTTGATTCCGGCCCGCCAGGACTTCTGGGGACGCGCCACGGCGCTGTACGACCCCATCGGCAGGGCCATCGACACGGCCGTCGCGGCCGGCATCTGCGTGGTGGCGGCGGCCGGCAACGACGGCGAGCAGGGCTTCGGCACCATTGACGACTCGCCGGCCATCAATCCCAACGTCATCACGGTGGGCGCGCTTGACACGCGCGGCACCCAGGCCCCGTTTGACGACGCGGTCGCCGCTTTCTCCAGCCGCGGCCCCACCCCCGCGGGCCAGCGCAAGCCCGACGTCCTTGCCCCCGGCGTGAACGTGATGTCCTTGAACTCGCCGGGCAGCGACCTCGAGCAGATGAACCTGCAGGCGGCCCAGTTCGGCCAGGTGGTGGATCAGATGAGCGACCGCCAGCTACAGCAGATGGCGATTCGTCTGGTGATGTCGGGGATGGCGCCGGAAGCCATTCTCTACGTGCCCATCCACCAGCTGCGCGACGCGCTCAGCAAGGCCGTCTCGTCGCATCCCGTGGCGGGCCGCCTGGGCAGCAGCCCGGCCTACATCGGCATGGACGGAACCTCGATGGCCTCACCTATCGTGGCCGGCGTGGCGGCGGCCATGATTGAGGCCAACCCGGCGCTGCGGCCCGGCGAGGTCAAGGAGATCCTGATGCGCACGGCCCGCCCGCTTCCCCGCGCGGATCGCGTCGAGCAGGGCGCCGGGGTCATCGATCCGCAGGCAGCGGTGGAAATGGCGGCCCGCACGCGGCCCTACCCGGGCAGCCGCTTCGACGTGAGGGCCTAGCGGATCTATCCGGCGCCCGGCGCGTGCGCGGCGATGCGCTCGCGGTCCTCGTCGTTGAGCCCGTTGAACGCGACGCCCGCGGTGTATTCGCCGTTGTCCTCGCGCGCGGTCCAGATGACGGTGCCCATGGCGAAGACCGGCCCGTCCGGCAGCGGCACGTGAAGGTACAGCGCGGCGCCCCGCTCCATCTCCCGGGAGATGCGGATGCGGACGCCGCCCTCGCTGAGGTCAAGCGCTTCCATCTGTCCCTCGCCCTGGACCCACGCGCCGTCGTGGGACACCTGATATTGCAGCGCGATGGCGCGCTCCACGCGCGGAAAGCGGCGCTTGTCGGCGATCTGCTGCTCGGCGGCGGAGGCGCGCGGCTGGATCTGGTCCTCGGATGAGGGCGGCGGTGAGGGCTCCGGCTGGTTGGACAAGCGACCCTCCTTGAACTGAATCCAAAGACGTTCGGTTGCCTGCCTTGAATTTCCTTCCAGTGCCCCCCCGGCGCCGCCCGCCTCATCACGGGACAGGAATGCACTCCAGGCGAGCAGAACAGCCGTGGCATGGGAGTACGCCCGCAGGATCTCATCTACGACTGGAACCGTGAGGACGCAAGCCTCTACGCCGGCCGCGTTGTCGAGCTGGAGGACGAGACACTTCGTGACGGGCTTCAGTCGCCTTCGGTGATCGATCCGGAGATTGACGACAAGCTGCGCATCATCCACCTGATGGAAGCGCTCGGCATCCACGGCGCGGACGTCGGCCTGCCCGGCGCCGGCCAGCGCAATCGCGAGCACGTCGTGCGCATGTGCCGGGAAATCCGCGATAATCACATGCGGCTGGAGCCGTCCTGCGCCGCGCGCACGCTCATCGTGGACATCCAGCCCATCGTGGAAGTCTCCCAGGAGCTGGGCATGAACGTCGAGGCCAACGTGTTCCTGGGTTCGAGCCCTATCCGCCTGTACGCCGAGGACTGGCCGATGGAGAAGTTGCTCAAGCACACCGTCGAGGCGGTTTCCTTCGCAACGAAAAACGGCATTTCGTGCATGTACGTCACCGAGGACACCACGCGGGCCCACCCCGACACCTTGCGCGCGCTCTACACCGCGGCCATTGAAGCGGGCGCGCGCCGCGTGTGCCTCGCCGACACCGTGGGGCACGCCACGCCGGAGGGCGTGCGCAATCTCGTCAAATTCATCCGCGGGGTGATTGCCGAAACCGGCCAGGACGTGAAAATCGACTGGCACGGGCATCGGGATCGCGCCCTGGCCATCGTGAACGCCCTGGCCGCCATCGAGGCCGGCGCCGACCGCATCCACGGCACCGCCATTGGCGTCGGGGAACGGGTGGGAAATACGCCCATGGACCTGCTGCTGATCAATCTCAAGGTGATGGGCATGATTGACAGCGATCTGTCGCGTCTGAAGGAATACACTGAAACCGTGGCGCGCGCGACCGGCGTTCCGGTGCCGCACAACTGGCCGGTGCTTGGCGCCCGGGCCTACCGTCCGGCCGGAGACGCGGTGGCCCACTTTGATGAAGCCGAGCGCAAGTGGCTGTCCGACTGCCTGTACGGAGCGCTGCCGGTGACCGCGCTGGGATTGCGATGAACCCGGGCGATCACTTGATTTACGACTGGAACCGGGTGGGTGGGGCTGGCCTTTCGCTCAAGGTGGAAATTGAGGATCACACGCCGGCGGTGGCGCCCTGCGCGCTAAAAGATCGCCTGAAATTTATCCCCCTGGCCGCCGCGGTAGGAATTACCGCGGTCAACGTGGGACCGGCCGGTCCCGACGCGACCGCCATGATCGCGGCCGCGCGTGAAGCGGGGCTGGAGCCGGTGGTGATGCTCGCGCTCGGAGAGAAATTTGACGGCGACGCCATCGGGGAGGTGCGGGTGTGGGCCAGCCGCCTGCGCCAGCACTCCCACGCTTTCAAGGACGAGAAAAAATACCTGGACGAGGTGGCCCGGCGCCTGGACGGCCGCCGCCGAAAAGTGATCCTGGAAGATGCCAGCCGCGCGCATCCCGACACCCTGGCAGCGCTCCTGCGCATCTGTGCCGGCACGGACGCGGTCGTCCTCGACGACTCCGCCGGGCTGGCCACCCCGCACGCGGTGCGCCGTCTCGTGGAATTCGCCCGCGAGCATGCGCCAGATGTCCGCATCGAGTGGAGCGGACACAACGAGCGCGATCTGGCGGTGGTGAACTGCCTGGACGCCGTGCACGCCGGCGCGAGCGCCCTGCACGCCTCGGTGTTGTCCTGCGGGCACGGGCCGGGCCTGGCGGCGCTCGATCACCTGCTGGTGAACTTGCGCCTCCTCGGATACATTGATCGGGATCTCAGCCGCCTCGGCGAGCACGTCGAGGCCGTGGCTGCGGCGTGCGGGTTCCAGATTCCGGTGAATTATCCGGTATTTGGCAAGGACGCATTTCGCACCGCCACCGGCGTCCACGCGGCCGCCATCGTGAAAGCCCAGGCAAAAGGCGAGGACTGGCTGGCGGATCGGGTATATTCCGGGGTGCCGGCCGGCTGGTTTGGCCGCTCCCAGGTCATCGACATCGGCCCCATGAGTGGAGAGTCCAACGTGGTGGCATGGCTCCGCCAGCACGGCCGCGAGCCCGAGCCGGACCTGGTGAAGCGGATTATCGCGCGGGCGAAGACTTCCAATCACATCCTGTCGGTCGAGGAGGTCGAGGCGGAAATTGCCTCCCATTGAAGTCCTCGCCGAGGGCCTCAACCTGGCCGGCAAGTACCAGGTGCTGGAGCCCCTTGACGAGGGTGAGGCGTACCGCCGCTACCTTGTGCGCGACTCCATCAACGAGCGCCCCTGGGTGCTGACGCAGTTTACCATTCCCGACGACGAAGCCGAGCGCAAGTCGTTCATGGCATGGTTCTACGCCGAGGG
>Ga0194131_10011929_pt1 | contig 10244 bp, 32 predicted proteins | sample TA2KigO120mmetaG_FD_148631 | JGI IMG/M metagenome (GOLD analysis project Ga0194131, IMG submission 148631) | Freshwater microbial communities from Lake Tanganyika, Tanzania - TA2015053 Kigoma Offshore 120m | ecosystem: Environmental > Aquatic > Freshwater > Lake | place: Tanzania: Lake... | reverse complement strand
GCAGTCTTCAACCATTCTACCATTGTATTCCAATTTTGTGCGTCAAAGTCACTTGCACATCTTTCAGAACGGAGACCGAATCCTTCCATTTCATAGAACCAATCGTCAAATCCGTTTTCAGTCATTGTAGTGCCTCCACTTCATTAGCAATTTTACGCAAAACCTCAACAGGGTCTTCAAGTTCTCCCCAATCCAAACAAAGTCGTTCTGCTGCTTTGTTGATAATAAAAGCAATCAGTTTTTTGCGGTCATCCTTCTGTGGTCGTAGTGTGAGTTCCATAGAAGCATCTAGGAGTTCTTGTGCTCTAGTGATCATTGTGTTCCCTTCGATACCAGTTAAGATCACGTTTTACACCAATTATATCACAACTGAAGTAAAATCGTCTGTATCTGATTGAAAACCCAAACACAGTAGAATCACCAATATGAATATCAATCCGTGGAAACCATTCATCACCACTATAATCATCCCACTGAAGTGTGAAATCTAACAGCGCATACTTATGGTGCGGGAGGATTTGTAAGAACCATTCCTTACCATAATCCTCATAGATTTCATAATCAAAGACCTTCATACTTTGCCTCCACTTCTTTTACACGCAACAGGAAACTATCGTCACCATGATCACCTGAATACAGATAATCAATGTGCCTCATAATCTCTGCCATCTTACGCATTTTGGGTATCTGTGCTTCAAGATAATCAATCACATCAGGGTCAAACTCATACTTGTATCCACCTTCATTTACTTCACGATTATTCTCAATCTCTACTTCCAACTCATCAGCAAATTGTGTTACCTTGTAGTAATCGTAACCACAGTCGGTAAAGTGTCCGCCGCTCATTGTTGTGCCTCAATAATGGATTTGATTTGTAGCAGATCATCTAAACGTTCTTTTGCTTCATCATATTCTTCACAGAAGTAATCAAGTCGTTCTGTGTGGTCTTCCTCATGAGCATAGTTTCCTTCCTCACGGATCTCCCATTCAATATCAGAACACCGTGCCCTGGTATCATCAATGAAGTATTCTAAGGTATCAATCAAGCTCATTGATAATCCTCCTCGTCAAAAGTAAAGTATTCGTAAATTTCAGACATTACAGTGTCATTGATACGTTCAATGATTGCATGCTCTTCTGGATTCTCTACATGTTTGTGAGCAAGACGCCAACCACGTTGAACACCTTGTTCAATCGCCATTTCAAGAATAACACGAGTTTTAGGTTTCATTCTTCTTCCTCACAAGGAAACATAGCATCATACTCTTCATCAGTGAGAGTGAGGAACTCTACATCAGAACCTTTATGATCTTCAGCATACATCAACTGATAATGTGCAAAGGCAGCAGGATCAGTGCTACCATACTCAACAATACCATCAACAAGGCAAAGGTAGTTCATCGGATGTAAAGATACTTTTTGTTTTCAGTCATCATTTCAGTTCGATCCTATCAAAGATTAACATACCCAGTTCAAAAAGTAAATCCTCATCCATATCACCCATTGTGCCGCGAATACCTTCGACAACGGCAGTTTGCATATATTCTACAAAACCTTCATCTTCATAAATGTGATTGATCACTGCTGGTTTCAGTGCGTCTGCAATCTTGGAGACTGATTGTGGTGAAAGTTGCATGATTCAAACAGGAGTAACTTCAACAGAGCGAATCAGATTGGTACGATCTTGTGCAAGATAGTCATCGGCAATCTTACCACAAGAAGAACGTGACTGAATAATCTTCTCTTCATACAGGTTCTCATCCTCATCAGGAACCCAGTATTCGATCAACATACGATATGTTTTCATTTGCACAGCACCAGATTGTATTTGTCAATCAGAAGATCGCGGACTTGTTCGCGGTCAAAACTATCACCGCAGAATTCTACTTCCTTAATCTTTGCAATTCGCATTACATCACTGGTTGCCTTGCGAGCAAGAGTGCGATTGATTCCAGTGATAGGATAGATGCCATCAGCACCATAGAACTTCATCACATAATCAATGAAGTGGTTGAGTTCTTCTTTGGTCACGGGTGGTTCCCTTGATTACCTCTCTATTATACAGCAAAAAACCGCCCCAGTGAAGAGGCGGTGTGCCAGTTGTTAAATTGTCAGTCCCAACTGACGTTCTGAACCAAGAATCCTGGCATAACATAGGTCCAAGCACCAAGTTCTTGAACACCACCAACTTTATACTCCCACTTATACTCAAACTTGTTATGACTGTCCCAAGTTACATATCCCTGCTCTTTATCAAATCGTCCTTTGATTGTAAGAGAATGTTTATTGGAATAGATGTTACGAGTCCGAAGTGCTCCACCTTTCTCACGAGTTTCAATAACTACACATACATCGGGATAAGTTTGAATACCTTGCTCTACCATACAAGGAGTTTCATAACGAAATGGGCGATATGTTTGTTGTTGTGCAAGTGCAGGAGCACCAGAAAGAATCAGGGCAATAGCAAGAAGTTTTTTCATCAGTGATTAGTCTTCGTCAGAGGTTTCATTAAGTTGATAATCGTTATCTTCTCTATAATCCCATTTCCAAGTTCTTTCGATAAATCCAATATCAAAACTGAATTTATAAGCCCAGAACATAATACTCAAAGTAGATCCCGTGCCTGATTTGATTTGAATATAGGGCCACCCAGGATAATCATTCCAACTTACAGATGTTTGGAGAAAACTCCACCCTTTTACATTCAATACTTGAAGATACCATTCGTGCCCAAAGTCTTCACGATGCTTAAAGTTAATCAAGTTCATTTTACTTTACCGTGAAGAGGACAATCGCCATTCACCCATTTACGATCCTCAGGCATATCTTCATTGTCCATCACAGGGCACTTGCATCCATTCGATACTGCCTCAACAGAACCAGGAACAAGACCACTCCATCCTTTATACTTATACTGTTCTGCTGTCATTGCATCCATTTCATCATCAGTATATTGAGGATTATCAGGTTGCTGACAGCGAGACAGTTTTGCTTTTAGATCATAAATCTCATCTCGCAACTTGCCAATCTCTTTACCATAGTCTTCAGCAAGTTTTAGATCAAACTCATCAGCAACCTTACGCATATCATCTTCACTCTGAGATTCATTGAACGCAGTAAAGCAGGCACCTTTCATAATACCAACTTCACTATGCCCAATGGCACGAAGAAAGTTAGAGAAAACCTTGAAGAGTTGAATCGTGTTCAAGTCTTCTGCAGGAATCTCCATTGTGATATGTTCTTCAGGAAGCATACCATCCTCATAACTTGAGTAGTATTTGCTGGTGCTTTCCCACTCACCATCGTATTGAAGTTTGATTTTAGCCGTGTAAGTCATCTTTGTAACCTGAACTTATTTATTGTAAGGCATCAACAAGAGGATTGGAAGGTTCTTGTGACAGTTCATCAACTGTCACAGATTAAAGTTAAAAGTCTGTGTCCAAGGATGTTCCAGTTTTTCTACTGGACCTTTTCTGAATAATGCTTTGGTTTTTTCATCATAGTGAAAGTTATCCTCAAATTCTGTTTCCAAATACTTTGTGTATGATGGAACAGGTTGAATTTCGTATAATGGAAGATAGTTTATACTGTAAGTATGCTTAGTAAATTCTTCTACATTATTATAGTATCCACAAAATCTTTTATTAAAGTTATCATAATCTTCTCCAAACAAAGATTTGTATATCTCCACAATATCTTTACCGAAAGTATTAATAAGATAAGACTCAGTAATATATTGATTATTCATCTTAATCTAGGTATCTAAAATTTAAATATTCAACTGAAATTATAACATGTGGATAGAATTGTTTTAAATATTCCATTTCTCTTTCTGCATCTTTATTATCATGATAAATCACAATTCTATCCAAATCCAACACTTTTTTTTCGTCAAATGGAATAACAAGGTAAATAAGTTCTGTGCTAAAAAATTCACTACTCAGTTTTCTTAATGGAAAAGATAGTGTTCTAAAAATTCTTTTAAACAATTTCATTGATCGGTAACAAATAATTTTCCAAAGAGATGATCTACTTCGTGTTGTATGATTCTAGCAGTTAAACCATCATACTTCAAGTGTTGATATCTTCCTTTAGTGTCTCTATATTTAACACGAACCCAAGAAGGTCTAAGAACATCTTCAAAAACTCCTGGAACACTTAGACAACCTTCATTCATCAAAACAGTTTCTTCACTAAATTCGGTTATCTCTGGATTGATCATTATTATGGGTGTTCCATTGTTATCAACTATTATTATTTGTTTTAAGATTCCAATTTGGGGAGCAGACAATCCAATTCCATTGTTTTCGTACATACAATTTACCATACTTGCAAGTAAATTGCGAAGAGTATCATCAATATGTGCTACTCTTTTTGCTTTTTGTTTGAGAACTTTGTCTCCAATGGTTCTGATGGTTAGCATTAACTCCCCCCATTGCTATGTTTTCCTTTCTTTTTGACGATTCATAAATTTAATGCAGTCCAAACAATACGTAGAAAATCCATATTTAAAGTTTTTTACAACTTCAAAATTAAATTCATTTAATTGCTTAGATTGTTCGCAACCCTGACAAATATATGTATCAGGTTTGATCGCGTTTTTACCAATAAAGTTCAACATACTGTAATTTTTACGTTTTCAGCACCTTGATTTACTAGATGTTTTTCCCAAAGAATGGCACCCTCAAGTTCCAGAAATACTGCTTTTTGCTTTGATTGTCCCTTCTTTTTGTTTTTGATGTATTCAACAGTGTATTTCATAATTACTTTTCGCTTTCTTTCAAAAGTTTAATTTTGTTATAATTGTTTCTATAAACAATAATACAAACATCTCTGTTCCTTTCTTCGGGAAATGATTTCACACATAAGGTAACATATTCTTCACAAACGAATTTAATTATTCCCCTGTGGGAACCATAAGTTGCGTAAATACCCTCAGAAAAGACTTGCATCATCCTTGCTCTACTTCATCAAAACCTTCTTTTGTACTTGGAATTTCAAACTCTTTTAGCATTCTTTCAATGACCTCTGGAGGAATAATTTTTCCTTCTCTTTTGGTGTTTCTGATTAATGCTTCTTTTAATGAAACTCCAAACCATACTGCTTTTTTAGTATAGTTTTTGGGAACCATTCCAAGTTTTTCCATCCGCATTTTAGCAGTGGTATTTGTTTGATCCCAAATAATGTTTTTACCGTCTTTAATTGCTTTGCGGAGAACAATTAACATTGCTCTTTGTGCAAGTTTTATGTTCTTTTGAAATACTGCGCTGTAAGATTTTTCTTGTTTTTTTGCGATTTCATCAAGAATGTCATCGCTAGAAATCCTGACATAATCCTCATACTTTTTATTTTTTGAGAATGTGGATTTACCAGAAGTTGGGATACCACACAACATTATTAGTTCAGGCATCAGGATTTCTTTTTCTTCAATGATTTTACAACACGGTCTTTAGCAGATTTTAGTGCTGCTTTTGCTCCCAATTTTACAAGACCAACAACAAAAGATCCGTGATGCTTGTTCTTTCTACCCTTTTTAAGTGCCTTAGATCTTTCATCATATTCGGATCTAATACGCTCTTGCTTAGACTTAATTTCTTGTTGTTTTTCTATCGATCTTTGTTTGAAGTCATCGGATGCTTCATTTAATTTTGAAATAGAAAATTCAACGCTTTCGATAAAAAGTCTAAAAGGTTTCATCTTAGAATATCTTTTTAGATATTTATTGCATTGCCTTGTAATAAGTAACAAACAACCATTCTTGTTCAAATGGTTCCATACCATCAACTACAAATTCGGAAAACAGTGCATTAGAATCTTCAATCATATTATACTGAACCAGTTCGGTCATTCTGCTGCACCATTGGGATTCCAAGTCTGCTAGAATTTGTTCTTGTATGTTTTCCATTTGGTTTTTGTAAATTAATTAAATGTCATCCAGTCTATCTTGAAAGTCTTTAAGGATTTTTATTTCCGTTTGGAGACTGACAATCATCTTCTCAAGTTCTTCAATTTTTTCTTGATGCTGTTGTTTGAGTTTAAACAATATATCATTGGCGTGTTTTACGTTTGTTGTCATATCAAGTCGTAAAAGATTCAACTACTCCAGATTCAACTTTCTCTGCAAGAGCAAATGTTGGGGCATTTAGAATATTTTCTTTTAGATCACTGTAAAACTTTTCATAAAAGTTATCACTATCCTCAGCAGAAATAAGGTCGAAACACTCGTCATCGTCTTCTGCGATTACATTCCAAATTCCACCATATTCAGAAGAAGGAAAAGGAACGTAGTGATCGACAATGTAAAGAAACTTTTGTGCCATTTGGGTTTGTAAATTACTCCTTTAGTTTAGATGAATGCTTAATGTTTGTCAATTGCCTTTCAAATTCAATTTTCAAAGGAATCAGGTGAGAAACGAAGAACTGTTCATATGGAAGTCCTTCGATTAGTTTTGATAAGTTATCAACTTGCATTAAAGCAAAGATGATTTTTTGTTCGTCAGTCATTGATGATGATGAAAGATAACCCAACGGTCAAAAAAATTCCAACAAGAATTCCCAAAGTAAAATTAATCATTTTGCGTATCTGCAATTAGGATGTGGTTGAGGAAGTTCTGAACATACTTTATCGTATGCCTTGAACATTTCTGCGTCGCGCTTAATGAGAATGCCATTCCACATAAGAATGGCGATGATACCCAAAAACCAATAGGATGTTTTCATTCCTGTTCTGTAGAAGGCATTACAAGTTCAGCAGTGCGTTGTTCTCCAGGAAGATCCTGAAGGCGATCGTACATCCTTTGGAACTGCACTCCCATTTGCATATAGTAAATGGAGAGTGCCCTGTTTTCTGCATCGTACAGAGCATCCTCCTTTTCTTGAAGAAGATCAATAAGGTCCAGCAGTTGTCCAGAAGTGAAAGTGATTGGTCCTTTCATCGGGTGGTTCCCTTGACTACTCACATATTATAGTGGGAGAACTGCCTCACTGCGGGTCCTCTGTGCCAGTTTGGAAGTTGGCACATTGAGTTTTTCCATAATGATTTGTTTTGGTAGAAAGTTCCAGCAATAGTAACTACTACTGAACGTGATCTTATCATTTGGGCGTCCGTCTGGACTATGAAACTTCATCCGCTTGTCAAACATTAAAAGTTGCAGATCCTTATTCATAAACAATTGTTTTGGAGCACTATCATTCAACCAAGTATTTGTCATAATGAGAGCAAAGGGTTTCTCAAAGGATAGTGCTCTATCAAAAAACTTTCGTTTATTCGTGAATGGTGGATTAGATATAATTACATCCCACTCAAAGTCTGGAGTATAAGTTAAAAAATCCTGTCCAGTTGAAATGTGAGTAGAAATGACCAGATTTTGTTTACCAATTTGTTTAACAAACTCACTTTCTTTAGTATCAAATGGACACCAAACTTTTGCATCCTTAGGAATATATTTTAGAATAGGCGTTACGGCATAATTCGGAGTATAACATTCATCGTTGTTACCATCCGAATACATTAATTTCCCACTATCAAGATTCTTCATTAGTTTTTGATGGATCTCCCAATCCAGCTTTTGCAAGTAATTCTTCACCAATTATTTGTTTTAGTGTTTCACCATTTCTTTTTTTGATAACTCCATTTTCAATTAATGCATTGCATTTGTCAACAATTCTTCTTGCAATTAAAACTGCTTGAGAAATACCTGCAGTTCCTTCTAGCAAAGATTTTGGAGTTGAATTTTTAAGGAAATTATTCAAATATACTACCATAGCATATGCTTTATCTCCAGATCCAAGTTCAGTATCAATTAAGTAATAAACAGCAGATAATCCACCAATCAATCCGCCATTCAAATCTTTATCTGGATCCCACTTTACTGATTTTCTATCTTGATTAAGTTCATCATAAAGTAAAATTGCTTTACGAACATTTGAAAGATGATACTTATTATATGCCTCCATAAGTTTATCATAACCATAAACAGAAAACCCATCTGGGTCGCCAATCATTTCTACATTGACTCCCATATCTTTGAGTTTTTCTTCTGTTTTTAATGCTTCATCATCACCAATAGCAATATCAGCACGTAATTTTTCAACTTTACCAACATTTCTCCGTCTGAAGTTCAATTGTTTGAAGAAATTTGCTTCTTGAACAACACACTCGTCAATAGTCGCATCAGAATCATGTTCTCTGATTTGACATGGAAGATACATATCCCCACCTTCATCACAATACAAATAACCAATCACGCTAGTATGCTGTCCATCTACTACAGAATACTTTCCGTTTGGTCTTTTAAAAACATATAATGGTCTGCATAGATACGGATCAAAATGCTTTGCTTTCCGTATCATACCAACATTTAAAAGTCTTTGAAAATCTTTATCCGAATATAACTCTTTAACTTTCAATAGAGTAATTGGGATATAATCTTTCGGATCAAAACTATTTTTATTTGGTTTGAATCCAAGATTTTCAGCAAGTTGAATTAACGGAACAAGATTGTCCGTGTCGGGATAATTTTTCATAACCTTTACTTAAGTTTATTTTAGTGTTGACCTTGTTGAAGTCAACAGTAAATTATATAGCAGAATTTTTATGTTTTGTCAAATTAATTATATAACTTGAATTCCGTGCTTATAAATTTCAGTCTTGCATAGATTGGCGGAAAGACGAGGATCTCGGTGATTTCCTTTAATTTTGCGTTCCCAATCTTTCTTAAGTTTAGGTAGTAAAATCATCAAAACATCGTCAGCAGTAAGTTTCCAAATTTCAGCAACTTTTGGTCCGTTGTATCGACCGATATAATGCTCGGAATACTTACCAATTTTTTCAAAGATCAAATAATTTTCTTGCTCCTCCCAAGTAGGAAATACACTAATTCCATTATACGTTCCGTTAATAGATTTCTGAATAGTTGTTTTATATTCGGCAAGTAATTGATCAAAAATCGTATCAATAATAGCATCAGCTCCAGAATAAGTTTCTGCTACTTTATGCCCAAGAATACCTGCAAGATGGATCTCTCTTGCCCGAGCATAAGAGAATGGATCTCCCCATCCTTGCTCTTGACAAAGTTCATACATCTGCTCGAAAAGTTCTTGAAATTTTTGTTCGGGAGTCATTTGTTCATTTGAAGTGTAGGAACTGGCATACCGCCTTCGGTGGGCACATAGATGGTTACGTTACCATTCTTAGCACCATCTTCAATGCCAGTGATATACAGATACTGAAGATACTCACGATTGTCCTTCAGACTATCACCGATGATTTGGTTTGCTTTGGCAACACCAGTAGCACGGATGATTTCAGCATCAGCAAGTTGTTGTGCCGAATCTTTCTTTGCTTGTGCTTCCAAAACTGCTACCTGACGAGTGTATTCTGCCTCTTGAAGTTGTGCTTTACCACTGAGAGTTTTAGTCCACACACCATATTGTGGAAGACCAAAAGCAAGACCAGCAATAATAACTACGCCAGCAAGACCAACAATAGCAACCGAAGGGTCAATAAATCCGTTTTGTTTAGTCATTTGTCACCTTCAATAGTAGATTTAAGCAGTTCATTCATTGTGCGTTTAGCACGATAGTTTTTGATGATATCTATCACACAGTATCCAAAGGCAAATCCTGCCATAATTTCAATCATTTAGAGGAACCTCCAGAATTATAAGTAATCATATTAGCAAGAAGGACAATCAAAAAGTTCTGCCAAATTGTCAGTGAGACACTAAACCAAGACAGAATGATTCCAAGAATCCATGCTTGGAAGAAGAGTCCTGCCGTAGCAAGAACAATTACTCCAAAAGCAACACCAAGAGCAGTAGAAGTTTTCATAAGTTAGTTACCGAATCGTTGTGCCCAAAGTGAATAAGAGTGATTTTTCATATGTTCTAGCAATTCATAACGCTGCCGGATTTCAGAATCTGGTGGCAAATCATAAATGCAAGGAACTGCAAGATCCATTCCATCAATTGCGTGACATAAAATGGAGTTCAGAAGATCATGTTCTTCATAGGCGAATTCCATCATAACAGGGTTTTGATCAATCATAATCAAACAGCAAGAGCAGCAGAAGGAATTTCGACCAGTTCGGGAAGTTTTTGTTCGTAGCAGTTCATATTATAGCACACCCATTCACCATTACGGAAGACATAGGCATACTCTTCGTTGTTATCAGGAAGAAGATACTCTGCAAGGTCAGAGTCAAGACGAGGAGGACAATCTTCACCGCGATAGGAATAATAATT
>Ga0194131_10011927_pt1 | contig 10246 bp, 9 predicted proteins | sample TA2KigO120mmetaG_FD_148631 | JGI IMG/M metagenome (GOLD analysis project Ga0194131, IMG submission 148631) | Freshwater microbial communities from Lake Tanganyika, Tanzania - TA2015053 Kigoma Offshore 120m | ecosystem: Environmental > Aquatic > Freshwater > Lake | place: Tanzania: Lake... | reverse complement strand
CGGAAACGACGGTATTGGCCCTTGACCACAGCACTGCGGCCACGGCTCTCTTGGCGTGGGTGGACACCTGGACCGAGGCGAAATGGGAAGGATCGGCCAGCGATCTCTTGGGCAAGTTGACGGAGCGGGTACACGGTGTTGTCTTGGCGGGCAACGCCTTTCCGAAAGCGCCGAACAGGTTGTCCGGTGAGCTGCGGCGAATTGCTCCGGCCCTTCGTCGGATCGGTGTCAAGGTGGAGCTTGGAAGGTCAAGGCACGGAAGCAAGATCATGATTGAACGCACTGGCGATTTTGCTCAATGCGCTCTGGTAAAACGCGAACCTGCCGCCAGCCCAGATGGATCGCCAACGCTATCGTCTTTGACCGGCGGGCGCGTGCCGTTCAATCTTCCCTACGAGGTGAAGGAATGGCCCAACGGCTCGGCTACCGTGTGTTTTCCGCATCTAACCGAAGACCAAGTTCTGCGCCTTGATCCAGTGGCCCGGACCGAACTGGCTGTTGGCAAAGACGGACGGAACTCCATGAGTATTCGTAGGCCGAAAGTCCTGGCTGGCTAGCGGGAGCAATCCGCCATTGGCAGCATCGGCTTTTGGCGCGGTGACGATGGTGACGATTGAATGCGGCGATGCCTCTCTTGTCCATTGAGTTGAAGTTGAAGTATGTAAGAGCGACAGCGTGATTTCGGGCATATCTCAATCGTCACCATCGTCACTTGGCCCGCCGCCCAAAACCGACTCTTGATGGACCAGAATCAAGAGAAACTGGCTGCGCTATCGCGCGCAACGAGTTTCAGCCTGGCTGTGCGAGATGAAGTCCCGATTCTCGCCGATCACAGAACGGATTGGCGCGGGATGGCGTTGAGATGCCGCGTCAACTGGAGATGGCGAGCGGAGCTGTTTTTGGGGCGGTTTTCGGCCCCAAAAGCCGACCTCAATTGTCGTTGCTGTCTCGGAACGCCCGACGCCAAAAGAAGTTGCGGAACGAACCTGTTTCCATAGAAAGATTCCCATACACTCCCGTAATTCTTTCCGCGGCAACAACTCACGGACAGCCTCTAATAGCAGCGTACCGAGACGACGGTGCAGTTGTCCGCCCCGCCGGCAGCGTTCGCCAGATCGACAAGCCGAGAAGTGAGCAGATAGGCCGACGGCGGCGCCTTCTGGATGGTCATGGCAATGGTCGCATCATCGACCTGCCCGTGCAGCCCATCGCAGCACACCAAGAGCCAGTCGCCGGGGACGATCTTCAGCTTGTAGTGTGCCGGCTCCAGCGTGCGCCGGCCGCCGACGGCCTGCGTCACCTCGTTGCGCTGCGGATGCTGCTGTGCTTCCTCCGGCGTGAGCTGACCAAGCTCGACCATCCGACCGACCAGCGTTTGATCCTTGGTGATCTGCTGCAACTTGCCGGCGTGGTAGTGGTAGACCCGGCAATCGCCAACGTGGCCGACGACCACCCGGCCATTCCAGATGATCGCCACCGCCGCCGTCGCCGCCATCCCCTTGAACCGCTTGTTGCTGCCGGCCTTCTCCTGCACCGCCTTGTTGGCTTCCTTCAAGGCATTCTCGATGGACGCCGCCAGCCCGCGCCGCGTGACCTCGTTGAACTGCCCGGACAGCGCCCCGGAGAGAATCGGTGCCAGCGCCTGCCCGACCGTGCGAATGACCAACCCCGCTGCCACGTCCCCCGCCGCATGCCCGCCCACGCCGTCGGCGACGATGACCAGCGCGAGCTGATAGTTCTCGTTCTCCCACCAGGTGAGATGTTGCACGAGGAAGCTATCCTCGTTGCGCGTCCGCTGCTTGCCGGTGGAAGTGACGCCGGCAATGCCCATGCGCAATGAGCCGGCCGAGGTGGGGATCGGCTCCGTGCTCGGGATGTCCGCCTGCGTGACGGCGTTGGCCGTGAACGTCTCGCCGCATTTGTGGCAACGCACCGGCTGGCCGAGGTGCTGCTCCGCGACCTGGCAAGGGGTGATGCAGTGGGGGCAGAAGACGCGTGTCATACTTTTAGGTAAGCAAGATTTTGGGTGCCATGCCCACGGCTTTGCGTGGGCATGGTGGTTGCACGCCGCGACAGAGCCCATGATATGGGAGCATGGCCGTCGCATCGAGCGGCATGCTGCCATGCCCACGCAAAGCCGTGGGCATGGCACCCAAGACAGTCTTCATCCGGAATCAACAATCAATGGCAACGACTCCCGATCGAGCCGAAGCGGACCGACCCGGAGCCCCGCGTAGTCGGCCGCACCCGACCAGAGCCAATCCTCCGGCTTCACACACAATTCGCGGCGAACAGGATTGTTGTGCATGTAGACGATCTGCTCAAAGATGGTGTTTGGCTCGAAGACATTGCGATCGTAGCCGCCGCCGCGCTGCCAGAAGCGATAATGCACCTTGCCGTTGGGCTGCCGATCTTCCATCCGCGTCAGAAAACTCGGCGCGTGACGGCGGACGTGGATCAACGCGCGCTTGGCCACCGACTGCTTGATCGAGTTCAGAATATCGCTAATGTCGTAGATCTTTTCGGTGGGCCAGACCAGCACATGAGCGTGCTCCGGCATGATGACGTAGGCCCAGACGAAAAACCTCAGCTTGCCCCGGGCCCGATCAATGGCGTCGATCAGCCATTGCCGACTGCCATCCTTGGTGAGGAATGGTTGCCGTTGAAAGCAGGAGAACGTCAAGGCATGGGCGTCACCGGGCGTGTTGTAACGCTTGCAGGTCTTGCGGCGTGACGCGGCCATGTCATTTCTCCACCGAGTCAATGCCGTTGTAGGGAGTGGATTCCGGGTGCCATGCCCACGGCTTTGCGTGGGCATGGTGGTTGCACGCCGCGACAGAGCCCATGATATGGGAGCGGGCCGTCACCTCGAGCGGGACGCCGCCATGCCCACGCAAAGCCGTGGGCATGGCACCCGGCAGAAGATCTTTGCCGCCATCTCCGGCCTCCAATTCAATGCTCATTCCGGAAGGCGCCAAACTCGCACGGTCCTGTCGCTACTCGCCGACAACACAGTGCGACCATCGGGCGTGATTCCGACAGACCACACAGTGCCACTGTGTCTCCCAGCAGCAATTTTCTTTTCCGGTCTCTACATCCCAGACACGAACGGACGGATCAGACGAAGCTCGCATCCAGTCCCCACTGCCTGAAATGATTCGGCGACCATCACCGGATAACGCGAGCGCCCATATTCCATTTTCATGGCCCACGTACTGCCTCCGCGTTCGTGCCGATGTCACGTCCCACAAGCGAATCGTAAAGTCGGAGCCATCGTTGTTTCCCGATCCGGTGAATACGCTGGATCCATCACGCGTCATTGCGACTGAATGCACTGCCTCGGAATGTCCCTCAAGCTTTGCTAGCAACTCTCCGCTGTCCACGTTCCACACTCTCGCTGTGTGATCATGCTCGCCTGCGGAAACAGCCTTCTTGCCGTCAAGCGAGATTGCTACTCCTACGACATGTGACTGGTGGCCGACGAATTCACGAACGGTCTTCCAGCCTTCGATTCGAATTAGGCGAAGCCCACCGACATCAAATCCAGCAAGGACATGGTTGCCATCGGGCAGAATAACTACGGATGTGACCGCCTGCCCAAACGAACTTGATTGACCGAGCAGTTCGCCGTCGGTCAAAGACCAATGAGACAGTTTGCCATTCTGCGTTCCAGACACGGCACGTTGCCCGTCAGTCGAGAATGCCACTGTACGAATTCCTGCATCATGGGAAAACGAACGGATTTCCTTTGTCCCCTCAATCTTCCACATCCATAGCGTTCGATCACTGCCGCCGGAAAGCGCTTGCTTGCCATCCGGCGATACACGAACACAATGCACATTATCCTTGTGCAGCCGAAAGCAACCGACTTCATCCAAGGATTTCGGCGCGGCTTGTGCGAGTCCGCGCGCTGGCCTGCTGGGCGTGCCATCAGGCGTTGGCTCATCATTGTGCCCAGCTTTTTTGCCGCTGCCGCGGTTCATCGCGAGGCCAGCCACCGTCATAACGCCGGCCAGCATGCTTGCGCCAAACACGACCTTTTTCCACGAATGGGTTCGTTTCTGTTGCAACGCCACTCCGCTTTGGTTATCAAGTGCTGTCCAGGGATTGCTCGTCGCGGGTGTCGAAGGGGTTGTCGCTGTTATCGCTGCGGCAAGAATAGCTGGGTTTGCCGTCACAGCCATGGAATGGGTGGCAAACGCCGCCAGCACCGCCGCTACTTCAGCCGGCGTCACATAGCGTTCCGCCGGGTCCCGCGCCATCATCTTCGCAACAATCGCATCCAGCTCCGACGGAACTTCCGCGCGTGCTTGCCGCACGGGAGTTGCCGGCCGCATCACGCGGGCCATCATCCGCTCAATCGCATCTTTCCCCGTAAACGGCGGCTGGCCCGTCAGCAAATAGTACAGCGTGCAGCCCAGGCTGTAGATATCCGACCGAATATCCGCTTCGCGCGCGTTGCCGGCCTGTTCGGGGGAGATGTAATCGACGGTGCCGAGGACGTTGCCCAGCTTGGTGAGACGTGTGCCCCGGCCGCCGGCTTGCTCGAATCTCGCCAGGCCGAAGTCCAGCACCTTCACGGTCGGCTCGCCGCTGGCACTGGACCGGCCGATGATCAGGTTGCCCGGCTTGATGTCGCGGTGCACCAGACCCTTTTCATGTGCGTGCTGCAGGCCGAGGGTGGCCTGGCGAACATAGTCGCAGGCCTTGGCGATGGGCAGTGGACCGGACTGCTTCACAAGCCGGGCCAGGTCGATGCCCTCGACGAGTTCCATGGCGAAGTAGTGCGTCTTGCCTTCCTGGCCCACCTCGTAGGCACCCACGACGTTCGGATGCGACAGCTGGGCGATGGCGCGGACCTCGCGATTGAAGCGCGTCACCGCGGCCGGGTTTTCCAGGCAATCGGGCGGGATGACCTTGAGCGCGACATCGCGGTGCATGCGCACATGGCGGGCCTTGTAGACCTGGCCCATGCCGCCCTCGCCGATGGGTTCCAGGATGCGATACGGTCCCATGATGAGGCCGGCGGCCTGTCCCTGCGAAATCAGGTTGGCTTGATAGGGCGTGAGCCATTGCCGGCGTATGAGGTCGCGCAGCAATGTGGCCGAATCGCCGGCCTGCGAGCGCTCGGCGAGATCGTCGAGTTGCTCGCCGCTGAGGAATTCCTTCTGCCTGAGGTATGTCAACAGCGATGTGGGAGTGAGGGCGGCCATTTCGCCTCCAAGGACATTCGCCCAGGACCGACAGAATGCACTGGTGTGGATTGTATCGCCGCGAAGGATGGCTGGCGCACGGTCCGTTCCACATCCCGCGGACAAGGTTCTCCGGATTCTGAAACAGGATACCCGTAAGAGATGATGTTCGGTGCCATGCTCACGCAGAGCCGTGAGCATGGCACACAGAACTACGGCGACGGCCGTCGCCGCTGGCGTCACTGCTTCTTGCCGCACGCATACAGGTGACTGGCGGCGCGGATGTACAGCGTGTCGTCGGCGATGGCCGGCGTGGCGGCGACGCGTTCGCCCAGTTTCGGGTTTCGGGCCACGACTTCCGGTTTGACGCCGCCGGCCTTCACGACGGTCACGGCGCCGTCGGCCAGCGCTGTGAAGTAGATGTGCCCGTTGGCGGCCACTGGCGACGCGTAGAACTTCGCGTCATTGATGGTACGCGTCATGTACACTTCCTTGCCGCTCTTCGCGTCATAGGCGGTGATGATGCCGCCGTCCTTGACCATCACGTATTGCCCGCGATACAGGAGCGCGGAAGTCACGTACGGCAGGCCCTTGGTCTTCTTCCAGAGCACGTGCGACTTGGAAACTTCGCCCGTGCCGCCCGGCTTCAGGGCAAAGCAGGCGTTGGCCCCGTCGGACATGAACCGGTTGATGGCGTCGAACTCGTCGCGGGTCAGCTTGCCGTCGCTGTTCAGGTCCTGTGCGTCGAAGAAGCCCTCGAAGGCCTTCTCGGCCTCGTCGCGGGACAGGATGCCGTCCTTGTTCTTGTCCAGCTGCTTCAGCAGGTCGTCGAAGGACGGCATCTTGAAGTCGGCATCGTGGCCCGGGGACGAGCCGGCGAAATAGAGCAGGCCGTCGGCGGTCACCGGCGACGCGCAGCAACCGGGCGGGATGCCGAGCACGGACCACTTCTCGGCGCCGGATTCCAGGTCGTAGCCGATCATGCGGGCGTGGCCGGCCGCCGCGATCTGCTTGCCGGCCGGCGTGTCCCACACCACCGGCGTGCAGTAGGACACCGGCGACTGCCGTTTTCTCTCCCACTTCAGCTTGCCCGTGGCAGCGTCCACGGCCACGATTCTCGAATTCTTGGTCTCGTCGCGCACGATGACGGCCAGGCCATCAACGAGGATCGGCGACACGCCGCTGCCGAAATTCCCCATCATGACCGCCGCCGGCATGGCAAACGTCCACAGTTCCTTGCCCGCCAGGTCGTAGCAAACCAGGCCGCACGAGCCGAAGTACGAGACGATGCGCTTGCCGTCGGTCGCTGGCGTGGAGGCTGCCGGGCTGCCCTCGGTCTTCATGAACTTTTCGATCTTCTTCGCCGGCGCCTCCTTCCGCCAGGCTTCCTGGCCGTCCGATCGGCGATAGGCGATCGTGTACAGCTTGCCCTTCTCGAAGGCAGTGAGCACCAGGTTGTCGCCGGCAATGATCGGCGATGACAATCCCGATGGCACCGGCACTTTCCACCTCAGGTTCTTGTCCGGGCCGAACTCGAGCGGCGGCTTCTCGGCGTCGGCGACTGCCGATCCGCCCGGCCCGCGAAACTGCGGCCAGGGCAGCGGTTGTGCCTTGTCGCCGCCCGCACCGTGATGAATGCCGGTGGCTGCCGACAGAAGGACGAACGTGAGAATGACGCGCATGGAACCTCCTTGGCTGATGTGGACGGCCGATTGCCGATGGCGTCATTATACGAGCGAGCGCGATCGCAAAGCGCCACCCGGAGGGACCGACCTGCCGCCCGGCACTTCCATTACCGTGCCACGTCCATAAATCATCACGCAAGGAGCCATCAAGCACGAGGGCACTCATGTTGGCGGAGCACTGGGGGCTGTTGATCTTGCTGTTCCTGCCGCTGGCGGCGGGCATTGTCGTCGCCTGGCTGGGGCCGACGCGCGGCAGCGCCATCCGGCTCATCAGCGTGGCCACTTCCATCGTAGTGCTCGCGCTCGCGCTGGGAATGGCCTTCCGCTTCATGGCTCTGGAGCGCCCTCGCGGCGCCGATGCCAGGCTGGCGCCGGCAGCGCCGTCGTTTCGACCGGAGTTCGTCCCTGGCGCCTCGCCGAGCAACCCGCATCAGACAACCTGGCATGTGCTGTCGCTCGGCCCGGGGACGGTGCAGTTTTACCTCGGTCTCGATGGGCTCAACCTCTGGCTCATCGTGCTGACGGCGGTGCTGATGCTGCCCTCCGTGCTCATCTCCTGGAACCACATCAGCGAGCGCGTCAACGAGTTTTACGCCTGGCTGATGATCCTGCAGACGTGCATGTTCGGCATCTTTCTCGCCTTCGACATCATCATCTTCTACGTGTTCTTCGAGCTGTCGCTGGTGCCGCTGTTTTTCCTGATCGGCATCTGGGGCGGGCCGGAACGCCGCCACGCGGCCCGCAAGTTCTTCATGTACACTCTGGCCGGCAGCCTGCTGACTTTCCTGGGCGTCATGGGCATCGTCCTGGCCTGCCACCAGCAGACCGGCACCATGACATTTTCCATCCCGCGGCTGGTGGAACTGGTTCACGGGCAGCTCATGCTCGAAGATGAAGCGACGCGTGCGTACTGGCAGACGGCGCAGTTCTGGGTGTTCCTGGCGCTGACGGCGGGCTTCGCCGTCAAGGTGCCGCTGGTGCCGTTTCACACCTGGCTGCCGCTGGCGCACGTCGAGGCGCCCACGGCCGGCAGCGTCGATCTTGCCGGCGTCCTCCTCAAGGTCGGCGCCTATGGCTTTCTCAGGCTGGCCATCCCGCTGGCACCGGATGTGAGTCTCGCCCTCGGCTTGCCCATGGTCACGCTGCTGGCCACGGCCGGCATCGTCTACGGCGCTCTGTGCGCTTACAGCCAGGACGACGTCAAGAAGATGATCGCCTACAGCAGCGTCAGCCATCTCGGGCTCTGCATGCTCGGCATGTTCAGCCTGACGATGGCGGGACTCTCCGGCAGCATCATGCAGATGATCAATCACGGGCTCTCGACCGGGGCGCTGTTCCTGCTCATCGGCATGCTTTACGATCGCTACCACACGCGCAAGATCAGCTCGTTCAGCGGCATGGCCACGCGCATGCCGCTCTTTGCCGTCTTGCTGGTGTTCATCTGTCTGTCGAGCGTGGGCATGCCGGGGCTCAACGGTTTCATCGGCGAATACCTGTGCCTGGCCGGCATCTTCAGCCACGAATGGACCCGCGAAGGCAAGCCGTACCTCGCCATCGTCGCCTGCACGGGCGTCGTGCTGGGCGCCTGGTACCTGTTCACGATGCTGAAACGCGTGCTGTTCGGCCCGGTCCAGGAACCGGACACGCACAGCCCGACCGGCGATCTCAACGGCCGCGAACTGGCGCTGATCGCCCCCATCGCGGCGCTGTGCCTGCTCATCGGCGTCCATCCGCAGCCAATCCTGCGCACGACGGAACCGGACGTGCGCGTGGTCTCCGACATCGCCGCCGCGGCCAGACAGCGGGCGACACTACCGGTGGGAGTGGCGACAAACCAGAAACTGGAGACCAGAAACTAGATACTGCAAATAAAGGGTTGGCCGACACCACTGTAAAACTATCGGTGGCTGCGCTGCTAAAGTAGCACGGAATTCTGATTCCGTGCGTGCATGTCGCACGGATGCGGAGATCCGTGCTACGTTAACCGCGCAGCTTCCATTAACATGAGAAATGTCCGTATGAGCCCGATGCAGCAACCGAATCATCAGAATGACACGTTTGATTCCGGTCAGACTCAGGCATTCGAATGCGAGGCTCTTTCCATGGATCACCCGGAGATTCAGGCCCGCGAGCGCGCCCGCCAAAAGCACTTGCTGCTCTCCAGGCCCACAGAAAAGCAGCTCCGCCTAACCCTGGGCGAGGATGCGGAAACGCCGACGTCGCTCGATTAACATGCTCGTCCGGCCCGATGTAAAAGCATCTGCCGAAACTCTACCAAGAGGAACTCTCCCATGCCGACCAGCTTGCACATGCATCGCCGTCATTTCCTGGCGTCGGCCGCCGGAGGCCTGGCGACGACCTTTCTTCCGGCCGGCAGCCGGGCGCAGAACCGCGAACGTCGCGCCCCCAGCGAGCGCATCACGCTCGGCTTCATCGGCATCGGCGTCATGGGCCGCGGTCACTTGCAGAGCTTGCTCGGCAATCGCGGCGTGCAGGTGCTGGCCGTGAGCGATGTCCATCAGGGCCGCATGCAGAACGCCGTCGAGATCGTGCACCGGGCCTATGCCGCCCAGCGCAAGTCCGGCGCCTATCGTGGCTGCGCTGCTTTCGCGGATTTTCGCGACCTGCTGGGGCGTCGCGACATCGACGCCGTCGTCATCAGCACGCCCGATCACTGGCACGCCATCCCGGCCATCCTGGCCTGCCGGGCCAGGAAGGATGTCTACTGCGAGAAGCCGCTGTCGCTGACCATCGCCGAGAGCCGCGCCATGGTCCGGGCCGCCCGCGACAACAACATCATCTTCCAGACCGGCAGCCAGCAACGCACCGAGTTTGGCGGCCACTTCCGCAAGGCGGTCGAATACGTCCGCAGCGGCCGCATCGGACGCGTCCGCACCATCCGCGTCGGTGTCGGCGGACCGGCCCGGCCTTGCGACCTCGGCGACGAGCAGACCCCGCAAGGCGTCAACTGGGACATGTGGAACGGCCCTTCGCCCGCGCGCGCCTACAACCACGTCCTGTGTCCACGCGACGTGCACAATCACTTTCCCGCCTGGCGGAACTATCGTGAGTACGCCGGCGGCGGCCTGGCGGACATGGGCGCCCATCACTTCGACATCGCCCAGTGGGCATTGAACATGGACGCGAGCGGCCCGACCGAGATCCACCCGCCCGAGCGCGGCGACACCGGCCTGCGCTTCGTCTACGCAAACGGCGTCGAGATGTTCCACGGTGGCCCTAGCCCTTAATCAAGCGTAGGCTGAACGGTTTGCGGCTTGGGCGCTGGCAGCGGGCCGGGGCGCGGGATCGGCGCATCCCGTAGCCGGGTCGCTTGCGTCGGGTTTTGTCGTCCATGAACACCTCTCAATC
>Ga0194131_10011919_pt1 | contig 10250 bp, 6 predicted proteins | sample TA2KigO120mmetaG_FD_148631 | JGI IMG/M metagenome (GOLD analysis project Ga0194131, IMG submission 148631) | Freshwater microbial communities from Lake Tanganyika, Tanzania - TA2015053 Kigoma Offshore 120m | ecosystem: Environmental > Aquatic > Freshwater > Lake | place: Tanzania: Lake... | reverse complement strand
GCTTAAACCCTTAGAAGAACGAATGGCTAAAGATTACCTAGGAAAATTCATCCATCTTATCAGTGATAACGCAGATCGCACGAAATGGGAAGAGAGCTTATCTTTTATCACAGAAGTTTATGCAGAAGTCCTGAACAAAAACACCCTCATCTTGATCGACGAGTATGATGCCCCCATCACCCATGCTTACGTGCATGGTTACTATGACGAGATGGTTACTTTTATGCGACAACTTCTCTCTCAGGCCTTGAAAGGAAACATCCATCTTCAAAAAGGCTTGATGACGGGCGTGGTGAGAACAGCTAAAGATGGCATCCTCTCAGGCTTGAATCATCCAAAAATCTGTACAATGTTAGATATACACTATAGTGACAAATTTGGGTTCACAAGGGAAGAAGTGAGTAGCCTCCTCCAAGACACAGGTTTTTTCCATAAAAAAGAGGAGGTCACCTCGTGGTATAACGGATACAACGTGGGTATAGAATATGCAAAAGATCCAAGTACGGCTCACCTATCCACTTCGATGTACAACCCCTGGTCTGTGCTTAGTTACCTAGAGAACTTCGCTTCTCCTAGAACCTACTGGGCCAATACCGGAAGTACGAGTTTACTCGAAAGGCTGATTGCCGAAGCTGGTGAGAGTACGCAAAAAGAGCTAGAGACTCTGCTCGAAGAGGGCTCTTTAGAGAACAAGCAGATCAACCAGGATGTGATCTTACTCGATCTTGATAATAAGGAAGTAGAACCCTGGAGCTTTCTTTTTTTTGCAGGCTACCTGACGACGAGTGCCCATACTTTCCAAGAAGATCGGCATTCTTACTCCCTCACCATCCCCAACAAAGAAATCCAAGACCTTTACAAAAAACTTATCATTGGAGCCATAGGAAAAAGCTTTTCCTCTCAAAGCCTCACTGCTTTACTACACGCTCTGATCACAGGGAATGTCGAGCTCTTTGCAGAAGGGCTTACAAGGTTTATCCAAAAACTCTGTTCTTCCCATGATATGCCTCAAGCAGATGTAGAAAGAAGCCTCCATCTTTTTGTGCTTGGACTCCTTGCTTCTTTGTCGGAAAGATATACGATCAAGTCTAATCTCGAATCGTGGGGCGGGCGCTATGACATCGCCATGCATCCCAAAAGAGCCGGAGACTCTGCTGTTGTCATCGAGTGCAAGAAAGGCAAGGAAGAGGACCTAGAGTCTCTTGCCAAGGAAGCCTTACATCAAATAGAAAAGAAAGACTACCTTGGGCTCATCCATGATTTTGGGTACAAGGGGCCTGTCTTTTGCTACGGGATTGCAGTTCATAAAAAGCAAGTCATTGTCAAAATAAAACAAGTAACTCTTTAGAAAGGTAAAAAACGCTGTTTTTCAGGCTTGAATCGCTATGGAAAAAAGCATAAACTTAGGGGGACATTGGAGGAGTTATGACGCTGCCACTCACAGATTCTCTCACGCAAGCTCTTGAAACTGCTTATAAAGCAGCTTTACAAAGTAAGAAAACACAGGTCACGGACAGCCATCTCATCGAGGCTTTACTACAAGAAGAGGGAGGCTACTTTTCGGCGATCATCCGCTCTCTTTCCTTAGATCCTGCTGTGTTGAAAGCCAAAGCATCGGACTTGGCTGAGAAGAGCGCAGCTTTCTCTTTGGAAGCGGAGCCCCCAACCCTCTCTCCCTCTTTACAAAAGAAAATCGTAGAGGCTAGTGCTCTAGCCACGCGTTGGAAAGACTCTTATATCAGTGCAGATCATCTTTTTCTGATCTTCTGGCAAAAGGGAGAAGAGCCCTTTGGTTCTTGGAAGAAGGGGTCTTCTCTCACACTATCTCAAGTGGAACAACATATTAAGCAATTACGAGGAGGTACTCCTATGGATTCAGCATCAGGAGAGCAAGCATTGCAGGCTTTAGAAAAATACTGCAAGAACCTTACCCTTTTAGCAAAGGAAGGGAAGCTTGATCCAGTTATTGGTCGCGATGAAGAAATTCGCAGAACGATGCAGGTACTAAGTCGCAGAACAAAGAATAACCCCATCTTAATCGGAGAACCAGGAGTGGGAAAGACAGCCATCGCTGAGGGTCTTGCGATCCGTATTACCCAAGGGGACGTTCCCGACTCTTTGAAAGGAAAACAGCTCTTTGTCCTTGACATGGGAAGTCTTATCTCTGGAGCAAAGTATCGAGGAGAATTTGAAGAGCGTCTGAAGGGAGTATTGAAAGAAGTAGAAAAAGCTGCTGGTAACATCTTACTGTTTATTGACGAAGTGCATACGCTTGTGGGAGCTGGAGCCTCTGAAGGAGCTATGGATGCTGCTAACCTTCTCAAACCCTCTTTGGCAAGAGGATCTCTTCACTGCATCGGAGCTACAACCCTTGGGGAATACCAAAAGTATATTGAAAAAGACCCTGCGCTTGAGCGACGCTTTCAGCCTGTCTTCATCCAAGAACCCTCGGTAGAGGATGCGATCAGCATCCTCCGCGGACTCAAAGAGCGCTACGAAATCTATCACGGTGTCCGTATCAAAGAAGACGCCCTCCACGCTGCTGTCTTCTTGTCTAGTCGTTACATCCAAGATCGTAACCTTCCCGATAAGGCTATTGACCTTATCGATGAAGCAGCAAGCGTCATCCGCTTGCAGATCGGCAGTTTACCCCTGCCGATTGAAATTAAAGAAAAAGAGCTTGGACAATGTCTCATTAAGCAAGAGATGCTCAAGAAAGAGGATTCTAAAGCTGCGCAATCAGAGCTTGAGAAGCTCTCGTTGCAGATGGCAAAGATCCGTGAAGAGCTCACTCTTTTAAAAGGCAAGTGGGAGCAAGAGAAAAAGAGCTTAGAGCAGATCCAAGAGAAAAAAAACAGACTAGAACAGCTCAAGTTCAAAGAGGAGGAAGCCGAACGCGCTTTTGACTATAACCGCGTAGCGCAGATCCGCTATAGCGAGATCCCTCAGTTAGAAAAGGAACTTGAAGAAGCAAGTCATCAGCTCCATAATCTTCCAGAAAGACTACTCCAAGAAGATGTAGACGAGAACCTCATTGCACAGATTGTCGCCAAGTGGACGGGCATCCCCGTGCAAAAGATGCTAGAGGGGGAAGCTGAGAAGTTACTTCAACTAGAGAGTGTGCTAGCGCAAAGAGTAGTTGGACAATCCCTTGCTATAGAAGCAGTCAGTGAGGCTGTCCGCAGATCTAGAGCTGGACTCAATGACCCAGCAAAACCTATGGGGGTCTTTCTCTTTGTGGGACCAACAGGTGTTGGCAAGACAGAACTTGCCAAGGCGCTCGCTGAACAGCTATTTGATCAAGAAGAAGCGATGGTCCGCTTAGATATGTCTGAGTATATGGAAAAGCATTCTGTCTCCAAACTCATCGGTTCACCTCCTGGATATGTGGGCTATGAAGAAGGAGGACAGCTGACGGAGCTCTTGCGAAGGAGACCTTACTGCGTAGTTTTACTCGATGAGATGGAAAAGGCTCATCCCGATGTCTTCAACATTCTCCTACAGGTCTTTGATGATGGACGCTTAACAGATAGTAAAGGACGCGTTGTTAACTGTAAGAATGCTTTGTTCATTATGACATCCAATGTTGGGTCAGACTTACTTCTCGAAACGATGGAAAAAGGTGACTCTTTAACAAAAGAGCGCTTACTTAAACTCATTGACCCGCTTTTATTGCAGCATTTTCGCCCTGAGTTTCTAAATAGGCTTGATGACGTTCTTCCCTTCCTCCCTCTACAACCCAAAGACATGGAAAAAATCGCTCTTTTGCAACTCCAGCATACAGCAACAAGAGTACAAGAGAAGTCGATTACACTCTCTTGGGATGACGCTGTCCTTGCTTACCTAGCAAGAGAGGGTTTTGATCCTGTATTTGGAGCCAGACCTCTAAAAAGACTCGTACAAAAAGAGGTAGTCAACCTCCTTGCAAAAGAGCTGCTACAAGGTAACTACCAAGGTGGAGACACGATGCACCTGAGCCTAGAGAAAATCCAAGGGATGGAAAAAATCGCAGTGAAAAACAAATAGCTACTGATATATTCCCGTGAAAATTTAGAGAGCATTAGTGAAAAGATAGGCCATAGAGAGACAGATGAAGCTTCACACCTTCTTTTTCTCATTACAAGCTCACTGCTTGCTCAAGAATCATGTATATCTCTTGCGTATCTCTTCCGGTAGAGTTTCTAGTAGTGATAAAACCTCTTGTTTCGATAAATTCGTTGCTTGAGAGATGATTGTTAGACTTATGCCATTTTTAAGTAATTTCAGAGCAACCTCTTGACTATTTTCTTTACGTCCTTCCTCACGTCCTTCCTCACGACCTTCTTTACGACCCTCCTCACGACCTTCTTTACGACCCTCTTCATGTCCTTCTATGCGGTGTTTCGCAGCTATATCAGCGGTATGCTGAGAATATCGATCATAATCGGCATCTTCCTCTTCGTATCTTTTGCGAACATCTCCGGGTAGCTCTGCGATTTTAGCTCGCTCAAAAGCTCGAAGAACTGCCGGAGTTTTAATGGTGCGTTTAACGTCTTCTTCTGTCATATTTTGCGCATTTTTGAAGAAAGTGATCCAATCGCGCTTTTCTTCCGATTCGACATCTTTAGGAGCATTCGCAAGCGAATATTGAATAAGCTCAATCCCATCAATAAAGCGGGGATGTTTTTTATGCAACTGTTCTTGTACTCGATAGTGTCGAATGTATTGCTCTGGAGTGTCGGGCCAATGTACTGTATTATCCTTGCCACCCCCTAAAATATTGACGCCTATCACTTTTTTGATTTTGCTCCAATCTCCCCCTCTTCGGAGTTGATTGCCAAAAAAAGCAGAAATGTAGGCAAGAGCGCGTTCGTCCCAGTAGTCTTGTGGCGCCACTTGCATTTCTACAAGAGCATACTCCCCATTACTTAGTTCACATACAAAGTCCATCGTTCCATCAAACCGAGGCCTTGGGAAGGCTTGCTGCATGTCATCAAAATGCGCAATAAAGTCCTTCATGAGTTTAGAGGCTGAGGGACTTAGCTTACACTTACTTTCTTGTTCTCGTACATGTACTTCCAGATGCTCGGTCTGCTTTAGAACAGCAACTATTTCTTCGGTATCTTTACTATGCACAAACTTGCGAAGTAACTCGAATAGTTGTAAGGGATTCATGTGATCATCCAACCGAACTGCACTTCGGATCATGAGATCAGGGACAAAGGCATGAAAAAAAGAGGGAAGGATGCCCTCTTCTGATAAGACCCACTTAAAAGCAGCATCATAGGTGGGAATAGAGTATATCTGACCAGTTTTTTGATGCATGGCTAACCACCTGTAATCTTCTCGCGAGAGTTTACGTGAGAGACCATGAAAAAACAAGCGATTTTTTTAAGCTTCTATAGATTTAGGTTCTTGGTACACATTGTCTACGACATGATGCTTTTACCAAACCTCTGAGATCACAGGTCCTGAATTTGTAATTTTTTATAAAAAAAAACTAGTTTATAATAATAATTTTCGTATATTGAAAATTACTAGAAACAAGGAGCTAGTTTCATGAAAAAACCAAACCGTGTACTGTCTTTATTTCAGTGGATCTGTCGTTTTAACTTCGGCCACTTTGAACTAGAAGAGTTTAAAAAGTTCTTGCGCATGGGGGTCATCTTTGCTCTCATTATTGGGGTCTACTGGACTCTTCGCCCCTTAAAAGATGCAATTTTCATTCAGCTTGTCGACAAGCTGCACCTCCCTTATGCGAAGACGATTTCTGTCCTTGCCCTTCTTCCTCTTGTCATGTTTTATACAAAACTTTTAGAGAAAACTTCTAGGGAAAAGATGCTGATCATCCTTCCAACTTTCTATGGTATTGGCGTTCTCCTCTTTAGTTTTCTTATGAGCTTTATCCAAGCTCCCGCAGAAGAAATCGCAGCACGCAGCTCCTCTGCCTTCTTATTGACACGGGGTATTGGTTACTTATGGTACCTCTTCGTAGAAAGCTTTGGGTCTCTTGTTGTCGCGCTCTTTTGGGCCTTTGCAGCTGACAGCACAGAGCCCTCTCAAGCAAAACGAGGGTTCCCTATGGTAGTAGCCATCGGACAGATGGGGGGGATTGTTTGCCCCTACGGGGTAGGGGGACTTCCTCATCGACTAGGCCTTAGCACGGACACCCTCTCTATGGTGATCTTAGGCATCTTGATCCTCTTGATCATCCCTATGGTTCGCTACTTCTTACGGGCAACTCCCAAAAGCCTCTTACAATCTTTCCATGGAAGAAATGAAGAGGCTGTAGAAGCTCAGCAAGAGCCTGGCTTTCTTGAAGGATTGAAGCTTATGCTCAAGCATCGCTATCTTCTCGGTATCTTTGCCGCTAACTTCATCTACGAGATGATCGTCACAATCTTCGACTTTAACTTTAAAGTTGCAGCTGGAGAGATTTATACAGGTACAGCCTTAAGCAACTACCTCAGTGTCTATGGATCCAGCGTAAATATTGTATCCCTAGCTTGCTTACTCCTTGGTATTAGCAATATCACAAGGTTCCTTGGGGTCGGGGTCGCGCTGGCTGCCATGCCTGTTATCGTAGGTCTTGCTCTTTTTGGATTCCTGACCATGGATAGCCTCTCTTTCCTCTTTGCGTTGATGGTCGGTTCCAAAGCGATCAACTACGCATTAAACGGCCCTGCTTTGAAGCAGCTCTACATCCCCACAACACCAGATGTCCGATTTAAAGCTCAGGCCTGGATTGAAACTTTTGGGTCAAGGGCCTCTAAAGAAGCTGGATCTTTATTCAACATGATTCTAGCTCCTTTACAAAAAGCATTTGGAGCGATTGCAGGGAGATCCCATTACCTCCTCTTGAGCGGGTGCATCGGCTTCCCTCTGCTTGCCTTTTGGTTTATTACTGCCCTATTTTTGGGGAGGAAATTCCGCCGTGCTATCCATGATAAAAGAATGGTTTGCTAGGTTATACTTGCAGAAAAATAGAAAAAAATCGCAAAATCCCCTCCTTTGTGAATTTTGTCAAGGTTGGGCATGCTCGGGAAAAAGATTTATTGTATTATGGCACTCGCCGTGTTGTCTCTTGGAGGATGGGTAATAAAAGAAGTAGTTACTCCTCCTCCCAGGCCCGATGTGACCATCACAGGGCCCATTGTCATGGCAGACGGTATAGGAAGACAGCTCGTAGAGCTCGCGCTGACCCTTCAAGACCACTTTCATGTGCGACTTCGCCCCAACCACGTCAACAAAGAAGATGTCCCTTCAAGCATCTTCAAGCTCATTGACTCTAAAAAAAATCCAGCCCCTCTTGGCAAGGTGATTATCTCGGAAGAAAGCCTCTGGAGCCCCGGAGAAAAGATCTACAACCCTCTTAAGAAGGTCACCCAAGACGATCAGATTCGGATTGCCTATTCCATGTTGGAGTTCACTCGTATTCCTCCTGAGTGGGCGCTCAAACTCAACCTTTACTATGATATGGTGGTGGTTCCTGATCCTTTCCTTGTAGAAGCATATCAAAAATCTGGCGTGCGTATCCCCATCTTCGTGCTCCCTCTTGGTCTCAACCTACAAGGTTTTTTACAACAGCCATTAAAGACCAAAAGAAATCCTACCATGGTATTTGCCAATCTAAGCTCTGCCTTAGATCGAAAAAACCAGCTGACGCTCATTCGCGCTTTTGCTAAAGTACTTGGTAACGCTCCTGATGCTTGCTTACAAATCAACTATAGGGGTGGCGATTCTACAACAAAGAAAGAGCTTCTTAAAGAAATTGAAGTGCAAAACTGTTCTAACATTTATCTTACAGAATTTTCTCTTCGTGGTGATGCCTATGCAAAACTCTTTCAAACCATCGACTGCTATGTGAGTCTTTCCAAAGGGGAAGGCTTTTCTATTCAGCCACGAGAGGCCATGGCTCTTGGCATTCCCGTTATTGCCACAGATAATACTGGGCAAACAACGGTTTGTCAAAGTGGTCTTGTGTTTGCTGTTGAGTCTCCCCTCCTGGAACCAGCTTTCTACTGTAAGCAAAGGATCCCCGCGGGACATCAGTTTGCTTGCACAGTAGAAGCTGCTGCAGAAGCTCTACTCGATGTCTATACACACTACGAAGAGCATCTAGATAAGGGAGCCAAGGCAAGAGAGTGGGCCTCTTCCTATGATTACACCAATCCAAAGCTTAAAGCTTTGTATAAAAGTATGATCAAACCCTCTATTATCTGCCTTGGAAAAGAAAACGCTATCTACGAAGATCGTTTAATTACAACATCCCCTGAACTATATGAAAAATATCAAAGAATCATGCAATGCCAAAGTCTTGAAGAATAGTACACGGCTGTTTTTCCTCTCTTCTTTAAGTTTCATCGTTTTGGTCTGCAGCGCATTTTATACTTTTAAAGATGACTCTCTTCCTCCTACCCCTGATTGGATGATAGAACAGATCCAGGAAGATCTTGCTCCTTTTATCGAACAAGGCATCTCTCGTACTGCTCTAGACCAGTACATGCAAAAAGAGGCAGACCCCCTCATGCTCGCAAAAATTACGATCAAGGACCATGTTCTCTCTATAGACTATCCAAGAAAAGATGGTCTATCTGCTGATAGAGCCCAGGCTGTCATGCGAGGTCTACAACTCGTTCATGAACAGTACTCTCTTCCCGATATGGAGTTCATTGTCAGCATGCATGATGCTCTCAACCACTCCTCACCTGTCCCCATCTTTGTCTTTGCAAAAGAACGCTCGCAACAAGGCCTTATCCTCTTTCCTGATTTCGAGAGCCTTGGCGGAAGTGGAAATCAGTTAATGCAGCAAACACAACAAGCCAATAAAAAATCTCCTTGGAAAACAAAAATCCCGAGGGCTCTTTGGAGAGGGGGCATGACGGGAGGGCTGTTCACCAAGGATAACTTCCTCTCCTGGCCAAGAACACAGGCCGTGATGGCCTCTTTGCAAACACCAGATCTTATCAATGCGCGATTTGTGCGATCGGGCGAGTGCAGGGAGTGTCAGGGTATCTTCGATGCTTATCCCGCATATTTTGACGATTTTATCCCTCTATCTAAGCAGATTCCTTACAAGTACCAGCTCTTGATCGATGGGCATAGCTGTGCCTATTCCCGCGCCTTTTGGCAACTTTTTTCCAACTGCGTCATCTTAAAGCAAGAGTCTGACTCCATCCAGTGGTACTATCGAGCTCTCCTCCCCTATGAACACTACATTCCCATTGCTCATGATCTACATGATCTACAAGAAGCCATCTCGTGGGCGCTTGATCACGATAAAGAAGCCAAGTGCATTAGTCTCAAAGCGCAGCAACTTGCACAAGAGACCCTCTCTTATGACAGAATCCTCTTCTACGTCTATCTGCTCCTTAGCGAATATGCTAAGTTACAACAGCTCCCTTGATCATTGCTACCGACCCTGCTCCCTTAAAATCGCATAAAGTCGAGTAGAGGTGTTCCCGTGCTTGGATCTATTTTCTCTTCTTCAGATAAATCTAGAATATACTCTTCTACAGGAAGATCGTTCGGAAAAGAGATCGCATTGGATGTGATAAGGGTTCTTTTTGTTTTCTCGTGAGCGGCAACTTGCATTGTTTGTGCTTTGATAGGTTCCTCTTGTATGGGCTCAAGGCCGGGAAAGTACATTTGACCTTCCAGTTCAGCTGCTCTGTAGCTTGTCGCAACTGTGCCGAAAGCTCATGAACCATCTGCTTTAGCAGCGTATTTTCTTCTTCAAGAGTAGATGCTTTTATGAGTGTTTCCATAGAAAAATTATAGCAAATTCTCCTATGAAATTACAAAAAAAAACGCTTTAAAAAGCAGAAAATCTAGAAGCTATTTTCTTGGGTGTAATCCATTCCAAGAACATGAAAAAAGGTAGCCTCTTCTCTCTCACGCTTGAGTCGATAGCAGAATCCTCCAGGGGAAATCCCTCGTTGTTTACACCAGTCTTTTTGTGACAGACTACTAGCTTGATATTCTTGTACCTCTTGTTTCCACTTTTCTGGAACCGCTCCTAAAAATCTGCACAAATCGAATCAAGAAAAGTCTTACAACTTTCTTGTCGTTTTGTGCAACATTGGTCAAGCAGTTCTACCAACGATTCGCGTTCCGCACTTCCTCGGAAGCTCTCAAAGAGAATACACTCATCCACTCAAACAGAAAGCTGTTTGACGGATCGATTTCTTGGTCGTCTGAGAGCGGACTCCATGTCCCGCTTTGAGTTCTTGAGAAAGAGCTTTCCAAAAAGACTTGTTATGCTCCACGCG
>Ga0194131_10011918_pt1 | contig 10250 bp, 14 predicted proteins | sample TA2KigO120mmetaG_FD_148631 | JGI IMG/M metagenome (GOLD analysis project Ga0194131, IMG submission 148631) | Freshwater microbial communities from Lake Tanganyika, Tanzania - TA2015053 Kigoma Offshore 120m | ecosystem: Environmental > Aquatic > Freshwater > Lake | place: Tanzania: Lake... | reverse complement strand
CTCAACCCCTCCCCATGGCACGCAAGCCGTACACGACGATAAAGATCCATCCCGTACATTCCCCCAGCCTTCATTCCGGTCATGACCAGTGAAGGCTACAGGCGGTCCCATCTTGCGCCGCCGCGGCTGAACCAGACGGCCGCTTCAGTGGGGAAGTGTTCCGCCGACGTTCTCAGTGCCAATGTCCAGCGGCACGCCGACCATGGCCACGTCGAGCCCCGTGGCGTCGGGCCTGGTTGGCAGGCGCATGAAGGTGCCTGGTCCGCCGAACCGGGGCATCTGGTTGCCGCCGAGCGGCTGGTAGCGCATGAGCGTCAGGCCCGGTACGCGACGCCGGGCAGGACGCACAGCATCTCATAAAGCAGGTTGGCGGCGACCAGCGCCGTGTTGCCCGACGGATCGTAGGGCGGCGAGACCTCGACCAGATCGCAGCCGACGAGATTGAGGCCGCGGCAACCACGGATCACCTCGATGCCCTGTGGCAGAGTTAGGCCGGCGATCTCGGGCGTACCGGTGCCCGGCGCGCAACTCGGGTCCAGCCCGTCAATGTCGAACGACAGATAAACCGGGCCGCCCTTCACCTGCTCGCGCACGTCTGCCATCAGCGGCGCGAGCGATCGGTGCCAACACTCCTCGGCTTGCACCACGCGGAATCCCAGCTGGCGCGACCAGTCGAAGTCGTCGGCCGCGTAGCCGGTGGCGCGCAGGCCGATCTGGACGCAGCGCTTGCCATCCAGCAAGCCCTCCTCGACGCAGCGGCGGAACGGCGTGCCGTGGGCGATCCGTTCGCCGAACATGGTGTCGTTGATGTCGGCGTGGGCATCCACGTGCACGAGGCCGAGCGGGCCGTGCTTCTTGCGCATGGCGCGCAGGATCGGCAGCACGATGGTGTGGTCGCCGCCCATGGTCAGCGGGACGCAGTTCGCCTTGAGCACGCGGTCGTAAGCGCGCTCGATGATCGTCATGCTCTTGGCGATCGAATACGTGTTGATCGCCACGTCGCCGACGTCGGCCACCGAGAGGCTGTCGAAGGGCGCCGCGCGCGTCGCCATGTTGTAGGGCCGGATCAGGCATGACTCGGCGCGGATCTGGCGCGGACCGTGCCGCGTGCCCGCGCGGTTGGACGTTCCGATGTCGAAGGGTACGCCGATGAAGCACGCGTCCAGCCCCTTGGGGTTTGGCTTGGCGGGCAGGCGCATCATCGTCGCCGGGCCACCGAACCGAGGCATCTGGTTGCCGCCGAGCGGCTGGTGCAGGGTCTTCGCCATGGGGTCCTCCGGACCGCATCCTATCCCGATCAGCGCCCGCGCCACACCGGCTTGCGCTTCTCGGAGAAGGCCCGTGGCCCTTCCTTGGCGTCCTCGCTCGCCCACACCTCGTCGACCAGGGCGAGCGTGCCGTCGGTGCGCGCCGCGTGGGCGGCAGCGATCGGCAGGTCGGCGGCCTTGCGCACCATCTCCTTGGTCGCGCGTGTTGCCAGCGGTGCGGCCGCCGCGATGCGATCGGCCAGGTCGCGCGCCGTGTCCATGAGCTGCGCCCTCGGCACCACGCGCAGCGCGAGCCCGTTCGCGGCGGCCTCCACCGCGCCGACGCGCCGTCCGCTGTAGAGCATCTCGAGCCCGAACTGACGTGGCACGCTGGCCAGCAGGCGCGCCACCGAAGCCGGGTGGCACGTCATGCCCAGGACGGTCTCGGACAGGAAGAACACGGCATGCTCGGCCGCCAGGATGAAATCGCACGCCAGCGCGATTTCCAGCCCGCCGCCGGCGCAGTAGCCGTTGACCGCGGCGATCACCGGCTTGTCCAGATCGAACCGGCCGGTGATGCCGCCGAAGCCGCCCTCGCCGAAGTCACGGTCGTCCTCGTCCGGGTTGCTGGTCATGTCCCAGCCGGCCGAAAAGAAGCGCGTTCCGCCGCCGGTCAGGATCGCCACCCATAGGTCCGGGTCGTCGCGGAACGTCGCGAAGGCGCGATCCATGGCGCGGCTGGTCGCCGCGTCGACGGCGTTGGCCTTGGGCCGGTCGAGCGTGATCTCGAAGACGTGGCCGCGGCGTTCGGTCAGGACAGGTTCGGGCATGGTGATCTCATTGAAGTCGGTTCGGCGAGGCGTATCAGGGCGTCGACAGCGACCGCCGGTTCGTCGCCGAGCGGCTCGTAGCCGTGCGGCGGCGCCTCGGGGAACGGCAGCGCCTCGTCGGTCATGTCAGGACTTCTTCGGGCGTGCCGCGGCCCAATCGGCATCGCTCATCTTGCGCAGGAAGTTGAACTGTCCGGCGCCCTGCAGCCATTCGCCGCCGTCGATGGTGACGCATTCGCCATTGATGTAGCCGGCCTCGTCCGCCAGCAGGAAGCTCGCCAAGTTGGCCAGCTCGATGTGCTCGCCCGGCCGGCCCAGCGGGTTCGAGGTCTCGCAGGCGCGGGCGAACTCGGGCTTGGGCACCAGGCGCTCCCACGCGCCCGGTGTCGGGAACGGGCCGGGCGCGATGGCGTTCAGCCGCACGCCGCGGCGACCCCATTCCACCGCCAGGCTGCGCGTCATGGCCAGAACGCCGGCCTTGGCCATGGCCGAAGGCACGACGAAGCCCGAGCCGGTCCACGCGTATGTCGTGACGATCGACAGGACGGTTGCCTTGTGCCCCGCCGCGAGCCAACGCTTGCCGCAGGCCAGGGTGGCGTAGGCCGAACCGTGCAGCACGATGCCGAGCACGGCGTCAATGGCACGCGGGCTCAGGTCCTCGGTGCGCGCGACGAAGTTGCCGGCCGCGTTATTTACCAGCGCGTCGAGCGGGCCGTCGGCCCAGATCGCCTCGATCATCGTCTCGACCGCGCTGGCGTCGCGGATGTCCAGGCCATGGGTTGTCACGGTGCCGCCGGTCACCGCGCGGAACTCGGCGGCGGTCGCCTCCAGCACTTCGGTCCGCCGGCCGCAGATGACCAGCGACGCGCCAAGCTCGACGAACCGGCGCCCCATGCTCTTGCCCAACCCGGTGCCGCCGCCGGTCACCAAAATGCGTTTGCCGGCTAGCAGGTCGTCGCGGAACATGGTGGCCCTATTGCAATGGCGAGAACGGGGTGGGCTTCAGGATCACCGTCTCCTGCTTCTCGAACAGCGGCAGCACGAACTTCAGATACTTCTCGTGCCAATCGGGATCGGCCATCAGCTTGGCCCGGTTGGCGGCGCGGGCATCCAGGCTTTCGTGCGCCCACAGATGACAGGCTTGGTTCAGCGTACCGACCTCGGTCTGCCAGTAACCGACCAGCTTGAGATGCTTGCGCGCGATAGGCAGGCCATCGCGCTCGACCCGCGTCAGGAATTCCGGCATCGTGCCAGGGCGGAGTGTATAGGTGCGAAGTTCGTAGATCATTCGTCGCCCCCTTTGGTGCCTGACTCTCGCGTTCCCTTCGCAGTCGCCAAGGCCCGCTGTCAAGGACCGCCATGACCCATCCGATCCTCAGCCACGACGTCAAGCTGCAACCGTACTGGTGGGACGAGGCACCGCGCCCCGTGCTGCCCGACCGGGAGGTGCCGCGCGAGGCCGACGTGGTGGTGGTGGGCGCGGGCTACACGGGCCTGAACGCGGCGTTGACCTTGGCTCGGGCGGGACGCTCGGTCGTGGTGCTCGACGCCGAGGCCGCCGGCCATGGCTGTTCCTCGCGCAACGGCGGGCAACTCGGCTTCGGGCTCAAGCCGGGCCTCGATGGGCTTCGCGAGCGCTACGGCCAGGCGCGCGGCACCGCCGTTTTCAAGGAGAGCATGGCGGCCTTCGATCATCTGGCCGCGTTCATCGAGCGCGAGCAGATCGCCTGTAGTTTCCAGCGCAAGGGACGGTTCATCGGCGCCCACCGGCCGGGGCACTACGATGCTCTGGCGCGGCGCATGGACACCTACCGCAAGGAGTTGGGCGTCGAGACCCACGCGGTGCCGCGTACCGAGCAGCACGTCGAGATGGGCACGGACCTCTACTTCGGCGGTGCCGTGGTGGCCAACAACGCGGCGTTGCAGCCGGCCATGTACCACTATGGCTTGCTCGATCGGGTGTTGAGCTCGGGCGCCACCGTCATCGCGCGCACGCCGGTCACGTCCGTTGAAAGGGATGGCGCGCGCTTCACGGTGACATCGACGCGTGGCGCCGTGACCGCCGGCCAGGTGATCGTCGCGACCAACGGCTATACACGCGATACCCGGGCCCTGCCGGCGTTCCGGCGGCGCGTGATCCCGATCGGCAGCTACATGATCGCGACCGAGCCGATCGAGCCCGCGCTGATGGACCGGTTGATGCCCAAAGACCGCGTCAACAACGACACGCGTCGCGTGGTGCTCTACTACCGCGCGTCGCCCGATCGCCGGCGCGTCGTGTTCGGCGGCCGCGTGGCGCTGGGGGAGACCGACCCGAGCATCAGCGGGCCCCGGCTGCACGCCGTGATGGCCGAGATTTTTCCCGATTTGCGCGAGGTCAAGGTCAGCCACAGCTGGCTCGGCTTTGTCGCCTACACGTTCGACCATGTGCCCCACATCGGCGTGATCGACGGTATCCACTACGCCATGGGGTACTGCGGCTCGGGCGTATGCATGGGCACGTATCTCGGCCATAAGATCGCGCTCAAGGTCCTGGGTGACGCCGGGGGCCGCACTGCCTTCGATGACCTGACGTTCGAGACGCGCCCGTTCTACGACGGCGAGCCGTGGTTTCTGGCCGGTGCCGTGCTGTGGTACCGCTTCATGGACCGCTACGGCCCCGATCGCGGCCCGCGCTGACCCGCTATTGCGGCACCACGCAGTCGGTCAGTTCGCCGAGCTGGCCCGCGCGCTTGGCGATGGTCGAGGCCCGGCTCGCCACGTAGTCCGACGGCGCCGAGGCCGAGTAAGCGCGCGGGTTGGGCAGCACGGCGGCGAGCAGCGCGGTCTCGCGCTTGCCCAGTTCCGCCGCCGACTTGCCGAAGTGGGCACGGGCCGCGGCCTCGGCGCCGTAGATGCCGGGTCCCCACTCGGCGACGTTCAGATAGACCTCGAGGATGCGGCGCTTGCTCCACACCAGCTCCAGCACGAGCGTGGGGTAGGGCTCCAGGACTTTGCGCGCGAAGCTGCTGTGCGGCCATAGGAAGAGGTTCTTGGTGGTCTGCATGGAAATGGTGCTGGCGCCACGCGTGCGTTTGCCCGCCATGAAGTCGTCGACGGCCTCGCGCAGCGATTCCCAATCGAAGCCGTGATGGGTGCAGAACAGGTTGTCCTCGGCGGCGATCACGGCGCGCGCCAGGCGCGGTGACATGGCCTCGAGCGGCACCCAGTCCCGCTGCAGCCCTTCGCCTTCAAAGAGCCGCAGGATCATCAGCGGCGTGATAGGGGGCGGCACCAGGGCGAACACCAGGGCCGAGCCGATCGGCACCAGGACATAGGCGAGCGCCGCCCACAGCGCGATCCGGCGGGCCAGGCGAACGATGCGTCGCACGCGTGACGCCTCCGTCACGCCATGGGGTCGTCGGCGACGCCGACCACGCCGCTGATCAGGTTCTCGCGCAACAGCGCCGCTTCGTCGAAGCCGCCGAGTGGTGGCGCGGGCACCAAGCCACGGACCAGGGTGGCGAGATCGGCCTCGGCGGCGCGTCGCGCGGCCACTGCCTCGTCCACGGCGACCGCGGCGAACCGCACCGGCATGCCCGGCACCAGGCGCCCGGCACGCGGCAGATCGGCCGAGATCACGGTGGCAATCTTGGTGTAACCGCCCACGGTCTGGCGGTCCGCCAGCAGCAGGATCGGTTGGCCGTTGGCCGGGACCTGGATCGCGCCCGCGGCGATGCCGTCCGAGATGATGTTGGCGTCCTTGACGTGGGCGAGCCGTAGCCCCTCGAGCCGCAGGCCCATGCGATCGGCATCGCGCCCGACCGTGAAGGTCTCGCTCAGGAAGGCCGAGCGGCTCGCGTCCGTGAAGGCCACGTCCTGCGGGCCCAGGACCACGCGCAGCGGGCCATCGCGCTCGCGCGGCGCCGTGGGCAGAGCCCGGTCGCCGCCATCGCCGAGGGTGACGGTCGCCAAGGGCAGCCGGTCGCCGTCGCGTAGGGCGTGCCCGCCGAGCCCGCCGATGCCGGCCCGCGTGCAGGTGGCGCGGGAGCCCAGGACCAGTGGCACGGCCAGTCCGCCGCCAACCGCGACGTAGCCAACGGCACTGCCCGTCACGCGGCGGACGGCCAGGGTCTGACCACGTGACAAGGTGAGACTGCGCCATGGCGCGACCGTCACCGCTGGGTCGCCCTGGATGACCGCCTCGACCCCGCCGGACACGGCAACGCGCGCGCGGTCAGTGTCCACCAGCACTTCCGGGCCGACCAGGCGGAACTCGAGGCCGGCCGCCGTCTCGGCGTTGCCGACCAGGGCGTTGACCAGGCGCAGCCCCGTCGAGTCCAGCGCGCCGCCGACCGGGACGCCTAGGCGCTGGTGCGTCCACCGGCCCAGGTCCTGGACCGTGGTCGCCGGGCCCGCGCGCTTGACGAGCAGTGAACCGCTCATGGCTCCGCCAGCGCGTCGGGCCCCAGGTTCCCGGCGGCGGCCCGGGCCGCCAGGTCATCGCAGCCGGCGCGGTCCACCGGATCGAAGCGCACCGTGTCGCCCGGCGCGAACAGGGCGGGCTCCGGCCGGCGCAGGTCGAACAGCAACACCGGTGAGCGGCCCAGCAGGTGCCAGCCGCCGGGGCTTTCGAACGGGTAGATCGCGGTCAGGCCGATCGCGATGGCGACCGATCCGGCCGGGACGCGCGTGCGCGGTTCGGCCCGCCGGGGCAGGTCGAGGATCGGCTCGACGTCGCCCATGAAGCCGAAGCCCGGCAGGAAGCCCAGCATGTAGATGGTGTAGGAGCGCGCGGTGTGGCGCTGGACGACCTCGGCGGGCGTCAGGCCGATGCGCTCGGCCACCTCCGCCAGGTCGGGGGCGCAGTCGCCTTCATAGCAGACGGGCAGCCGCCAGCGGCGACCCGCCACGAGGGCGACACCATCGCGCGGGATCAAGGGCCGGAGACGCTCCGCGGTCTCGCCGGGCGAGGTGACCGTGGGGTCAAGGTGCACCATCAGCGCGCGGAACGTCGGCACCGTCTCGATCACGCCGGGCAAATCGCCGGCCGCCATGGCCGCGCGCACGGCCCGGTCGAAGCCCAGCACTAGGGCGCTCGCCGCCGGCGTGCGCTCGTCCGCCAACTCGACCGACAGCCCGCTGTCGGCCAAGGGCAGGAAGCGCGGAAGCGGGGTCGTCGCGTGTGCTAGCATCGCGGGCATGCAGGGACTGTCGAACGGGAGCCACCATGGCGGCGCGCGCGATCAACATCAATGCCGATCTGGGCGAGGGTTTCGGCGCCTACACCATGGGCGACGACCGGGCGCTGCTGCGCATCGTGACGTCGGCCAACGTGGCCTGCGGCTTCCATGCGGGCGATCCCATGGTCATGGCCGCGACGGTGCGCGAGGCGGCGGCCAACGGGGTCAGTATCGGCGCCCATCCGGGGTTCGACGATCTGCGCGGCTTCGGCCGGCGCCCCATCCCGGTCGGCGCGGCCGAGGCTGAGGCGCTCGTCGCCTACCAGATTGGCGCGCTGGCGGGCATCGCCGCGGCCCAGGGCGCGCGGGTCAGCCACGTCAAGCCGCACGGCGCGCTCAGCAACATGGCCGCGGTCGACGACGACCTGGCCGGCGCCATCGCCCGCGCCATCCGTGGCGTGGACCGTGACCTTATCTTCCTCGCGGTCGCCGGTTCGGCCATGGCGCGGGCGGGACGCGCGGCGGGCCTGCGCGTGGCCGAGGAGGCCTTCGCCGACCGCACCTACGACGATGCCGGCAACCTGACGTCGCGCAAACGCCCTGACGCCCTGATCCGCGATCCCGCGGCGGCGGTCGCGCACGTCCACCGCATGGTCGCGGAGCAGGCCCTGTTCAGCGTCGACGGCAAGCGCATCCCGACGCGCATCGACTCGTTCTGCGTCCACGGCGACGAGCCGAGCGCCGTCGGCGTGGCGCGCGCTGTGCGCGAGGGCCTGGAGAGAGCGGGGTTCGCCGTCCGGCCCTTGACGGCCATGGAGTTCGCGGCGTGAGCCTGCGTCTGGCCGATCGCTGGTTCGCGTGGCGCACGATCGACGACGGCATCGTCGCGATCGACGAGCCGCACATCAAGCCGTTCTAACGCTGCAACATCTGGCTGGTGCGTGGGCGGGACCGCGACGCGCTCATCGATTCGGGCCTGGGCGCGGTGTCGCTGCGCGATGCCATCGTCAAGCTGCTGGAACGGCCGGTCCTGGCGGCCGCGACCCATACGCACTTCGATCACATCGGCGCCCACCATGAATTCGCCGAGCGTGCCGTCCACCCGGCCGAGGCGGAGATCCTGGCCCGACTGACGCTCGGCAACACGTATCTCGGCAAGTACGCCGAGCACGACATGCTGACGGCGCTCCCAAAGGAAACGTTCGACCTGCGGCGCCACGCCATCGCGGCCGCGCCGCGCTCCAGCATGTCGTCCGGCCGGGCGACCCGCACGTAGAGCCGTCGGCTGCGGTCCATCAGCCCGGCTGGGCGGGTCTCGGGCATCAGGTTCGCGACCTGGCCCTCGGCCAAGCAGACGTTGTGGCCGCTCAGGCGGTGGCGTTGATCGAGGGCTTCATCGGAGCTCATTTCGCCGGCGTGGACGGCCTTGCGCACCAGCAGCCAAGCCACATGATCTGGGTCAGCCGCGCGATCAGGCGCGTGGTCTCCTGGGCGACGACCGCCCGCCCGGCCACGCCGTAGGCGGCGGCCTCCTGGGCCTGAGCCTCGGCGAGGTAGGCGCATGTCTCTTGCAGCAGATCCACGGCTTCATCGTAGGTTCGCTAGAAAAATGAAACCAGGCCAATGGTATGAACGGCTTCCTACATGTTCATAGCGCGGTTCTTTCGGCCATTATCCAGCCTGACACGAAGGCCTTGATGATGTGTTCCCGGGCGCCCGTGTCGGTCGGGGATTGCTATGCATGGCGCGGGCCAAGAGGGCCTCGGTTAACCGTGCCGGGCGTGGCCGGCGCCCTTGCCCGCCGTTCGCCGATCCGCGACGATCTGGATCATGATCCATGCCTTTCGATGCCGTCGTCTCGCGGTCCTGGCTGGCATTCTGGTCTTGGGCTGGGTCTCGTTGGCATCGGCGGGAACCGCCGCCATCAAGGGCCAGGCGCGCGCCATCGATGGCGATACGCTGGTGGTCGATGGTCGGCAGTTTGACCTGTTCGGCATTGTCGCGCCACTGTTCAATCAACAGTGCCAGCTCGACCGGGCATCCTGGTCGTGCGGGCGCGAGGCGGCACGGGCGCTCGGCCGTCTGGTGCGGGGTCGGCCGATCCGTTGCTAACCGCGCGAGCCGATGCCGCCCTACGGCGCGACGGTGCTGTGCATTGTGGATGGGGTCGACGTCGCCGATGCCATAATCCAACGCGGTTTCGCCGTAGCGTGGAAAGCGGTCGAGCCGTACTGGTCGAGCGATCAGGCGGCGCGCGCTGGAGCTGGGCATCTGGCGCGGTGGCGACATCGACCCTTGGCTTTGGCGGCCCGAGGGGGGCTGGATGGGGGTGGCGGGCACTCGCGTCTACGAGGGTCGGCGGACGGCGACGGGCTGCGAGGTCACGGTGGACGGCAAGCCGCTCGACCCGCGCTTCGACCTTTTCATGGTTGGTAGTTTGATCCGACTTGCACCATCGTACCTCATGAGTTAAGGTTTAAATTGATGCTGCAATACAGCCAAGGAGCATCATGATGCGCTCAATACTTCTTGCCGCTCTAATGGTCGCGATATTAGCCCAACCCAGCGTTGCCCAGAACTGTCAGCAAATTGGGAATCAGGTCTTCTGCAAATATAACGGTCTTAGTTCCCAAACCATCGGCAACAATACATTTTACTTTGATGGGACTAGTTCCCAAACCATCGGCAACAATACATTTTACTCTGATGGGACTAGTTTCCAAACCATCGGCAACAATACATTTTACTCTGATGGGACTAGTTCCCAAACCATCGGCAACAATACATTTTACTCTGATGGGACTAGTTCCCAAACCATCGGTAACAATACATTCTTCTCTGATGGGACTAGCTGCCAGAAGATAGGGAATCAGTTGTTCTGCAATTAACTGCAATGACGACAGCAGGTTGGGTTAGCTAATCCTTGCTGTCGCTTGCTGTGCAGAACTGATCTGCCCCATCTGAGTGGTCCATCCGCCTGCGCCTATCCGACGGCTTCGAATGGGGCTATG
>Ga0194131_10011913_pt1 | contig 10251 bp, 7 predicted proteins | sample TA2KigO120mmetaG_FD_148631 | JGI IMG/M metagenome (GOLD analysis project Ga0194131, IMG submission 148631) | Freshwater microbial communities from Lake Tanganyika, Tanzania - TA2015053 Kigoma Offshore 120m | ecosystem: Environmental > Aquatic > Freshwater > Lake | place: Tanzania: Lake... | reverse complement strand
GCCGCCCCCGCCCCGGGGTTGCCAGCCTCGAAACGCCGGCGGGGTTCCGCCCGCGCCGCCCGGCTCAGCGCCGCAATGCGTCGGCCGGCAGCGCCGCCGCGAGCGTCGCGAGGGGCTGGTGGCCCCGCAGGTGCGTGACGACGCGGCCGTCGCCGTCGAGGACGTAGGTGACCGGAGTCACGTGCGCCCAGCGCGAGCCGTGGAACGCGTCGACCAGCGCCGCATCCGCCATCACCACCGGATGGCGATAGCCGAGCGTCGCCAGCGTCCGCGCGGTCTCGTCCTGCGGGTACCCCTCCACCGCATCCATCATCACGCTGAGCAGCACGGCGCGCTGCGGATCGAGCGCGCCGGCCAAGGCCACGATCGCTTCGCGCTCGGCGCGGCAGCTTTCGCAGCGCGAGCGGAAGAACGCCAGCACCACCGTCTTCCCGCGCAGTTCCGCCGGGCCCCACTCGTGGCCGGCGGTGTCGCGCAGAGGGCGGTCGAGGAGCCTGCCGTGCGTGGCCGCAAGCTGGACGTTCACCCATCCGCGCACGCCCGAGGTCGCGGCCCACCACGACGCCGGCAGCAGCAACGGCAGCGCCAGCAGCCAGGTTCGCGGTCCGCGCCTCGGCATGATTCCCTCCGGCAGGATCAGGACGCGACGGATGGTAAGCGCCCGGCGGTGCCGGACGCTGCCGCCTCCTCCGGGAAGGACCGGCATGGATGTGATCTTCGTGCACGGCTGGAGCGACGAGCCGAAGTCGATGCGACGCGTCGCGGCCGGGCTGCGGGCGACCGGCCTCGCCTTCGACGACTGGTACTTCGGTTATCGCTCCCAGGACGACGAGGCGACGCTGGCCGACTACGCCGAGGGGCTGCACCTCTGGCTGCAGCACCATCAGTTGCTGCCCAGGGCCGCGCCGACCAGCGGCGCGGCGGTCCCGCGCTCGCTGCACTTCGTCACCCACTCGACCGGCGCGCTGGTGGTGCGCCGCTGGCTCCGCCAGTTCGCGTGGGCGCGCGCCGCCGACTTCGTCGCCACCGTGACTTTCCTCGCTCCGGCCAACTTCGGCTCGCCGCTGGCCCACAAGGGCAAGAGCCTGCTCGGCCATCTGGCCAAGGGCATCCGCGGCATGCGCGATCTCGGCGAGACGGGCCGGCGGACGCTCGAGGCGCTCGAACTCGCCGCGCCGGCGCAGTGGGAGCTGGCCGACTTCGACCTGTTCGGCGACGCCGGGACGCCGTACGGCGCGAACGGCGTCCGCGCGACGGTGATCACCGGCGGCAGCGGCTACGGCGGCCTGCGCGCCTTCGTCAACGAGGACGGGACCGACGGCACCATCGTCGTCGCCGGCGCCGGCCTCTCCTCGCGCAAGTTCACCGTCGACTTCGCCGCCGGCTCGGCCTACGCCGGCTGGATCCGCGAGAAGAAGCGGAAGCCCGAAGTGCCGACGCTGATCCTCGCCGCGCCGAACCACTCGACCATCCTCGACCTCGAGGCGGATGCCGAGCTGGCGCGAATGGTGCGTCGCTCGATCCGCTCGACGCCGGCCAGTTGGCAGGCGCTGCTCGACGACTTTGCCGAGCTGACCGAGGCGCAGAAGGCGCTGCCGGTCGCCGGCGGCGAGCCGCGCCAGGTCTGCCAGCAGTTCCTCGTCCGCGCCGAGGACGACCGCGGCGACCCGATCGACGACTGGTTCCTCGAGTTCGGCGCCTGGCGGCGCGATCGCATCGACCCGGCCGCGCAGTTCCCGGGCCCGACGCGCGTGAATGGCCGCCTTCCGGCACGCGACCGCCGCGAGGCCGAGGTCTCCGCCGCGCTCAAGCGCCACTTCGGCGCCAACGTCCACACCCATTCCGTCGCGCCGTCGTACCGCCGCTTCCTGGTCGAGCCGACGGAGGTGACGCGCCTGCTCGGCGACGACTTCGTGCTCTGCCTCGACATGGTGGCGCGCAGCGGCGACCCCGACATCCACTACGACACCGGTCGCTTCTCCGGCGTGCTGGTCCACGATCCGAAGCGGGCCGGCAGCGTCTCCTGGCTCTACCCCGACACGACGACCCTGCTCGAGCTGCGCGTCGACCGCTTCACCGACGGCATCACGACGCTCGGGCGCCAGCCGAAGACGCCGTGAGCAAGGCGAACAACTCGTCGTAGTCGAACGGTTTCTGCAGGATCGGCCGACGGCAGCGAGCGGCGAAGCTTGGACGCCGCGCGCGAGGTGAGGTCGCCCGTGATGAAGACGGTGCGCTCCAGCAGCCCGCTGCGCACCGTCTCGGCGCGATCGTGGAAGCCGATGCCCCCGATGCCGGCCATGCGCACGTCGCAGGCGACGGCATCGATCACCGCGGGGCCGGCGCCGACTCGACTTTGCCGCCGGGCGCGGCATCCGCCGCGGGATCGACGGCGGGAAGCGTGACGCGGCAGTTCGCGCCGCGACCACGCGCGCCGCTGCCGACGACGATGGTGCCGCCGTGCGCGCCCACGATGGCCTGCGCGATCGAGAGGCCGAGCCCCGTCCCCTCGCCCGGCCGCTTGGTGGTGAAGAACGGCTCGAACAGGCGGTCGCCGATCTCATCGGGAATGCCCGCCCCCTCGTCCTCCACCTCCCACTCGACGCCGCCTGCCGCGCTGGCGCTCGCGCGCAGATGCACGACCCCGCCCGGCGGACTGGCTTGCAGCGCATTCACCACCAGGTTGGTGAGCACCTGCTCGATCCCGATGCGGTCGGCATGGAAGGCGAGTCCCGCGGCGACCTCGACCTCGACGCGCTGACCGCCGGCGCAGTGGGCCGCGGCGATCCCGCGAACGATGCGTCCCGCCACCTCGCGCGCATCGAGCGCGTCGCGATGGCGGCGCACCTGCCCCGACAGCGCCGAGAGGTCGCGCACGATGCCGCGGCAACGCTGCGCCTGCTCGGCGACGATCCGCGCCGGCGAATCGGCGGCGTCGCCCCCCGGCAGCAGGTCGCAGTGGCCGAGGATCACGGTGAGCGGATTGTTGAGTTCGTGCGCGACGCCCGACACCAGGGTCCCGAGTGCGCGCAGCCGCTCGTCGCGCGCCAGCGTCCGCTGCAGCCGTTCGCGCTCCTGCTCCGCCGCTCGCGCGCGCTGATGCGCCTCCTCCAGCACGCACAGCAGGACGCCGGCGCCAAGCACCATCTGGACGGCGAGGTCGAGCAGCGAATTGCAGGCGAGCAGGTAGCGCACTGCCGGGATGTGCGGCTGCAGCAGCACCGCCACCGGATAGAGCACCCAGGTGACGGCGAGTGCGGCGAAGGCGACGCGCACCAGTCGGCGACCGGATCCGGCTCCGCTCGCGCCGCGCAGCAGCAGGAAGCCGAAGCCGCCGACGGCGACCAGCAGGGGCGCCTGCGCCAGCAGCAGCCCATGCACGTCGCGGATCGCCAGCGGGAGCGCGGCGTGGAGAGCGACGAGCGGAACCACCGCAGCGGTCAGCGGCGGCCATGACGGCGCCCCCGCGATGGCGGCGGCGCCGCGCAGCAGCTGCCACGCGAACAGCGCCTTCGCCGCGAGGTAACCGACGTAGCACGAGGTGGCCCGAACGCCGCCGTCGAACCAGAGGCTGCGGTCCACCTCGTCATGCGTCCGTGCAAAACGAATGCTGACGAACGTCAGCGCCAGCGCCAGCGCGCCGAACGCCCCGAGGAAGGCACGGAACGCCGCCGAACGGCGGCCGTCCGTCCGCACCGCCGTGAGGATCGCGACGAAGATCCACGCGACGAACGTCTGCAAGAAGAGCGACACGAGCGCGATCAGGTCGATGCTGCGGAGCAGGAACATGGGCCGCTGAAGTTAGTGGCGCTTGCGTCGTCCGAAGGGTCCGGGAAGATCCTCAGCCGGGTGGCAGCCGTGGCGAGCGGGAGATGCACCGATGAGGCAGGCGCGGAAGACCGGGTCGAGCGGTGGCGATGCGGCGGATCGCCGCCGCCGTGGCGGTCTTGCGCTGCTCTTCCTCGCCGCGTGCGCTGCGTGCGCCGCGCCGCCCGGGTCGCCGGCTCCGGCCGCGCTGCCCCTCTTCCCCGCCGACGGCGCACCGGTCGGCTTTCTCGTGCGCCATTGGGCCGACGTGAAGGATGCGCCGGCGCGGGAGACGCGGTGGGAAGTGCGCGACGGCGTCCTCCTCGGCGGCGAGCCGCGCGGCAGCTGGCTGCTCTCGGAGCGCGAGTACGGCGACTTCCGCGTCGAGTTCGAGTTCCGGCTCGGCGCGCGCGGCAACAGCGGGCTGGCCCTGCGCACGCCGCTGGCCGGCGATCCCGCGTTCGATGCCATCGAGATCCAGATGGCCGACCTGCGCTACAACCCCGAGGCGAAACCGTCCGAGCTCACCGGCGGGATCTACCGCGCGCTCGCGCCGAGCGTCCAGGCGTATCGGCCGGAGCAGTGGAACCGGCTCATGGTCACGGCGATCGGGCCGCGGCTGCAGGTCTGTCTCAACGGCGAGCTGATCCAGGACGTCGACCTCGACCACGCGACGGCCGACGTGCTGCGCCATGACGGCCGACCGGCGGTGCCGCTGGCGCAGCGGCCGCGCCGCGGCCACCTCGGCTTCCAGGAGCTCTCGCGCGACGGCTCCCGGGTCGAGATCCGCGGCGCGACCGTCACGCCGCTCGACGCGCCGCGCTGAACGACCGGCGTCCGCCCGTCGGCCGCGGCTCCCCGGGGGGCGCAAGACCGCTCATCCGGCCGTTTCCCGTCTATGAAGGTCGCATGGCCGGCACCCTCGAGGTCGCTGTCGCGTGGTCAGCCCTGTCGCTCATGGCTCCGGCCGTGACCGCGGGGACGGCCGTGCAACTCCCCCCGACCGACCCGCCACCGAACCTCCTCTTCGTCAGCCTCGACACCACGCGCGCCGACTGTTTCTCCGCCTGGGGCGGCAACGGGGACGTCGCGCCGGCCTTCGATGCGCTCGCCGCCGAGGGTCTCGTCGCCGAGCGGGCGTGGGCGCCCACGCCGCTGACGTTCCCGTCGCACGCCTCGATGTTCACCGGCCTCTATCCATTCGCCCATGGCGTGCGCGACAACGACCTCTACCAGCTCGATGCGGACGCGCCGACGGTCGCCCGTGCGCTGAGCGCCGCCGGTTGGCGCACCGAGGCGATCGTCGCCTCCACGGTGCTGCGCGCCGCCACCGGCCTCGCGCACGGGTTCGAACGCTATGTCGACCTCGACCGTCGTCATGCCCACAACACGCTGATCAACATCCGCCGCCCCGCCGCGGAGGTGAGTGCGCTGGCCATCGAACGGCTCGCCGTGGCCGATCCGCGGCCCTGGTTCCTCTGGCTGCACTACTTCGATCCGCATCAGCCGCTGGTCGCGCCCGACACTCCGCGCGACGCCCCGTTGCGCGAGCAGTACGACGCGCAGGTCCGCTACGTCGACCGCGAGTTCGCGCGCGTGATCGCGGCGCTGCGCGAGTCGGGCGCGCTCGAGCGCACGTGGATCGTCGTCTGCGGCGACCACGGCGAGGGGCTCGGGATCCAGCTGGAAGCCACCCACTCCTACCTGGTCGAGGAGGGGACGTTGCGGATCCCGCTGTTCGTGCGGCCTCCCGACGGCGGCCTGCGCGGGCGGCTCGCCGCGCCGGCCTCCGCCGCGGACGTCGCGCCGACGCTGCTCGCCGCGGCGGGGTTGCTCCCGGCCGGACCGATGCACGGGCGCGACCTGGTGGCGGCGTTCGCCGCGGAACAGGCGGATGCCGCGGCGGCCGACGCCCTGGCCGACCGGACGATCTGGTTCGAGACGCACGCCGGCTTCCACACCTGGGGCTGGCGCAAGCTCGAAGGCGTCGTCGCCGGCCGCTTCAAGTACGTGCGCAACGTGCGCGAGGAGCTGTTCGAGATCTCCGATCCGCGCGCGCCGGAGCTGGAGCGGACCAACCTCGCGCGCGCGCGACCCGACGTCACGAAGGCGCTCGCCGCCCGCATGGAGGCGCTGCTCGCCGAACCGGTCGGCCGACTCGACTCCGCCGTCGAGTCGTTGCCGCCGGATGAGGTCGCGCGGCTGATGGAGCTCGGCTACATCGCCCGCAGCGTCGGCGGCGAGGTGGCCGGCGACGGCGACGGCGACCCGCGCGAGCACTACCCGCAGGCGCTGCAGATCGAGTGGGCGCTCGGCGAGGCGGCCGCCGGCCGCTTCGACGGCGCCATCGCGGCGCTCCAGGGCGCGGTCGCGCGCCGGCCCGACCACGCGCTCTTCCGCGAGACGCTGGGCAAGGTGCTGATGCAGGCGGGCCGCCCGGGCGAGGCCGCTCCCCAGTTCCGCGCCGCGCTGGCGCGCGAGGAGCGACTGGTCGCGGCCAGCTTCTACCTCGGCGTGATCGAGGCGAAGGCCGGCCATGCCGACGAAGCGCTGCGACTGCTGCGCCGGACGGTCGAGCTCTCGCCGGTCCACCTCGAGGGCTGGGTGCAGCTGCGCGGCCTCGAGGGCGCCCGCCGCGATTATCCGGCGGTGCTGCGCGCCAGCATGCACGTGCTGCGCCTCGCCGTCGCCAGCGCGACCCCCGAGTCGCTCGCGCTCGCCGACCAGACGCTCGGGACCTGGCTGCCCAACGTGCTGCGACGGCTCGCGGGTGATCCGGGCCTGGCCGCGACCCTCGACGCGGCGCTGGCACTGCTCGGCGCCGGCGGCGACCCGCGTCTGGCGCAGGCGCGCGACCTGCTGCGCGCCGCGCGCCCGGGGCGGTGACGGCGCGACGCAGGGCTCGCGCGGCGCGCCCTGCCGCCGCGCCATCGGGCGCGGCGACCGACAAATTGAATTCAAGTGACTTTTTTCAATCATTTGGCGCATGACCCGTTCCCGCCGGAAGTCCGCGCAGCGAGATCGCGACGCCACGCCCGCGAGTGCCGCCGACGCGACGCGCGAAGGCGTGCTGTTCCTGCGCGGCCGCGCCGCCGGAGATCGCCATGAACGTGCCTGCCGCTCCCGCTCCGACCCCGGTCCGCCGCACCTCCCTCGGCCGCCTCGCGCTGCTGCCGCTGCTCCTCGCCGCCGCGCCGCTGCCGGCGGCCATGGCGCGGCCATGGCGACAGGAGCCTGCGGCCGCGGTCGCCGCGCCCGCCGATCGCGTCGGGACGCTGCTGGCGCGCGCACGCGCCGCGCATGGCATCGCGGCATTCGCCGCGACCGGTCAGGAGCTGCTGCTGGCGGGAACGCTGACGCTCAATGGGATGGCGGGTCGCTTCACCACCCGCGTCGCTGCCGATGGCCGCTTCGCCACCGAGCAGGTCACGGCGTGGACGACCCGCGACGGTCATGACGGTGCGCGCACGTGGTCCGTCGATGGGTCCGGGATGCCGGCCCTCCACCAGTTCGGCTCCCGCGAGTCCACGCTGCTCGACCATGCGTTGGCGCACGGCCTGTGGCCGGCTCCCGAGCTGCGGCTGGTCGTGGCCACCGCCGCGGCGCCGGAATCGGCGCCGGAATCGGCAGCGGCAACGGCCGCGCCACCCGCGACGGTCACGCTCCGAGCGCACGCGGGCGTGATCGCCGGGACGCTGGCGTGCGACCCCGCGACCGCGCTGCCGGCCGGGTTCGAGTTCGAGATCGGCGGGCAACGGACACGACTGCGCTACGACGACTGGAAGGAGGTCGCGGGCGGACTCGTGGTCGCGCACCGCATCACGCGCGAGAGCGACGAACGGGTCGACGTGTGGCAACTCGAATCGGCCCGCCTGGTCGCGCCGGACGCCACCGCCTTCGCACCGCCGACCGCCCTTCCCGCCGACGTCACCTTCGACCCGCTCCGTCCGGCGGCGATCGAGTGCCGCCGCACCGGCAGCGGCCACCTGCTGGTGCGCCCCCGGCTCGATGGCCGCGATCTCGGCTGGTGGATCTTCGACAGCGGTGCGGCCGCCGCCTGCATCGATCCGGGCGTCGCCGACCAGCTCGGCCTCGCCCGCCACGGCGAACTGCAAGTCGGCGGCGCCGGCGCGAATCGCCTGGTCTCGCATTGGCGCATCGGCACGACGCTCGAGATCGGGCCGGTCACTCAAACGACGCCGCGCTTCATCGAGCTCGCCACCGCGCAGTTCACGCCGGCATTCGGCGTCGCCGTCGCCGGCATCGTCGGCTGCGACCTGCTGCAGCGCGTGGTGGCGGTGGTCGACCAGGCCAGGGGCCGGATCGAGCTGCACGACCCGGCGCGGTTCGCGCCGGACGAAGTCACCTGGCGCGACCTCGTGCTGGCCGGCGGCCACGCCCACGTCACCGGCAGCTTCGGTCACGCTTTCGAGGAAGAAGGGCTGTTCCGGCTCGACACCGGCGCCGGCGGCGTCGGCGTGATGTTCCACACGCCGCTCGTCGACGCGCTCGGGCTGGTCGAGTTCCGGCCGACGCAGCGGTTCGACGCCTTCGGCGGCGTCGGCGGCCAGTCGCGTGCGCTGCTGTCGTCGCTGCCGTGGTTCGAACTCGGGGGCCACACGTTCGAGGAACCGAGCGTCGTGCTGATGCGCGACCAGGCCGGCGCGCTGGCCGACCCGTGGACCGCCGGGACGATCGGCAGCGTGTTCCTCGACGCATTCCGGGTGATCTTCGACTACCCGCACCACCGCATCGGCTTCGCGCCGAAGCGGTGAGCGGGCGCGGGATCGCGTTCAGTCGTGGTGATCGACCTCGGTCGCCGGGAGCGGCTCCTTCGCGCGGATCTCGCGAACCCACTTGAGGGCTTGCTCCTTCGGCTCGAAGAGCTGCGCCAGTTCCTCGGTCACGTCGACCAGCGCGACGCCGGCGCGGACCCAGTCGACGTCCCACTTGCTGACCAGCACGTCGATGCCGGCGCGATCGGCGAATGCCGGCAGCTGCCCCGCGATCGGTTCGAGCAGCGTCGACACGTCGGCCCGGGCGAAGCCCATGAGGTGGAACTGCTTCTGGCGCGCCTGCATCTCCGCCTCGATGTTCGCGACCGTCGCAGTGTCACCCGCCTGCTTCGCGGCGTCGTAGCGCGCCTTCACTTTGGCGTGGAAGGCGTCGTTGTGCTTCGAACTGGCGAAAGCGATGGCGACGCCGCGCGAGTCGTAGACCCCCACGCGTTGCGTCGCGCCGGCCGCTGCTGCTGCCGGAGTCGCGTCCTGCACCGCCAGCAACAACCCGGTCGCCAGCACCGCACCGACGAACGCCGCCATCCCCAACGTGTTCATGCTCCGTCTCTTCGCCTCGTTGCGTCGGCCGCCGCGATCGACCGAATCGCGCGAATCCGACTACGCACATGGAATTCGATTCGACGGGCAGTGTCGCGAAGCGCGTGCCGAGCCGCCATGGCGGCCGGAGGTTTCCGCTCGACGCGGACGGGCGACCGCGCGAGGACGGGCGCGTGGGCCGAAGTTCCCGCTCCCGGGGGGCGGGCGGCTGCCGCCGCCCCGGGCGCGCGGCTGGCCGCGGCCCCGTCCGATCATCCGGCAGCGTGATACGTTCTTGACCCGTCGCGGCGCGCGCGGTGCGCGTCCGCGGTCGGCGAAGAGTGTCCGGTCTCAGGAATTCGCGAAAGCAGTCGGAGGCGAGGTGGGCGCAGGGCGAGGAGGACCGACGACTTCAACTTCGAGGGAAGTTGATGAGGAGGTTCGACGAAGCCATGCGCGAAGGGCACCCCGAATTCTGAAGCGAGTCTCTGAGACACGAGACCAGAGGAGCCCTGCCATCGGACGGCCCGGACACAGGAGCCTGCCGCCCTGCGCGGCGCTTGCGCTGCAGGCGCTGCTGGCGTCGCTCGGCGGCTGTGGCGCCACGGCGACTCCGCCGGCGCCCCCGGAGGAGTTCGAGGCTGTGAGCGGCGGGCGCGTCGATCCGTTCGCGGCGACCGCGGGAGCCGGGGTGGTGCTGCTGTTCCTTCGCACCGATTGCCCCATCGCCAACCGCTATGCGCCGACGCTCCGGCGCATCCACGACGAGTTCGCGCCGCGCGGCGTCTCCTTCTGGTGCGTCTACCCCGACCCGCGCACCACCGCCGCCGCCGCCCGGCTCCACCAGTCCGAATACGCGCTGCCCGAGCGCGCGCTGCTCGATCCGGCCCACCGGCTGGTGGCGGCGGCCGGAGTCGCGATCACGCCCGAGGCCGCGGTGTTCGACCGCACCGGACGACTGCACTACCGCGGCCGCATCGACGATCGCTTCGTGGACTACGGCATCGCCCGCGCGCAGGCGACCGCGCACGACCTGCGCGACGCGCTTGCGGCGCTGCTGGATGGCCGCCCGGCGGCGCCGCCCGGCGGCCCGGCGATCGGTTGCCTGATCGCCGACCTCGAGCCGACG
>Ga0194131_10011901_pt1 | contig 10264 bp, 9 predicted proteins | sample TA2KigO120mmetaG_FD_148631 | JGI IMG/M metagenome (GOLD analysis project Ga0194131, IMG submission 148631) | Freshwater microbial communities from Lake Tanganyika, Tanzania - TA2015053 Kigoma Offshore 120m | ecosystem: Environmental > Aquatic > Freshwater > Lake | place: Tanzania: Lake... | reverse complement strand
TTATACGGCACGGCTAGCGATCTTTTTAGCAAACATCTTCTTTAAGACATGTATCGAATGTCTTTATTATTTTTTGTGTTTTTAGAAATATTTTTTGAAGTGTACCGAGGCTAAGGGTGATATTTGTGCGCTTAATATCTGTTGCGCGAATTTCTGTTAAATTTCTTTTTAATCTAGCAAAAATTTGATCGAACATGATTTTTGGTGAAGGCTTTACTTCTTCTTTTACTTCTACTTCTTCTTTTACTTCTTCTTTTACTTCTACTTCTACTTCTTCTACTTCTTCTTTTACTTTTACTTCTACTGGCTTATCAAGCCTTTCTAATTCTTCTTTTAGTAATGCAACAGATTCTTCTGGTATTTGGAGATACTGTGGATCATTCGTTTTTTGGTAAAAAGCTTCCATAATATTCATGATGTCTTTTAATCGCTTCTCCACAACAAATTGATCGGGTTTTTGTGCAGGAATATTGCTGAATGCTGTAAAGAGTAACGTTTTAATAATATCCCCACTTTGAATTAAATAATCAGAAATTTGTGGATCCGCGCTATATTTACCTTCTGATGCGAGATAGGCGAGTGTGACTGATCGTTTACAGGCTTCTATTGCATTTTTAAAATTCATTAGTTCTGTTGGCAGATTTGTACGGCATTCTGATTCTATACGTTCACTAACCGCATTATTTCCTACACTAGGTGGTGCGAAGGAGCCCGATGAGCCACTATCTCCTCCTGTAAGGCATACTCCAGCACCTGCATCCCATATATAACCCGCTGCTCCACATGTCGTTTGGTTACATGCTTCTCCATCACAGATGCTTGCAAATGACTGACACGTAGAGTCCCTCAATACACCGTCGCATGCAAGCTCCGCTAATGCTTTTGTAGTGTTGTTTTCGCAATCGGCACTTGCACATGTATCTGCAAAGAAGGGTGCATTGCGATGCATTGCCTTTTTTTGTTGTTTGTTCGCGCGCGGTTGAACAATCACTATCAAAATAACAGCAATAATAGTGGCAAGAAAAAGTACATACGAAACAATGCGCTTATGCATGTAGATAGTATACTATACTCATATTTTTTTAAGCCAATAATCGTTCTCCCATTCCCATAATTTTTTAGCTCCAAGGAATGCAGTAAAATCATGTTGCCAATAAGGGAATTCTTTTAATTCTATGCGTCCTGTCATAGGCCCAAATGTGTGCATAGATTCTTCACATCGTTTCCAGTTAAGAGGGCGGGGGTAGGGGTCGCGAATTTTTTCACGCCCACCTTTATCACGAAGTGTTGCACCACATTGTGTGCATGTGCGCGATTGATCAATACGCATTATCCATCGTGTTTGTAGTTTATGTGCGCGGAGCGTATCCATATACGCCGCTGTTTGTAAGTTGTAATCGCGATATATAGAAAGTGATGTTTTGATATCCAATATGCCAAATTTACCGCTAATGAGCGCTAAGGCGTCGATGGTGCCTGCATAACCATGCTCATAATTAACAACACGTCGTTCAACAAACGCAGGGTCAACGTGTATAGTGTTTGTTTTCATAAATTCCTGCGCAGCGGTTATCGCAGGAGCGATAGATGGATCTATTGTTGGATTTTTACCTACAAGAATCGCTTCAAGTGTTTCATGTATCAGTGTTCCTTCGCTTGCTGACTGTGCTTTTATTTCTTCTCCCTCATCAAAGCCTACTTCGGCGTAGAATTTATATAGTTGTGGTTTTGCCTTTATTTCAACAATTTTAGTGACGCGCGGATACCACGCGCCGTCTATTGTGTAACCGCATTGTTCTTTAAAATCTTCGATGTTCTCGTATCGCATGCATACATAGCCTAGCATGGTGGGGAGCGCTTGCTAAAAGTACCATTTTTATGGCATAATTGCATGTATGAAAAAATATTCATACGGAGTAGATATTGTTCTTGTGGGTGCACTTTTAGCGCTTATAGCGGCGCCGAGTTTTGCAATAACAATGCCGAATATTGGCACTGCATCGGGTTACGCTATTCTTGATAGCGCAACGCCCAATGCACAAGCAAAAGCTGATGCGCAAACGGCGTATAACGAGATCCTTGGTATGGCATGTACGAAGAATATGACGGATCAGAATTTAAACAACCAAAAGCTCGAAGCAGGTGTGTATTGTTTTGGCACACCAACATTCTTGCATGGCCAGATTCTTTTTGACGCTAAGAACAATCCGAATGCTGTATTTATTATGAAGATGGCTAGTCGTTTTGATGCATGGCCAAATTCTCATGTAGTGCTTTTAAATGGCGCTAAAGCTGAAAATATTTTTTGGCTCGCAGGCGGAGCAGTAACACTCGGCAACAGTGTTGATTTTGCTGGTACGGTTATTACCATGGCACCGATTTCGTTTGGTCGCGGTGGAGATTCACCGGTATTTGATGAAAAAGGCATGGTTAATGGTCGTTTGTGGTCGGTAGGAAACACAGTAACGGTTCCGAGTCGTGTTGCCGTTGGTTTCGTAGCGCCGGTTGTTACCACTATTATTCCTACGCCACAGAATGTAGTGCCTTTCTCGACTGCTGTAGTAACACAGCCTACCGGTGCATTACTTTCGGTAATTGTTAATGAGCCGGGAGTTATTCCGTTTGTAAATGGTGTGCGCGTAGTAAGTGGTATGAAGACGCCGTTTGCTGCTGGTACATATACTGTTAGTGAAATAAACACATCGGATATTGAATATGGTGCGCCAGTATTTTCTAGTGCATGCACGCAAAATGGTCTTACAGGTAGTGTTGTCTTACAGGCAGGGGATGATGTGGTATGTGTGATTAATAACACGCCTGTTGGTGGTTGGTCGTCGAAGCCAGTTGTATCTACCTGCAGTGGGGGGGAATGTGCACCGACTATGCCTAACACAGGGTTTGGTGGGGGATATACACCTCTCTTTAATATGACGGGACTTGCATTGATTGCAGGATTTGTATGGGCAGAACGTTCGTCCGTAAAGGGCTCGTAGGAGTTGTAATAGGGTACATAGTAATAACAGCATTCGTTTTTATAAACGAAGGGGAATTGTTATTTGCTAAAAAGGCAGTGGCGGAGAATAATGTCTCCCCTGCTGTTTTTTTAAAAAACGAGAGGGGGGAGGGTAGGTGGCTTTTTATCCCTACGATTGGTGTTGATGCAAAAATAGAAACTGTTGGCACGATGCCTAATGGCGCGATTGGTATACCATCGAATGCAAAAAATGTTGCATGGTTCGCAGGCTCTGCGCCTATAGCTACTAAAGGCACTGCCGTTGTAGTTGGTCATGTGGATACACGTATCTTCGAGGCTGGGGTATTCCGAGGCCTTAAAGGGTTGGGTAAGGGGGATGCCGTATACGTCTCCATAGACGGCCGTATAGGGCATTATACGGTGACGGGCTCTGTAGTGTATCCCGAGGATACTGAACGCATGGACGAGATCATAGGGGTACGTATAGGGAAGGCACGCCTTGTCCTTATAACATGTGATGGAACATGGGATCAGTCTGTTAAGCGATACACTGATCGTTTAGTAGTGTTTGCCGATTTAGTTGAATAACAACTAAACGTCTTACAGGGTATCTGTCGTAAAAGTATGATTATACGACAGATAGAATACGGTGCACCCTATAGCATATGTAGTCGTCCCCTAGAGATATGGTTGTGGGTCGAGGTCACCACCCGTAGGCATAGGGCCACAGCTACGACTACCCCCCATTGAGAATGTTGTTCCGTCATACAAAGTAAAATGTAAATGCGATCCAAACGCATAACCTGTATTACCCATATAACCAATGGTCTCTCCTCGTGCCACTTGTTGCCCTGCCGTAACATTTAATTTGGACATGTGGCCGTAAAGTGTCACGAGATTATTGGGATGCTTAATAACCACAAATTTTCCATATGCTCCCCGCCTGCAGTATAGGTCTTGGTTTCCGGCTGCCACAACAATACCTTCTTCAGCTGCAGCGATAATAGAGCCTACTGGGCCGCCGATATCAATACCATTGTGCCATTTTCCTCTATAGCCACCACGTAGTGCAAAAGCAGTGCCACCGTATGTTTGGGTTACTTTTGTATTTTCAGGTGTTGGCCAGCCTAGTACACCACGTCGTACGCTTGGTAATCCACTTTGATTAATTTTAAGACGTAGTGCGGCATCGATTGCTTCAATTTCAGCTGCAATTTCAGCTTGGCGTTTTGCGAGATCGGTGGCGAGCTCTTGGTATGTCTTTTCTTTATTTTTTGTTGCGGTGAGGATTTCTTGCTGTTCTTTTTTCTTGTCTTCTACAATCGATTTACGTGCGGTAAGTGTTTTGTATTCACCCTCAATAACCGTTTTCTTTTGCGCTGTTTTTTTAAGTTTTCCTTGTCGCTCATTATTTAATTCGGTGAGTTCTCTTGTGATATGCATAAGATCGTTATTAATCTCGGTAAGACGTGATTGTGCTTCAACGGCTTTCGATAGCGTTGCGTATTTTAAAAAAACGAGTAAGGGGTCTGTGTCGTCCATTTGCTGGACTTCTTTAATAATATTTTCTGTTGCTCTTGTTTTTACTGCAATCTCCTCCTCTGTTTTGCGTATTGTTTGTGCAAGATCCGTAAGTTCAAGATTAAGCTTACTAATTTTAATAGTGTTCGACTTCATGCCGAGGTCGAGCTGTTTAATATTTTTTTGAATTTGCGCAATTTCGTTTGAGAGCGTGCGCTTTTCTTCTTGTGTGGCGCTTAAATTTTTTTGTGTTTCTTCAAGTTGTCGTTGAATATCCTGCAGTATGCGGGATTTTTCTTGTATGGCTGTATTGAGTGCTTCAGGTGGTAATTGACCATGCGTTATGAATGGCAATAACAATATTATTGCCCAAAGGACACGAAACGTATTACTCATGTGTAGAGAGTTTGGTGATAGCGTGCTCTATGCGTCGTATGGATTCTTCTTTGCCGAGTACACTAATTATTTCCATAGGGCTTGGTGATTCTTTTTGCCCTGAAAGTGCTACGCGAAGTGGCCAATAGGTTTCCCCTTTACCATAGGTTTCTGCAAGTACGGGAATATCTGCTGCTCTACCTATATGGATAGCATCCGCGCATCGCTTAAGGCTTTTGATAATATCGTTTTGTTGCATGTCTTTCCATGTAAGGAGTGTTGTTTCATATTCAGGGAGATTAAAAAAGAGGGCGCTATGGGCAGTAAAATCAAGCAGTGTTTGTGCGCGCGGTTTTAAAAGCGCTATGAGTTTAAGATTTTTTTCGGTTTGCTCCCAACCTATTTTTTCTGCAAGTTCTGTATCGCTCATTTTTTTAATATAGTGAGCGTTCATCCAGTTTAATTTTTCTATAGAAAATACTGCGCCTGCCTTTTGTACGCGCGCTATATCAAATGCATACGCAAGTTCATCGGGAGTAAATGTTTCGCGATTATCTACAGGGTGCCAACCAAGAAGCGCTAAAAAATTAATTAATGCTTCTGGTAAATACCCTGCCTCGCGATATTCTTTGAGTCCTGTCGCTGCATTACGTTTAGACATTTTTGCACGATCAGGATCAAGAATAAGCGGTACATGGCCATAGTGAGGATGTTTAAAACCAAGCGCTTCTTGTATAGCTAATTGTTTAGGAGTGTTTGCTATACCATCTTCTCCACGGATAACGTGAGTAATGGCCATTTCATGGTCATCAATAACTACAGCAAAATTATATAAAGGTGATTTGAGATTTTTTGCTATTACTATATCCCCTACAAGTCCCATGTTAAATTTGATTTTCCCTCGTACGAGATCAGTAAAAGAAAAAACACGTTCAGGCATTATAAAGCGAATAACAGCATCTGGGCTTTCGGTTATTTTTTTATCGCGACAGTGACCGTCGTATTTCGGGGCGATACCTGCCTCCATCATTGCCTTGCGCTTTATTTCAAGATCTTCTTTTGTGCAGTTACACCAATACGCACGACCCTGTGCGAGTAGTTGGCGTAAATAGCCTTCGTATATATGCAATCGTTCACTTTGACGGATCGGCCCTTCTTGCCATGTAATACCAAGCCACGTGAGTTGTTCTATAATATCTTTTTCAAATTCTTTAGTGGATCGTTCGGTGTCTGTGTCTTCTATGCGCAGTATAAGAGTGCCGCCATTTTTTTTGGCGTAGAGCCAGTTAAAAAGCGCTGTTCGTGCGGTGCCGATATGTAGATTTCCTGTTGGTGACGGCGCCATGCGCACACGTACATTCATAGATATATGGTACCACTAATACTATGCCTTTTAAAGGCTTAAAATGTCGTTTGCGATGCGTTCTGCAGCGTCATTGGGTGCAAATGCGTGGCCAGCAGCAATCATGTTTGCGTGCATTGTTTCTGTCATGATTGTTTCAAGTTTTTGTAAGACTGTATTTGCATTAAGAGCGTTCTCTTCTATGACTACCCCAGCGCCTTTTTTTGCATACGCATATGCATTGATACGTTGATGATCATGTGCGGCTTCAGGTAATGGTATAAGAACTGCGGGTATGCCAAAGTGTGCAAGTTCGAATATTACAGAGCCACCGCGACTAATAGCACAATCTGCTGCAGAGTATGCTGCTTGTAGAGTATTTTCGAGATATGCATGAGGGTGGTATCGCCCTTCGTATTCTGCAGGGAGTGTTGTTTTGCGAGCTTCATATAAGCGCATATATTTTTTATGATGCACTGATCCTATTTGATGAATAATTTCATATTGAGCGAGAAGCTCTTTAAGATTTTCTAAAACAAACGTATTAATACGTTCTGATCCTTGCGAGCCGCCAATAATAAGTAGTACAGGCAGATTGCTTGAACATGTCATAGCGGTACGCGCCTCTTTTTTGGATAGAGATGTTGTAGTTATATCAGTGCGCAGTGGTATGCCGACGCGTCGTACGTTTGCATGCGGAAAAAATGTACATACTTCGTCCCATGCAACTTCTAGTATAGTTGCCCACTTCCCCGTTATGCGGCTGGTAATTCCAGGGACGGAATCAGATTCGTGAATAATAATAGGTACGCCATACAGCTTGCATGCAAAGAGTACTGGTAAGGCAGATGGCCCACCTTTAGAAAAGGCAACGTCTGGTCGAAACAAGCCAACTTTTATAAGTGCCTGTGCAAAGCTCCATGCTAATTTTATAGTGTCTAATATATATATAAGCGAAAAATAACGGCGCATTTTTGCTTTGGCGATATGTGAAGTAGGAATGCCGGCACGTACTACCTGTTTGTGCCATATATCATGAGGGCCAAAATAGCGTACAGTATGCCCTGTTAATTTTTCGGCAACAGCTAATAGTGGGTATATATGCCCGCCTGAGCCACCGCCAGTTAATAGTATTCGCTTCATTTTTTAAGGGTTTAGTCGTTGTGCTTTGAAACGTTATTAATTATGCCCAATATTCCCATAAATACAACGAGGGAGGATGATCCATAGCTAATAAAGGGTAATGCGATACCTGTTGGTGGTAAGAGGCCAGAAATAGCCGCAATATTAACAAATGATTGTATGGCTATCAGCGAACCAAAGCCTATGAGTAATAAATGACCAAAACGATCGCGTGTTTCATGAGCAACAATGAAAATACGTACTACCAGTGCCAATATAAGCCCGATAAGACTCATAGATCCTATAAAACCCATTTCTTCGCCGAGTACCGCAAATATCGAGTCTCCAATCGGTTCTGGTAGAGAGTTTATTTTAGTTGTTGATTGTCCGTAACCCACACCTAAAATACCGCCTGAACCGATTGCTATTTTTGCTTGGCTTACTTGATAGCCACTTCCCTGCGTATTTTTTTCTGGTTGTAAAAATGCTTCGATACGTGCCATACGGTATGGAGCAATTACTATAATGATGGTGAATGCTACTACTGCGAGCGCTCCTGTTATTGCAAAGTGTGATAAACGTGCACCACTCGCAAAATACATAGAGACTGCAACCAAGCTTATGAGAAGTGCAGTAGATGTGGCAGGCTGCTGTATTAAAAGTCCTATGATAACACTTAATATAACAATGAATGCAATAAAGCCTTTGTGTGCATGTCGATCACGCGCTTTAGGCGAAGCGAGCCATGCAGCAAGATAGGTTATAAAAAAAAGTTTAAGAGGTTCTGATGGTTGAAATATAAACGAACCAATACGTAGCCATCGTGATGCACCTTTTGCACTAAATGCTAAAGGCGTTAAGGTAAGTGCGAGTAATATAACGCTGAGTAACATGAAAGGCATCGCCCATTTTTCATAGCGTTTATAATATATGCTCGAAAATATAATAAACGTTATAGCGCCCGGAATTATGCCATACATTAATTGGTGTGTGACGTAATATAGGGTTTCGCCGGTTTGCATGTGGCTTATATGAGAAGATGCTGACGAAAGTAGTGCCATGCCAAAAGTAATAAGCAGTGTGCCGAGCACAATTATTACATAGTCGTTGCCGCGTGATCGTATTACTTGTTGACGCATATACCTTTTATTCCATTAATAGAACCATTAATAATAGTGCGTATAACAGTGGCACGATCGTCTATAAGTACGAGATCAGCTGCATAATTTTCTGATAGCATTCCCCGTTTTGTAAGATTAAGAACTGTTGCAGGTAAGCCAGTGAGCTTCATAGTAGCTGTTTCGAGTGGTAGTAGTGCGTCGTCTACAGCTTTATATACAGATTGTAAGGGGCCAGATGGTAGTACGCGTGCATCACGTATGAGCTCTGTGTGGAGCGCAGATGGTTTTTGAGGTATCGCTATCGTTGCTTTGAGTTGTGTGATGCGCATGAGTTCTAGTATAGCTTCTTTTCCTGTTACACCGCGGTTTTGAGCAAAGTCTTCAAGTGAAACATTAATAAGTGCTTTGTATTCGCGAGGAGTATGGATAATGCGTGCGCCTTCGAGTCGTGGTAAATTGGCAATAATTTTTTTACGCTGACTTTTGTCTTCAAGAAGCATGCGCATAGAGTGTATAGTGCCTGTGCGCGCAAAGCGGGGTAAAAGTTCATAGATCGGCATGTGCTGATCTGGCCCATATTGGATTTCCATAAATAATCCATCGCCCGCATCTTGTATTACGGTATATGCTTGGCGAAAATCTTTTTCTTCTGCTTTGTTTAATTCACGTGGTAAAAAATCTATAAGAATAATACGAGCGCCAGTTGCGCGATACAGTGCAACTATTTCGTTTGCTGATTCCATAAAATGTTTGCCCCATGCACGTGGTTTAAGGGCGAGTGGTACGCCATATCGTGCGGCAAGAAGCGCTACATGCCGCACTTCTTCGTGTGATATACCTTGCCCATGAGCAGTATCAAGATTAATAGCAACACCAAGAGCACCTTCGATAATTGCTTCTTCTAAAATATGCACAATTACTTTTTGTTCTTTGTCTGTTGGGTCACCATCCATTTCATGGAGTATGGCACGGCGTACTGTGTTGTATCCTGCAAACGTACCAAAATTAATAGTGCGTGGAGCGTAGTTAAAGGCGCGTCGAAATTCCGCCATGGATCGCCATCCAATATTTATCCCCGATGTTCCACCCCATTTTCTAAATGCTTCGAGTGATCCATTGCATAATGGCGCGATTGATGTACCATCCGCACCACCTATGAGCGTTGTATATCCTTCTCTTTGTGTTGTGGGTGCGTGATCGGTAAATAATGTTGCTTCATAGCCTGCTTGTGGGTGTATGCTTATGCATCCGGGGATTAAACGCTGACCTAATGCATCAATAGTTACCTCTGTTTTTTTATGTGGAAAATTGCCGATAGCTGAAATTGCATTTCCTGAAATAAGAACATCCCCGTGACGCTCCGGTGCTCCAGTTCCGTCGATTATTTTTGCGTTACGGATTAAAATCATTGTTCTTATAGTATCGCATGTACTCTTTTCTCACTCAATCAATGATCTTTTTTAAGAAAATAAATAAATTAGAGCTATTTTAAGAAATATATTTCTAAAAATATTTTTATAATGTGCAAAAAAACTTATCCACATCTTGACGCTTGACGTACACATGCGAGAATAAACACATATCAAGGTCGTACGTTGAGCCGAGAATTATAAGAAAACAAAAACATGGCAGCAAAAAAGAAGGCGGCAAAGAAGACCGCAAAGAAGAAAGCAACAAAGAAGCGGAAATAAGATTCGTAAGAATCAAAAAAATATCGAGTCACACGACTCGATATTTTTTTATGTATATTTTACAAAAACCGATCGAGGAAGAAGATAACGAGTCCGCCGATGCATGCAACTGCAGAAA
>Ga0194131_10011898_pt1 | contig 10266 bp, 9 predicted proteins | sample TA2KigO120mmetaG_FD_148631 | JGI IMG/M metagenome (GOLD analysis project Ga0194131, IMG submission 148631) | Freshwater microbial communities from Lake Tanganyika, Tanzania - TA2015053 Kigoma Offshore 120m | ecosystem: Environmental > Aquatic > Freshwater > Lake | place: Tanzania: Lake... | reverse complement strand
ACGACATGATGGACCGCTATTTCAACCGCTACAACCACGCGGTGGGGATCAGCCGCAACCGCCTGCTGTCCCTCGGGCAAGGGCGCAACGATACCTCGCCTTCGTTTTCGATGACGGTCCTGGCCCTGAACGCCTCGCGCTTCGCCAATGGCGTCAGCAAGCTGCACGGCGAGGTCTCGCGAGAATTGTGGCGCGAAATGTGGTGGGGATTCTCCGATCAGGAAATGCCCATCACGCACATCACCAACGGCGTGCACACCGGCACCTGGATGTCCGCCGAGCTGACCCGCGCGATGGATGCGAAGTCTGGCTCTGGCTGGCGGGACAATCCCACCGACGAAGGGGGCTGGCGCAGTGCCCTGGCCAAAGTGTCGGAAAAGAATCTCTGGAAAATCCACTGCGATCTGAAGCGGAAGATGATCGAGCACGTGCGCGAGCGGGTGCGCAAGCGCCGCATCCGCCTGGGCCGCTCCAACACGAGCCTCCGCGGGGTGGACAACCTGCTGGATCCGGAGGCGCTAACCATCGGCTTCGCGCGGCGCTTCGCCACTTACAAGCGGGCCACCATCTTCTTCCAGGACCTGGAGCGGACCCTCCGTATTCTCTCCGACAAAGGGATGCCGGTGCAGATCATTTTTGCCGGCAAGGCGCACCCGGCCGACGAGCCGGGCAAGGAATTCATCCGCCGCATCCATGAAATTTCCCAGGACTCGCGCTTCCGCAACCGGGTCGTCATGGTGGAGGGCTACGACATCAACCTGGCGCGCCACCTCGTGCAGGGCGTGGACGTGTGGCTGAACAACCCGCGCCGCCCACTGGAAGCCTCCGGCACCAGCGGACAGAAGGCGGCAATGAACGGCGTTATCAATTTCAGCGTGCTCGACGGCTGGTGGGATGAAGGCTACAACGGCGAGAACGGCTGGACCATCGGCGAGCGCCGCGCCTACGACGATCACGACGAGCAGGATCGCGCGGACACGCTGGCGCTTTACGAAACGCTGGAGAACGAGATCGTCCCGCTGTACTACGAACGCGAGTCGGACGGCACGCCAGTGAACTGGGTGCGCAAGATGAAGGAGTCCATGATCAGCGTGGGCGCCGAATTCAACACTCACCGAATGCTGAAAGACTACACCGATCAATTGTACGTGCCGGCCTTTGAATATGCGCGGCGGCTCGCAGCCGACAAACATGCCGGCGCGCGCGACCTCGCCGAGTGGAAGGACCGCGTGCGCACGCTCTGGCACCAGGTCGCCGTGCAGGCCAGCACGCCGGGCGTGCCGGAGGTTTCAGTGGGCGACGAGGTGTCGTTCTCCGCCCTGGCGCACCTGGGAAATCTCACAACCGAGGACGTGGCCATCGAGCTGTTCGTGGCGCCCATCGAAGAAGGGCGGCTGGGCAAGGCGCGGGTCTTCCCGATGGAACGCATCGGCGGCCGCGGCGAGAAAACCAACGGCGTGCTGAAATTCGAAGCCCGCTTCAAGCCCGAGGTGAACGGCAACTACACCTTCGGCGTGCGCGCGGTGCCCAGCCATCCGTCGCTGGGCGATTCCCGGGAACTGGGCCTGGTCCGCTGGGCGGACCCGGTGGGGAACTGACTGTAAACACGCCTGCACACGGACGAGATCAGCGGGTCATTCGGCTGCGCTCCAGCAGAAACCCCTTGAGCTTGTCGAGCGCCTTGCCCTGCAGGCGCGAGACGTGCATCTGGCTGATGTCGAGGATGCGGGCCGTCTCGCTCTGCGACAAGCCCTTGTAAAATCGCAAGTAGATCACCAGTTGCTCGCGCGGCGGCAATTGAGAAAACGCGCGCTGCAGGATGACCTGGTTTTCGACGTTTTCGAGCTGCAAGTCGGTGCAGCCGAGGTAGTCGAGCAGGTTGGAAACTTTCTTATCCTCGTCGCTCTCAATCTCGCTGTTGAGCGACAACAAATTATAGACCTGCCCAAGCTCCTGCGCTTCGAGGACCTCTTCCTCGGTGATGTGCAGCGCCGCGGCTATCTCCTGGAGGGTGGGCGAGCGGCCCAGAGAATTCATCAGACCGTCGGTCGCGCGATTGACGGCCACCTTTAATTCTTGCAGCCGGCGGGGAACCTTGAAGGCCCACCCCTTATCGCGGAAAAAGCGCTTGATTTCGCCGATGATGGTTGGCGTCGCGTAGGTGGTGAACTCCGCGCCCAGGTGGGGGTTATACCGCTCGATGGCCTTGATGAGCCCCAATGAGCCCACTTGATAAAGATCGTCCAACGGCTCGCCGCGGTTGACGAATTTCCCGGCGATGTACTTGACGAGATTGATGTGCATTACGACCAGCTCGTCGCGCAGGTTGGTGCTTCCGGTCTTCTGGTACTCGAGGAACGTCTCGCGGACTCTTTCTTTGTCCCACTTGTCGGTCACGCTCTTCTGCCCCCCCGGCACTCACGGCTCAGACCCCGCCTTGCAATCGCCTCGCCATGCTGACGGCCATGGCACCCGTTTTGTCGTCGGTTTCCATCGCAACCCGATCCATGAGCGCCTCGAGCAGGTGGATCTCCAGCTCGGGATCCCAATCGCCCGACGCCGCCGACCACCCTGGAACCGGCAGCGGATCTCCGCCCTGGGGCGCGCTCTTCACTTGAATCTCCAGGTTGTCGGGCGCGAAGCGGCACTCGACCAGCAGATCCACCCGCGACGCCGCACTGCGCAACAGGTGGCTGCAAGCCTCGGTGACCGCAAGCTTGAGGTCTTCCGCCTCATCGTATGGGATGTCAAGCTGGTTGGCGAGGCCGGACACGGCCAGCCGCGCAATTCCGATGTATTCGGCCTGCCCCGGAATCTTCAGTGAAAGGGCGCGGGCGCCCTGGTTCGAAGATCCAACGGGCGCGGACGTCATGACACTCCCGCGAAACTTCCCAGCGCCTCGGCCTCGTCCTTGTAGATGTCAAAAATCTTGATCAGGCCGGTAATGTTGAAAATCTTCTTGATCTGCGGGTTGGTGCAAATCAGGACAATCTTGCCATTCTTTTCGCGGACCTTCTTCAGCGCGCCGATCAGCACGCCGAGTCCGGTGCTGTCGATGTAGCGGACCCCTTCGAGGTTCACCACCATGTTGTAGTGGCCGGCGTCAATCAGTTCGTTGATGGTCTCTTTGACACGGGGAGAAGTGTAAACGTCGATCTCACCCTGGACTTCGACTGCGTGCGCCCGGTTGCCCTCGAGCGGATGCGTGTTGACTTTGATATCCAAGAACTTAAGCCTCCCTTCGATGGGCCCCGGACGCTGGGGGATGCGGCCGTGGCAGGGCGGTTCTCAACAGGAAGCGCCCACCGCCGCCTCGCGACGGGGACGCTGGCCTGCATCAGGCGGTGGTTTCGCCCTCAAAACGACTGAACGTCTGGCCGCCCTCCTGGCGGAAGGCCTTTCCGATCACTTGCTTGCCCTTCTCAACCCACTCGCCGGCGTCGTCCTTCAGCTCGCCCATCAGCTCTTGCGCCTTGCCCTTCACCTCGTGCGCCTTGGAGCGCAAGGTGTCACGGGTCTCCGCGCCGGACTGGGGGGCCAGGATGACCGCGATGGAGGCGCCGACGAGGGCACCCACGAGAAGACCAAACACGAACCCGATGCCGTCACGACGATCGTCCATACGATGCGTCACCTCCGAATCATTCTGTGCGACGCGAACCATAATGGGCCCGAGAAGCCCCTCATGGTTCGCGTCGCCCCGGGTGATTCCTTCAACTTCGAGCCCGACGAGGGAAGTCAGAAAACGTTGTAACCACGCCATTTCACCGTGCGCGAAGGCAGCCAATATCTCTTAGCCGATGAACGGTGCGGCCAAACCGCTAACGACGCTTCTCCGGCCACCACGCACGGAGGCGCTCGCGGATGCGCGCCTCGTTGCCTTCCTCGCCCGGCTCGTAGAGCACCTCCCGCGACATCGCGTCCGGCAGATACTGGCGGAACAGGAACTGCCCGGCCAGCTGCTGCGGCAGCGCGCCGCCCTGCCCGTAGCCCGGCTCCGGCGCTCCCCGCAGGGAGCGTTGCCGCAAGTGCAGGGGCACCGGGTGACGCGCGCCGGCCCGCACGTCGCGCAGCGCTTTCTCGAGGCCCACGCTGGAAGCCGCGCTCTTCGGCGCGGTGGCGAGGTACAGCGCCGCCTCGGCGAGCAGGCTGCGTCCCATGGGAAGCCCAACGCGGTCAATGCCGCGCGCCGCCGCCTCCACCACCACCAGCGCGAACGGATCCGCCAGCCCCACGTCCTCGGCCGCGACCAGCAGCATGCGCTCCACCACGAACCCGTGCGCCTCTCCCGCCTCAAGCAGCCGCGCCAGCCAGTACAGCGTCGCGTCGGGATCGCTCCCCCGCATGCTCTTCACGAAAGCGATGGCCACGTCGTGGTGGTTGTCTCCCTCGCCGTGGTAACGTGCGGTGGTGGGTCGCATCACGTACACGGCGTGCTCGACCCCCACGTTCTCGTGGCGGCGCACGAGCGCCAACCGCTCCAGCGCGCCGAGCAGCACGCGGGCGTCCCCGCGCGCGTGGGCCACAAGATACTCCAGGACGCCAGCCTCGAGCGCCATCCCCTCCAGGAGCGGATCGCGCAGGGCGCGCTCGACCAGCGTGCGCAGCTCATCCTCGGCCAGGGGAAGGAACGGGCACTCGGTGGCACGGGACAGCAGGGAGGGCGACAGGACGCCGCCCGGCGCGTCGGATGCGGCGCCCACCAGCACCATGCGCCCCTCGTCGAGCAGCGAGAGCAGCAGCGATTGATCGGCCGGCCGCAGGCGATGCGCCTCATCCACAAACAACAGCGTGCCGCCGCTGGCCGCCCGGGCCTCGCCCGCGATCCTGCGCCAGGTCGCGGGCCCGGCCACCGCCGCCGAGCAACTCACGAAACGCATCCGAGTGGCGCCGGCCAGCACTCCGGCAAGGCTTGTCTTCCCGCAGCCCGGCGGACCCCACACGATGCACGAGGCGAGCGCGTCGTGCAAAATGGCCTCACGCAGAGCGCGGCCCGGCGCGAGGAGGTGCTGCTGTCCCACGAACTCGGCCAGGGAAGTGGGCCGCATCCGCTCGGCGAGAGTTCCTCTGCTCATGAGAAAGGAATTCTCCACGCGGCCCGGAATCACTTTGCGTGCTGTACATTCTGCCCGGGGCCCGTGCTATAATCCCACCATGCCCATCGAATTAGAGCTCACGCGGCGCCAGATGGAGATCCTCGAGGTCATCCGCCGGGGGGTCTCCGAGCGCGGATTTCCGCCGAGCATCCGGGAAATCGGGGAAAGAGTGGGGCTCTCGTCAAGCTCAACGGTTCACTGCCATCTCCGCAACCTCGAGGAGAAGGGGTTCATCAAGCGGGACCCGGCACGGCCGCGTTGCATCGAGATCCTGAGCGATCCGCTGGAAGTCGCCGCTCGGGCTCCGGAGCCGGAGCCTGACCCCGACTGGCCTGCCGGCGTGGGATATTTTCCACTGCTCGAAGACCTCGCCAGCGTCGCGCCCGGCTATCAGCCCATGCGAATCCCGCTGCCCCGCGACCTGGCCGGCGGGGACGACGCCTTCCTCTTCCAGGTCGAGGGGGACAGCATGCGGGACGCCGCCATCCTCCACGGCGACCTCGTGGTGGCGCGGCGCCGGGTGGAGGCTGAAGACGGGGATATCGTGGTGGCGCTGGTCAACCAGGAGATCACGGTGAAGCGCTACTTCCGCGGCAACGGCCACGTTCGCCTGGAGCCGGACAACCGCCGCATGAAACCCATCTTCGTGCGCGACGCTCAGATTCTCGGCAAGGTGGTTGCCGTGATCCGGCGCGTCTACTAGGAGTCGGAGGACTGCCCGTCCAACCTCTCCAGGACGCCAAAAGGAGCCGATACTGCAATGAATTTTCGCCGCTTTCTCCTGATTCCACTCATGACCGGGGCCCTGACGCTGGGCCAGCTCGCCGCGCCGGCCGACTCCATCGAGCCCTGGCGCATCGTGGTGCGGGTAGACGGGAAAGTCGGCAGCAAGTCCCCGGGCCAGGACGACTACTCGCCCATCTGGCGCTCCCGCGTGCTCACCGACGGAGATTGGGCGAAGACCGGCCAGGACAGCCAGGCCCGCATCAAGCTGGCCGACCAGAGCGAGTTCACCATCGGCTCGGACACCGTTGTCGAGATGACGAAGTTCCAGCTCACGCCCGAGGGCCGCACGGTGGTGTTCAACCTCACCATCGGAAAAATTCGCGCCCGCGTCGCGAAAGCGCTCGGCAAGCAGTCGAAATTTGAAGTGAAGACACCTAACGGCGTGCTTGCCGCCCGCGGCACCGACTTCTACGTGCAGCAGTTCAAGGACGAAAAGGCCGCCCGGCTGCTGGAATCCGCCGGGATCGCGTCGCGCACGGCCTCCGATATCGTGGCCGACGCGGGAACCAACGGCCTCACGTTCTTCGAAGTCTACAGCGGTCGCGTGCAGATTACCAACAGCGCGGGGCGCTCCTCATTCGCCTACCGGGGCGACGGCGGAATCATCACCACCTTCGGAGTGATCCACGTGAACCCGACCAATTTCCAGGTCTACACCGGGCAGCTTCCGCGGAGCGGCAGCGATGCCGAGATGCGGCAGCCCGGCCCCGGCGAGCGCAGCCCGGAAGGGGGCGGCACGGGCCCGACCGGCCGCAACGAAGCCCCCGATAATCCCCTGGGCGGCGACACCAGCAGCGGCACAACCCACACCGACACCCAGAGCTCGAGCGCGACCGCGCCACCGCCCATCTACGCGCCAAGCAGCACCGAGACCACCAAAACCGGAACGGTGCCCATCATTATCACGAAATAGCGAGGGATTCCGCCTGCGCACCGCCATCCAGCGACCCTTGATGCTCCTGGCCGCGCTGCTCATCTTCAGCGCGCCCTGCCTCGCCCTGGACCCGTTTCGCATCATCGTTCGGGTGACCGGGAAGGTGGCCAGCAGGCAGCCGGGTCAGGACGATTGGTCGCCGATCTGGCGGTCGCGGGTGCTCACCGACGGAGATATGGCGCGCACCTACCAGGACGCGCGTGCCTGCGTGAAACTGGCCGACGGCAGCCAGTTCACCGTGGGTCAGGACAGCGTCGTCGAGATGACAAAGTTCGAGCTCACCGACGCGGGGCGCACGGTGGTGTTCAACCTGCTGGTCGGAAAAATCCGCGCCCGGGGCGCGAAGGCGGTGGGCAAGCAGTCGAAATTCGAAGTGAAGACCCCCAACGGCGTTCTGGCCGCACGGGGTACCGATTTCTACGTGAAGCAGACCCCTGGCGCGCAGAGCCGCCGCCCGGAGATGCTGGCCAGCCGGGTCATCGCCGACGCCACCCAACCCGGGCCGGCCGCCATGCGAACCTGGCTCATCGTTTTTGATGGGCGCGTGGACGTAACGAGCAGCCGCGAGAAGCGCTCGTTCTCGGCGGGCGACTGGGCCATCATCGAGCCGGACGGCACCATCCGCTCGCGGCCCTCCGACGTATGGACGCCCGAGGGCCCGTTCGCAAGCCAGGGACCGGATGCCGACCTGCGCCGGCCGGACCGTGGGGAAGGCGGCTATGGCGGGCGGCCGCGTCCCGGGTTTGAGGCGCCCCCGCCGATTTTCGCGCCGGGCACGTCGCCGCCCATCACACAACCGCCCAGCGGGCCGCCGGGGCCGAGCAATCCCAACACGCCGAGCGGGCCCAGCGGCCCCACCAACACGATCCCCACCGGGCCCGGATCGGGCGGCTAGCGCGTGCAGGTCAAAGCGGGCAAGGTCGTCCTCACCAGACGGGAGCGCAACCGCGCGCTGTTGCTTGGCGCCTCGTCGGTGGTCATTGCGTGGATTGTCTATACGCTCATGCAGTCGTTTTTCGGGGGGCAATTTTTCGAGGACGTCAACAACAACGTCCTGGAAAACGTGTTCACTACCCGCGCATATCGATGGCGGCAGAATCGTGAAGCCATCAACAAATGGGCCGATAAGATCGTGGTCGTGGTTTTCGACGACGAAACCATGCGGCAGAAAGGGTTCCAGGAATGGCCCCTGCCGCGCGCCCGCTACGCTGAGATGATTGAACGGCTGGACGGGGCCGGCGCGAAGGCCATTGGCATCGACCTGCTTCTCGACCTCCCCCAGAAGGCCCATCCCGGCAGCGACCAGGCCCTCTCCAGGGCCCTTGCCCGCCATAAGAAGGTCATCCTCGCCGACTCGGTCACCGTGAAAAAGGGACGCCAGATCCTGCTGGAGCCCCACGAAAGCCTCGTTTCCGGCTGGAGCAAGGAAGAGCGCGCCGCGCGCATCGGGCTTACCTACGAATCGCAGGCCGACAGCGACTACGTAAAGAGCGTGCCGCTGGTAATCACCGTGGACGGCCAGGAACGTTACGCGTTCGACCTTCTGCTGGCCGCGCGCATGATGGGCGTCCCGCTCAGCGAGATCAAGGACTATTCCGAAGGCGGCTTTTTTGAAGGCAACATCGTTCTCGGCAAGACGCGCGTGCCGGTCGTGAACGGCGTCATGACGGTGAATTATTTCTGGGGAGGAAGTCTCTCCGACACGGCGGCCACAAAAGACACCGAAAACGTGCACCTGGAGGCGCACGAGCGGATCAACTACCTTCCCATGTACGCGCTCTGGGAGCTGGGCGACGACTTGAAGGACTTCGTCAAGGATCGCATCGTTCTGTTCGGCGTCACCGCCCAGGCCGGATTCGATGTGAAAATGACTCCGATGGGACGCATGGCCGGCGTGGACATCCACGCAAACGTGATCCTGGGCCTGCTATCGGGTGAATTCCTCCAGTTCACGCCGCCCTGGATGGTGGCCGCCATCATGCTGGCGTGCGGCCTGTTGCTCGGCCTGCTGGTGCCGCGCGTGCCAACCTACCTCGGAATCGGCGTGGCGGTAGTTCTGGCCACGGTGTTGTACTCCGGCGTGCCGTATTTGCTGCTCTACAAGAACACCGTATTTGAGCCCGCGCTCCCCATTCTGGGCCTGATTGTCGCCTTCGTCACTCTGACCGGCTACCAGATACTGCTCGAGCAGCGCACGAAACGCCGGCTCTCCGACCTCATCAAGAACGTGGCCCCCATGCCCGACAAGATCGTCGAAGAGTTCATCTCCACCAAGAAGAAGTCGCTGGAGCTGGGCGGCGAGAAGGTGTACTGCTCCATCCTGTTCTCCGACGTGCGCGGCTACACGGATATGTCCGAGCGCATGGATCCGCAGGACATCTTCAACACCCTCAACGCCATGTACGTCGAGTGCGGCAACATCCTCCACAAGCACGGCGGGCACATTTTCGACTACATCGGCGACGCGCAGATGGTCGTCTTCGGCCTCGATACCAGCCGCCCGGCGGACGGCCACGCGGATGACGCCACTCGGGCCGGGATCGAGATGGTGGCGCGCATGAACGAGCTGAACGAGGTCTGGACCAGGGAAGGAAAGCCGCTTGTGGAAATAGGCGTGGGGATTTGCACCGGCGAGGTCACGCTGGGCATGATGGGCTCCCAGCAGCGCCAGCAGTTCGCGGCCATCGGAGACACAACGAACATCGCGGCCCGCCTGCAAGCAATGAGCTCCACGCTGGGGTGCAAGGTGATCATCTCCGACACCACCCATGCGGAGCTGAAAGGGCATTACGAAGTGGAAAAAGTGGCCGGCGTAAAGGTGAAAGGCAAGGCCAACCTTCTCACCGTGTACAAGGTGTTCACCGAGACGGCGGCCCCCCAGAAAGAAGTGGTGACTTCCTAGATGGAGAGCTTGCAGGACCAGATCATCGCCCCCGGCACGCTGAGCGACGACGGGGAGCTCGAGTCGCGCGCCCGCAAGATGCGGACGCAATTCGTCGATCTCAAGAAAATGACCATCGACAAGGAGATCGGCAACCTCATCCCGGAGGCCATGGCGCGCCGTTACCAGTTCGTCTGCATCGGAAAGCTGGATAAGAAGGTCACCCTGGCCATGGCCGATCCCCTCGACGTGTTCGCCATCGACGACGTGAAGATTCGCACGGGTTTTGACGTGGAGTCGGTGCTGGCCTCGCCGGACGCCATCGAGTTGGCGATCAAGGAGGTGTACGGCGAGGACACCTCCTGGAAAGAAGTCGTCACCATGGCCGAATCGGTGCACGTGGACGTGCTGCAAGACGAGGAGGAGAACGACAAGGACGAGAACGTCGTCATCGATCAACCGGTGGTGCGGCTGGTCAACATGATCATCACCCAGGCGGTGGAGCGCAAGGCCTCGGACATCCACCTGGAGCCCAACGAGGCCGAGTTGGGCGTGCGCTACCGCATCGA
>Ga0194131_10011896_pt1 | contig 10267 bp, 25 predicted proteins | sample TA2KigO120mmetaG_FD_148631 | JGI IMG/M metagenome (GOLD analysis project Ga0194131, IMG submission 148631) | Freshwater microbial communities from Lake Tanganyika, Tanzania - TA2015053 Kigoma Offshore 120m | ecosystem: Environmental > Aquatic > Freshwater > Lake | place: Tanzania: Lake... | reverse complement strand
CGACTGTAGCAATGACGTGATCACCGGGTACGGGGCTGATGCTGGGGTCGATGATGACGCGATCCCTGGGGAAGAATGTTGGCTTCATGCACTCATCCTGGATCTCGTAGGCAAATGACTTGCGCCCAGCGGGGATGTCGGTCATCAGGCGGCGATTGGGGTTGACGTTCTCACCAGCAAGAAATGCCTCTATATCCCGGCCACCAAGCAATGGCACGCGGTCGATGTTGATCTCTACGCCCTCCAATTCAATACGAACCGTGGGGTCGTGCTTGTCACCAACACCTGCCTGCAACCAGTTGGGGTTGACGCCCAGCGCCCGAGCGATTGCCGCGGCGTACCTGGACGTGGTTGCCACGCTGTCAGGTGCGCAGATGTAACTCACGGTCTGCTGCTTGATGCCGACCATGCGAGCGAGTTGCGCCTGAGAGATGCCCTTCTCAGACAGAACCTGCCGAATGCGTGATCCGAGGTCTGCCATTTCAGTTCCCTTTCGCCTCAAAGTGAGGCATGTAGCCACGTTTCGCTGTGGACTCCGTGAATGCTACAAGAATCATTGAGCCCAGCAAAGCCCAAATCCGCTACAAATCGTAACATCAACTGCATTTGATTCCCGACAAAAACACAAGGAAATGTGATTGCTTTCTTTCTGAAAAACAAGGATACTTGTTGGTGCCGGATAGGTGGCGGGTAGCTCCCGCTCACCGAACGCAGGGTCAGCTTGTCCTTTCGTAGCCCTGCTTCCGGCCCCCCTGGGGGGAAATCAGAAAGGCAGAAGGATGCAAATGAAACAACAACACACATGCGGCCACAAACTCCACAGTTGGCTACAAATACCCCAAGGCACGGGCGGCATTGTCTTACATCTCTGCAAGGCGTTCCCAAATAAGTTCGGGGGGCGCCAGTGAATTTTTACAAACACCACATCGGTGATTACAGGCGAGACACCACCCACCTGACCATGCTCGAGCATGGCGCCTACCGTCAACTCCTGGACACCTACTACCTTCACGAGCAGCCAATCCCGCTGGAAACCGACTCGGTTTTCCGTCGGTTGTCAGCAAGAACCGAGGACGAGCAAAAGGCTGTCTTAACGGTGCTCGCCGAGTTCTTCGACAGGACCGAAACAGGGTGGGTGCATGGCCGATGTGATGCCGAAATCGAGGAGTACAAGGCCCGCGCCGACCTGGCGCGAACCAACGGCAAGCTCGGTGGCAGGCCGAAGAAAACCGAGTCGGTTATTTCTGGGAACCAAGATGGTACCGATGATAAAACCGAATCGAAAGCTAACCATAAACCAAGAACCATAAACCACAAACCATCTTCGTCGGCTGCGCCGGTGGACGTGGACCGGTTTGCTGAGTTCTGGTCAGCCTATCCGCGCAAGGTCGCCAAGCCCGAGGCCTTGAAGGCATGGATCAAGATCAAGCCAGATGACGAGACCGTTGCCTCGATCATGGCCGGGCTTGCTGCTGCCAAGCAGTCGCGCGACTGGACCAAGGACGAGGGTCAGTTCATACCGCACCCCTCGACGTGGCTCAACCAACGCCGCTGGGAGGATCAGCTTGAGACGGCTGGCGCCAGCGATGACCACTTTGGGGGGCTGCTGTGAATGTCCCAAATCTTCCCCAAGGGGCGAGCCGCATCTGGAACATGCGGCTCGGCGGCATGAAGCCCAATGAGCCCGTGTTCATCAGCGCCATTGGGCCACTCCGAGACTGCAACTTCCAGGTCTACCTGAACCCCGCAGAGAAGTTTGAACAGTTTGACTGGCGGTGGGTTGTCGATCTGTCTGTTTGTCTGGTCTACGACAACCAGTCCGACCACAAGAAGCTCAGCCGCCTTGCCCGACATGTGGTTCGCCACGCGCCAAACGGCGGACTCATGCAGCCCTTCAACCCCAACTTCGGGTACTTGTGGCTGTGGAATGCTGAGAAGCAAAACGGCTCTGTCATCAACTACTGGAAGGGCCACGAAGGCATCCCGTTCATGCACGTCCCTGCCGAACCTGAATCGCTTGAGGTGCAGCCAATGAACCCGATTGATCGTGCAGTCTTTGAAGGAGTGATGCCAGCATGAGCTTTCAAGACATGATCCTTACTGCTGACAGCGTTGAATTCGCTCAGTACGCAGAAACCCCGCACGACGTGGACAAGATTGTTGGCCCAACCCAATTCCGCGACGAGACGATCTCTTACTTGGCTGGCACTGGCAAACAGTCTGGCGCCACGCTGCCTTGGCAGAAGACGCATGACCACATCCGCTTCCGTCCGGGCGAGTTGAGCCTGTGGATGGGGATCAACGGGCACGGCAAGTCCCTGATGACATCTCACGTCATGCTCGACTTTCTGCACCAAAACCAGAAGGTCTGCATTGCCTCGTTCGAGATGAAGCCCAAGGCGACCTTGGCTCGCATGTGCAAGCAAGCCTCAGCCAGCGAGTTCCCGACCACCCGCTTTGTGGATGGCCTGATCGCTCACGCCACCGGAAAGCTCTGGCTTTACGACAAGATGGGCCACACAGACCCTCAGCATCTGTTGGCCATCATGCGGTATGCCGCAACAAAGTTGAAGCTCGATCACTTTGTTGTTGACTCGCTGATGAAGGTGGTTGCTGGAGAGGACGACTACAACGGCCAAAAGAATTTCGTGAATGAGCTGTGTGCTTTCGCGCAGGACTACAACGTTCACGTTCACCTGATTCACCACAGCCGCAAGCTCGGAGACGAGAACCAGATCCCCGGGAAGATGGACTCAAAGGGCTCCGGCGCCATCGTTGATCAGGTGGATCAGTGCTTCACTGTCTGGCGCAACAAGAAGAAGGAACAGCTAAAGGCCTCCGGGAAAGAGGTTGATGAGGGAATGCCAGACGCAATCCTGGTCTGTGACAAGAACCGTCACGGCGAGTGGGAAGGGAAAGTCGGTCTGTTCTATCACAAGGGCGCGACCAGCTACTCCGAGCACGCTAACCGCACAGCGTATTACGACTACTCGCGGTACATGCAAGACGATGGAGTGCCGATCTGATGGCTATGACTGCAATGCAATCTGTGCAGGGGCTCGCTAAAGAGCATGGCATCTCAATTCACATGGTCGACGACTACCTGCGTGACGTCGTGCTGGTCATCGGATCGCTTGGTGATCGGAAGTTTGAGCACGCCATCAGCATGCGTGAGATTCTGTCGCGCCGCGTCGAGGACATGGACGACCTGTACGCCACCAAGTACCGCCTGGTCATAGACGAGCTATTGAAGGACGACAAGGGCAGTTCATCAAAGCAGCGCATCGCGCAGCTTGAAGCAGAGTTGGCCAAGTACAAGAGCACCGTCAAAAGTCTTTCGTTCCAACTCGAGATGTCGAACAGGGGCGGATTCGGATCTGTTGTCAAAGAGGATGAGGTTCGGCGCCTCGCACTCGAGCAAGCCGCTGAGCATCTGATGGATCACGGCGTGATTACTAGCGGCAAGGAGTTGGTCGAGGTCTGTGAGCAGATCAAGAAGCTCCAGAGCCACGACATAAAGATGGCGGTCCTGATGAAGGGGAAGTCTGTCGCCGAATGGGAGTTGCCCCTCTGATGGACGCACTACTCAAGGCACGGGACTCGATGCGCGAGGAGCAGCGCCGCAAGAACCGCGAACTGATGCCTAGACTGGCCGCCCTGGTCGACGAGGTCAGGCAGCAGTTTCCGGACGCAAAGGTGATCTGGGGCGAGGACTTGGTGACTGGACACAAGGTTGGACAGAAGCCTGAGAACGAGAACGCTTTCACCATCCCCAAGGATTACTTCCCTTGCGCCACATACGACACCAACAAACGAAAGGCAAAGCGATGAGCACAAAGAAGCGGGCGCCCCAGGCGCCCAGCCTGGACAGCATGACGTTGCGTGACCTGGCATCCCTGTTCGCAATGAACGGCCTGTTGTCTTGCTGCGTCAACCAGCCGGGACCGCCGAAGTGGGACAAGGTCGCCGAGTGTGCCGATGCGGCAGCAGATGCTTGGGTTGCGCGGAGGGCTGCGCAATGAGCGAGCGTGCAGAACAGAGGCTATCTGAACTTCGCCAAATGAGTGAGGACTTCGCCCGCGCTTACGCCGAGCGCAATTACCTGGAGGAGATGAAGAAGTCGAAGCTCGCGGTCCTGATGAAACGGGCGGAGATGGATGGCCACAAGACTGCGGCAGCCCAAGAGCGCGAGGCCAGGGCGGATGCCGAGTACCTCAGTCTGTTGGAAGGCTTGAAGGTGGCGACCGAGATCAGCGAGAAGCTGCGGTGGCACCTCGAGGTGGCGAAGCTGGGGGTTGCTGTGTGGCAGACCCAGCAGGCAAATGAGCGTGCCGAGCGCCGGGGGTACGGTGCATGAGCGCACTCGAGGTTCAGGTTGCTGGCGACCACTACAAGAAGCAGGCCATCCAACCCGTCGAGTACATCCACGCCAACGGCATCGGGTTCTTTGAGGGCAACGTCATTAAGTACGTCACGCGCTGGCGGGATAAGGGCGGCATCAAGGATCTGGAGAAGGCCAAGCACTACATTGATCTGTTGATCGAGCTGGAAGGTCGCAAGCAATGAAGCCCATCCCCCCTTACCTATCCTTCCGTGACGCATTGACCCGCGGATTCGTCGAGCGCATGGAGTCCCGCGCCTACATGGACTGGGTGAAGGGGCTGCGCTGCGTCGGGTGCAATGCACCAGCGGATGACCCACACCACCCGCATGGCGCTGGTTTCAAGGGCATGGGCACGAAGGTGCCGGACTGGTGGGTGATCCCGATGTGTCGGCCCTGTCACGACGAGCTGCACCACGACGTGCAGGCCTGGGAGGAGCGGAACGGATCTCAGTTTGAACACGTCGCGCTGACGCTCTTGCAGGCAGTCCGCGAAGAAAGACTGCGCCTTGGTTGAGCTGACCCTTTCCCTTCACCAGGTCAAATGCAAGCACATAGGATGTGACAGACCGCCCGGAATGTTCGGGGTCTGTCGGGAGCATGAGCCGGAGGACGTCCGGCGGATGTTCGTTCGAGCTGTTTCCAAAGGCCTTGCCCACCCCGACAAACCAGCCTGCTTCGAAGGCGAGACAGAGTACCGCGAGTACACGGTCGCGACCCTGTTGACGGGGCACGCGAGCAGGGGAGTCACCACCAGGATCAACTACTGCCGCGACTGCACCCCGGACTTTAAGAGGGAAATGATGGAGTCGGGCAGGTGCTCGCACCCAGAGACGGTCTTCGTCCGAGAGACCAATGGCACGAGCGGCGATGTCGTCGGTGTAGCGATAGGCGATCCGGAGAACACCAGGATCTGGGAACAGGCTGTGATGGGGATGATGGGCCAGGTCGTGCTCATGCCATCGCACGAGGCCGTCGGCGCAGTGCTGGACCGGCTGAACGAGAACGGCAAACCCGGGAGGGGCAGGCCACCAAAGAAGAAGGAGGGTGGCCAATGATGATGCTGCCGTACCCCGTCTCGGGGAACAGATACTGGCGCCACTACCGGGGCATGACCGTCCGCAGCAAGGAGGCGATGGAGTACCGAGCCGAGGTGTATGACATCGCATCCGAGTGTCTGTCCGAATGCTTGCAGGGGTGTGTGTCCGTGAGCCTGGTGCTGCACCCGAAGATGCCGAAGGACTGGGTGAGGCGGTTGAAGAAAGACCCACATGCCGTGCTGTCTGTTGGCCGGATGGATCTCGATAACGCGCAGAAGGTTGCGCTCGATGCGTTGCAGGGGATTGCGTTCACCAACGACAGGCAGGTCACGAGTCTGTCGATCAGGCTGGGGCAGCCGGTGGAGGGTGGAGGTCTCGGTGTTCGAGTCTCGCCGGATGAGTTCTGGGAGTCGCCGGTATGACCTGGCAGAACCAGTACATCTACTCCGAGCACGACGAGGACAAACTCGAGCTGAGCCACATCATCCCGCTCGGGGATCTACGGGAGCACGAGCTGACGACGCGCTGCTGGTGTGAGCCGACGAGGGATGAGGAGGAGCCGGTCATCCTCAAGCACCACGCAGCGGACGGTCGCGAGAAGTACGAGGACGGCACGCGCCGCCCGCATTGAGGGGAACAGATTGAAATTCAAGAGCGTCGAACAAGTCATTAAGTTCGCTTGGAATATTATGGAGCGGGCCGAGTACACGAAGTCGGACCCGATGAAGATCCGGGGCACGAGTACGGAAGACCTGAGTCCGATGGACCTGCATGCCCAGGCGGCGATGATTCAGTCGATGGTGGGGAAGTTGCACCCTGCGGAGAGGGATGCAGTGCTGGCGCTGTACGCTCGAGGGCGTGACAGGACGGACGCGATCAGGGGTCTGGCTGACTACCTGATGCCGGGGATGAAGGATTTGATGGGGGTTCGCGAGTTGCAGATCATCCTGATGCACTGGTCAACGAAGCGACCGAGCATCCGGAAGATTGCAGAGGAGACCGGCGTGAGTTACCGCAAGGCCTGTTCGTGGCGGACGGCAGCCCTTCGCGCTTGGATGCCGTTGCAGGTGAGGGCAGTCGGGCGACTGCATGAAAAGATGTTCGGACCGGGAGGGTTCGAGCTGGAACAGTGAGGGTGTCTATCCCTCAATCTGTTCGTCAGTCTTCGTCTTCGTCGTCAGTGACGGCATCCTCGATGAGCTGTTGCTTGACGACCTCGAGACAGCCGATCACGGTCGGAAGCATGATTGCTTCGTCGTACTTGTGGATGACATCCAGGATTTCATCCACCAGGCCTTGGGCGATTTCGCCTTCGTACCTCACGATCTGCGCCCCTTGATTTCTTTGTCGATCACATTCGTGAGCCGGTGCAGGTTCCGCATGTAGGCGACTGCGTCCTTGTCTTCGTTCATCTTGCTGGCCACCATTGCTGCGGCCTGAATGAACCTCAAGTCACCGAGGGCGCTCTTGATTTGCAACAGATCTTCGTCAGTCATACTGCCCCTCGCATTCGCACGGGCTGCACTCGCAGATGGTGCAGTATCCCCAAGCCCTGATGGCCTCGACCACCTTATCCTGTGTGCCAGGGACATCGGGGTGATTGAGAAACATAAAGAGTGCGGAGATCAGTGATTCTCGCCTTTCGTTTTCCCTTGCCCACGCCTCAATGCTGTACTTTTCCCTCGCCTCCAGTACATCAATCTGTTGCTGCTGCTCGGCGATCACTCTTTCTAATGCCTGACTCATGTGTTACTCCTCGCCGGGCATGTCCGGCCTTGGTTGCAGTCGTGATTGCATGGTGGGCATGTTGTAGGTACAGGTTGCTGTACAAACCTCAACCCTTCTTGAACACCATCCTGATAGCCTTCGTTATAGGCATCCCAGCTCTCGCAGGTGCAGACGTAACGATCCGCGCTGTGACTGGCATTACGGTCGAACCCATGCGGTGCTTTCGGGTGCGGGTTGCACTGCTGTTGCTGCTCTTCGCGGTTCATAGGTTCTGCCCTCTCTGTGCGCACGGCCACACGGTCTTGAGCACATGGTTGACGATGCGGTCTGCCGTGTTGTGGCGGTTGGCTGGGTTGTTCTCCAGATACAGCTTGACCACGTCGTTGATCTGCCCAGCGTTGATGCCCGAAGGGGGGCAGAACGTGACACGGTTCAGGGCGTCAGCCACGCCGGTTACATAGCCCAGCGCATTCATCTGGCTGATGGGTGAGCCGTTCATATCGGACAGCAGCATGTTGCCGTCCTTGAACTCGGCGTGTGCGCTGGCGCAGACCAGCACTGCGATTGGCAAAAGGTTCTTCGTGCGCTCACTCATACGCGCCTCCATGTTGGTTCCACTGGTCGTCCATTGATGATCGACGGCAGGGCGTAGGCGTCGTATGCACCCGGCCTCATGCACGTCCTGCCAAGTTCGACTGGGTCGTAGACCGGGCGACTCATCAGTTCGCTCTTTACCTTGGTCGCGGTTCGCTTCTTCTTCGGCGACAGATTCAACAGACCTAGCTCGCTGTATGCCTTGACGCCAGTCTTCGTGATGGCCGCCCTGTCTTGCGAGTCGGCCAGCACCAGGCCCGCTCGTTGCAGGGTAATCACTTGCTCTCGGATGTCTGAAACGCGCTTCGACGGGGCCAGTGCATTCCGCATGACGGCGCATGAGACGTAGCCTTCGGACTCGTTCAGGTGCCCGAGTATCATGTGCACCAGCGTCTGAGCGCGGATGTTGTGTTTCGTGAGTTGCTCGATGTTCATTTGCTTTTCCTTTTTGTGAGTTGCGATGTGAGTTCCTTGCGGGGGACGCACCAGACCTCACCTTTGTCCCCGCAGTCCATGAGAAACGCGCCGGGGATTCGCCCAGCTTTAAGTAGCTGGTGAACCCGCTGGCGCGAGACTCCCAACAGACCGGCGGCGACAGTGGCGGAGACCCAGCCCCGCTGCACTGCCAGCTCGATCACTTGTCCTCCTCCTTCAACAGATTGGCGACGCCATCCTGCTCCGCGTCCATCACCCGGTCTACCCAGCCCATCAGCTCCTCGGCGCAGTCCTGCATGTCGGCAACGTCAGGGTTCGATAGCCGCATGAACTTGGCGAGAATCCTTGCGCTCATACTGTTGTGGGTGTCGAGCAGCATCTTCGCAATCGGCCTGGGCATGTCCGTCGCCTTGGCCACCGTGCCGGCGAGCATAGCGACCAGCTCGGCCTGTTTGCGGACCATCATCGCCACCTCGACGGCCTTGGCGTAGTTCTCGCCGCGAGTTGCCTTGAGGGACTGCATGATTTCGTAGGCGGAGCAGAACGCCTCGTCGAACTTGTTCTTCGGTCTCTCCGCCTCGCGCACCTCGCGGTCCAGGTCGAGCGCCACCTGCACTCGGTCCACTGACGCACGGCTTGCGCCGCCGACATGCCACACCGGAATCGCCTCGACGGCCAGGCCATCGGGTCCGCAGTAGTTCTTGCCGTTCTTCCAGTTGTAGATCGTGGCGAGCGTGCCGTCATCGAACTTCACGTACCACTCGGCGTCGACCTTGTGGCCATCGCCCTTGGTCGGCTTGCCGAACAAACTGGTCAGCTCCTTGTACGTGGCGGTGACATCGCCTCGCAGGCTGGCGCCGTCGGCCTCGTTGCAGATGGACGGGTTGGTGTTGTGGGTTTCGAATTGCATGATGTTCCTCGGGGTGGTGGAAAAAGAAGAGGCCGCATAAGCGGCCTCGTGAGTTGCGGCGTTGTGTGTGTTACGCATAGACATGCACCTTCCCTTCGGTGTCGAGCCAAATGATTTGCCCGTTAACCCGAGTTGGCATGACGAACTTGATCTTGCTTCGCAGTTCTTCGAGCGTTGTGTGTGGCGCCACCGTCTCGCCGTCCTCCATGTCGCACCCAAGAACCAGAGCCTTACCAGCCAGCGGCTGAGGGAAGTCGGCGTGAATGAAAAAGGCTTGGTCGTCCTTGAACAGGCCATCATCATCAACAAACAGAGCGTCGCCGAATCTGTTGATCCGAGCTGCGTCGTAGGTGTCGCAGTCGATCAACTCGTAGATGTGCTTGTACTCTCCGCTGTATTGCACCTCGTTGATGGTTTGGGTGTGAGGGTCGATGACCCAGGTGGTAAACGATGCGTGTGTCATTTGAGTTCCTTTCAGGAAAAGATGTTCCAGATGTTTGGCGAGTAACCAATCAGCACGAAGAAAGCGGCAAGGCCAGCGATCATCAGTGCCTCGCGGGCAGCGGCACCCAGCGACATGCGGTGAGTTGCGATGATGCGTCGTGACGGTGGGCAGAAAGCGAGTTGCACACGAATCATGTGCCCGTCGTAGTCGGGCATGGGCTTGGTGTAGAGCAGTCCAATCTGAACCTTGCCGGTGTGGTATGGGGTCATGCGTTTTCTCCTTCACCTGTTCGAACGTAGACCCATGCTTGAACCCAGTGGCCTGTTCCGTCGCCGGTCTGGTTGACCTGGGCGTTTTCGTCGATCTCGATGTCGTCGCTGGCGTAGGTGCTCCTTGCTGCCTCTATCAGTTGTTCGTTCGTCATGCGATGGTCTCCTTGGTCTGTTGTTTTGGCAGGCTGTAGGCCTCTCGGCACTTGGCCATGGCCCGGATCACGGCTGGCTTGTTGGCCCCGGCGTTCTCGACCTGAGTCAGCACTGCATCCAGTGCTGTCAGCATCAGTTTGCTTGGGGGTTGCTCGGCCTTCTTCTGGTTGTTGACCAGTCGCTCAATGGCGGCCGTCACTCCGTCGATGGTGTTCAGTCGCAGGTCATTCAGATTCATACGCTCTCCTTGATCGTGTTGATTGCGCCAATAGCCTTCTGGTAGGCGAAGTGAACTCTTGCGTTGCCGGT
>Ga0194131_10011885_pt1 | contig 10277 bp, 7 predicted proteins | sample TA2KigO120mmetaG_FD_148631 | JGI IMG/M metagenome (GOLD analysis project Ga0194131, IMG submission 148631) | Freshwater microbial communities from Lake Tanganyika, Tanzania - TA2015053 Kigoma Offshore 120m | ecosystem: Environmental > Aquatic > Freshwater > Lake | place: Tanzania: Lake... | reverse complement strand
CGGGCTTGGCGGGCATGCGCGGTGCCGTCTCGCCGAAAGCGGGGCTCTTCAAGAAGGCCGCCCAGGAGATCGTCGACATCCTCAAGGCCGAAGGGGTCGCCGGCATGCCGCTCGGCATCGACCTCGTGGAGCCGCCGTTCCTCTTCGCGCTGCAAGACCTCGGCGTGGAGGTGCGCGACGCGCAGCAGGTCATGCTCGAGGCGCGGATGATCAAGAGCCAGGACGAGCTCACGCTGCTCAACATGGCGGCGGCGATGGTGGACGGCGTCTACCAGGACATCTACGAGGCGCTCAAGCCGGGCGTGCGCGAGAACGAGATCGTGGCGCTCGCCAACAAGCGGCTCTACGAGATGGGCGCGGACAACGTCGAGGCGATCAACGCGATCTCCGGCGAGCGCTGCAGCCCGCACCCGCACAACTTCACCGACCGCATCATCCGCCCGGGCGACCAGGCGTTCTTCGACATCATCATGTCGTTCACGGGCTACCGCACCTGCTACTACCGGACGTTCAACGTGGGCAAGGCGACGCCCGCGCAGAAGGACGCCTACGTGAAGGCGCGCGAGTGGATGGACGGCGCGATCGCGCTCATCAAGCCCGGCGTCACCACCGACACCATCGCGGAGGCGTTCCCGCAGGCGCCGGAGATCGGCTTCGAGAGCGAGATGGCGGCGTTCGGCCTGAACTTCTGCCACGGCATCGGGCTCGGCCTGCACGAGCGGCCGATCATCAGCCGGCTCAACTCGTTCGACGACCCGATGGAGCTCCGGCCCGGGATGATGTTCGCGGTCGAGACGTACTGCCCGGCCACCGACGGCACTTCCGCCGCGCGCATCGAAGAGGAAGTCATCGTCACGCCGGCGGGGGCGCAGATCATCACGCTGTTCCCCGCCAACGAGCTGCCGATCGCCAACCGGTACTAGCGACAACAGGAGCGACGTTCGGTCAGCGGCGGCCGCATCGCAGTGTAGCCGAGATCAGGGAGGGTCATCCGCCGGGCGCGAGATCGGAAGGTTCCGGAGACGGAGGCGCTGGCGCTCGAGAACGACGATCGCACCCCGCGCGAGCGCCGACTCCACTACGGGCAGGCTGGCAATGAGGACCGCGACCTGCTCTTCCGCGCGTTTCGGCGTAGCACCACGGAAGATGATAACCGAAGGCGCCGTAGTATCGCGGAGGGCCAGAAGAGTCCCGAAGTCCGTATCGGCGGAGACCACGACTCGCGCCTCTCCAGCTGCACGCTCGAAGACGGCCTCGTCGGTCGCAGCCTGCATCGCGTAGTCCACGACGTGGAGGGCGTCATGCCCGGCCGCCCGCAACCCGGCCGCCACGTGCGGCGAGAGCGGGTTGTCGACGAGGAACTTCACGCTTCCAGGGGGATCATGCGTTCGCGCACAGCCGCGGCGGCATACTGAAGCGACGCCCGGATATCTTCGGCCTCCAGTGACGGATGGTCACGAAGGATCTCGTCAACGCTCATTCCGTCAGCCACCATCCCGACAACTGTGGCGACCGGCATCCGCAGGCCGCGAACGCACGGGACCCCGCCCATCTGGCGCGGATCGACCGTGATACGAGGAAACGGCACGAGTCTCACCTCCCCTTCTCGTTCAACACCCACGATAGTACGCCGCCCGAGTCGTGCTACTCCAAATCCTTGCTGTCCTCGTAGCGTGGACGTCAAAGACCACGGCGGCGGGGCGGCGTCGGAGGGGTCAGTGTCCGTGGAAGGCAACGCTATCGCCGCTGCTGCGTCGTCCTTTTGAAGGCCACTCAGAGGCGCTGATTCAATGATGTAATTCTCGGTCAAGGCCCGCCGACCAGACAGGCGAGCAGCGTTTCACATGGTGGCGGCGCTGGCCTGTACTAAACGCAGCGTTTACTATCGGCGTGGTGACCAGGCCATTGGCTGTGCGCGCACTCGGGCGAGGGCACGACACCAGCTGCGACACGCTGGTCGTGCTCGGGCCGCACACGCGCGACGGGCACACGCTGTTCGCCAAGAACAGCGACCGTGCGCCGGACGAATGCCAGCCGCTCTTTCAGGCGCCGGCGCACACGCACCGCGCCGACGCGAGTGTCCGCTGTCAGTACGTGGAGATTCCGCAGGCGCCGGCGACGTACGCCGTCCTCGGCAGCCGGCCGTGGTGGCTGTGGGGCCTCGAGCACGGCGTGAACGAGCACCGCGTCGCGATCGGCAACGAAGCGCTCCACACGCGCGACGAGGTCTCGGCGACCGGGCTGCTCGGCATGGACCTCGTGCGGCTCGGCCTCGAGCGCGGCCGCACCGCCGCGGACGCGAAGCGCGTCATCACCACGCTGCTCGAGCGCCACGGCCAGGGCGGCAGCGCCAGCGTGAACAGCGACCGCCGCTATCACAACTCGTTCATCGTCGCGGATCCGGACGAGGCGTGGGTGCTCGAGACCTCGGGTCGCCACTGGGTCGCGCGCCGCGTCCGCGACCGCGCCGCGATCTCCAACTGCGCGACCATCGCCGACGACTGGGACGAAGCCTCGGCGGGCATCGAGGACTACGCGCGCGCCCGCGGCTGGTGGACGGCGCCCGCGAGCCAGCGGTTCGACTTTCGCGCGGCGTTCGAGAATCCGGAGCCGCGCTTCCGTGCCGAGGCCCGGCTCGACGCGAGCTGCCGGTTCCTCGCGGGCCAGGGCCGGCCGACGATCGCGTCGATGATGCGCCACCTGCGCGACCACTACGACGGCGGCACCGTCCACGTGCCCGGGCGGAAGGACGGCGATCCCCGCGCCTGGTCGGTGTGCATGCATCCGGATCCCGGCGTGTCCGCGACCGCCGCGAGCATCGTCGCCGCGCTGCCGCGCGATCCCGCCGTGCCGCCCGCCGTCTGGTGCAGCCAGGGCACGCCGTGCACGAGCGTCTTCCTGCCGGTCGCGATCGACACGCCGCTGCCGGCGCCCCTCACCGCCGGCGGCGGTGAGCCCGATACCGCGTCGTCGTGGTGGGCGATGAAGGCGCTGGCGGATGCGGTCATGGCGGACCCCGACCGTCTCACGCCGCCGGTCCAGGCCCAGTGGATCGCCTGGGAGCGCGAGCTCGCCGACACCGCCGCGCCGGCGACACGCCTCCCGGAGCACGTCGCCTCGATGCTTCAGCGTCAGGCCGACTTGCTCGCCTCCCTGCGCGCCGCTTCCTAGGACGCTCCAGCGTCCCGGCCTTCGCGCCGCTCCGCGCGGCGAGGAACAGCGCTTGCACCCGCGATAGGGATGATCGTCGTACCGACCGCCCGCCGCGCGGAGCTTCTCCTGCTCGACGCCCCGCCGCCCGGGTGGGATGAGCGCGTCAGCTCGGCCTATCTCTCTCACGGCTACGCCGAAGCCTGCCGGGACGTCGGCTACCGGCCGCTCTACGCCGCCGACGACCGCGATGCCGCCCTCGTGCTGATCCGCGACGTCCCGCTGCCGATCGTGCGCCGATGGACCGCGCGCGCGAAGGTCTTCAGCGAGCGCCGTGACCCGGCATTCCTCCGCGATCTGGTCGCCGCCCTGCGCCGGCGTTACGTCTCCCACGTCGAGATCGGCTATCGCCTGCACCCGTGGCAGGGCGCCTGGCCCGACGACTGCCGGGGCTGCGGCGCATCCTTCATCACGTCTACGTCATCGAGCGGATCCAGCGATCCGACGACGCGCTCCTCGCGGCGATGAGCGAGCGGCAGCGCAAAGGAGTGCGCAAGGCGTTGCGCGAACAGGTCGAAGTCGTGCAGATCTGCACCGACGCGCAGGTTCAGGCATTCCGAGGGCTGCTCGCGCAAACCACGGGGCGGATCCGCGCGCACGGCGTGCGGATGGTGTACCCGCCCGCGTTCTTCATGGGCGCGCTGCGCCACATGGTGCCGCGCGGGGACGCGCTCCTTCTCATGGCGCAGGCGCACGGGGAGCCGCTCGCGGCGCATCTCTACTTGGTGTCGCGGAATCGGCTCACGTACTACCACGGCGTCTCGACGCGCGACCGGCGCCTCACCCCGAAGCAGGGGCCGTCCGCGCTCTTCTGGCACGCCCTGCGCCTCGCACGCGAGCGCGGATTCAGCGAGCTCGACATGGGCGGCGTCAACGCGACCGAGGACCGCCACGACCCGCAGTTCGGCGTGACGGACTTCAAGCGGCAGTGGGGCACACCCTTGCGCGACGTCGAGATCGGCGAGCTCGTGCTGTCACCAGCCCGCGTGGCCGTCCAGGACCGGCTGCTCGCCCCCCTCTGGGAGCACGCCCACCCGTTCTATACCCGGCTGTTCGCCCGGCGCGGCGGCCTGAGGCCGCGCCTGCGCTCGGCACGAGCAGCGTTAGCCGGCGTGCGCCCGCAGAAACTCGGCGAGCGCGGTCTTTCCTACTTGGCCCTGCGCCGCCGCTCGGACGATCTCCTCGAATGCAGTCTCGTCCGCATCGATCGACACGTCGTTGAGGGCCAGGAAGTTGACCGCGGTGGCGGCACCCGTGCGCTTGTTCCCGTCCACGAACGGGTGATCTTGGACGATGTGGAACAGGTAGGCGCCTGCCATCTGGAAGAGATCTGTGTGCAGGTACGATCCGCCGAACGTCGCGGCGGCTTGCGCGATAGCCGATTCCAGCAGCCCCTCGTCCCGCAGTCCCGCCGACCCGCCGTACCGTGCAATTTGGTCCTGGTGGATCTCGAGGACGTCTTCGACGTCGAGGAAGGTCGGATCCAGGGATCAGTCCGCGAGCCGCTGGAGCATTCGTCCGTACTTCCGATTCGTCTCCTCGATTGCCCTCCGGAGCTTCTCGCGCTTCTGCTGATCGGGCAGAGGGAGTTGTGGATGCCCGTTCGTCACAGCATCTGACAAGAGACGGACCGGGTGGGCATCGAACGTGGACTGGTTGACGCGCGCGAAGCGCCAGCTCTGCGAGGTACGGCGTGAGACCCGCGCGCACCAGTCACGGATCGCGGCGTCCTTCTCCTCCGTGCCCTCCCAGACGCGGCCCTTCGTCTCGATGATCCAGTTCACTTCGCCTGCGGGTGTCTTCTGCACCACCGCCCAGTCCGGGTGATAGAAGCCGATCGCGCCGCTCGGCTTCAGGTAGTCGACGCGGAACGGGGTACCTGAGCCGCCCTGCTCCGTCGTCGCGAGGCTCGAGAACCTCGCCACGTCGCGGGCGGTGTCGAGAAACTGCGCGAATCGCCGCTCGAATTTGTTGTAGGTGGCCACGTAGTTGAACACCGTCCGCTTGCATTCGAGCGGCGGCAGATCGCGGCGCCAGGTGAATGGCCGGGTACCCGAGAGCGTGAACGCTGCGTTCTCGAACTCGAGCGTCTTGCGCTCGACCGTGACGCGCCCGATCTCCCGGGCGAGGTACTGCGCGATCCCTTCCTGGATCTCGGGCCGGCGCAGATGTGAGCGCGTGGCCTCGGCCTCGAGATCCACCGGCCGGCCGAAGCAGCGCGCGGCGACGTAATCGCGCACGACGGGATACAGCTCGGCGAAGACGTTGGGCAGCTTTGCCCGCTCCATAGTCCGGGTCGTGATCGCACCGATCAGCTCCTGCGCCATGGGGATGCCGTCGGCGGCCAGGTGCTCCTGGTGGACCTCGGTCTCCGTAGTCGCGAATTCCATCCGGAGACTGACCCGGAAGACCTCGGCCAGCTCCGCCTGGTCGTAGATCGGACCCCAGCGCGCGGGGTTCAGCTCCGACAACCGCGCTACGTCGTGGACGAGCTGCGGCTTCGTGATGGGGATCGCCACGTCGAAGCGCCGGCGTTCCTCCACGGGGTAGATCGTGACCGGCCGCGGCGGATCGGTTTTCGCAACGCCAACGCCGACTCCCTCCGACTCGAGCTGGTGGCGCAGAAACTCGAGCAGCTTGGGCGTGCCGAGCACTTCGAGGGTCTGTGTGCGGTCCGGGCCGATTCCCGGCATGAGACGCAGCCCGCGCCCGATGACCTGCTCGGGCAAAATTTCGGCGGCCGCGGTGAACGGACGCAGACCAAGGACCACGCTGACGTTGCGGACGTCCCAGCCTTCGCGCAGCATCATGACGCTGACGATCGCCTTGATCGGGCTTTCGGGCTCGTCCACGTCGCGGGCAGCCTTCCGGGCGGTTTCAAGATGGGCCTTCGTGATCTCGCCCTTCGTGTCGGTGTGGATGACGAGCACTTCGTCCTTCTTGAAGCCGAACGCCTTCGTCTTCCGGAGGTGCTCGCCGATGGCTTCGGCGAAGACGGTCTTCTCGACCATGATGAACAGGACCGGCTTGTGGCCGAGTGGCTCGTACGTCTTGCGGTGAACCTTCCAGCGCCGCACGGCCGCGTCGATCCAGTAGTGGTACTTTTCGGCGACATTGTCGCGGGTGATGCGCTCGGGCTCTTTCTTCGGGCGCTCCGCATCGCCTTCTCGCGTGACGATCAACGGCGCCTTGACGATCCGGTCCTCCACCGCCTGAGCGAGCGGGTAGTCACAGAGTGTCCACGGGAAATACATGCCCTGCTGGTCCTTCGGGGTCGCGGACATGTCGAGCCAGAGCGCGAGTCCACGCGGCAGCGCCCGGTGCACGCCGAGAAGGGCCTGGCTCCACGCAAGATCCTCGTCGTGAACGTGGTGAGCCTCGTCGTTGATCACGATCAGATCCTTGAGCGCCTTCACGCGATCGAGAATCGCCCGTCCGTTCGCAAGATCTGCGGGCGGCTTGCGGCCCAGGAGCGCCTCGACAGCGTTCGCTGGAGTCCACTGGTCGCGACGGCTCTCGTAGACCTGCTGGATGTTGGTGACGAAGAGATTGCCGGAGGGGTCGGGTTCCGTAGATTCACCCCGGCGAATGACCTTGAGCGCCCACGCGCCCTTCCACTCCGGTGGAATCAGCGGCAATGCCGAAAAGACCTGGCCGTCGCCGAAGTCCTTCTCGAGACGCTGGTAGACGATTACGTTGGGCGCTACCACCAGGAAGTTGGTCGACAGATCCGATCCCTTCACCCGCTTACGGTGGAAATACGACCAGACGATGGCCATGGCCATGACCCAGGTCTTCCCGGAACCTGTCGCCATCTTGAAGGCGAAGCGCCGCAGATCCTGGGGCGGCAGGTCCTGGACGCGGACGCCCTCACCTTCCGGCACGAAGCGGCGGATCTTTCGCTGCCCATCCGTCGTGGTCTGGAACTCCACCGACTTCGCCACGAGGTCGTGGGGCTCGACCCGCCCGAACCGCTCGATGAGCGGCTTCGCGTCGCGCTCGCCGACGACCTCGACGACGTACGCGAGCGTCTCGATCGCTTCCCTCTGACAGAAGTGGTAGCGGAAGGGCGCCGGGAACCCGGCGACCTCGTGCTCTTCTTCGAACCAGTACTCGAACAGCCTGCGGCTGACGTCCGATGCTCCGGGATAGTGGTCCTCGCGCCATCGATCGACAGCCGCGCGTAGCGCCTCGACGAGCAACAATCCGCTCGGCCGCCGTCCGGAAGTTTCGATGCGCCAGCCACCCGGCGCCTCCGGGTCTTTGACGAGATAGGACTCCGGCCGTTCCCACGGACGCCGGTCGGGGATCTCGGGCAGCTCCCGGTCGTAGGCGACGAGCGCGTTCGCCACGCTAGGCGACCTCGACGTCGAAGGCCTGCGACGTGTCGTTCCCGAAAATGTCGATGACTTTCACCACGATGCGATACCGGCCCGGCTTCGGGTACGCGTGAGGCTCGGATGAGAGCGCCAGCGTGCGGTCCTGTCGCGTGCGATACGTCACCCAGCCCTGCATGAACGTGTCATTCTGAAAATCCCAGTCGACGGCCCAGTAGTCGATGTAGTCCGACCACTTCCTGACCTTCAGGCGCACATCCTCCGGAATGAGCTCGGTGTTCGGGATCACGAACTCCTTCAGCTCCACGGTCGCCGTCAACTTGCGCGGCTTCTTGATCGTCACATCGAGGTACGCCAACTCAAAGAACTGGACATCGCCCTTGTCGGTGGCCTGCTGCTCCATCACCTCGCGTGGGATTTGGAGCAGCAGGAGCTTAACGCCCTGCTTCTTCGCCTCGTCGACCATGAGGTCGTAGAGCCCCATCTCCCATTCCCATCCGAGGACGTGCAGTTCACCCTGTTTCAGAGACACGCACTCTGTGAGTGCAGCGTTGATCTCTGCGATCGTCACGGGTGCGTCGACACTGCCTATGTGGACGAGCGCTCGCCCTTTCTTGCCGTGCACGTGTTCAAGCCCGGGAACGGGTTGGGCGCCGTAGAGCTTCAGAACAAACGCTAGATACTCGAAAACCATTCTCTCGGCTGCTGCGGGCGAACGAGCACCGAAAGTTACCCCTTGCCAGTACTGCCGCTCGTATTTGCCGAGATTCAGGATCTCGAACTGCTTGCTGTTCTCGATATCCAAAAGCCGCTTGCGCGAGATGTGGATCGCCCACCGTCCGAGATCACATCCGATCCAGCGCCGTCCAAGCTTCTCAGCCACCGCCATCGTAGTACCTGAGCCGCAGAAGAAGTCGGCAACCAAGTCGCCGGGGCGGCTTGAGGCCCCGATGATCCTTTGTAGCAACTCCTCGGGCTTCTGAGTGCTGTAGCCCGTCCGTTCCTCGGCCATGGGGTTCGGAAGATTAAGGTCCTCCCATACGTTCCCCGGTCCCGCCGTCTCTCCTGGCCAGCTCCAGATATCCTCGATCTGCCGGCCTTTCGACTCGTGCAAGTACTGCTTGTACGACGGGTAGGCACCAACACGTATCGGATCGATCCATCGATCTTCCGCCTTGAGTCGCTTCTCCGTGGCTGCGGAGTATGTCTTTAGCAGTGTCTTCCGATACAGCCCTCGCGCATCGTTGTGCTTGAATCTCGCTTTGTAGTCCTCATCGTAGTCCTCATAAACATGTTGGAAGCGGAATCCTGCGTCTCGCTTCGCATAGAAGAGGAGACAGTCATGGTTCACTGGCCACTTGAGGGCCCTCGCTTTGCTGCTTCCCGAAAATGGCGTCCGCTTCCAAACGATCTGACTCAGGAATCCCTCCGGTCCGAAGATCTCATCCGCCGCAACACGAACGTAGTGGGACACATTTGGTCCAACGTGAAGATAGAGGACTCCGGTCTCGGATAGGAGGTCATACGCGAGTCTTAGGCGGTCCGTAATCATTTCGAGCCATGACACTAGGCCGCGTCCCCAGGTGTCGCGATACGCCCTCTCTTCGATAATCGATTGCGCCTTCGGGACCTCGACCGAGCCGTCACCAAGCGGGGCGTCAAAGGAGAAGTCCGCACCAGTTGCGAACGGCGGATCGATGTATATCAATTCGATTTTCCCGGCGAACTTTTCGAGCAGCGACCCCATTACCAGGAGGTTGTCGCCCCAGATCAGCTTGTTTCGCCACCCGTCCTCGAAGGTCGAGCCCTCCGTGCCCTGATAGACGTCGAACAGCGACAGATTGCGCGCCGCCTTCGTCGCCTCGCGGGTTGCCCGACTCTCGTTGATCCGCTCGATGATCTGGAACGGCAGGCTGACGCGCGGGACCTCCTTGCGGCTCCCATCGTCGTTGTACTTGCCCGGCCAGACCAGCTCGGTCTTCGTGACCTCGATTTTCGCCATCTACTCGTTCCTTTCGAACGGGCGGATCACCCCGTCCCGGGCGCAGAGCGCGTTCAGGTCGCACTCTTTGCAGATGTCCCGCTCGGGCGCCCGGACCACCCGGAAGTCGCGATCCTGGATCTTGTGGACGACCGTATCAAATGCGCGGCCGGCGTCGTCGACCATCTCCGGCCGGTACGGGAACTCCATGAGCGCTCGCCGCTTGTCGGCCTCCGCCGTCCAGTACAGCAGCAGACGGTCCGGCCGCTTGCCGTAACGACGCTCGAGAATATGCGCGTACGTGCACAGTTGCCGCTCGTAGGTCGCGAGGCGCTCGGCGTCCGCCGGGCGCTCGGAGGTCTTGAAGTCAAGGAGCTCGAGGCGACCGTCGCCGCCCAGGAGGAGGTCGACCTTGCCGGTGAGGATGTATCCGTCCTTCTCGACCGAGACATCGACCTCGGTCTCGACGATGCGGCTCATCTCCTCGCGGTTCTGGCGGACGTAGTTCGCCACGTGGGTGAACGCCGTCTCCCGCGCCGCCGGCCCGATCGGACGTACGTCGGCAAGGGACAGGAACGAGAAGGTCCGGTCGAACAGGGCGCGGAGGCGTGGCTCGTCGAGCACCGCCAGCTTCCCGTCCAGCGCGAGGCGATGGACCTCTTCGATCGCCTGATGCACGAGGAGGCCGAAGAAAATCGTGGCCGAGCGTGACGGCGTGAAGTCGTACTCGCGGAAGAACTGGTACTGCC
>Ga0194131_10011883_pt1 | contig 10278 bp, 5 predicted proteins | sample TA2KigO120mmetaG_FD_148631 | JGI IMG/M metagenome (GOLD analysis project Ga0194131, IMG submission 148631) | Freshwater microbial communities from Lake Tanganyika, Tanzania - TA2015053 Kigoma Offshore 120m | ecosystem: Environmental > Aquatic > Freshwater > Lake | place: Tanzania: Lake... | reverse complement strand
TACAGGCTCTGGAACGTGTAGAAGGAGATGCCGACCGGCACCTTGTCCTTCCACGCGTACTCGCGCAGCGGGACTTGCGTGCCGAGGGCCTGCTGCAGCGGCTCGCACAGCTCGGCCAGCCAGAGCGAGTACTTGAAATAGCCGAGCAGCAGCAGGTTGCCGAGCAGGCTGCACCACAAGCCGCCGAGCTTCGCGCGCCTGGTCCGTGCCGAGCCGATGTACCTGCCGACCGCGTAGTCGAGGACCGTCGAGAACACGATCAGCCACAGGAACCACGGCTCGAAGGCGCCGTAGTAGAACAGGCTGACGAACAAGAGCAGCCAGGTGCGCAGTGCGCGCTGGTGCGCGCACAGCCAGTAGACCAGCAGCGTGCCGGTCAACAGCAGCGCGTAGTGCCAGGAGTGGAAGGCCATTGCGGCGCTAGCGGCGCGGATTCGTCGCGCGGCCTTTCTTCAGGCGCTCGGGCAGGCCCTCGGCGAGCATGTGCTGCAGGATCGCGCTCGCGATCAACTCGTGTCCGGCCGGCGACCAGTGCCGCTTGTCGCAGGTGTAGCGCGGCCGGTCGGTTCCGATCTGCGTCAGGGTCGGGAGCAGCGAGTAGCTGGCGATGCCGCGTTGCTCCAGCACCTCGGCCAGCACCTCGAGCGGTTCCTGCCGCGCCGTGCCGACCGGCGGAGCGCCCTTGTCGCCGTGGTCGAAGGTGTAGTTGCGCCAGCGCTGCGGGCTGTCCATGTACGGCTCGGCGATCAGGATCGCGCGCAGCTCGACGCCCGCCGCGCGCGCCTCCACACCGAGCGCGCGCAGCTCGTCGAAGGTGCGCTGCAGCATTTCCTCGATCAGCGCACTGCGCGGCGCGCGCGACAGCACGAACCGGTCGATCTCCTCCGGGCGGCGGCCCTGGTCGGTGACCTTGGCCCGATAGCGCGTGTAGATCGCCGAATGGTTGAGCGCGCGGTGCAGCATGGCCGCCGCCGGCAGCAGCGGTTCGGGAAAGGCCGTGGCGATGTCGGTCGGCAGCAGGAGCTCGCCGACGTGCACGAGATTCCGCGCCGAGGACGGATCGAGCATCATCTGCGAGCCCGGCGAGATCTCCATCACGATCAGGTCCGGCCGCACTTCCGGAATCAACTTGATGGCGCGCCGCGCGGCCTGCACGGCCGAGTAGCCGTTCACCGCTCCATTCAACACGCGCCAGTTCCCGCCGCAGGCCTGCCGGCACTGCTGCTCCAGGTACGGTGCCCACACCTGATCCATGTGCGGACCGCCGACGCCGGCTCCGAAGAAGCGCGAAGCGCCCACGCCCAGGATGCGCACCTCGTCGGCCGGCGCGTCCGCGGGAATCTCGGGCGAGCGCAGCCCGAGCGAGCTGATCGTGCTCAGCTCGTCGGTGTACCCCGGGCGGTTGACCCAGGCGAGCTCGGGATCCCGCACCAGCGTCTTGCCGGTCGAGAGGTCCGCGGACGCGTCGAACCAGGCCAGCCCGCGGTCGAACACGAACAGGCCCGCAAGCAGTCCGAGGACGACCTTGGCGAGCAGCCACAGCACCGGTCCGCGTGGTTGCGGATCCCGCGGGTCCGCGTGCGCTTCGGTCGGCGGCATCGCCTGAAGACTATCCAGCGAGCGAGCGCGGCAGCAACAGCTTGGCTTCAGCGCTCGATCGACACCTGGTCGAGCCGGAACGCGACCGTATGGCGCAGGTCCTCCGCGTAGGTCCAGTCATCGCTCTGGACGCGCACGCTGACGTGCGGCCGCTCGCGCACATCAGGCGGCAGGTCCCAGCTCACTCCGAACTCGAGCGGTCCTCCCAGCTCGAACGCTCCGATCTCGAACTCGTCGATCCAGACGCGCGCGCTGCCGAGGAGCGCCCCGCCGGCGAGCCGCGTGCCGCGCAGTTGGACGCGCCTGCCGGGCGCGCAGGCGAGCAGCACCGACAGGTAGGGCGAGGCCCGGCCCTCTCGATCGAGCCCGGCGTGGACCTGACCCGCCGATGCGGACGTCCACGCCTGCGTGCCGAGGCTGCGCAGCGCGCGCGAGGCTCGCGCGAGCAGCATCGGCCGGCGGCCCGCCGCGGCTTCCTTCGCGCCGGCGTCGAGCCAACCCGCGCGCACGGCCGCGGCTTCGTCCCATTCGGGCAGCGCGAGCGCGGGGAGCAGCGCGCGCTCGCGCAGCAGCGCGTACAGCGCGCGCGCGACCAGCGCGTGCCCCTGCGCGTTCCAGTGGGGATCCGATCCGGAGACGATGTAGCGCTCGTCGTGCGCGAGCGGGGAGGGCAGCCACGCCACCTGTTCGGGCGCCAGCACGCGCGCCAGGTGCTCGCGCGCCAGCGGCTGCAAGAGCGGCCAGTGGAACAGCACGAGGTACGCGCAGCCGCGCGCGTGCAACGCGTGTGCGAGCCCCGCCAGTCCGGCTGCCGCGCGCTCGTAACGCGTGCGACTCTCCCAATCCAGACCGTCGGCCAGCAGCCCGACCGCCTCGGCGTGCTGCATCTGCCCGCTGCGCAGACCGACCAGACCGTCGGCGTGCGCGCGCACCTGCGAGCCGTGCGCGGCCAGCGCGCCGAAGCCGCGCGCGTCGAACGAATCCTCGAGGTCGTTGTGGACGCTGATGTGCAGCACCAGGTCGGGCTCGAGCGCGTCGAGCGAACGGCGCAGGTAGGCGCACTCGGCCTCGAGGTTCCAGCCGCTCATCGCGACGTGCAGGCACTCGACCCTCCGGCCGGCGGCGCCGCGGGTGGCGAGTTCCCGCTCGAGCTGCGCGCCCAGACGCAACTCGGCCGCCACGGCATTGCCGTAGACGAAGCTGTCGCCCAACAGCACGATCCGCAGCGTGTCGGCGGGCTTGGGCACTTCGAAATCGCGCTCGCGCAGTCCATAGCGATTCGAGTCGATCACGATGCCGCCGGCCTTGCGCGCGCGCAGGTTCGGTTGCAGCACGCGACCGACCTGTGGGTCGGGGACGTTGTCCCAGGCGCCCTCGCCGCGCGCGACGAGCGCGTCGATCGCCGCGCGTTCGAGTTGATCGCCGGCCGCGCCGCCGCGCGCGCGGGTCGCGCGCGCCGTCGCGAAACCGATCAGCAGGCCGAGCGCCATCCCCAGTACGCCGCCGAGGGCGAACCACCGCCGCTGCGGCGTGCGTGCGACAGGGGCGCGCTCGCTCATGCAAGCGAGCATCGCGCGGCCGCCCGTTTTGCGCCAGCAGCAGGCGGTGCTAGGATCTCTGCCCTCGCGGGCGGCATAGCCAAGTGGTAAGGCGACGGATTGCAAATCCGTTATTCCCCGGTTCGATCCCGGGTGCCGCCTCCAAGCTGAGGCTGGCGACTGGAATCGGGCGGGATCCCGGCGTCGCGTGACTTCGACTGCGACCCGGACGCAGAGTCCGGCATTCGCTGCGTCGGGACTTCGGACGGGTCGAGCCTGCTCGGTGTCCAACCCGCCAGCCCGTCGCGTCGACTCCGCGCGATGCGACCGCACCAAGTCGGATGGATCGCAGCCGCTGTGCTCAGCGCGGCCTGCTCGAGGAATCCCGAACCGATGCCTCACCGATCGATCGATCAACTCGTGGACACCACCGACCCCGGAATGGCCGTGGTCAAGGAGTGGATCAGCAGCGCGAGTAACAAGGTCGAGCTGCTCGCGGTCGATCCCGCCGCCGGTCGACGCGCGCTGCTCGCGCTCCAGGTGACCAGTCGATCGCCGATGGGCGCGCTCGCGCTCGAGTCGGGAGGCATGCTGATCGACGACGGTTGGGTGCGCGTGCTCGGCGGCGGGCACGAGCGCCTGCCGCGAACGCTGGACACGTGGAATCGACTCGGAGACCCGCCGCACCGCTTGCCGGGAGCCATTCTGGTCGGTGACGACGTGCTCGGCGCGTTCTTCGCGCTCAATGGCGGCGGCATCCCCGGTCCGCCGGGTCACGTCTTCTATTACGCGCCGGACAGCCTCGAATGGGAGGAGGTGGCCGCTTCCTACTCCGATTGGATTCAGGGCCTGCTGCAGGGCGATCTCGAGCAGTTCTACGGCGACCAGCGCTGGAATGACTGGCGCGACGAGGTCCGCCAGTTGCCGGGAGATCGAGCATTCTCGATCTACCCGCCCCTGTTCGCAGAGGGACCGCCGATCGGCGAGCGTGCGCGGCGCCCCGTTCCGCTCTTGGAGCTGTGGGGACTCCACGTGGGCGAGGTACCCAAGCAGCTCGGACGGTGAGCGCAGGCCCTTCGAGCGGCTGCGGCTCGAACTGCCAGGGCGTCACGAAGGTCAGCGCCAGGCCGTTGCTGGCGCTGAGGCCCAAGGGTGGCAGCGCGCAACTGGTCCAGGCCCACAGCACTTGAACGTAGAGCGTCTGGCCGATCAGGTTGGTGTCGTTGGGAATCGTGGCCTGTGCCAGCGCGTTGCCCAGCGCATCGCTGCTGAAGGGCAGGGTCAGCGGCGCAGCGGAGAGGGGATCGATGTGCAGCAGGATGCCGAGGCCGAACGGATCGGAGCCGAGCAGGTCTTGGCCGGCGGCGAGCACGCCGAAGCCGGCGCTCAGGGGCGGGGCGTTGGTGCAGGTCATCGCGAAGCTCGGCGAGCCGATCATCGGTGCGTGGTTGACGCCCATGAGCTGGGGGCCGTTGCAGCCGGGCGTGCCGGTGCCGTAGGTGGTCACGCCCAGGCCCAGGCCCAGGTCGAACAGATAGGCGGCGCCGGACGGCAGGCTGTTGTTGAGTTGATTGCCGTTGACGCCTGCGGCGTTGCTGGCCTCGAAGACTGCCGTGCTGACCACCAGCTCGCCCGAGGCGCCGACCGCCCAGCCGAACTGGTCGAAGCTCTCGGCATTGGAGGCCTTCAGGTAGGCGATCTGGCTCCAAACCCCGCCGCTGCGGCGCAGCACGTACGTCGCCCCGGATTCATTGGACAGGTTGTTGGCCTGGTTGCCATCCACGCCGGTGGCATTGCTGTCCTCGGCCCGAGCGCCGACCGCGAGGATCTCGCCGGACAGGGCCAGGTTGCGGCCGAAGGAGTCGTTGCTGCCCGAGTTCGAGGCCTTGATGTAGGCCTCCTGGGACCAGGTGCCCGCGTTGCGCCGGAACGCGTAGACCGCGCCCGACCCGCTGGCGAGGTTGTTGTTCTGGACGCCGTTGATGCCGGTGCCATTGCTGTCCTCGCTGTACGCTCCGACCACCAGCGCGTCACCGGACACGGCCACCGCCCAGCCGAAGTAATCGTCGTTGCCGGTGTTCGAAGCCTTCACGTAGGCCTGCTGGCTCCAGACCCCGGCGTTGCGCACGAACACATAGACGGCTCCGGCATCGACCGCCGTGTTGTTGTTCTGGTCGCCGTTGATGCCGGTGGCGTTGCTGTCCTCGCTCCACGCGCCAACCGCGATCGTGTTGGTGGAGATCGAAACGGCATGGCCGAAGTTGTCGCCAGAGACCGTGCCGCCCGGGTTGGAAGCCTTCAGATACGCCTGCTGGCTCCACACCCCTGCGTTGCGCGTGAACACGTAGGCGGCCCCGGAGTTCTGGCCGGACTCGTTGTTCTGGTTGCCGTTGACGCCCGGCGAGTTGCTGTCCTCGAACGGCGCTCCCACCACCAGCGTGTCGCCGGAGAGGGCCAGCGCCAAGCCGAACTGGTCGCCGGCGCCTGTGTTGGAGGCTTTCAGGTAGGCCTGCTGGCTCCAGACCCCGCCACTGCGCACGAAGATGTACACGGCACCCGCGTCGGCGGCGCTGTTGTTCGCTTGATTGCCATTGATGCCGGTGGCGTTGCTGTCCTCCCAGAATGCCCCGACGGCGATCGTGTCCCCCGAGATGGCGAGCGACTGGCCGAAGATGTCGCTGCCTTGGGTATTGGAGGCCTTGAGGTAGGCCTGCTGCACCCAGGTGCCGCCCTGCTTCGCGAAGACATAGGCTGCACCGGCGCCGCCGGCGCTGTTGTCCGCCTGGTTTCCATTCACTCCCGTGGCATTGCTGGCCTCGAAGCGCGAGCTGACCACGACCGTGTTGCCGGAAATCGCCACCGCGCCGCCGAACTCGTCGTCCAGGCCGGGGTTGGATGCCTTGAGGTAGGCCTGCTGCGCAACGGGATCGATGGTCAGCGGATAGACGGCGCCCGCGTCCTCGACGCACAGGCTCAGCTGGGCGCCGCGGAGTTCGAAGCGAGCCGGCAGATGCCGTCCGGTCGCGTCGAAGGCGAGCAGGCCGTCGTAGCGAAGCAGCTCGCTCTCGCCGGGCCGCCCGAAGGTCAAGCCGCGCGCGTCCGGCCCGAGGCGCGGCTCGAGCCCGCCACGCACGGACAACTCGAGGGTCAGCGGCTGTGCAGCTCCCGCCGGCCGCGATGCGAGGCGAAAGCCGTGTTCCAGCCCGCGCCCGTCGTTCTTGAACCACTCGGTCAGACACTCGTCCCAGCGGTATTCGAGGCCGCTCCCGTCCGCGTCGGCCGCGGCGGACGCATCCAGGTGCAGCCGCTCGCCGCCCCAGCCGTAGCCGGCCAACTCGAGGCCCCAGGTCCAGGCGCCGCCATCGGGCTCCACGGCGAAACCCAGCCCGTCGAAGCGCAGCGTCCAGGCTTGTCCCGGGTTGCGGCCGACGAAGCCCGAGTCCCCAGCCACGATCGCGTGCCGGCCGCGCTCGTAGGCGGCGCGGATCTGGGCCCAATCGGACCCCTCGAGCGCCTCCGCGGCACCGGCTTGGGCCGGGCCCGCTTGCGCGGCCGAGGACAGGCCGAAGAGCAGGCTGGCGGCGAAGAGTTGCGACAGGAACGACGGACCGCTGAGGAGTCGGGACGTGGAGTTGGATGCAGGGTGGGGGAACTGGGGGTCGCCACGTACACCCGCTCGCTCCCGGTCTCGTTAGGGACTTCTGCCCGGCGCGCAATGGCGACCCACGCAGCTCGAGCAGCGCAGTTCGAAGCCGCCCTGGTTTCGCCTGTGCGGTGCGTCGCCTTCCCGAAAATCGACGCGCCGCATGCCCACGACGGTCGCAGGCACACCACGCGTTGGTCGTCCCGGCCCGGCCGGCCCTGCAGCCCGAATTCGCGATCCCTGCGGTGCCGCTGACCCCGCAGCGCGATTCATTCGCGCATGCTTGCTGCACTGCGAATACACTCGAACTCACCGCGGGCCGCCCTGGTTCGCGGCCGCGACCACCGCCCCCCTCCATCCACGCTTGCAGGGACCCTGCACCATCAGATGCGCATTTCCCCACACTTCGCCTTGCTCATTGCATCGCCCTGCCTGTTGATTCTCATCGCGTCCGCGGCTTTCGCCCAGGTTCGCGCGCCCGGTGTTCCCGCGAGCATGCGCAGCCTGCTGCCCGATGCGATCCCGACCGCCGTGCTGCCGGCTCCCGACGTGGCCGCGCTGCGCGCGGAGGATCAGCGCAACGGAGACTTCCCGCTGCGCTACGGAGTCCAGGTGCCCGCGGCGCTGACGACGGCTGCCGGCCGATGGGACGTGACCGAGGACGGCACGGCCGTGTGGCGGCTCGGGATCCGAGCCTCCGGCGCGCAGTCGCTGGGGCTCGAGTTCTCTCGCCTCGAGCTGCCGCCTGGGGCCGAGTTGTTCGTGCTCGAGCGGCGTGGTCCGCGTTTCCTCGGAGCCTACACGAGCGCGAACCAGCAGCAGGACGGCCGCTTCGCGATCGAGCCGTTCGCCGGCGACGAGTTGATCGTCGAGCTCGACGTTCGTCCTGACACGGCGGCTCCGCCGAGCCTGGAGATCGGCTCGGTGGTCTACGACTACCGCGACGTGCTGCGCCTGCTCGAACTGCAGCCCACGAGCGGGGACGGCGGTGTCGCGGGCAGTTGCCTGATCGACGTCAACTGCCCGCTCGGAGCTCCGTGGCAGGTCCAGAAGCGCGCGGTGCTGCGCACGCTCTACGCGGGCACGCTGTGCTCGGCGGCCTTGATCAACGACGCGATCAACAGCGGCACGAGCTACGTGTTGACCGCGAACCACTGCGGGCAGGGCAGCACGGCGATCTTCCACTTCAACTACGAATTGTCCGGCTGCGGCAGCGGGTCGTCCTCCACCGCCCAGACCGTCAGCGGTTGCTCGGCGTTGGCCAATCACAGCACCTACGACTGTCGGCTGCTGCTCTTGTCGAACCCGATCCCGTCGAGCTTCAAGCCGGTGTACGCCGGTTGGACGCGCTCGACCGCGAATCCGACCTACTCGTTCGCGATCACGCATCCGGGCGGCAGCCCGAAGAAGATCTCGGTCGACGACAGCGGCGCCGTGATGTCGGGCGCGATGTGGGAGCACGACTGGACGCAGGGTCAGATCCAGGGCGGCAGCTCGGGCGGCCCAGCCTTCGACCAGGACGGGTTCCTGCGTGGACCCGCTTGCTGCGTCGACACGTTCGACTGCAACCAGACGGCCTTCTTCGGCCGCTTCCAGCAGTTCTACGCGGTCAGCGGCCTGGCGACCTGGCTCGACCCGCAGGGCACGAACCCCGCTTCGGTCTACGCGTTCGATCCGTACGGCGGCACCAGCGCGCCGCAGATCAGCGGCACGAATCCAGCGACGCTGAAGGCCGTCGGTCCGGACGGCAACAAGCTGCTGTTGCAGGGCAGCGGCTTCAGCGGCGTCCACAGCGTGAAGATCAATGGCACGCCGCTTCCGCAGGGTGCGTTCTCGGTGCTGAGCGACACTGCGCTGCGCGTCGAATTCCCGCTGCAGTCCGCGCTCGGCAACGCGAACGTCGAGGTCGCCAATGCGCTCGGCAAGACGGCGGTGCAGGTTCCGGTCGTGGTCTGCGACCCGCCGGTCCTCGACCTCTCGAATTCGGACCCGGCGACGCTGCTGAACCAGGATGGGCTCGAGCTGACGATCGGATCGGAGCCCCTGGACAAGGTGTTCCTGCTGATCTCCACCGATGCGACGCCTTCGAGCTTGCCCGGGATCGTCTCGCTCGGCATCGGAGCCGGGTTCACGACACTGGCCCAGGTTGCGGTGGTCGGGATCGATGCGGACGGATGGACGAAATTCGTCACGATTCCGCTCTCGCTGCCGCCCGGGTTCAAGCTGTACGTGCAAGCAGCAGCGATCCCTGGCGAAGGTACGGATCTCGCCGAGACCAGCAACGTGCAGAGCGGGACGATCTTGCAGTAGCGGCGGCGGCAGCAAGCGCGCCGGTGCCGTGCTCTGTGGTCGTGCCCCCGAGTCGCGCCGTCAGCGTCGCAACCGCGCACGCAGCGCGAACTCGGCCTGCGTGCGCCAGCGCGGCAATCCCAGCACGAGCGTCGAGCAGGGCACTTCGACGCCGCCCCAGTCGCGCTTGTGCGGTGCGTCGCCTTCCTGGAAGTCGACGCGCCGCATGCCCTCGCCGCACAGCTCGCGCATCGCCCACGCGCGCAGCGCGGTCGCCGGGCGCCACTCGGACTCGCGCGGATCGTAGCCCTCCTGGAGCTGCGTGTAGGTGGGCACGCCGCCGGGCGTCGCGATCCCCACCTGCGCGGCGAGCGCGCTGCCGTCGCGCTCGAGCAGCGCCAGCCGCAGCCGCCCGGCGGAGAGCGCGGCCGAGGTCCAGCGCGCGTAGAACGCGCGGCGCGCGGGATCGGCGAAACTCCCGACGCGACCATCGGCCTGCCAGCGCGCCTGATGCAACTCGTACAGCGCGTCGAGCGCGCGCGGCAGCTCGGCGGCCTGCATGATCCAGCGCGCCCCTGCCCGTCGTTCGTCGATCGAGCGCAGCGCCTGACGCACCTTCGTGCGCATGCGGCTCTTCAGCGCCGCGAGCGTGGCTTCGAAATCGGGCTCCAGCGGCGCGACCAGGTACGTGCGGGGTTCCTCGCGCAGCGGCCAACCTCGCGCGCGCGCCGCGTCGAGCAGCGCGCGCAGGGCCGGCACTTGCGGCGACGCGCAGAACAGCACCAGCGCATGCAGCCCGCGCTCGGCGCCCAACGCGTCGAGCAGCGCCTCGGCGAATTCCGCTTCGCGCCCGGCGGCGCACAGCGGCGCGAGCATCTCCGAATCGAAGCTGCCGTCGCTCAGGTGCCGCGCTCGCTTCAGCGCCCACCACGCGCGCGCCGGCTCCCGCGCCAGCGTCAGCAGGCCGACCAGCGCGCCGCGCTCGTCGCGCGCGGCCAGCGCGAAGCAGTCCGCTTCGGCATGCCGGTCCTGCGCGTAGGAGAGCGTCCACAGCGGCTCGTTGCACGGTGGCACGGCGTTCACGCACAGGGCCTGCCAAGCGGCCTGCTCGCGCCGCAGCGGCTCCAGGCCGGTCCAACGTTCGATGCGGAGCGCCGTGCTCATGCGCTTCCGGCGCGCGAGCGGATCGGCGGCTCGACACGCTCGGCG
>Ga0194131_10011882_pt1 | contig 10278 bp, 8 predicted proteins | sample TA2KigO120mmetaG_FD_148631 | JGI IMG/M metagenome (GOLD analysis project Ga0194131, IMG submission 148631) | Freshwater microbial communities from Lake Tanganyika, Tanzania - TA2015053 Kigoma Offshore 120m | ecosystem: Environmental > Aquatic > Freshwater > Lake | place: Tanzania: Lake... | reverse complement strand
GTCCCGATTTGGGCTTGGCTGCTGGCTTCTTGTAATGCGGATGCGTGGTCGATGGCGGCTTCGACGAGTTGCTGGGATTCTTGCCGAGCTTGGCTTCGAGTTCCGCCACGCGCGCGGTCAGCACGCGCATCTGCTCCGCCTGCCACTTGATCAAAGCAAGGACTTCAGGCGGCAGCGATGCCAACACTTCTGCCGATACTGTCGGTGGAGCATCCATGCCAACCGCAACAGTACCCGAAACCACGATTCCGAGCTATATCGACCCGTGACCGGTTACCCAGGCTGTCCATCGACTTGCCCGCCAGCTCGCGCCAATCGTAGCCGAATGTTTGCTCGACCTGGGTATTGGCCAGTACGATGTGACCGTGGCGATCGACGATGACAATGCCGTCCAGGGCTGATTCGAGCACGGCATTGAGCCTGGCGCGGGCCGCCTCTCCCTCGCGATGCTGACGGTAGATGATGACAACGATGGCCAATGCGAGCACGGTCAAAAACGAGGTGACGGCGAACGAGACGGGTGACGACCCGTCCGGAATGCCCAGCCAGTGCATACGCCTGAAGACGGCAAGGCTGATGATCAGCGCAAGCACGACGGTTATGGCAGCAAGCAGGCGCAAGAGGTTGACCCGCATGAGCTTTAGCCTTGGCAGCTTCAATGGAAGCCCCTTCCTGGGCGATCGGATCGCAACTTTTTGAACCTCCTGTTCTACGGGATGCACTGGCAAGCAAGTTTAGGTCAAACCGGGTCAAATGCAAGGACTGGAGAAATATCCGCAACGTGAATTGCCTGAGCACGAAATGCGCACTAGAGTCCAACGAGGCCTCATCCGCGCACCGCGGCTGAGTGGAAGGAACGGAGAAGTTTCCCATGAACGTAACCTTGAATGTCCTGGCTCCCGCCAAGTGGGCCGGGAAGATGATTCCCATCGCCCGCGAGCGCTTCGTTATTGGCCGGGATGCTGATTGCCATCTTCGCTCGCATAGCTCGCATGTCGCAGGCCGCCATTGCGCCCTTCTCATTCGCGGCGAACGAGTGTTCCTGCGCGATTTCGAGAGCGCGTCCGGCACCTCGATCACTGGCCGCCAGATCAGAGGAGAGATCGAACTGGTTCATGATGACCAGGTAACGGTCGGTCCGTTGACGTTCGGAGTGGGCATCGAGTCCGCCGCCAGGTCCTGCTCGGCCGCGAAGCCAGCTATCGCCCACTCGCCGCACGAGAATATTGACGACGATGTCGTTGCCGCCATGATGCTCTTCATGGAAAAAGGTGATGCCAACGTTGCCGGTCTCGAAGTCGGCGCCGACACCGTCGACACGCCGCTCGCGGCCACCTATTCAGACAAGCCCGCCACCGCCGACCGGCCGGCCCGCCAGCCGCCACTCGGCAAACCACGCGCGACAAGTTCATCGCCGACCCGTGACTTGATGCAAGAATTGCTCGGCCCACGCCGCAAGCATCCGCTATGATTCCGGGAACAAGCGAGGCTGCCGGGCGACATAGTCTTCCAGGAAGGCGAACGCCTCGTGCTCCACAGCGCCGCCGGTTTTCATCACAATCACCTTGAGCTTGCGGAAGTCGGCGGCAATCTCGTCCGCCGGCAGTAGCGCCGTTCGCGTCGCCAGGATGGCGGCCTCGACGACGGCGTGCTTGGCACGATTGAAGCCGAAAAAATCGCGCAGCCGCCCAGAATGCACCACGTCGGCGTCGATGCGCACGCGCTCCTCGCGATCGTCAATGCTGACGACGCGAAACTCGTGATAGCGGCAGGCATCGGCGAGCACCCAGCCCTTCACTCGCTCGGCGGCGAACATGGGCGGCGCTGGTTCCACCTTGCCAACCGCCGCGCGTGCCAGCAGCAACACATCGTCGCTGACGTGCAGCACACCCTCCGGATGGTCGCGCAGATTGCGAAATGTGTCGGCGCTGGCGAAGGGGCGCAGAACGATGTGCCGCATGGCGGCATCGACAATCGGCCCCATCGGCGCGATGTTGACCGCGCCCGCAGCTGAGATGCTCGTGACGATTCCTTCAAGGATCATGCGCAACAACTGCCCGACTCAAAAACCGTCATAGGCGTCATGAGCCCTTCCGCTCGCGGGCCAACCGCTGATACTCGAGGCCTTGAAACTGCCGGTCGTTGAGGAGCGTATCGCGGCACTCCTGGGCCCGTTCATTCTCGTTGAGCTGTTCGAAGACGCGCATGAGGTAGTACAACGCCTTGGCGTGCTCGTTGCGGTCCTGGTTGTAAACGACATCCACCCACAGAAACTCCCAGCGTGCCTCCTTGTGCATGCCGGCGTCAAAATAGCTTTGTCCCAGCGTGTTGTAGGCCACAGCCTTCAGGGCCGGGTCCCTCGTCTTCGTGATGACGTCGCCGAGAATCTTGCGGGCCTCGGGGCCTTTCTTTTCAGCGGCCAGGCATTCCGCCTGCGCGACGCGCACGCGCGTCGCGAACGGGCTGTCCTTGGGAAGCTTGGCCAGCAGTCCGGACAGGATTCCCTGGGCGGCTGCGATTTTCTTGCCTCTCAGGTTTACATGGGCGGCTCCCAGTTCCGCCTCCAGTTTCACGTCGTCCGCAACGTTCGCCTTCGCCAGGTCGCGGTAGGTCGTCTCGGCGTCGGCGAACTGGCCCTTGGCTATTTGCAGCGCGGCCAGCAACTTGAGCGCGCTCAGCAATTGCCAGCTATCTGGATGCTTGTTCTTGAAGTCGATCAGCCTGGCAATGGCGGCCTCCGGCGTCCCTGCGCCCTCCTGAGCCTGGATACCCATGAGGTAAGCAATCTTGTATTCCAGATGTCGTTGCGGAGGCGGACTGGGCTTGAGCCCCTTGAGCGTGGCTTCATACTTCTGTAACGCGTCGGCGAGATTGGCGGCCCGCTTGGCCTCCTTGCTGGGATCGTTGGCCAGCTTCTCAGCGGCCTGCGCCGGGCGATAGCTCGATAGCCGGATATCGATGGGCTCGACTTCGTAGATCACGTCCACGATGATCTCGGGAGCAATAGGCTCCTTGGCCCCGGCCACGATGATGCCGCGCGCCGACTCGGACTTGATCGACTTCTTGACGGACTCGTCCTTGTCCTTGCCCCGAAAGATGATTTCCTCCTGGGCTCGCGCCTGTCCCGCCCAGAGGACGATGGCGCTAGCCGCGAAGACGCCGATACGATTCATCGTCATGATCCTCACTTCTGCTTGGCCTTGATGGCTTGGTATTGAACACGCAGTTGATCCTCGCTTTCGAGCAGCGCCTGGAAACGCTTTTCGAGAAATCCCCAGCCCTCGGTGGGCTCGAGACGGACGATGAGGTCGGCCGCGCGCTGGATGTAGAATTTCTCCTTGGGCGTGCCCTTCACCTTGGCTTCTTGGCTGTACTTGTAGGTGGCGTAAGCCATGTTGTAGTAGGCGTCGAAGTACATTGCCTTGGTGGGCGGATCGTCCAGCCTGGGCTTGAGCTTGGTCATGAAGGATTGCCAGTTCCTGACCGCGGTGCCGTAGCGACCCATATCCTGCAAGACATAGTTGGCCTCCTTCTCGGCGAGAAACTGGCCGCGGGCGTTTTCATGAGCCTGAGCCCGGCTGACAATCCGGTAAGCCTTCAGGAGATTGTCGTCCTTCTTGTCCGTGATCTGCCTTAGCTGACCAGCCATCTGAATCTGTGAATACCAGTAGGTCTGAAGTTCCCTTTCGTCGTTCTCGCTGAGTTTCTCGCCTTTCTTGAGCTTGCGTTCCAGGAATTTCGGCTCGGGGATCTTGGCGTACAATTCAGCCGACTTGGCGTGCTGGTCCAGACTGCCGTAACAGCGCGCTACCAAAAAGAAGTCGGCCGGCGGCGACTTCGCGTTCAAGTTCTTGGCCAGCTCATCCACAAACGCTGAAAAATTGGCCATGGTTTTCTTGAGCTTCTCTGCGTCTTTGGCCAGCTTCAGGGCCTCAACCTGCACTTCCAGCTCTTGCACCAGGTTGCGCAGCACTTTCGCCGGATCGACGGGCAGTTCTCCCTCCGTGCCGGACAGGCGTGTCACCAGGCTCAGAATCTCTCGCGCGTCGTTGACGTTGCCCTTTTGCACGTTGGCGCGCAGGGCCAGGCCAAGAACCTCGCCGGTGACCTCATAGTCGGCCATGCGAATGGGGCCGGCCGCCGCGCCGAGCTTCTTGACCTCGGCCACCACCGAACCGGCCAGCTCCGGGCTCAGCACCTTGTCGTAGTTGCCTGCCTTGAATTCCGTCTCGGCCAGGCCTAGCTTGCCGAGCTTGTCGAGGAAGCCAAGCGTGAAAGCAATCTCCTTGCGGGTCTTGTCCGTGAGCTTGACCGGCAACTTGGCGAGCTGAACGCTGAGTTGCTTGTTGTAGGCCAGCATCTCGCGAAACTTGGCGCTCGCGCCCGCCACGTTGCCCGTGTTGAGGTTCTGAATGCCCTCGCTGTACAGCCAGTCAGAATACTTGGCGCGGGCCGACAGATACATGGCCGCGCTCGTCGAGTCAATGTTCGCCGGCAACGTCGGCATCCGGCCAATGGCTTGCAGCACCTTGTCCTGGAAGAATTTTCGGGCGGCGTCATCGTTGGCCTGCTTCTTGGCTTCCAGGGCAATGAACACCAGCTGTCCCTGTGAATAGATGAAACCTGGGAAGTTCGAGCTGATCTTCTCGAGGTGGCCGATCGCGTCCTTCAAGTTGCCGTCGCGCAGCAACGCCATGGCCACCTGGTAGTGGGTGGCCGGCGTGATCAATTCGTTTTCCCAGGCCTTGTTGTCCAGGATGAAGTTGGCGAGATTGACCAGGTGCTGGCGGTTGCTTTCGTTGTTGTCCCGGGACAGGATGCCGGCATAAGCCTCCAGCGCGTAACCGGCGGCGGCGACGGCGCGCTTCGAAGGCGGCAGCGTTCGGGCCAGAGCTTCGCCCGCCACCGCCGTGCGATACGGGTCCCCACTCAGCATGTATGCGGTCGCCAGGAAGAAACGAGCCTCCCCTTTTTTCGTCGCCGGCGTCTTCGAGTCGGCAAGCTTCAAGGCCCGTAAAAAGGCAGCGATGGCGGTCTTGAGATGAGCCTTGCGCTCCTCTTCATCCTTGGCGCCCAGCTTCTTCAATTGAAACAGCTCGTAATGTCCCTTGATAAAGCAATCATCGAAGTTGGTGAGCGCGTTCACGGGCGTGCCGGCGCCCATGCGCGCGAAGCTGATGCCGAGGTTGAGCTGGTTGGCGTCCTCGGCCACATCGCTCTCGCTGTCGGCAAGCGCGGCGAGGTATTGCTGGGCCAGGTTGAGCTTGGCGGTTGCCTTCGGGGATGGCCCCTTTTTCTTGTCCGAAAGCAGCATCGCCTCCTGATAGTAAGCATGGCCCAGTTCGTAGCGCATGGCCTGGCCTTCCGGCGAGTTCTTGTAGGCCGCATTGGCGCTCAGCCATGCCAGCGCTTCCTTCTGGATCAATTGCCATTTCTCCAGCGCCTTCGGCTTCTTGCCCGACGGCAGCTTGAAATCCGGGTATTCAAGAATGGTCTTGATCTGGAAGTAGCGTGCCCAGCGCTTGGCAGGATCGGCCGCTTTCTGCTTCAGCGACATGAGCGTGTTGTAGACGTTGTCCGCGGCCACGTAATCCTGGGCTTCCTGAGCACCGCGTATCATCCACGCAGCAGCCAGCAGACAGGTCGGATTCTGGTCGTCGATGGCCGCCAGGCTCTTAAACGCCTTGCGCGCCGCGTCCACGATCTCGGCGCGCTTGCGGCCCAGGTCCGCGTTTTCCTTGTCAATGTACGTCTTCGCCTGATCCAGAAGGTTCAGCCCACGTTCCAGCCCGGCGTTGATCTTCTCTTCCTCGGCCTGCTGGCGAACCAGCTTTTCTTGTTCGGAGTCGGAGTTCTTGTAGTTGGCGGCCAGGTCGGCGAGTTGCTTGATGGCGACATCCAGCTCGACGCCGGCCTGAATGAAGTGCTTCTCGGCGACGAACGCCTCGTCCTGCTGGGCCTTGAGCGTTTCTTGCCGGAGCGCCTTGGCAAGAATGGCCTTGCCCTCGAGGGTCACGAGTCGGGCCAGGTCGAGCCGGGCCTGCACGCCCTCCGGACCGGTGGGATTGGCCTTCACGAACGCGCTCAACTCGGCACGAGCCGCCTTGAACAGGCCGAGACGTTGCTCCGGTTCCTTGGTCCTGGCCAGGGCCACGCGCGTGCGTGCCATCTCCATCGGCAGGAACTTCTTCAGCGCGGGGCCGGCCTGCTTGTTGAGTCTCTCGAGGTATTCCAGGGCCAGATCGTGATAGCCCTTGTCGCGCAACTTGCGGACGAAATCAAGCTGCTTGTCCGGCGGCTCCTGCGCCCGCGAATGCGACGCAACCAGGATGAATATCACCGCCGCCAGCCATGTTCCGATGCGCATCATGAGAGAATCTCAACCGAGAGGAAGCGCCCCACCGTCTTTTCAGTATAAACCGCTTCCAGGCTCGGTCAAGCTCGCCAAGCAGCGTTCGATTTTCGGTGTTCGAAGTCAATATGGACGCCCAGCACCGCCCAGCTGCGGACTTCAACGCTCATGGATTGCTCCTGCATGACGTGTGATGTTATCCACCCGACGCGGACCGTGTCCCCCGCCGCTGCCGCTCCTCGACATCCGACGCAGATCACTGAAGACGCAACGCGCTATTCATCTTTGGCGATACGCGTGACGGTGATGACGAACGGACCGGTCTGACCCACCTGGTAGCTGGTCACCGCCAGGCGGAACTCGCCGCTCTTGCTCGGCGTATGGAAGATCCGTGCGTGCGGATAGCCGCCGCCGTCGTCGTCCTCCGCGAGCAGCGTGCCGTCGGGATCGGCCAGGCGCAGAATCGGGTCGAGATCCTTCTTGACATGGAATTGTGTGTTGCTCAGATCGAACTGGTAGAAGTAACCGGCCTCGAGCTTGACGCCGATCACCTTCTGATAAGCGCCGCGGCCGTTCTTGTATTCATCCGCAGTCAGCCAGTCCTTCCTCGATAGCACGATCTGCTTTTGTTTGTGGCCGGTCCGGTCCAGCAAGATGCTCTTCTTGCGCAGGTTTTCCGCCATCTGGCGATCGATCTCCGCCAGGTCGGTGCGATTGCGGCCTTCCCAGTAGCGCTTGCGATTCTGCCACAGGACCGGATTGTCCGGCGCCAGCTGCAGGGACTCGTTGTAAGCCGCCACCGCCTGATCGTGCAGCGACAGGAAGGACAGGCAACTCCCCTTGCTGCTCAGCGCCCCGGCCCGGTCGAAGTTGTTGATGTCCCTCAGGGCGAGAATGCGGTCCAGCGTATTGACGGCCTCCAGACACAGCTTTCGATTATTGGTCGCGAAGCTCAGATTGATCTGCAGCGACGCGCCCTGGCGATGGTCATTGATCAGCACGCGATCGGGCGGCGTCAAGGCCTTGAAGCTGTTGTAATCGTCCAAAGCCTTTTCCAGGTGCTTCAAGCGGTCCTTGTTGCTACTGCCGAGCTGAACGTAGAAATTGTTGTGCGCGTACGACCGAATCAGGTAAGCGAGGCCATAGCGTGGGTAAATCTTGATGGCCTCGTTGCACTTGTCGATGGCCTTCCACGGCTCCAGCGCTGAGAAGCAGTGAAACTCCGCCTCCTGCACCAGCTTGTTGACCTGCTTGTAGATGGCCAAGTTCGGATCGGGATCGATCCAGCGCTGCAGCAGCAATTTCTGAGCGCTCAGCGGCACGGGGACTTTATCGACAAGGCGGTGGTGATGCAGCAGCTCCCAGAGAGAGTCGATGCGGACGCCATGAGCGATCTTGCGTGACGCTTTCTGGTCCGCCGAGCGCGACATGTTGTGCAGGCCGACGACATGCCCGCTCGCCAGGTAGATAGGCGAACCGCTGAAGCCGCCAAAGCCCTGCATGCTGTATTGCAGACATTGCGCTTGCTCGGTACTGGCGCCGCCGTCGAGCTTGAAATCGGTGACGCGACTGATGGTCCCCTCATGAAACGTTGCCTGTGCTCGTCTTACCTTCTCCCAGGCAAGCGTGTCGTGCCCCGGGAACCCCAGGATGGCCACGGGCAACGCCTGCAGGTCGAAGACCACGTCCGGCGAGGCCATGGAAAGCTCCACAGGCAACTCCGGACCCTGTGCGCTCAGTTGCATGACGGCCACGTCCGGCCCCAGGGGACACACCGGCCCCAGGTGGGCATTCGCGGAACGGATCGCCAGGTTCTCGTCACGAGTCGGATAGCGTTGCACACCGGGGTGGAACCAGACTCTGTCCACGCCGTAGACCGTCTCGCTGCCGTTCATCTTGGCCTTGAACTGGCCGGGCCTGGCCTTGAAGAACATGTCGGCGACATGAGCATTGGTGGCCAGCAGGCGGTGCTTGCGGGAGATGACCCACGCCGTGCCGTGGCCGACCTTCTCCGCGCCGACCAGGAAGATGCCGGGCCGCAGCGAACGCGTGGCATGCGCCAGGCTGACATTGGCCTTCGGCTCGTCCGCGCGGAGTGGAACGCCGCCGCTCCAAAGAAAACATGCCCAAACCGCCGTCGTCAGCATGAATCGAGTTGCTCTCATGATGCGCTCCCAGGATGACAGTGCTCGCTGGCGATTCCGCCCTGGCCATTGCCCGGAGATAATACGCATTGGTGACGGGCGTGTGACAGCGACCTGCTTTTTCTTTCTGACTCAGATTGTAAAGTGGGTTTCCTGGCAATTGCAAGCCCCCAGCGGTTTTTTCCAGATGCCCTGTAGATTGTCGATTGGGAAGCAAAGCGGACGAGGCTCCGGCCGAATGCCTGTTAACCAGCCATCCACGCCGCGGTTGATGTTGCATGAGCACCGCCATGCAAAAGGGCATCGCCGAGACAAATCTGTGGGCCACCGTCGCCTGGGTGCCAATCGTCGTCCTGCCGGCGACTGTACTGCTCTGGCCGCTTGGCGAGCCGCGCTGGGCGGTCATGTGGCTTCTGGCCCTCGCCATCTACGCCGGCGCCAAGTGCTTGACGCTGGTCAATGCAGTCCAGAACATGCCTTACGCAAGTGGCAAGCGCATCCTTGGCTATCTGCTCGCCTGGCCTGGCCTCGACGCGGTGGCGTTCCTCGACGCTGCGGTCCGGCCGATTCCTCAACCCCGGGGACGAGAGTGGGCATGCGCCGTCGTAAAGACGGCCTTGGGAGCGCTGCTATTCTGGGGTGTCGCTCGGTTTCTGCCTGATGAAATGCGTCTGGCACAAGGCTGGCTCGGCATGGTTGGCCTCGTGTTCTTGCTGCATTTCGGTGTGTTTCATCTGTTAAGTTGCGCCTGGCGGTCGGCGGGAATCCGGGCGGCGCGGTTGATGAACGCGCCGATCCTGGCCGGCAGTGTCGCCGATTTCTGGGGCAGGCGCTGGAACACCGCTTTTCGCGACTTGATGCATCGCTTCATCTTTCGGCCGCTGTCGGCGCGCATCGGCCCGCGCGTAGCGATTCTCTTCGGCTTTCTTGTCAGCGGCGCGGTGCACGACCTGGTCATCTCCGTGCCGGCACACGGCGGTCACGGATTGCCCACGGCATTCTTCCTGATTCAGGCCATCGCCCTGCTTTTCGAACGCTCATCGCTTGGCCGGCGGCTGGGATTGATGGACGGCTTGCGCGGCCGACTATTTACGATGGCCGTGTTGCTCGTGCCGGTAGGCTGGCTGTTTCATCCACCGTTCGTGCGCAACGTCATCCTGCCATTCATGGCTTTCAGCGGCGCGCTGGCATGACGGAGACGACCATGCGGAATCTGTTGACGACGATGATCTTCAGCGCGGGCCTGGTGCATTTCGGCGTGTTGACGGCGGCGGCGCTGGTGCCGTCACGCCTCAAGTGGCACGAGCAACTGAACAAGTTGCCGCGCTTGCAGCGACAGATGTACTGGGTCTATGGCGGCTATGTGGTGCTGGCCATTGTGGCCTTCGGGACGATCAGCGTTTTTCTCGCCGCGGAACTGGCCAGCGGCAGTCCGCTGGCAAGAGCCCTGTGCGGCTACATCGCCATCTTCTGGGGTATTCGCGTGGCGCTGCAGGGAGTCTTTGACGTCAAGCCGCACCTCACCGCCTGGTGGCTGACACTAGCGTCCTTGATCCCCAGAAGTTATCTCGTTTGAGTCAAGTTTCATGCAGGCACTTTCTGGGCCTCGATCCAATGGTCGATGTCTGCGTCAAGGCGTTCGAAGCTGTGGCGTAACGGATTGTCACTGTCAGGTTCGTCGGCGCAGACGTGGGCCAGGCCGGGGCGCAGGATGCGGTTATAGGTGCGCGTACAGAACATGGCGGTGCGCCAGCCCTGGTCTGTGACGCGGTAGCGGTGGGT
>Ga0194131_10011879_pt1 | contig 10280 bp, 12 predicted proteins | sample TA2KigO120mmetaG_FD_148631 | JGI IMG/M metagenome (GOLD analysis project Ga0194131, IMG submission 148631) | Freshwater microbial communities from Lake Tanganyika, Tanzania - TA2015053 Kigoma Offshore 120m | ecosystem: Environmental > Aquatic > Freshwater > Lake | place: Tanzania: Lake... | reverse complement strand
CTCGATCACTATTACATGACTACATATAGTAGCAATAAATGTGAGTTAAGCGTTGTCACATCAACCACTTGACGGCGAAAGCGGTGATTCAAAGAGGGCTAAGATCCGTCGGGCGCGGAGTGATTGCAGCATTTGATCCCGGCGAGCCGAAGTTCACCCAGCCAGACGTGTTTGGGGTGCTGCGTGGGCTGAAGCGTTCGCTCCCCGACTAGAGTACAAACGCGACAGAGGCCGAGACCTCATTCATGCGAATCCATCCGCCGGGATTTACCAGCCAGTTCGGTTTCGGGTTTACGTACTGACGTGCGTCGATGCGAAACATCCAGTTCTCGGAGAGGCGAAACTTAATGCCGCCGCCGTAGTTCACGCCAAACTTGGTAGTACCACCGCCTTGCGTCGCCGATTGGCCTGGCGGCACGTAATTGTTGAAGTGGAAGCCGCCGGCAGCGAACGGACGCACCTTGGAACCTTCGCGGGTGGCGTAAGCCAAGTAGTCGTAAAAACCTTGGTGGGTCGCCATGCCGGTCCCGGTCGAGCCGGCATCGGCAAACTGCACTAGCTGAGTGCGGTTGTATGCGTAGCCGAACTCATGTCCGAAATGATCGCCCGAATTGGTGGTCATGCGAAAGACCAGGCGAAAGGCGCCTTTCAAACCGTAGTCGTCCTTCCGCGGCGACGAGGCGCTCAGCTTACCCAACCCCGCGTTGAATAGTCGCGTCTGTCCGCCGCCCACCGCCAATTCCAAAGCCTGTCCCGACATCGTCACCGCGGCCGCGGCCAAGAGCAACGCCTTCATCGTATATCCTCCTCGTGGACGATCACCACGTGCACATGGCCGGGGCCGTGCACGCCGCGGACGAGGATCTGCTCGATATCGCCGGTCCGGCTCGGGCCGGTGATAAACACCATTGCACTGGAATCGTCAACGGGGCGCGCGATCATCGAGAGCATCTCATCCAAGCCGCCCAGCATTCGCCGCGACGAAACGACCGCGATGTGCACCGGAGGAAGCAAGGAAATCAGTCGTGACTCCTCGGCGCTCGCGCGAAAGACGATGGTCCCCGTTTCGGCCAGCAAACAGTAGGCGCTTGTTATTCCGACGCCTGCCGACGCGCACGCGTTGCGCAAATCGGCGCCCGTTAGTCCGGATTGCACCACTTCGATTTCCGTCACCCACTGTTCGGCCAGCAACGGATGCGCGGAAGCGACCGCCGTGCGGCCATCCAGCAGTCGCTTCACCGCCGACTGCGTTTCCGCGCGCGAGTGCGTTTCGGTCACCGTGCCGCTCAGTGCCTCCAGCGCCGCCCGGAACGCGGCAATCTTTTCGTCGAGCTTGTAACCGCGGATGCGCAACAACGGTTCGGGCGGGGCAGCGGGCTTGTCGCCAACCTTGCGGCTGATTGCGGCACGCACGCGATTGATAATCTCTTCGCGCGCGCTGCTCATTTCCTTCGCTTCTCCCACCAGTCTCGGAACGATTGCTCCGGCGGCGCCGGAAAATCGCGGACGGCCAGCCAGTCCTTTAACGGGCCCGACGACGCCGGCCACTTCACTTCCCTAACCCACACGCCATCCTTCCTACCCAACCAGCCGAGACCGAAACTGGCCGCGAGCCGGTACAGCCACGGCCGCGTCATCAAACGCGCGAACCACTTCATCGCGCCCGCATCATCGGAACTTTTCTGAGACTCCCGCCGCAGGGCGAGCAGAATCTTCGGAATGTCGATCTTTACCGGGCAGACCTCGGCGCACACACCGCACAAGCTCGACATAAACGGCAGCCACGGGTCTTTCTCTTTCCCCTGAAACTGCGGCGTGATAATCTTGCCGATCGGCCCCGAATACACCCACGGATAACTGTGCCCGCCGACCTTCCGATACACCGGGCAATAATTCAAACACGCGCCGCAGCGGATACATTGCAGCGACTCGCGCTTTTCCTTATCGGCCAGCAGCTTCGTCCGGCCCGCGTCGAGCAATACGACGTAGAACTCTTCCGGTCCATCGCGCTCGTCCTTCCGTCGTGGGCCTGAAAGAATCGACGTGTAGCTCGTCAATGCCTGCCCGGTAGCGCTGCGGCCAAGCAGCGCAAGAAACACGCCGAGGTCGCGGACGCGTGGAATCATTTTCTCAATTCCCGCAATCGCGATCTGAATCTTCGGCGCGGAGCTCGACAATCGTGCATTGCCTTCGTTTTCAACGATCACCACCGCGCCCGAATCGGCGACCAGAAAATTCGCGCCCGTGATGCCGATGCCCGCGGCCAGGAACTTCTCGCGCAAGACGCGCCGCGCCGTCATCGTCTGGTTTTCGATGACATCGTCCTTGGCGATGCCAAGCTTCTCTTCGAACAGCGTCGACACGTCGTAACGCGTCATCTGGAGCGCCGGCGCGACGATATGATAGGGCCGCAATCCGGCGAGCTGAATGATGTATTCGCCAAGATCCGTCTCAACCGTTTCCAACTCGTGTTTGATCAGCCGGTCGTTGAGATGAATCTCCTCGCTGGTCATCGACTTCGATTTGACGATCAGCGACTCGCCTTTCTCCTTGGCGAGCGAGAGGATGAAGTCGGCGGCCTCGGCGCCGTCGCGCGCCCAAATCACTTTGCCGCCGTTCGCTTGCACGGCCGCTTCGAACTGCGTCAGGTAGACGTCGAGGTAGTCGAGTGTGTGCCGTTTCACCGCCGCCGCGCGCGTGCGCAGGTCCTGATACTCGGGTACCTTGCCGCCGCCAATCGCTTTCTTGCGGTGATCCATCAACCGGCCGGTGGCCGTATAAAGCGCCAGCTGCAACTTCGGATCGTCAAGCGTTTCCTGGCGCGTGTTCTCTCTCATCGCGCCGCCAGCACTTCCGCCAGATGAATCGTCTCTACCTTATGCCCGCTGCGAGACAGCGTGCCGCGCAACTGCATCAGACAACTGGAATCGACCGAAACAACATGGGACGCGCCGGTCTTCAGGATCGAGTCGACTTTCGTATTCGCCATGCCACTCGATATCTGCGCAAACTTGACCGAAAACGTGCCACCGAAGCCGCAACATTCTTCGGCCGTGTCCATTTCTATCAGTTCGAGATCCTTCACCTTGCGCAGCAGCCGCCGCGGAACGTCTTTCATGCCGAGTTCGCGCAGCGCGTGGCACGAGTCGTGGTACGTAACCCGCTGCGGAAAGCGCGCGCCGACATCGTCGGTCTGGGCGACATTGAGCAGAAACGTCGAAAATTCGTGCACACGCGGTTCGATTGCATGGACACGTTGGAGCATCTTAGTGTCTCCCGCGAAGATGTCGGCGAAGTGATGCGAGATCATCGACGTGCAACTGCCCGAGGGCACGACGATGTGCTCGGCCCCGTCGAAAACGTCGAGAAAATGGCGCGCGACGGCCCGCGCTTCGTCATGGAATCCGCTGTTAAACGCCGGCTGGCCGCAGCAGGTTTGCTCCTTGCGAAACTCGACGTCATAGCCAAGCCGCTCAAGCACCGCCACCATCGCCACGCCAGCCTTTGGAAACAACTGATCCAGGATACACGTCACGAAAATCGACACGCGGCCGGGCATGAAGACCGAGTATATCACCGGGGCGATTTGCCTCTGAGCTACACAAACCAAACGGCGCGAACCAAGACGAGTGGTCCCAACTCTGGAGATCGCTCCGGCACGAGATTTGCCACTCGCAATCGAAAGCACGGTTTGTCGTCTCAGCGGCTGACGTTTACTTGCGTCAAGCCTTCTTGAGCAGTAGATAGAGCGTCGCCGTCGACGTACCCTCCTCCGCCGTCTGGAACCCAGCCTCTGCCGCCGCCTGCTTCCACCACGTCGCGCCGCGCGTGCCGCCGTGAGTCAGCATCGGGCCGTAAGCGAACTTGGCCGAAGCGTCGTTGGCGACAAGAATTAACAGGAACTCGCCGCCCGGCTTAACGACGCGGAACGCTTCCGCCAGCGCTTGCTTCGCGCCGTCGCGGCCCACATGATCGACTGCGTACGCGCTGACGATCGCATCGAAACTCGCCGAATCGAACGGCAGTTTACGCATGTCGGCGGTGGCGATCGTCGCGCGATCGGCCACGCCGGCGGCCACCAGGTTCGATAACAACCGGTCTTGCGGCGAGCCCTTTTTACCGAAGTGCTCGTCAAACGACGCCGCAAACAGATCCGACGCAACCAGCGTGGCCTTCGGCCGAGCCTTCAACACCATGATCGACGACCGCCCGGTGCCCGCGCCGATGTCCAATACCCTTCCCTCACCCGACCGCAGGAAGTTCTGTGTCGGAAGCGCCGGCTCGCCGTTCACCGCGAAGCTCCGCACCACGAAAAAGGCCGCGCCGGCCCATAGCGCTAGTACCCCGAAAAACGCCAACAGCCATACGGGCCAACGCCTCGCCCGCCCAATAAGAAACGCCCCCACAGAGGGAACAAACACACTCAGGTGACCGTAGCTCAACCACCAGGGATAACCGTAATCAATTGTTGCCATGTATGGAGTATGCACCAGCCTGCCTGAACACGGCGTGAACGCGCCGTTCAGCCGCCGTTCATCGCGCCTGCGCTATAAAGGTCACATTGCGCATCTTGATTGTAGAGGATGAACCGGGCATTGCGATGCAACTCGCCGAAGCCGCGGCCGCCGCAGGCTACGCCGCCGACTGCGCTAGCGACGGCGAGCAAGCCGATCTTCTCGCGCAAACCGAAACCTACGACGCCGTGATCCTCGATCTCGGCCTGCCGAAAATCGATGGCCTCACCCTGTTGCGCCCGTGGCGCCAGGCCGGTAACGCGACTCCAGTGCTAATTCTCACGGCGCGCGGAAGTTGGCATGAAAAAGCGCAAGGGATCGACGGCGGCGCCGACGACTACGTCGGCAAGCCGTTTCGAATCGAAGAGGTCTTCGCGCGGATTCGCGCGCTCATCCGGCGGGCGAGCGGCAACGTGTCGAGCGAGATCCACCTCGGCGCGGTCGCACTCGACACCGCCACGGCGCGCGTAACGTTGGCCGGCGCTCCCGTGAAGCTGACGAGCCACGAGTTCCGCGTGTTGTCATACCTCATGCACCACGCCCGTCGCGTCGTCACACGGACCGAATTGACCGAACACATCTACGCGCAGAACTTCGACCGGGACTCGAATACGGTGGAGGTCTTCATCGCAAGGCTGAGACGGAAACTCGGGCCGGCTGCGATTGAGACTGTGCGCGGAATCGGCTACCGGATGGGTGGCGCGCGATGCGGTCGCTGCGGTCGCAGTTGATTGTGGCGTCGGTGCTGTGGACCGGCGGACTGCTCTTGCTGATGCACCTGCCGACAGTCCTGTTGCACCATGTGATGCCGCGCTTCAACAGCAAGTACACACATTTGATCGTGCTGGCTGGCCTGCTTTGCATGGCCGCGGGATTCGGAATCGCCGGCAAGAGCCTGCGGCACCTGCGACAGCTTCGTGAATGGGTCGTCGCAGTCCGAAAAGGCGCCGAGCCACGCATTGAGGGCGACTACCCGACAGAGGTGCAGCCGCTCATCGAGAGCCTGAACGAGTTGATCGCCGATCGCGAGAAAGCCGTCGCGCGCGCGCACGCCACCGCCGGTGATCTGGCTCACGGCTTGAAAACGCCGCTGGCGTTACTCAAGAACGCCGACAGCCCCGAGGCGATCGATGAACTCGTTGAGCGAATGAAGCGGCAGGTGGACTATCATCTAGCGCGCCCGAGCGGCGGCATCGGGCGCTGACGGCGCCGTGTGCAGGATCGCACCCTGCGCGGCGGCAATTGTGCGGACGGTGTCGAAGCTATACGCCAATCGCAACTTGGAAATCGTCGAATCGATTCCGCCGGAACTCCAAGGGCGCGTCCGCGCCGAAGGCCTGGAAGAGATCCTCGGCAACGTGCTCGACAACGCCTGCAAGTGGGCCCGAAGTAGGATCGAAATCTCCGCGGCGCCGCGCGGCGCCGTCGTCGAAATCACAATCGACGACGACGGCCCGGGCCTGCCCGAAGCGCAGCGCACGAAGGTTCTCGAACGCGGCGTACGCTTGGATGAAGCGGCGCCCGGATCGGGGCTTGGCTTGGCGATCGTACGCGATCTGGCGGAACTCTACGGCGGTGCGGTGTCCCTTCATGCGTCGGCGAACGGCGGGTTGCGTGTCACGGTCACGCTGTCGGCTGAGTGACTCACTTGCCCGCGTCGATAGCGCTCTGTACCGACTTCCAGAACGCGGTACGTTCTGGCTCAAGTGTTGTACGGGAGACCGGTGTAGGCCATCTGCCGAAACCCGGTATCGCGGCGTTCCTGTGTCCAGAAGTGCGGCGTCGTCGCCTGCCAGGAAGGGTCTTGGGCCAATAGCGCTTGGACCAGGAGTAATAGAGACGTGCGCATTCAGTTAAGTGTACCGCCCCTGCGTCACCCCGCCGATTCCTTCTAAAATAGAGAGAGTGCGTCGTCGCGTATTTCTCAGCCTCGCCCCCGCCCTAGCCGCGCAGCCCACGCGGACCGCCGTCCGCGGCATCCTCCAGCGCGAACCGAAGCACGCTCTCAAAACGCCCGATGGCAAACTAGTCACTCTGCAAGGCGAATCGGACGCGCTCGCCGTGCTCACCGACCCACGAGTGATCGGCCTCGACTTCGAAGCCGAAGGCGCGTTCGACGGCCCGGTATTCGAAATCGCACCCATGCACACCTCGCCGCTTTACATCTACAAGGCCGGCCAGCGTTTGCTTGTGACATACTGGTGCGACGTTTGCGCCATTCGCACCTACTCGCCCGGCTCTTGCTGGTGCTGTCAGGAAGATACCGCCTTCGACCCCCGAGACCGGAAAGACAAGTGAAACTCGTACTCCTCTCCGCCGCACTGCTCCTCTCCATGGAAGACAATCTGAACGCCGCGAACTACGAAGCTCGCACCGCCACCGACGATGGAATCGGCATCGTCCTCCTTCGCGATCAAGCCACCGATACCTCCGTTTCCGTCCTCGTCAACATGGGCAACATCGCCTACAAGATGCTCGTCAAGGGCAAGGACGTATTCTGGTCGCCCTACTCGAAGCTTTCCGAGTTCCGCGCCAAGCCGACGCTGCTCGGCAATCCGTTTCTCGCGCCATGGGCCAACCGGCTCGATCAACACGCCTTCTACGCCAACGGCGCCAAATACAACCTGAACCCCGATCTGAAAAACTATCGGCCTGACGGCAACAACCAGCCGATTCACGGCCTGCTCACCTATTCGAATCAATGGAAGCTCATCGGCATCGGCGCCGACGAAAAGTCGGCTTGGGTCACCAGCCGCATAGAGTTCTTCCGCCAGCCGAAATTGATGGCGCAGTTTCCGTTTGCGCACATCATCGACATGACCTATCGCCTCGCCAACGGCGTCCTTGAAGTCGAAACGGAGATCACGAATCTGTCCTTCGAGGCGATGCCGTTGGTCATCGGTTATCATCCATACTTCCGCCTGCACGACGCCCCGCGCGATGATTGGAACGTCACGCTGCCGGTGAAACAGCACGTCGTGTTGAACAGCACACTCACACCTACCGGCGAGATGAAACCGAATCCTTACAAGGACCCGCACAACTTGAAGGGCTCGCAATTGGACGACGTGTTCACCGGTTTGGTGCGCGACTCCGCGGGCCGCGCCGAATTCTCCGTGCAAGGAAAGCAGCAGAAGCTCTCGGTGCTCTATGGACCGAAGTACAACGTAGCCGTCGTCTACGCGCCCCCGGGCCGCGACTTCATCTGTTTCGAGCCGATGACCGGCATCACGAATTCTATGAATTTAGCCCACGATGGCAAGTACAAAGACCTGCAATCAATCCCGCCCGGCGGCGTCTGGAAAGAGAGTTTTTGGATTAAGCCTTCGGGCTTCTAACAGGCAATGAAACGTTTCGAAAACAGAACTGCCATCGTCACCGGCGGCGCTTCCGGTATCGGTTTGGCTATCTCCACCTTGTTTGCGCGCGAAGGGGCGATCGTCGAGATCATCGATCGCAACGTCGAAGAAATGACGCGCGCTGTCGCGGCGATCTCGGCCGAAGGCGGCACAGTCGCTGCCGAGGCGTGCGACGTCGCCGATCACAAGGCCGTCGATGAAGTGATCGCCAAGATTCACGCGCGGCGCGGCCGCATTCATATCTTGATCAACAACGCCGGCATCGCGCACGTCGGCAACGCGCTCACGACCTCACCCGAAGACTTCGACCGCGTACAGAAAGTCAACGTCTACGGCCCCGCCAACTGCTTGCGCTCGACGCTCAAGTACATGGTCGAAGACGGCGGCGGAGCAATCGTTAATCTCGCGTCTTGCGTCAGCGTGATGGCGATCAACGACCGCTTTGCCTACTCGACCAGCAAAGGCGCGGTGCTCTCGATGACCTACGCCGTCGCCAAGGATTTCCTCGACAAGAACATTCGCTGCAACGCGCTGCTGCCCGGCCGCGTGCACACGCCGTTCGTCGACGGCTTCATCGCCAAAAACCACGCTGGCCGCGAGGCCGAGATGTTCGATAAACTTTCCAAAGCCCAACCGATCGGCCGCATGGCGCAGCCGGAAGAGATCGCCCACGCGGCGCTGTTCCTGTGCTCGGACGAAGCGGGCTTCATCACTGGAACCGGCCTGCCCGTTGACGGCGGCACACTTACGATTCGCTAATCCCATGAAACTCATCCGATTTGGAAACCCCTCTCAAGAAAAACCCGGCCTGCTGTTGAACGACGGCCGCCGCATTGACACCTCCGGCTTTGGTTCCGACTACGACCAGGCGTTCTTCGGCGGTGACGGTCTCGCGCGCCTTGCCGCGTGGGCCGCCGCCAACGCCGCCTCCGCGCCCACCGTTGACGCCGGAGTGCGCCTCGGCCCGCCCGTGGCCAATCCGAGCAAGATCGTCTGTATCGGACTGAACTACTCCGATCACGCCAAGGAGTCCGGCATGGAGCCGCCCAAGGAGCCGATCCTGTTCTTCAAGAGCACAACCTCGCTCGTCGGCCCGAATGACAACGTGCTGATTCCGCGCGGCTCCGAAAAGACCGATTGGGAAGTCGAATTGGCCGTGATCATCGGCAAGAAGGCAAGCTACGTCGACGAAGCCGATGCAAACAACCATGTCGCCGGTTACGCGCTGCATAACGACTACAGCGAGCGCTCGTTCCAATTGGAGCGCGGCGGTCAGTGGGTGAAGGGCAAGAGCTGCGATACGTTCGCGCCGCTTGGGCCATTCGTCGCGACGCCGGACGAAGTCGGCGATCCGCATAACTTGAAATGTTGGTTGAAGGTGAACAGCGTATTGCGCCAGAACTCGTCGACCAACCAGATGATTTTCAAGACGCCGCAGTTGATCAGCTACATCAGCCAGTTCATGACGCTGCTGCCGGGCGACATCATTTCGACCGGCACGCCTCCGGGCGTCGGCTTGGGCTTCAAGCCGCCGATCTTCATGAAGGCGGGCGATGTCGTCGAACTCGGCATCGAAAACCTGGGCGAGTCGCGGCAAGAGGCCGTGCCGTGGTCGCGCGGGTAACGCACCGCTTACTGATCGCGGCGCTGCTCCTGTTGAGCGGCTGCGCTGGGCTTGTCACTTGGCTGCCGATCTATACGTCCCGCTCGCCCGACGGCAAGCGGGACGTTAGCGTTGAGGTACGAAAGCGCTTGGCCGATTGCGCCGTGCGCGTTGTGTTGCATGACCGATGGTGGACGTCAACCCAATTCGGGAGTGGCGAAGACTGCAACATTGCCTTCGCTCATACGGTATGGACCGGTTCGAAGGTCGGGGTCTATGTTGACGGCAGAATCTGCGCCCCAATCAAAGTCGCCAATGACTTTGACGCCAAACGCGATGTTCCCTTCTCCGAGATCGAGGAGGACATGCGCCGGTCTATCATCGCGGACTACGGTGCGACGCAGAAGGAGCTAGAAGAGGTCGGTGGAGATGTGTTTCACTGGGCAAGCAATCGCGGCGAGGATCCAGTAAGGCGTAGCATTGTTTTGTTTCGCGAGCGGTATGCGAAGAAGCGTTAGTTGGCCTTGTAGCAAGGGTGCGTGATCCGCGGCTTGGCGAATCTAACGCCTTGTTCCACGTACACCGTCTTAGTGAAGCAGTATTTCGCGCCGCCCGCTTCGCGTGTGCGTACTGCGTCGAAGACTTGTGTGTACTCGTTCCTATCCCAGCCATTTAGCCCGAAGTTCCCCCGCCGATAAGCAGTAGTTTTCACCGCAAGGCTCTCAGACAGCGTGGGTTGCGCGTTTTTTTGCCTTGTTCTGTATACCCATGTAAATACTCGTATATGTATTTACACGTAGCGCC
>Ga0194131_10011878_pt1 | contig 10280 bp, 6 predicted proteins | sample TA2KigO120mmetaG_FD_148631 | JGI IMG/M metagenome (GOLD analysis project Ga0194131, IMG submission 148631) | Freshwater microbial communities from Lake Tanganyika, Tanzania - TA2015053 Kigoma Offshore 120m | ecosystem: Environmental > Aquatic > Freshwater > Lake | place: Tanzania: Lake... | reverse complement strand
GCCTAACTCTTGTTTAGGCTGACCTGTATAAAACCAGCCCTGGGCGGCCTAAGACGGAACCGCCACCAGCGGCCCTCGGCATGAAATCCTTGTGTTGCAACTACTTCCATACGATTCCTCAAGTCGCCTTCAACTTGTTAGGCCGCCCGTCGGTGCGCATAATCCCCGTGCCCTCGCTTCCGACAGCCTTCCGGAGCCGGTCCAGGGGGCTACGTACCCCTTGACCTCCGCGATTCAACACATGGGTATAAATCATGGTGGTTTGCACATCCTTGTGCCCCAGCAACTCCTGCACGGTTCGAATGTCGTATCCGTTCTCCAGCAGATGGGTCGCGAAAGAATGGCGGAAGGTGTGGCTCGTAGCGGGCTTAGCAACACCGGCCAGACGGGTCGCGTCCCGGACCGCTTTCTGCACAACCGATTCGTGCAGGTGGTGTCGATGCCTGACCCCCGTCTTTCCGTCGGCATAATACGACGGAGCCGGAAACACCCACTGCCAGACCCACTCGCGGTCGGCGTTCGGGTACTTCCGAGTCAAGGCGTTCGGCAGCGGCGCCCGGCCCAATCCCCTTGTCAAATCGGTTTCGTGTTGTTCCCGAACCCGCCGCAGGTGGTCCTGGAGCGGCTGGCGCAGCACGTCCGGCAGCATGGTGACCCTATCTTTCTGACCTTTGCCGTCTCGGACGGCGATTTCACCGCGGCCAAAGTCCAGGTCCTTGACCCGCAGTTGCAGGCCTTCGAGGAGTCTCAGCCCAGAACCGTATAACAGCGTGCACACCAAACTTGGGACGCCATTCAGGTGGGCCAGAACCGCGTCAACCTCGTCACTCGTCAGCACGACCGGCAGCCGCTTTGGCTTGCGGGCCCTAATGACTCCGTCGATCCGGTTCAGCGGCTGCTCCAGTACGTGCTGGTAGAGGAACAGCAACGCCGCCAGCGCCTGGTTCTGAGTGGACGCCGCCACGTCTTCCTTAACGGCCAGATGTGTCAGGAAAGTGTTGACATGGCCTTCGCCCAGTTCACGAGGATGCGCACCGGCGTGAAACAAAGTGAAGCGGCGAATCCAGTGGACGTAGGCCTCTTCAGTGCGTGGGCTGTAATGCCGGGCCCGCAGAACCTCCACCACCCGGTCGTACAGCCGGGGAGTCGGCTGGCCAGGAAAGCACCCCAACGGCGAGCGACGTTCTACTAGGGCGGAGCGGGCCATGACTCGAATTCTCTTTATGCCTATAGCACTGCCTGCAAGAATTATGGCAGAACTCAACCGTCCGCGCAGGGCCACGGATAGCTGATGAGAACAGCCCTTGGCACCAGCAATCCGGCGCTCTGGGCGGATGGTCGGCAACCCTTCCACTACCTTCGCCTGGATGGTCCGACAGCGGGATTGTGGAAGGGTAGCGCGTGACATGGGAGCAATTCGGAAGTGGACTTCCTCAACACACGCAGATTCGCGCTTTCGTATTTGGGCGACGAGCCAAAGAAGCCATCCGCAGGCATCGGCCTGCGCTTGGGGGGGTTATTCTGATCCACTCAGCCATCCGAGTCAATAGTTGGTGTATACTTCTGGGACCGGGAAGCTCAAAATGGAAATCCCGGCTCATGTCGCTCCTGGACCAGTCGACGTCTTTACTACAGCAACGCCGCCAGCGCCTGGTTCTGAGTGGACGCCGCCACGTCTTCCTTAACGGCCAGATGTGTCAGGAAAGTGTTGACATGGCCTTCGCCCAGTTGAGGCGCCATAGATACAAAAGGAAGATAGCTATGAAATATGGAATAGTGCATCATTTCCCCGGCGGCACGAAGGAGCAGTACGACGCCGTACTCAAGGCTGTGCACGTCTCAAAAGACAGCCTGCCAGAAGGGCAACTCTTCCACGCTGCGGGCGCGTCGGCTGGCGGTTTTACGGTTATGGCGGTGCATGACTCTAAGGAGAGCTGGGAGCGGTTCCGCGACACCATTTTGATGCCGAGGATGAGCCAGGGCATCAGTGGCGGATTCATGACTCCGCCGCAGGAAACAACTTTTGAAGTCCACAACTTGATGCCGTGAGAACCAGCGCCGGGAACCGGCAGCCAACGGCAAGTGATTCGCTCTTGATGAAGTCCTTGGCGATGAACTGCGGCGCGTTGTCCGAGATGATCTGATCGACAATCGCGGTTCCAGCTGCCGCGTGGTATTCCAGGTGAGACCTGATCTCAGTTGCCTTGACCACGTTCAAGACAACCTGCTCATTCTCTTTCCAAGGTAAAGGCCGCAACGGCCGGAGGACGCCATTTTCATGTAGAGGCCGGGTTAGCGGGGGAATAGGGTGGTGTAACGGGCGGCGATCTGCTTCGCGGCAGCGCCTTGGGTGATGGAGGCGGAGGGATAGGCCTGGCGGACGGTTTCGGTGTCCAGCACGCGGTGGCGGGCGTCGACGGCGTTGTGGAGAAGCAGGGTGCGTGGCGCGATCAGGGTGGCGAGATCGGGGAGGTCGAAGTCGCGGAGGAAGGCGGGGCCGAAGGCGCCGAAGCGGTGGGTGTAGATTTCGCTGGCGGCGATGGAGGCATAGGAGATTAGCGTGCCGGTTGCGGCGGCGGCTGTGATGCGCTTGTCGAGAGCGGCGGCGTAGAGGACAAGGAGGCCGCCCATGCCGTCGCCGATGGCGGCGATGCGGGAGGGGTCGACTTCCGGGCGGGCGGCGAGATAGTCGACGGCGCCGAGGATGTCGCGGGTTCGCATGCCGGCGACGGTTTTGCCGGCGCGCAGGGAATCGTAGAAGAATCCGGATTCGGAATCGTGGACGAATTTCTTGAAGTCTGTGGGGCGGGAGGAGCGGGGCGCTTCCGGGTCGGTCTCGCCCATGCCGCGCGGGTCGATGGAAAGGACGAGGAATCCGGCTTCGGCCATTGGCTTGAGGTAGTTCTCGACCAGGGCCGGGGTGGCTTTGCCTTCTTCGGCGACGAAGACGGCGGCGGGAAGTTTGCCGTGTTTCTTCGGCCGCAGGAGAACAGCGGGGATGTAGATTTCCGGTTCGGTGTAGTAGATCAGCTTTTCCAGAACGAATGATCCTTGATCGGTGGATTCCAGCGTGCGGGGGCGGAGTGGTCTTGGGGATGGATCGAGGGCGATGGCGGTCTGGATTCTGGCGGCGAGATCATTATTGTTGGCGCGCTCGGCGGCAAGCCTCGCGGCATGGGCGCGGTTGAGGGTGAAGACGGTTTCCCCGCCCAGCGACATGGTGATTTCGCCGGAAGCGGTGGCGTTGAGGGTCTCGGCGGGTTCGGTGGGGGACAACGTTTCGGCGAGAGTGTGCTGGGGAACATCTGTTCCGAAGAACCAGCGGTTCATCCAGGAGTAGGCGGCCTGGTACATGCCGGTGACGTAGCCGTGCGGGCCGTCGACGATGATGTAGCGGGATTTTTCCGGATAGCCGGATTTGCCGTAGAGATGCGCAACTTCCTGATGGCGCTCCTGCTTTGCGATGACGGAAGCGCGCGGATCGCCGGTGGCCTCGATCATCAGCAGCGGGCGGGGGGCGATGAGGGCGTCGATGTCGGTGAAGCTTAATCCGGGACGGGTGGGATTGTCGGGGTTGCAGCCTCCGTAGCAGACGGGGATGGAGATCTTGATGCGCTCATCGACGGCGGAGAGGAGCTCGGCTTGCAGGCCGCCTCCGGAGGTGCCGGTGCAGGCGAGGCGCTGCTTGTCGACATCGGGGCGTTGTTCCAGATAGTCCAGGGCGCGGATGCCGTCCCAGACAAGATAGGAGGCGTAGTTGCCGCCGGTGAGAATGGCCTGGGCCCCGGCGTAGCCATGTTCCAACGTGACGTGCCAGTGGGAGCCGCCGGGATCGATGAGGGAGCGGTTGAGGATGGGGTCGAAATATTGCCTGCGTTCGCCCTGGCCGGGCACGTCGTAAATGAGCACGATGTAGCCGCGGCGCGCAAGGTACATGCCGAGGCGCTGGTATTCTACAAACGATTTGCCCATGCCCCAGTGGCCGACGGGGGCGAGGACGGCCGGGTACGGGGGGGAGCCTTTCCGAGGGACATAGACGTTGGCGGTGACGTAGTAGCGAGGGCGGCTTTCGAAGATGAGCTTTTCGACTATGTAGCCGTCGCGCGGGAGGATGCCGGTGGTTTGCGGGTTGAGGGGAGTGCGCGGGGGAAAGTCGCCGAGTGCGGCGCGCAGGCGAGTGCGCATTTCGCGCTGGTATTCGCGGATTTCGGCTGGGGTGGAGAGGGCGGCCAGTGCATTCGAGCGGTGCTGGCGTTCCTGCTCGGCCAGCGCGCGGAGGTAAGAGGGGAACATGTTCTGCGCGTGGGCGAATTCCATGTGGCCGTAGAGGACGTTCCAGTCGGGGCGCAGGGGGCCGCCGGGAGGAAAGGGCTGCTGCGCCAGGAGGGCGCCGGCGAGGAGGAAGGCCGAGCTGCGCATAGAGAAAGATCGTATCGCAAGCGCAGCGAGGGCTGAATGCCGGCCCCCCGTTACCGGAATTTACTGAAGAGGGAGCCGCCGTTCCAGGGGGAATCGTAGGCGGAGAGGCGGTAGAGCTTGGCGGAATTGTCGAACAACATTTTGCGCTTGTCTTTGTCCGGGATCTTCAGTTCGTCGATGAACTGGAGGTAGGATTCCATGGAGGAGATGGGCCAGTCGGTGCCGAAGAGCACCTTGTCGGGGTTGACGCCGTAGAGGAGCATCTCTTCCAGCTGCTTGCGCATGTAGCTTTCCAAACGGTCGCTGAAGTTGCCGAGGGTATGGCAGTCGATGATCAATACAGTGACCTACTTCTTCCTTGACATGGCCCGCGATTCTCTAATAGTCTTGCGATGTTTGCAGGTCTCAGCAGGGAGGTCTTTCATGAACCGTGGATTCGCAGGTCTCTTACTGATCAGCGCCGCGGCCTACTCGCAGGATACGCGCGCCACGCTTTCCGGTTTGGTGATGGATTCCACCAACGCCGTGGTAGTCGGGGCGATGGTGAAACTTACCAACACGAATACCGGCGTCGCCTTCGAAACGGCGACGAACTCCAGCGGCCAATACCGGTTCCTGTTCCTGATCCCGGGCCATTACAGGCTCAACGCGGAAATGGCCGGCTTCCGCGGTTTCGAGCAAACCGGCATCCAACTCCAGGTGGGCCAGTCGGCCGAAGTGAACGTGACGCTCCAGGTGGGCGCGATGGCGGAGACGATAACCGTCAGTGGCGGCGCGGCGCTGCTCGATACCGAGAAAAGCGACCGCGGCGTCATTGTCGACAAGCAGCGCATCACGGATCTGCCTTTGAACGTGCGGAACCCCATCATGCTGACTTCCCTCTCCCCCGGCGTGATGCAGACCGGCGGCCAGGCCCACCTGAATCCGTTTTCCAACAGCGGAATCTCCTCGTGGTCGGTGAACGGAGGGATGACCAACAATACCGAGTTCATCATGGATGGCGCTCCGAACAACGCCTTTTCCGGGCGCCAGAACCGCATCGCCTACGTGCCACCGGCCGACGCGGTGGAGGAGTTCAAGGTGATGACCACGGCCTACGACGCGCAATATGGGAGGACCGGCGGCGGCATCATCAACGTTTCCACCAAGAGCGGGACAAACCAGTACCATGGCACCGCGTATGAGTTTCTGAAGCGGCCGTGGCTGAATGCGAACACCTTTTCCAACAACGCCAAGGGGCTGAACCGGCAGCAGACGGGATTGGATCAATGGGGCTTCACCATGGGCGGACCGGTGCAGATTCCCGGCCTTTATGATGGCCACCACCGGACTTTCTTTTTCTTTTCCGGCGAGGCCTACCATGAGAATCTTCACTTCCCGAACGAATCGATCACCTCGGTGCCGACCGTTGCCCAGAAGAACGGCGATTTTTCGAGAACCTTCGATAATGCGAACCGCCTGATCACGATTTACGATCCGATTTCCGGCCGCCAGGCGGGCAACAACTGGGTGCGCGATGCCTTCCCCGGCAACCGGATTCCGGCCGCCCGCATCAATCCCACGTCGGCGAAGATCCTCTCCCTCTATCCGGATCCGAATTCCTCGACGCCGGGCTCGCCGGAGTGGCAGAACAATTTCGTGCTTTCGCCGAATCGCGGCTTCTTCGATTTCCACAACTACAACGCCAGAATCGACCACAACATTTCGGCGCGCCACCGGCTGTATGGGCGCTGGGGCTGGAACCGGCACGAATCGTTCCGTATCAAGAATGCGATTCCGGGCATCGGCGCGGATCATCAAACGGGGGGCAAGACGAACAACGGAATCACGCTGGACTGGGTGAGCACGTTGAGCAGCACGACGGTGCTGAACCTCCGCGCCTCCATGACACGGTGGCAGGAGGATTTGCCGGGTTTCGATCACAAGTTCAGCCCGACCCAATGGGGCTGGCCGGAGTCGCTGGTGCGGGCGCTTCCGGTGCAGGCCGATGGCGGCACGCGCAATTTCCCCACCAAGATCCTGTTTGTGCAGGACAGCATGTCGCGGCCCAGCGGCGGGCGGCCTCCTTACATCAACGCCGACTCGTACGGTTTCCTCGGCTCCAACAGCTTCCTGTTTGAGCCGACCAACGTGTTCAGCATGGCGCCGAACGTGGCGGTCATCCAAGGCAGGCACACGCTCAAGGCGGGCCTCGATTACCGGCTGACCCGCTTTACCGATCAGCGGCCCGGATTCGCCGCGTCGCGGCTGAACTTCGACCGCGGCTTCACCCGGCAGAACTACCTCGTGCAGGACGCCTTGAGCGGCAACAGCATCGCGTCGCTTTTGCTCGGCTTCCCCGGATCGGGCCTCATCGATAACAATGTCTATCCTTATTACCAGAGCCAGTATCTTGCCCCCTGGTTTCAGGATGATTTCAAGGTCACCTCCCGGCTGACGCTGAACCTTGGATTCCGCTGGGATATGAACTTCGCGGTGACCGAGCGGTTTGACCGCGCCAACCGCGGTTTCTTCGCCGACGCCGTCAATCCGATCTCCCGCCGCGTGGACCCGTCGCGCTTCCCCGGCTTCGAGGTCAAAGGCGGGATAGGATTCGTTGGCGTCAACGGGCTGCCGCGGAATCCCTACAACAGCGATTTCCGCTCGGTCCAGCCGCGCATCGGCGCCGCCTATCAGCTCAACTCCAAAACAGTGCTGCGCGGAGGATTTGGTCTGTTCTTTACCAGCCCGATCACCCGCGGCCACACGAATGGCTTCAGTATCCAGACGCCGTACGTGGCTTCGATTGACGCCAACCGCACCCCGGCCAACAACATCGCCAACCCGTTCCCGCAGGGCGTGCTGCAGCCGCCGGGCGCCTCGCTGGGGCTGGAAACATTCCTTGGCCAGTCGCCGACCTTCACCAATGAGAACTACCGCACGACCTACGTGCGCCAGTTCTCCTTCGGCCTGCAGCGGCAGCTCCCGTTCGGCATCAACGTGGACGCCTCCTATGTCGGCTCGCGGACCCATAAGGCCGCCGTCTCCAAACCGGTGAATGAACTTCCGGTGAGCACGCTGGCGTTGGGCGCCTCCGTGCTGAATCAATCGGTCCCGAATCCTTTCCAGGGCTTGATCAATGCCGGAGGGCTGGGGGCGGCCACAGTTCCGCGGCAGCAGTTGCTCCGGCCCTATCCGCAGTTCACCTCATTCAACGCGACGGATTTGAATGACGGCAGGATCTGGTACAACTCGCTTCAGGTTTCCCTGGAGAAGAACTACTCGCACGGATTGACCCTCATCGCGGCGTACACACTTTCGAAGAATATCGAGGCGGTCAGTTATTTGAACGGGCAGGATCCTGCTCCCACCCGGACGCTGACGGCCTGGGACAGCCCGCACCGGCTCACCATTGCGCCTATCTATGAGTTGCCGTTTGGCCCCGGGCGGGCGCTGTTGAACACGCGCCATAAGTTCTGGGGCCGCCTGGCCGGGGGATGGCAGACGGTGGTCACCTCGACTTTCCTCAGCGGAACGCCGATGAGCATCCCCGGCGACGTCTATCTGCTTGGCGATCCGCGGCTGGAGAACCCGACCTGGAGCCGCCTGTTCAAGACCGGAGTGATCGATGTCAACGGCAACGTCCGCAACGTGCTGCCGGGAGAGCAGCCGGTGTTTCAGGTACGGCCTCCGTTCACCCTGCGGACCACTCCGCTGCGCTACGGCAACCTGCGCAATCAATGGGCGAATACGTACGACTTTTCCGTGCTCAAGACGGTGGCCATCAACGAGCGGGTGAAGGCGCAGTTCCGCGTGGAGGCCTTCAACGTGCTCAACACGCCGGTGTTTTCGTCGAATCCAAATCTGACGCCCACGTCGGTGAACTTCGGCCAGATCTTCCGCGACAACGGGCAAAGCAACGGCCCGCGCATCGTGCAGCTCGGATTCCGGCTGCAATATTAGGCCGGACTGCCGGGCCTGGGCGGCTGCACTACCGGTTCGCCCCCGCGAGCCAGTTCTGGATCAGCGTGGCCGGGCCGGCCGCTGTGGGGATGCAGGAAGGACAACTACTGATGATGCGCAGTACTGCGTCGGGCCGGGTCCACGCACGCCCAGGGCCTCCGGCAAAACACGACATTTCTACTTTGCTGGCGGTACGGCATTTCTATGCTGTGTTGACGACTCACCGCCCGCTCTTGAGAAATGGCTCTCTCCTGTGCTAGCTTGACTGTTGGGCCCTTTTTGGGGCCTCCAATCGACAGGTCTGTGGTTTCTCACCTCCGGCGCGCAAGTTTCTCCCATCAAGAGTATTGAGGCCGCCTGCGGTGGCGTGTCGCGGGTCTGTCCGGCCGTGGACAGGTGGCTGAGCGGTCAAAAGCAACGGGCTGTAAACCCGTCGCCCCTTGGGGCTACGGAGGTTCGAATCCTCCCCTGTCCACCATTTAAGAGATTTGCGCGCGGCCCGGCTGCTGTTGAGCTTGGCCCGTGCGGTTGCTACTATAGTAGGGTTCGGGCCGATGTAGCTCAGTTGGTAGAGCGCGTCCTTGGTAAGGACGAGGTCACCAGTTCAATCCTGGTCATCGGCTCCAGGTTACCGCCGGAAGCCCTCAGAGGACTTGCGGCGAAGAAGCAAAACACCTGCCTGCATTGGCTGTAAGGTTCCGATTACAGAAAAGAGGGCTTTGAGAAAGGCATATGGCGAAGGAGAAATTTGACCGCAGCAAACCGCACGTGAACGTGGGCACGATCGGCCACATTGACCACGGCAAGACCACGCTCACGGCGGCGATCACCAAGACGCTGGCCAAGCACAACCCGAAGGTCAAGTTCCGGAGCTTCGATTCCATCGACAACGCGCCGGAAGAAAAGGCCCGCGGCATAACGATCGCAGTGGCGCACGTGGAGTACGAAACGCCGAACCGGCACTACGCCCACGTCGATTGCCCCGGCCACGCCGACTACATCAAGAACATGATCACCGGCGCGGCGCAGATGGACGGCGCCATCCTGGTGGTGGCCGCCACCGACGGCCCGATGCCTCAGACGCGCGAGCATATTCTGCTGGCGCGGCAGGTGGGCGTGCCCTACGTCGTCGTCGCGCTCAACAAAGTGGACGCGGTGGAAGATCCCGAGCTGCTGGAGCTGGTCGAGTTGGAAGTGCGCGAGCTGCTGAAGAGCTACGGCTTCCCGGGCGACGATCTGCCGGTGGTGAAGGTATCAGCGCTCGGCGGGCTGAACGGCGAGCCGCAGTGGGAAGCCTCGATCGACGAGCTGATGAAGGCGGTGGATGAGTACATCCCGATGCCGGAGCGCGCCATCGACAAGCCGTTCCTGATGCCGATCGAGGACATCTTCTCGATCCAGGGGCGCGGCACGGTGGTGACGGGCCGTATCGAGAGCGGCATCTGCAAGGTCGGCGAGGAAATGGAGATTGTCGGCTTCCGCGATACGCGCAAGACGGTGATCACCGGCGTCGAGATGTTCAAGAAGCTGCTCGATGAAGGCCGGGCGGGCGACAACGTCGGCCTGCTTTTGCGCGGCATCGACAAGGACGAGGTGGAGCGCGGCCAGGTGATCGCCAAGCCGGGCTCGATCAAGCCGCACACGAAGTTCAAGGGCGAGGTCTACGTGCTGAGCAAGGATGAGGGCGGCCGTCACACGCCGTTCTTCAAGGGATACCGGCCGCAATTTTATTTCCGGACCACGGACGTGACCGGAGTGGCGCAACTGCCCGAGGGCACCGAGATGGTGATGCCGGGCGACAACGTGAACCTGACGGTGGAGCTGATCACGCCGGTGGCGATGGCCAAGGGGCTGCGCTTCGCGATTCGCGAAGGCGGCCGCACGGTCGGCGCCGGCACCGTCACCGAGGTAATGGAGTA
>Ga0194131_10011874_pt1 | contig 10282 bp, 9 predicted proteins | sample TA2KigO120mmetaG_FD_148631 | JGI IMG/M metagenome (GOLD analysis project Ga0194131, IMG submission 148631) | Freshwater microbial communities from Lake Tanganyika, Tanzania - TA2015053 Kigoma Offshore 120m | ecosystem: Environmental > Aquatic > Freshwater > Lake | place: Tanzania: Lake... | reverse complement strand
CCGCGCTCGACGAGGGTGCGCGCGCGAGCGGCGAGCCGGCCGGATTCGCGTTCGCGCGCGCGTTCGTGCTGCTGGCCAAGGCGGGCACGGATCCGGCAATCGACTGGCCCGGCGGATCGGCCGAGCTCGATCGCTCGGCACGCGAGGCCCTCGCCGCGGCCGCCGAGTTGGGCCATGGACCGGCTCGCGCGCTGCTGGAGGGCGCAGGACCCTGAAAGCGCGGCCTTTTTCCGAGGGCGGGATCCGACGATGGACTTGGCACCTTTGCCGAGGTCGGGAATACTGGAAGGGCCTGCCAGCCCCCCACCCCCGGCGCCGATGATTCCAGTCCCGATCCACGCCCGGCCCGCCTTGCGGCGGCTGCTCGGCGCCTTGCTGGTCGCTTCGTGCGCGGCCCCCGTGGCCGGCCAGGTCGCTCCGTCCCAGGCAGGACCTTCGGAGTCCGGCTCGGCGATCGTTCCCAAGCTGCGCGTGATGGTCGTCGGCGACTCGTGGGCCACCTACGAGGGTCCGGCGATTCGCCAGGTCTTCTTGGACGCCGGCGATGGCGACAAGGACCTGCTCAACATCGGTGTCCCCGGCGCGAAGGTCGCGGTGTTCGACTCGCCCTTCTGGCTCGCGTACGGGAAGATGTTCCTCAAGCAGAACCCGACCATCGACACGATCCACTTCTCGATGGGCGGCGTCGATTTCCTGACAAGCTGGCACGCGGATGATCCGCCGGCCGTGCAGGCCGCGTTCTTCGACGACATTGCATTCCACATCCGGCACATCGCGCTTGAGCTGATGTCCGTGCGTCCGAACCTGCGCGTGCTGCTGACGGGCTACGACTTCTGGAATTTCGTCGAGCCGGTCGCGGCGCAGCCGGGGCAGTTGTGCTGGGACGCGTGGATCAACGTGTTCCACCAGCCGACTCCGGAGCAGGTCAATCTCGCGATGATGGAGATGGAGCTGCGCCTCGAGGATCTCGCTGAACAGTCGGACCGCATCGACTACGTGCGCACGATCGGCTTCCTGCAGACGCTGTACGGCTATCCGAGCAAGGGCATCCCGCCGTTCTCGTTTCGCATGCCCGACCTGAAGCTGCCCACGCCGCCCGAGGCGATGGCGGATGCGGGTCTCGACTGCGTGCACCCGAGCGAGGCCGGCTATTACGTGCTCGCGCAGCACTTCTACGGCGCCTATTACCGCACGCGGTTCCACCCGGCCAGTGAGCTCGCGCTGCTGGGGCCGGCGCCGGGATTCGCCGGCGCGCAGAACACGGTCAAGGTGCAGGGGCTCACGCCGCTGCAACCGGCGCTGCTGTATTTCGGCTTCCGCCCCGCGCTCGAATCGGTCGGCGGTTGCACGTTGCCGCTGCTCGGCGTCGGCGAAGTCGCCGCGACGCTGGTCTTGCTGCCGGACGGATTCGGCAACGCCGGAACGAAGTTCCAGATCCCGCTGGCACTCGAAGGCCGCATCCTGTTCACGCAGGCCGTGCAGCCCGGCTCATGTCGGGCCAGCAACGTCAAGACGACGTACTTGTAGGGTTGCCGCACCGGCCGGTTGGAGGCCGGCTCAGGGCCGGCCGCACGGATCGCCCGCCGCCGGCCGACAGCGGAGACCGTAGCGCCGCCCGGATCAGGTGCCGCGCGCCGCACCCGGCCGCGTCGGACCGTCCTTGCGCGAAGGCCCAGCCTCGCCAGCACCACCCTGCTCGGCGCTCTCTTGCGCGCTCTGCTGGTTGCCGCCGGCGAGCTTGCCCAGGTAGGCCGGCATCTCGACGCCGCCGATGTCCTTCATGATCTCGAGCGTCGGCGGCAGCGCGCCGGCCAGCGACTGCAGGAAATTCGCGGTGCTGCCGCCCTTGCCGTCCTTGCCGCCGCCGTCCCACACGACGACCTTGTCGAACTTGATGTTCTGGATCGCCTTGGACGCGTTCTCGCTGAGCTTCTCGATGTGCTCGAGCATCAGCATCTGGAACGCGGCCTGCGAGCCTCCGCAGCTCTCGACGATCTTCTTCAGACCCTCGCCCTTCTTGGCCAGGATCTCGTACTGACCGCGCGCCTCGGCTTCCAGGCGCGCGAAGATCGCGCCGGCGGCCGCCTCGGCCTCGATCTTGGTCCTGGCCGCATCGGCCTCCGCGTCGACGATGACCTTCTCCTTGATCGCGCGCGCGACGGCTTCGAGCTCGGCGCGCTTCTCCATCTCGATCTTCTTGGCCTGCGCCTCGGCCGCGCGGGCCTCGGCCAGGTATTGCGCCTCGCGCACGCGCGCCTCGGCCTCGCGGTGGCGCGTCTCGCCGATCTGGTAGGCCTCGGCCTCGCGCACGCGCAACTCGGCGTTCGCGCCGGCCACCTCCGCCTTGGCCTTGTTCTCGCCGCCGACCGCGCGCGCCAGCGCCTCGGCCTCGCGGATGCGCAGCTCGGCCGCAGTGCCGGCGATCGTCGCCTTGGCCTCGTTCTCGCCGATGACGGCCTTGGCATTCGCGTCGGCGACCTTGATGCGCTTCTGGCGCTCCGCCTCGCGCACCTGGGCTTCCTGCTCGAAGGCCGCGGTCTGCTGACCGATCTGCTTTTCCTTCTCCAGCTCGGCCAGCTTGACGAGCTTCTCGCGCTCGGCGTCCTTCGTGCCGATCTCGCGCAGCTTCTCGGCGTTGGCGACGTTGATCGCGCGCTCGCGCTCGGCCTCGGCGACGCCGATCGAGCCCTTCTTCTCCTGCTCGGCCACGTCGATCATCGCCTGCTGCACGGCCGTGCTGGCCGCCTTGCGGCCGATCGCCTCGATGTAGCCGGACTCGTCGGTGATGTCCTTGATGTTCACGTTGATCAGCACGAGGCCGATCTTCTTGAGCTCGGGCTCCAGCGAGGTCTGGATGCGCTCGAGGAACATGTCGCGGTCGCGGTTGATGTCCTCGATGCGCATCGACGCGATCACCTGGCGCAGCTGGCCGAAGATGATGTCCTCGGCCTGGCGCACGATCAGCGGCTTGTCGAGCCCGAGCAGGCGGATGGCCGCGTTGGTCATCACGTCCTCGTCGGTGCCGATCGCGACCGTGAACACGCTCGGCACGTTGACGCGGATGTTCTCGATCGAGAGCGCGCCCTGCAGCGGGATCTCGATCTGCATCGGGTCGAGGTCCAGCCAGTCGAAGGACTGGATCAGCGGCCAGACGAAGGAGCCGCCGCCGTGCAGCGTGCGCGCGGCGCGCCCGCTGGCGACCTTGCCGTAGATCACGAGCACCTTGTTCGACGGACAGCGCTTGTAGCGCCGCACGATCATCATCACGAAGCCGAACGCGATCAGGACGCCGGCGACGACGGCGAACAGCATGATCGCGTCGCCTTCGAAGAACGGGAGGCCTTGGGCCAGCAGGACGGAAGTGTTCATGGCGTGGACGCGAGTCAGGAAAGGCCGCTCTCGCGGCCGACGCGGGCGACGAGGAAGGTGTCGTTGTTCAGTTGCGACAGCACGAGCACCTGCGTGCCGGTCGGCAGTTCGGCGCCGTCGGTCAGCGCCTGGTACTCGGCGCTGCGCCCCTGGATCGACAGCGTGATCTTCCCGGCGCCGGAGCGATTGGCCGGGATGCGCAAGTACACCTGCGCGGACTTGCCGACCGCGTTCTCGGAGCGGATGTTGCCTTCGGTGTTGAGCTTGCGCTGCAGCGTGAGCACCCAGGCGACGATCAGCCCGACCGACATGCCGCAGGCCAGCGCGAACAGCGCGACCTGCCAGCTCTCCCAGCCGCGCTCGCAGGCCCACCAGCCGCCCAGGCCGAAGAAGGTCAGGAACGCGACCAGCGTGCGCACGGACAGCAGTTGGAACGAGCCGGCGGATTCGTGCGTGTCGGCATGGCCGGCACCGACGTCCTCGGGGTGCAGGTCGTGCGCAGCGTCGTGTCCGTCGCCGATCCCGAAGGCGAGCAGCGCCGTCTGGATCACGAGAATCGTCCCGCCGGCAGCCGCGCAAGCTATGTAGACGAGTTCTTGGGTCAGCATGTTCGACTGCGCGCCGAAGGCCGTCGCGGCCTCGAGCAATCTCCTGCGCAGGCGCGGCAGCCTACTCCCGACATGCCTTCGGGTTCAATGCGCGGCGCCGCTCCGTATACTCCTCCACGCGTGCTGCTGCTCCTGTCCGACGCCGCTCCCGGCATCCTCGACCGGGTGATCCAGTTCTTCGGCGAATTCGGGTATTGGGGCCCGTTCCTGCTTCTGCTTGCCTGCGGGCTGGGGCTGCCGCTGCCCGAGGAGATCTCGCTGATCGGCTCGGGCGTGCTGTTGTACGAGGGCTACGTCGAGTTCTGGCCGGTCACGGCGGTCTGCATGGTCGCGATCCTGGGCGGCGACTCGATCCCGTTCCTGCTCGGGCGCCGTTACGGCCTGTCGCTGCTGCGCATCGGGTGGATCTCGAAGATTTTGCATCCGGAGCGCTTCGCGAAGTTCGAGGCAAAGTACGCGAAGCACCGCAACATGGCGGTTTTCTCGTGCCGCTTCGTGGCCGGCCTGCGCATGCCCGGCTACTTCCTGGCGGGCGCGATGGGCACCTCGTACTGGCGCTTCCTGCTGCTCGACACGATCGGCGCGGTGCTGACCGTGCCGATCTCGATCTACCTCGGCAAGCTGCTGGGCGGCGAGCGCGAGCGGCTGCAGCAGGAGGTGCACAAGGTGCACATGCTCGTGCTGTACGGCGTGATCGCCGTGCTGCTCTACCTGCTCTTCCGCGCCTGGCGCAAGCGCCGCGCGCTGGCCGCGGCGGCGCGCGCCGAGCAGGCCCCCCCGCCGCAGGTGCCGGTGCTGCCGATACGCGATCCGCGCCTGGCCGAGGTGGCCGCGCAGGCGCTGGAAGCCGGCCAGGAGGGCACGCTGGAGGCACGCCGCGGCGCGCCGGGCAACGGATCCGACCAAGCGCGCTAGAATTCCATCCCTCACGAACACGTCCGCACGGAGCCATCCTCATCGAACCCAAGACCCTTGCCTGCCTGGCCGCCCGCATCGCCGACGAGAAGAAGGGCCAGGACATCCAGGTGATCGACGTGAGAGAGCGCCTGCGCGTCGTCGATTACTTCGTGATCGCGACCGCGACCAGCCGGCCGCAAGTGCGCGCGATCCAGAACGAAGTTCACGTGCGCCTGAAAGCATTGGGCGAAACGCACCTGCCGATCGAAGGCGCCGATCTCGGCTGGTGGGTGCTGCTGGATTACGTCGACGTGGTCGTGCACGTGATGCAACCGGAGGCGCGCGCGTACTACGAGCTCGAGCAGCTCTACGGCGACAGCGAGCGGGTCGACTGGCGCGCGGTCGATGTTCCGGCGCATGCCGCCGGCAACTGAATCCGTGCGTTCGCGGAGCCTCGACTCCGAATTGCGTCCCGATTCCAGGCCCACGCGCCCGACTCCCGATAACTTCGGGTAGATTTGCTGGATGCAGCAGCTCGCGTGAGGATCGGCGTGTCCGCGTCCCCGCCAGCGTGCGCATCCCCGGCCCATGAAAATCGTTCTCTATCAGCCCCAGCAGACCAACAAGCGCGTGCACGGGCAGTCGAACCTCGACATGCTGCCGCTCGAGCTGATCCACATCGCCGGATACCCGGTGCAGGCCGGCCACGAGTGCGTGGTGATCGACGGCTCGCTGTACGAGCAGGCCGACGCGCACCGGCGCGTGCTGGAGGCTTGCGACGGCGCCGCGATCTTCGCGACGACCGGCATCCTCGGCTGGATGGTCTCCGATGGCTATGTGTGCGCCGAGAAGGTGCGCGCGAAGCATCCGGGGATCAAGCGCGTGATCGGCGGCTGGTTCACCAGCGTGATGCCGCACCTGCACCTGAAGGACGGCGTGTTCGACGCCGCGGTGCTGGGTCAGGGCGAGCTGACCTTCCGCGACCTCGTCGATGCAATCGGCGCGGGCACTCCGCTCGAACAGGTCGACGGCCTCGCGCTGTGGCGCGATGGTCAGCTCGTCAAGACCGGCCATCGCGCCGTGGTCGGCTTCGAGAAGCTGCCCGAGCCGGCCTGGCACCTGATCGACTTCAAGCCCTACCGCGAGGGCCAACTGCGGGCCGCGGCGCTCAACGACCACGTGCACATGCCCGGACCGCCGTGGATCGGCAAGAAGAGCCACTACGTCGGCATCACGTACTTCTCGAGCTTCGGCTGCCCCGAGCCGTGCTCGTTCTGCTGCAGCCCGTTTGTGACCGAGCGGCGCTGGAAGGCGAAGAGCGCCGACAAGATCCTGGACGACATCCAGATGCTGCAGGAGCGCTGGGGGCCGATCGACGTCGTGCGCTTCCACGATGCGAACTTCGGCGTGATGGAGAAGCGCACGCGCGCGTTCGCCGAGGGGATCCTGAAGCGGAACATGAAGCTCGGCTGGAACGCGTTCATCGAGACCTATTCGATCAACGACTACCAGCTCGACACGCTCGACCTGTGCGCGCAATCGGGCTACTACGTCGCCGAGATCGGCGCGGAGTCGGGCGACGCCGAGACGATGAAGCGCGTCGGCAAGCCGATCCGCGGCGACATGAACTACAACGCGGCGGTGCGGCTGCACGACCGCAACATCTGGGCGTCGATCACCTACATCATCGGCTTCCCCTACGAGTCCGAGGAGTCGATGGTCGCGACGCTCGACGAGGCGCGGCGCATCCAACTGCGCTGCCCGAACTCGTCGACGCACGTGCTGCCGTTCCGGCCGATCCCCGGCACCTCGATGTACGACCTGGCGCAGGAGCTCGGCTTCCAGGCGCCGGAGGACATCCACTTCTGGGGCGGCCAGACCGAGTACCACCTGCAGCAGACCTGGAGCGTGATCCCGCCGCGCATCGCGCGGCTGCGCAAGCTGCACAACCACTACACGACGCTCTACAAGGGCCTCGCTCACCGCGAGCCGGGCATGTTCGAACGGGTCGCGCGCTGGCACCTCGAGTCCGACAACATGCGCTTCCCGGTCGACGCGAAGCTGTTCGCGCTGGTCGACAAGATGGAGAAGCGGCTGTTCAAGAAGAAGGAAGTCAAGCAGGACCTGGTCGACCAGGCCCTGGGATGAACCGGCGCGTGGGGCCGAGTTGCGCCCGGCGACAATTCTGGCCCCGATCCAGGGGTCGCCCAGCTGGTTGAACGGGCCGGCTGAACGGGCCGCTCGCGCGGCTGGCAACCCGACGGCGGCGTGCCGGCGCAACGCACGACCGGAGCCGGGGTCGTGCCGGACGCCGGCGCCTGGGCGGCGCGGCCCTGCCGCCACATGGCTACGGCCCCTTGCCTCGCTGCGGCCGAGCGGTGCTGGAGCGCCGCGGGTCCGGTCGGGCGCTGATCGAGTTCGAGGACGGTCGTGAACTGGTGGCTTCCGTAGCGCTGCGCCACCCCCGCGCCCGCCACGGGCACCCCTCGGTCGAGGTCGCCGAATCCGCCGACGGCGGCCATGCGACGGTGCTCGACGAGGACGACGGGCTCATCCCGGCCTCGTTCAGCCCGGTCGTACAGCCTGCCCCAGCCCTCTGAGCAGCGCTCGCGACCACTCCGCGGCGCCAGGAATCCTCGGGAAAATCGCATTTTCTCGCGACACAGCCCTTCGAAAACGCCTGAAAAAAGCGCTAGGCTCCGCTTCCGTGTCGTGCGCCTGGGGCTTTCGCCACGGTGTTTTCGCACGCACGTCCAAACCTATCGATCAATCCGATCAACGCACAGGAAGAGGAAAGAGAACCTACATGGCAACGAAGAAGAATGCGGGCGGCTCGTCGAAGCCGATCAAGAACGTGCTCAGCAAGTCGGCCCTCGCCAGCCACATCGCGGGCTCGACCGGCATCGCGTCGAAGGACGTGAAGGCCGTCATGGGCGCGCTCGAGGGCGCGATCTGCGGCTCGATCAACAAGAAGGGCGCGGGCATGTTCGTGCTGCCCGGTCTGCTCAAGATCACCGCGGTCAACGTTCCGGCCAAGCCGAAGCGCACCGGCATCAACCCGTTCACGGGCCTCGAGCAGACCTTCGCCGCCAAGCCGGCGAGCGTGAAGGTCAAGGTCCGCCCGATGAAGAAGCTGAAGGACGCGGCGAAGGGCTAGTCCCCTCTGCTTCGCTCGCCAGCGAAGCACTGCGAGACGGGCCGGATCCCACGCGGGATCCGGCCCGTCTCGCTTTCCGTGCAACGGGCGCGGCGCGACTCAGTAGCGCGCCGGCGGCTCGGGCTTGTTCGCGACGATCGCCTCGATGCGCGCGAGCACCTCGCCGGACAATTTCGGCAGCGCGTCGAGTGCCTTCAAATTCTCCGCGAGCTGCTCGCGCTTCGTCGCTCCGAGAATGACCGTGCTGACGCGCGGGTTGAGCGCGCACCATGCGATGGACAGTTGCGCGAGCGAGCAGCCGAGCTCGCGCGCCAGCACGCCGAGCTCGCGCGCCTTGGCGAGGTTCGCGCGGCCGGCGCTGCTGTCGAGCGCCTCCTCGCGCAGCCACTTGTACTCCGGCAGCGCCATGCGCGAACCGGCCGGCACTCCGCCGTCGTACTTGCCGGTCAGCAGACCCGACGCGAGCGGCGACCAGATCGTCGTGCCCAGCCCGAGCGCGTCGTAGAGCCGCGCGAACTCGCGCTCGACCTTGCGGCGCGCGAACAGGTTGTACTCGGGCTGCTCCATCGTCGGCGGGGCCAGACCCAGGTCGCGCGCGATCCCGTGGGCCTGCGCGATCTCGTCGGCGCGCCACATGCTCGTGCCCCAGTAGAGGACCTTGCCCTGCGCGACCAGGTCCCCCATCGCGCGCACGGTTTCCTCGAGCGGCGTGTCGAGATCGGGCCGGTGGCAGAAGTACAGATCGAGGTACTCGACCTGCAGGCGTTCCAGCGCGTTGTGGCAGCAATCGACGACGTGCTTGCGCGACAGTCCCTTCTGGGTCGGCAGCTTGCCGCCCCAGAAGACCTTCGACGACACGCAGTAGCTGTCGCGGCGCCAGCCGAGCGTGCGCAGCGCGCTGCCCATGATGCGCTCGCTCTCGCCGGCCGCGTAGGCCTCGGCATTGTCGAAGAAATTGACGCCCGCATCGTAGGCCTGCTTCATCAGCTCGGCGGCGGCGCGCTCGTCGAGTTGCTGCGAGAAGGTGACCCAGGAGCCGAAGGAGAGCAGGGAGAGCTTGAGGCCGCTCTGGCCGAGGCGACGGTACTGCATGAGGGGCGCGCGAAAGAGTGACGGGAGGGCGCAAGAGCGTAACGTCAGCGAATCCCGAGCAGCTCGGGCCGCGCCGACAACTCACCGTACAGGCGCGCCGCGAGCAGTCGATGACCGTTCGCGTTGGCGAGGTGGTACATGTCCGAGATCATGATCTCGGACAGCGCGGGCTCCTGCACACCCTTGCGGATGTCGATGGTGAGGAAGCCGAGCCGCTCGGCAAGGGAGCGGACCTGGTCGATGCGCATGGTCATGCCGAACTCGACCGTCGCGTCGGCCTCGAACACCGGGACTTCGAGATACACGGGGATCGCGCCCATTTCGACGCACGCGCCGTGAAAGCGGCGCAGGGCCCACATCTCGATGTCCTCGAGCACGCCGGCCACCCGGCGACGCACCTCGCCATCGTCCAGTTCCGGCGTGATGCCGGCCCGCCTGTAGGCGTCCTCGAGCTCGGGCATGAATTCCGGGCGTGTGCGCGCCACGGCGATCAGGTACTTGATGGTCGACCCGATGTGGTTCGACAGCAGCACGACGTCGGGCTCGTACGCGGCGACCTTGCGTTCGAGCTGGAACATGTGGTGGAACACCGAGTACGCGGGGACCGAGAAATTCAGGATCTCGTAGCGCAGGCCGTTGACCGAGGACTGCTTCTGGTTCAACTGGAGCTCGACCTGGCGCTCCCAGACCTCCGCGTCGGAGACCCCCATGCCCATCTCGACGCAAGTGCCGAGCAGCGCGATGCGCCAGGTCCGCGGAGGCTTGCGGAGCTCGTATTCGCGATCGCGCATGCCCGCGCTATTGATCGTGTGCTGTTGCCCACCGATCTCGAGCCGCTGCGACGGCGGGAGCTCGAACTCGAGCAGGCCGGGCACGGGGCGCACGATCGCATTGCGCAGGAACGTCGGCACGTCCTCGGGATCGAACTGCGCGCCCGACCAGGCCCACACCACGCGGCGGTCGCGCTGGATCAGCCGGTCGTAGTACGCGATGCCGTCCGCATCGGCGTCCTGTCGCGCGCTCGATTCCACGCGCAGCGGAGTCAAGGCCGCCGCGATCGGCGCACCGAGAGCCGCGCTCGCGCGCTCCCAGCCGAGCAGCAGGAGCAGCGCACAGGCCGCGGCACGCGCCCACGCACCGGCGGATCCGGAGCGCGCCG
>Ga0194131_10011862_pt1 | contig 10290 bp, 10 predicted proteins | sample TA2KigO120mmetaG_FD_148631 | JGI IMG/M metagenome (GOLD analysis project Ga0194131, IMG submission 148631) | Freshwater microbial communities from Lake Tanganyika, Tanzania - TA2015053 Kigoma Offshore 120m | ecosystem: Environmental > Aquatic > Freshwater > Lake | place: Tanzania: Lake... | reverse complement strand
CAGGTGCGCGACGTTCGCCGTGATCCCGCGCACGCAGCGTTCTTCCAGCATCCCGCAAGCCGCGGCGAGGTGCGCAATGCTCTTGAACAGGCTGTGAACGATGATCGGCTCGAAGGCGTTCAGTTGCAGCTGTCCGGCCTCGGCGGCCAGGCTCACGGTGATGTCGTTGCCGATGACTTCGAACGCCACCTGGTTCACCGCCTCGGGGATCACCGGGTTCACCTTCCCTGGCATGATCGAGGAGCCCGCCTGCACCGCCGGCAGGTTGATCTCGCCCAGGCCCGCCCTGGGGCCCGAGGACAGCAGCCTCAGGTCGTTGCAGGTCTTGGAGAGCTTCGCCGCGATGCGCTTGAGCACCCCGGAGAGCTGCACGAAGGCGCCCGCATCCTGCGTCGCCTCGATCAGGTTCGCCGCCACCACCAGCTCCACGCCCGAGATCTCGGACAGCCGGCGCGTCACCAGTTCGGCGTAGTCCGGGTGGGCGTTGATGCCGGTGCCGATCGCGGTGGCGCCCAGGTTGATCTCGCGCACCAGCTGCGCGGCCTCGGCCAAGCGCGCCTCGTCCTCCCCCAGCATCACGGCGTAGGTGCTGAACTCCTGGCCCAGGGTCATGGGCACCGCGTCCTGCAGCTGGGTCCGTCCCATCTTCAGCACCGTGGTGAACTCATCCGCCTTCGCGGCAAACGCTGCCCCCAGCGAGGCCATGGCCGCGGCTAGGCGGCGGATGCCGAACTGCAGCGCCAGCTTCACCGCTGTCGGGTAGACGTCGTTGGTGCTCTGGGACAGGTTGACGTGGTCGAGCGGATGCAGGTGGGCGTAGTCGCCCTTGGCGGCCCCGAGCAGCTCCAGCGCCCGGTTGGCGATCACCTCGTTGGCGTTCATGTTGGTCGAGGTCCCCGCCCCGCCCTGGATCGCGTCCACCACGAATTCCTCCGCCAGCCGCCCCCGGCGCAGCTCCTCGCAGGCGGTGCGGATGGCCGCCGCGCGCGCCTCGTCGAGCAGCCCCAGTTCGGCGTTGGCCATCGCCGCGGCCTGCTTGACGCAGGCGAGTGCCGTGACCAGGTCGGGGTAGGCCGCGATCGGGATTCCGGTGATCGGGAAGTTCTCCAGCGCCCTCAGGGTGTGCACGCCGTAGTAGGCCTGCGCCGGAACGGCGCGCTTGCCGATGAGATCGTGCTCGATGCGCACCGGGGCGTTCATGGGCGGCTCCTTGGACCAGGGCTTGCTTGACATGCCCTTGGGGGATACCCAGAATGGTCTTTCTTTCTCCCGGAGAAATCAATGAAACTCGCATACCCCGTCGCGCGCATCGCGCTCGCCCTCGCCGCCTCGTTCGCCGTCGCCGGCACGGCGCAGGCGCAGGACGGAACCCTCGGCAAGATCAAGTCGAGCGGCGCCATCACCATCGGCCATCGCGACGCCTCGCTGCCGTTTTCGTATTACGACGACAAGCAGCAGCCCATCGGCTACGCCATGGACCTGTGCGCGCGGATCGTCGACGCGGTGAAGGCCGAGCTGAAGCTGCCGAACCTGAAGGTGAACTATCAGCTGGTCACCTCCGCGAACCGCATCCCGCTGCTCGCCAACGGCACCATCGACCTGGAGTGCGGCTCGACCACCAACAACGTGGCGCGCCAGGAGCAGGTCTGGTTCACGATGACGCACTTCGTCACCGCCAACCGCTGGATCTCCAAGAAATCCTCGAACATCCGGACGCTCGCGGACCTCAAGGGCAAGACCATCGTCTCCACCGCCGGCACCACGAACATCAAGCAGGCCACCGAGATCAACGCCGCGCAGAACCTCGGCATGAACATCATCTCGGCCAACGGCCACGCCGAGGCGTTCCAGATGGTCGAGACCGGCCGCGCGGTGGCGTTCGTGATGGACGACATCCTGCTCGCCGGCCTCGCCGCGCAGTCGCGCACCCCCGGCGACTACGTCATCTCCGCCGAGGCGATGTCGCTGCCGGAGCCCTACGGCATCATGGTGCGCAAGGACGACAAGGCCTTCAAGGCGCTGGCGGACCGCGCCATGAGCAACGTCTACAGCTCGGGGCAGATCAACGCGATCTGGGAAAAATGGTTCCAGAAGCCGGTGCCGCCCAAGGGCATCAACATGAACCTGCCGATGCCGGAGATGTTCAGGAAGGTGGTGGCCAAGCCCACCGACTCGGGCGATCCCAAGGCATACCAGTAGAGCCGCGAGCAGCACCGCGCGCTGACGCGACGGGGAGCTTCGGCACCCCGTTTTTCCTGAAGCGGCCCCGCATTAACCACCCCGCATGAACTACAACTGGAACTGGGGCATCCTGCTGGCGCAGGAGCCGGGCGGCACCGGCACCTACCTGAAGTACCTCATCGTCGGCCTGGGCTGGACGCTGGCGACGGCGCTCGCGGCCTGGGTGATCGCGCTCGCGCTGGGCTCGGTGATCGGCACCCTGCGCACCACGCCCTACAAGTGGGTGGTGCGCCTGGGCAACGCCTATGTCGAGCTGTTCCGCAACGTGCCGCTGATCGTGCAGATGTTCCTCTGGTTCTTCGTCGTGCCCGAGCTGCTGCCCAAGGCGATCGGCGACTGGATCAAGCAGATGGCGCCGCCCTGGAGCCAGTACCTGCCGGCGGTGATCTGCCTGGGCCTGTTCACCTCGGTGCGCGTGGCCGAGCAGGTCAAGGCCGGCATCCAGTCGCTGTCGCGCGGCCAGGGCATGGCCGGCACCGCGCTCGGCCTCTCGCTGCCGCAGACCTACCGCTACGTGCTGCTGCCGATGGCGTTCCGCATCGTGCTGCCCCCGCTCACCTCGGAGTTCATGAACGTGATCAAGAATTCCTCGATCGCGCTCACCATCGGCCTGCTCGAGCTCACCGGCCGCGCGCGCGCGATGCAGGAGTTCAGCTTCAAGGTGTTCGAGGCCTTCGCGGCCGCCACGGTGATCTACCTGTTGACGAACCTCGTGGTGGTGCTGGCGATGCGCACGCTGGAGAAGAAGGTGCGCGTGCCCGGCCTGATCACCGCCTCGGGCTCCGGGGGGCACTGATGGGCGGCTTCGACGTCGACGTCATCCAGCGCTCCTGGGTGTACCTGTTCCGGGACGGCATGACCTTCACGCTGACCCTGACCGCGCTGTCGATGGTCGGCGGCATCTTCTTCGGCACCCTGCTCGCCATGATGCGGCTGTCGAAGTTCCGGGTGCTGGCCGCGGTCGCCGGCGGCTACGTCAACCTGATGCGCTCGCTGCCGCTGGTGCTGGTGATCTTCTGGTTCTTCTTCCTGGTGCCCTACATCTACGGCGGCATCATGGGGGCGGGCAAGCCGCTGCCGATCGGCGCCTTCTACTCGGCGCTCATCACCTTCACCATGTTCGAGGCGGCGTACTACTGCGAGATCATGCGCGCCGGCATCCAGTCCATCCCGCGCGGCCAGGTCTGGGCGGGCTACGCCCTGGGCCTGAACTACTGGCAGACCATGGGCCGCATCGTGCTGCCGCAGGCCTTCCGCAACATGCTGCCGGTGCTGCTGACGCAGACCATCATCCTGTTCCAGGACACCTCGCTCGTCTACGTCATCTCGGCCACCGACTTCTTCGGCGCGGCGGCCAAGGTGGCCAACCGCGACTACCGCCTGGTGGAGATGTACACCTTCGCCGCGCTGGTCTACTTCGTCATCTCCTACGGCCTGTCGACGCTGGTCAAGCGCCTGCAGGAGCGCATCGCCATCATCCGTTAGCCGACCGGGACAACACCCCATGATCTCCATCCAGAACGTCAGCAAGTGGTACGGCAGCTTCCAGGTTCTCGCCGACTGCTCCACCGAGGTGAGCAAGGGCGAGGTGGTGGTGGTCTGCGGGCCCTCGGGATCCGGCAAGTCCACCCTCATCAAGTGCGTCAACGCCCTGGAGCCGTTCCAGAAGGGCACCATCACGGTGGACGGGGTCTCGGTCGGCGATCCCAAGACCAACCTGCCCAAGCTGCGCTCGCGCATCGGCATGGTGTTCCAGAACTTCGAGCTGTTTCCGCACCTGTCGGTCACGGAGAACCTGACGCTGGGCCAGGTCAAGGTGCTCGGGCGCACCGAGGAGGCGGCGCGCGACAAGGGCCTCAGGCTCCTGGACCGCGTCGGCCTCTCCGCGCACAAGGACAAGTACCCCGGCCAGCTCTCCGGCGGCCAGCAGCAGCGGGTGGCGATCGCCCGCGCGCTGTCCATGGACCCGATCGCGATGCTGTTCGACGAGCCCACCTCGGCCCTGGACCCGGAGATGATCAACGAGGTGCTGGACGTGATGGTGGAGCTCGCCCAGGAGGGCATGACCATGATGGTGGTCACGCACGAGATGGGCTTCGCGCGCAAGGTGGCGCACCGCGTCATCTTCATGGACGCGGGCAAGATCATCGAGGACTGCACCAAGGACGAGTTCTTCGGCACGCCGCGCTCCGAGCGCGCGCAGCTGTTCCTGTCGAAGATCCTGCAGCACTAGGCCCGTGCCCGGGCCGGCAGGTCAGGCCGGCGGGGCCACGCTCAGGCCTGCGACCTTGTGCTTGGCGATGAGCCGGGCCACCTCGCCCCGCTTCGCTTCCTCCACGAACGCGCGCAGCCAGGCCGCCGCCGCCCTGCGCGCGATCGGGGTGCCGATCGCCTGCTGCACGGCGGTGAACTTCCCCTCCAGGATGCGCAAGCCCGGGTGCCTGCCCTGGTCGGCGATCAGGCGCGGCTTGAGGCCCGCCAGCGCCTCCAGCTTCTGCTTCAGGAACAGCTGACAGGAGGCTTCGATCCCCTCGGCATATACCAGTTGCGCATGCTTGAGCGTGCGGCGCAGGTACATGTCGTAGGCGCTCTTTGCGCAGACCGCGATGCGGATTCCGGGCCGGTCCACCTCGGCCACCGACTGGATCGGCGATCCGGCCGGCACCAGGTAGGTGGATTCGATCTCCACGTAGGCAGGCGAAAAAGCGATCTCCCCCGCGCGCAGCGGGTCGGCACCGATGAGGCCGATGTCCCACTCGGCCACCGCCGCCACCACGTCGCCGGGCGCCGCGTAGGGCCGCAGCTCGACCGGGACGCCCAGGCGGCGCGCGATCTCGCGCCCGATGTCCGGGGCGACGCCGTCGGGTTCCCCGTCAGGCTTCTTGCCGTTAATGAGAAGGAAGTTGGAAAGATTGAGGCCGACGCGCAGCCTGCCGGTCGGGGCCAGTTCGGCGCGCAGTTCGGGAGTAATGTTCTCTGGCATGGGGCGCGACGTTATCATGCGTGCCTTGCGCCCGAAAGCACGGTTCCACAGGGTACCGGAGGACCGGACCTGGATCGCGCCGACCAACGGGTAGCTATTTCTTGGCCAGCGCCGCGGCGCGCACGCCTGAAAGCGTCGCCGAGGGCGTGATCGCCTCCGGGTCGATCTTTAGCTCGATCACCGAGGGCTTGCCCGAGGCGAGCGCGCGCTCAAAGGCCGGCTGGAACTGCGCGGTCGCGCGCACCGTCTCGCCGTGCCCGCCGAAGGCGCGCGCATAGGCGGCAAAGTCCGGATTCGCCAGTTCGGTTCCCGACACCCGGCCGGGGTACTCCCGCTCCTGGTGCATGCGGATGGTGCCGTACATGCCGTTGTTCACCACCAGCACCACGACGGGCGCGCGGTACTGCATGGCGGTGGCCAGTTCCTGCCCGTTCATGAGGAACTCGCCGTCGCCGGCGACCGCCACCACCGTGCGCCCGGGCTGCGCGATCTTCGCCGCCACCGCCGCCGGCACGCTGTAGCCCATCGACCCGCTGGTGGGCGCCAGTTGCGTGCGCCAGCCCTTGTACCTGAAGTGCCGGTGCAGCCAGATGGCAAAATTGCCCGCGCCGTTGGTGATGATCGCGTCCTCGGGCAGCGTGTCCGACAGCCATCTGGCGATCTCGCCGTACTGCAGCGCGCCCGGCATCGGCAGCGGCGCGTTCCAGGCCTCGTACTGCGCGCGCGCCGCCTTGACCTGGTCCTTCCATTTCGCGCCCTCCAGCTTCAGCTTCACCAGCGCCTCCACGAACTGCGGGTAGGCGGCGTTGATGGGCAGCTCGGCGCGGTAGACGCGGCCCAGTTCCTCGGCGCCGGCGTGCACATGCACCAGCTTCTGTCTTGGCGCGGGAATCTCCAGCAGGGTGTAGCCGCTGGTGGTCATCTCCCCCAGGCGCGCCCCGATCACCAGCAGCACGTCGGCGTCCTTCACCCGCTGCGCCAGCTTCGGGTTGATGCCGACGCCGACATCGCCAACGTAGTTCGGCCGGCGGTTGTCGTAGAAGTCCTGGCAGCGGAACGAGCAGGCGACCGGCAGCGAAACCGCCTCGGCCCAGGCGCGGAACGTATCGAGCGCCTTCGGGTTCCAGCCGCCCCCGCCCAGGATCGCGAGCGGCTGCGCCGCGCCGGCGAGGTGCTTTTCCAGCTCCGCCATGTCCGCGGCCGAGGGCGCCGGCGCCGGGGTGCGGTAGCGGGGCGCATCGGCGACCGCGGCCTCGGAGAACAGCATGTCCTCGGGCAGCGCGAGCAGCACCGGGCCCGGACGGCCGGAGGTCGCGGCATGGAAGGCGTGGCTGACGTACTCCGGGATGCGCTCGGCGCGGTCGATCTGCGCCGCCCACTTGGTGAGCGGGCCGTACATGCGCCGGTAGTCGATCTCCTGGAACGCCTCGCGCTCGACGAAGTCGTTGCCCACCTGCCCCACGAACACCAGCATCGGCGTGGAGTCCTGGAACGCGGTGTGCACGCCCACCGAGGCGTTGGTGGCGCCGGGACCGCGCGTCACGAACAGCACCCCGGGCTCGCCGGTCAGCTTGGCGTGCGCCTCGGCCATGTACGAGGCCCCGCCCTCCTGCCGGCAGATGATGAACCGCAGCCGGTCCTTGAGGTCGTGCAGGCCGTCCAGCACCGGCAGGAAGCTCTCGCCGGGGACGCCGAAGGCGGTGCGCACGCCGTGGCCGGCGAGCGCGTCGGCGAGGATTCGCCCCCCATGCCTGGAGCGCAGATCCGCTTTCATTTTCCCCAGGCTTGGTTCAGGTTCCGCGCGCAGTCGGCCAGCGCCTCGCCGGCGCTGTCCAGCACGCGGCCCATGGTGATGAAGCCGTGCACCATGTCCGGATAATTCCGGTGCGCGGCCGCCACGCCTTGCCCCGCCAGCCGCTCGGCGTAGGCCCTGCCCTCGTCCAGCAGCGGATCGAAACCCGCGGTCAGCACCAGCGCCGGGGGCAGCCCGGCGAGGCTCCGCGCCAGCAGCGGCGAGGCGCGCCAGTCCAGCCAGTCCTGCTCGCGCGGCAGGTAGTGCCTGCGGAAGTACAGCATGCTCTTTTTCTCCAGCAGGTAGCCCACGCCGTTGGCGTCGATGCTCGGATGGCCCATGCGCTGGTCGGTCGCCGGGTAGATGAGCAGCTGGAACGAGATGGCGGGGCCGCCCGCGTCGCGCGACATCAGGGACACCACCGCGGCAAGGTTGCCCCCGGCGCTGTCGCCGCCGACCGCGATCCGCGAGGCATCGATCCCCAGCGCCGCGGCGTTCGCCGCCACGAAGCGCAGCGCGGCAAAGCTGTCCTCCACCCCTGCCGGGAACGGCGCCTCCGGTGCCTTGCGGTACTCCGCCGACAGCACCGCGCAGCGCGCGCCGTTGGCCAGGGTCCGGCAGACGACGTCGTGCGTGTCCAGGTCACCGATCACCCAGCCGCCACCGTGGTAGTACACCAGCGCGGGCAGCACCTCGTTCCTGCTCGAGCCCGCGGGCCGGTAGTGCCGCACCGGCACCGGGCCGCCGGAGGCGGGCGCGAGCAGCAGCTGCACGGACTCGACCGCGGGCGGATCGGGCAGCAGCGCGGCGCGCGAATCGCGGTACAGGCGGCGCGCCACCGCGGGCGGGGTCTGGTAATACGGCGGCAGCGGCGACTTCGCCGCCCGCTCCAGCAACTGCGCGACCTGGGGATGCAGCACGGGATGATTCCTAGTTCACCGCCGCCAGCATCTTCTGCAGCCGCTCGAGGAAGAACGGCGCGGCCTTGTGGATGCGCGTCTCCTGCGTGACTATCAGCGGGCGGATTTTGGGCAGGTAGGCCTGCCACTGCGGATCGGCCTGCATGGCGGCGCGGCATTTCTCGCGCTGGTTGAGGTCGTCGTAGGCCCACATGTGGGTGACCAGGTTCTGCATCCCGACCTCGGTCAGGTAATACCCCACCAGATGCGGCAGGTGCCTGAGCTGAACCTTCATGCCCTCGTTCTCGTAGTGCCTCAAGTATTCCGGCGCCTTGCCGACCTGCAGCAGGTACATGCACTCTTCGACATACATGGATGGGGTCTCCGACGGATCGTTGGGGGCAGAAAGCTGCCGTGGGTGGGCTTCGATTATAGTATCGGCGCCATGGACGACATCAACACGCTGCGCCGCATCCTCAGGGACTGCCGCGTCATCGCCGTGGTCGGGCTTTCGGCGAACTGGCACCGACCGAGCCATTTCGCGGCCAAGTACATGCAGCAGCACGGCTACCGGGTCATTCCGGTGAATCCGCAGTACCAGGAGGTGCTGGGCGAGAAGTGCTACGCCACGCTGCGGGACATCCCCGGGAAGGTGGACCTGGTGGATGTGTTCCGCAAGACCTCCGAGGTGCTGCCGATCGCCGAGGACGCGTTGGCCATCGGCGCGCGTGTGCTGTGGCAGCAACTGGGGGTGCGCAACCAGGCCGCCGCCGACCTCGCCCGCGCCCGGGGGCTGGAGTCGGTCATGGACCGTTGCGTGAAGATCGAGCATGGCCGGCTGTTCGGGGGCCTGGGCTGGGTGGGGGTCAATACCCGGGTCATCTCGGCCAATAGGCCCCGCTGGCTTGCTTACTAATGCTTGCTTGACCGCGACCCCAGTCGGGTAATCCTTATGTCCATCAGCCATCCCGTGCGCGTGTTCGACGGCCGTTTCGGCCGCCTCAAGCTGCCGGAGGTCAGGACCGGCGAGAGCCGTAAAGCCGTGCCGCGCGAAGGCCGGGGGCGCACGCAGGTCCTGTCCGAGTCCGCCAGCGTGCTCACCCGGCGCCGCGCGCCGGCAAGGGGCTGAACGCCATGGCCGATCGCAGGTTCGGATTCGAGACCCTGGCGCTGCACGCAGGGCAGATTCCCGACGCCGCCACCGGGGCGCGCGCCGCGCCCATCTACCAGACCACCTCTTTCGTGTTCGATTCCGCCGAGCACGCCGCAGGCCTGTTCAACCTGCAGACCTTCGGCAACATCTACTCTCGGATCTCCAACCCGACGGTGGCGGTGCTGGAGGAGCGGGTGGCGGCGCTGGAAGGCGGGCGCGCGGCGCTCGCCTGCGGCACCGGGCAGGCCGCCGAGGCGACCGCGATCCTGACCCTGGTCAAGGCGGGCGACCATATCGTCTCGGCCTCCACGCTCTACGGCGGCACCCACACCCTGCTCGGGGTGAACCTGAAGAAGCTGGGCGTCGACACCACCTTCGTGCACCCGGAGGACCCCGACCAGTTCAGGAAGCACATCCGGCCGCAGACCAAGCTCATCTACGCCGAAACCCTGGGCAACCCGCTCATCAACATCGTGGACATCGAGGCGCTGGCGCAGATCGCGCACCAGGCGGACATCCCGCTGATGGTGGACAACACCGTGCCTTCGCCGTACCTGTGCCGCCCCTTCGACTGGGGCGCGGACATCGTGGTGCACTCGGCCACCAAGTACATCGGCGGCCACGGCACCACCATGGGCGGCATCATCGTCGAATCCGGCAGGTTCGACTGGGGCAACGGCAAGTTTCCGGAGTTCACCGCGCCCTCGCCCGGCTACCACGGCGTCATCTTCCACGAGACCTTCGGCGACTTCGGCTACACCATGAAGGCGCGCATGGAGATCATGCGGACTTTCGGACCGTCGCTCTCGCCCATCAACGCCTGGCTCCTCCTGCAGGGGATCGAGACCCTCCCCGTGCGCATGGACCGGCACTGCGCCAACACGCTCGGCGTGGCGCGGTTCCTGCAGGAGCACCCGCGCGTGGCCTGGGTGAACTATCCGGGCCTGGAGCACAACAAGTACCACGCGCTGGCGAAGAAGTACCTGCCCAAAGGCGCCTCCGGCCTGTTGAATTTTGGAGTCAAGGGCGGCGCGAAGGCCGGGGAGAAGTTCATCGAGGCCGCCCAGTTCATGAGCCACCTCGCCAACATCGGCGACGCGAAGACGCTGATCATCCATCCGGCCTCCACCACCCACCGGCAGATGAGCGCCGAGGAGCAGCTGAAGGCGGGCGTGACCCCGGACATGATCCGGATGTCGGTCGGGATCGAGACCCTTGAGGA
>Ga0194131_10011857_pt1 | contig 10295 bp, 10 predicted proteins | sample TA2KigO120mmetaG_FD_148631 | JGI IMG/M metagenome (GOLD analysis project Ga0194131, IMG submission 148631) | Freshwater microbial communities from Lake Tanganyika, Tanzania - TA2015053 Kigoma Offshore 120m | ecosystem: Environmental > Aquatic > Freshwater > Lake | place: Tanzania: Lake... | reverse complement strand
CCCGGAATCCAGGGTCAAGATAAACGGGAATATCTATCCCGTGCCAGACCTGCGCAACCCCTTTTTGGGCGTGCACTTCACGCGCCGGCCTGAGGGGGAAGTCACCGTGGGGCCTTCAGCACTGCCCCTGCTGGGGCGGGAGCAGTACCGGGGGGTTCAAGGCATTGCTCTCTCCGACAGCGTGGCGATGGTTGGGTATCTGGGACGGCTATTCGGCAAAAATCGCGATCATTTCCGTTCGCTGGCCTGGAAGGAGCTCACAAAGGTGTCACACCGGGGGTTTTTCCGGGAAGCGGAGGGGCTGGCGTACGGGCTGGAACCGTGCGATTTGCTGTCCGGGAAAGAACCCGGCATTCGCGCGCAACTGGTCAATACCGAGACGGCCGAATTGCTTAACGATTTTGTGATCGAGCACAGTTCCGGCTCCACGCATGTGCTGAATGCTGTATCGCCTGCCTTTACGTGCGCTCTGCCCTTCGCAGAGCATGTTGTCGGCACAATGAAACTGGATGCCTGACCGCGATCGGGAGTAATTAAAATATCCTGAAAATTTTCGGTTGTCTGCTAACTAAGTCCCCGTAATGCGGAGATAATGTGCGCCACGTCTGATTCCGCACAGTAGTTTTGTGAAGCACAACAGATTACCGAGCGGATTCACTGCCAGACCATCGGGCAGAATGCAGAAGGACTGGCCGACCTGCGTGCCCGAACGGGTGGCTGTTTCTTCTGGGTGTCGGCGGCAGCGCCGCGAATTACAGCCATGAAGTCAACGATTTCCGTAAACTGTGCGAGATCGAGGCCTACACGCTGGAGGACAATGTCTCAGAGTTGACCGTGCGCACGAACGAAGAGGGGCGGGAAACTGTGTTTGCTGACGGGTTGAACACCAGCTGCGCGAACAGCCAGGACTCGATCTTCGTGTTTTCTGTAGGCTGCGGGGATGCGGAGAAAAACACCAGCGTCAACCTGGTCTGTGAGATGTACGAAACGAAGCGGGCGGCCTCATAATCTGCGGCGTCATCGGCCGGCAGGGGTGTGCGCCAAGCGGCACAGCGGACAGCGTACTGCGCGTATCTAGAAATTGGTAAGACACGTAATACATCCTGACGGCCGTCTGTTGAAGCTTCGATGCATCAGCGATTCCCCGCATAGTACCTCCCCTGCACACATAGATTGTCGTAGTCACGTCGCCCATCAGCAAATGGAGTACCGACGAGAAGGGGATAGCAAAAATTCATAGATGAGCCTCCTAGAAGAGAGCACGCAAGAGGCGCAGCAGCACTTTGCGGTCGAAAGGCCGGTAGCGAAGCGCCTGACGGAGCGCCTTCCGGGCTTCGGTGTGGCGGCCAGCGTGCAAATAGAACTTTCCAACGTCTCCGTAGTAATGCGCCCAGTCGTGGGCTAGCGCGCCAGCCAGGGCTGAGCCGGGCGGGCAGGAAGGTGCGTGACGCTCAAGAAAACGTAACCGCCCTTCCAGAGCGCGTTCCGATGGAATGTCTCGGGAGGCATTGTAGCCGTACAGGCGATGGCGGTAGAGCGGTTTCGGAAGATGGATGAAGGGAAAACGTTCATAGAGGCGGATGGCAAGATCGATGTCCTCCCAGATTCTGAGGCGGACATCGTAGCCCCCCACGGCATCGAAGCAGGCTTTGCGGAAGAGGGTGCCGGAGGTGGCGGCATCATGCCCTCCGCGCAGCATCTGGGTGATGCTGCGCTTGTATTTCATCGCAGCGTCATATTCGACAATGACGTTCTGCTCGCTGACTTGATAACCGTCGCAGTGGGCCAGCGCGGCTTCAGAGTGCGCCTGTAGGACGGCGAGCGTTTCTTCAAGAAACGTTGGCTCCCAGAAGTCGTCTTGATCCAGAAACGCTAGACAGCTGCCCGTCGCTCTCCTGGCGCCGTCGTTACGGGCGGCAGCCTGGCCGCCGTTCTCCTCCCGGCGCACATAGTGGACATCCGGGAAGCGGGCAACGAGTCTATTGGTGTCGTCCGAGGAGGCGTCGTCGACGACGATCACCTCGACGGCTCCATGCGTTTGGGCCTGCACGCTGCGGATCGCCTGATCCAGATAGCGCGTCGTGCCGTTGTAGGCGGGGATGATGACGCTGACAACAATCATTGGTGTTGTGGTGATCTTGAAGCCGATCAGACGTGTAGGCTAGCTTAACCGTTCACTGAGCTTCAACCGTGCAGTGAGACGGTACAAAAGGGCTCGAATATTGGTGAGCATACATTCTTGTGCCGTAGGATTCGCACGGGTGTGCGAATATTAACCGTTCGCGGACAGGCGTTTCCAATCGATGCTTGTGCTTTATGCTTGACCTTGTGAAGCTTTTCTGTTCAGATATTGAACGTTAATAATTAAAGAAATATAAAAACATGGATATACAAGGGCAACGTGACCTCCAACTGCTCAGTGCGCTGGAGCTGGACTCCCGTGTAACGCAGCGTTCACTGTCAATCCAATTGGGCGTTGCGTTGGGACTGACCAATCTGTACCTCAAGCGATTGGCCAATAAAGGCTACATCAAAATTACCACAATTCCCAGTCATCGCATCAAATATCTGTTAACTCCCAGTGGGGCCGCCGAAAAGTCCAAGCTAGCGTACAGGTACATGCAATATTCGTTGTACCATTACCGGGATGTGCGGCAACGGCTTAAGCAGGTGCTTTCCGAGCTGTCACAGGCGGGGAGTAAGCGAATCGTCGTATATGGAACCAGCGAACTGGCGGAGCTAGCCTATATCACGCTGCGTGAGATGGACTTTGTGTTGGTGGGATTTGTCAATGGCGCGAAAAGGAAGACATTTCTGTCTTATCCATTGTGGTCGGTCGAATCGCTGGCGCGGTGGAGCTATGATGCAGTGTTGATTACCGACCTAGAGAATTTAAAGACGAGTTATACGAAGTTGCTCCGAGTCGGTGTGCCCAGACACAAGATTGTCACGCTGATGCGGAAGAAATAGACCGGGCGGAAATTCCTTTTCTAGCAGAAAGGAGTTTCATTCCGGTTGTCTGGGGGGGGGCGTTGTAAGTGAGAGGGCGAAGCTATGTTTGCAAGACGTGTGAAAAGCACGACTCGCGGAACGTGAGTGAATAAAAATAGAGGTCAGCATATTAGGTAAGCTTGAAGTTTGGCAAGAGGAAGCTGCGTTGCAGTAAATAGATACGCCGATTCAAAAAATGGAAACCCTGTCGGGGATTTTGGCTTGAGGGATAAGCCAAGGAGGACAGCTATGTTGATAGCGTCCAGTATGAGCCGCAACGTCGTATTGTTGAGCATGACCACTTCGTTCGCCTTCGCTAGGCCGTGTTCGCTGGGCACCAACGACCAGTTGTAGTGGGCACGGTGAAGCGGCCTCGTGAAGAAAATTCGGGAAGGTCAAAAACTTGAGAGCGGTATGAATGCTAAGTATGGCAACGAGCTGAAACAATACAAGCTTGACGGCGTTTGCGTCGTGAGAAGCTTCTTCTCGGCAAAGGAAGTAAGCGATATCGCCGCGGCCGTCAGCGCATTCATCGAACGAGAAAGTACCGGACTGAAGGGACGGCAGATCCATTTCACGGATGGGCATGTCAATTCGATCCATGTCCTGATGAACTCGTCAGACGGATTCTTCTTCAATCTGCTCCACAATGACAAAACGAAGGGGCTTGCGTCTATTTTACTTGAAGATGATGCTGTACCCCGCGCTTCGGAACTGTTTGCTAAGCCGGCTGAGGTCGGGCTGCCCAGTCCCTGGCATCAGGACAACGCCTATTGGTGCGTGGACAATCACAACGGCCTGACCATCTGGATCGCCCTGGATGAATGCGATGCATCCAACGGGTGTGTGACGTATTTACGGGGGACGCACACTATGGGGTTGATCTCGCATAAACCGTCGTTTGCACCAGGCAGTTCGCAGATGATCGAAGATGAGAGCCTTCCGGTGCGCTACGCCACGGAGAAGTTTGCGCCTTCACTGAAACCTGGCGATGTGCTGGCGCATCACTGTCTGGCCATCCACGGAAGTTCTGCCAACAAGAGCGGCAAGTCCCGACGGGGCGTCACGCTGCAGTATGTCGGCAAGAAATCCGGCTACGACGCCGGGATGAAGGCGCGTTACGAGGCGCTACTGGCCGAACAAATTCGGCTGCGCGAGGCGAAGCCAGCGACCGACCACTAGGAGCACGTATGCCCGGGTGGGAAATCATCGGAGAAGAAGAGCGGCGTGCCGTGAATGACGTTTTTGATAACGGTGCGGTGCTGTTCCGTCAGAGTTTCACGGCGCTCCGCAACGACGTCTACAAGGTGAAGGATTTCGAGTCGTCCTTCGCGAAGTACCTCAGCGTCAGCCATGCCCAGGCCGTGACCTCGGGGACGGCCGCGTTGAAGGTTGCGCTCAAGGCGTTGAAGGTCGGTCCCGGCGACGAAGTCATCACACAGTGCCATACCTACGTGGCCACGGTTGAGGCCATCCTGGAATGTGGCGCGACGCCAGTTGTCACGGACGTTGATTGGACGCTGAACATGGACCCCGATGACCTGCAGCAAAAAATCACGGCGAGGACAAAGGTGATCCTGCCAGTCCACGTGTTCGGTGTGGCGGCGAAAATGGACGACATCCTCGCGATCGCGAACGCCCGCGGCCTCGCAGTGCTGGAGGATACCGCACAGGCCTGCGGAGGAACGTATCACGGGAAACCGCTGGGAACGATCGGCACGATGGGCACGTTCAGCTTCGATCACGGCAAGCTGCTGACGACCGGCGAGGGCGGCATGGTAGTGACCAACAAGGAGGCCCTGTACCTCGGCGCCCGTTCCTACGCCGACCATGGGCATGAGGACAATCCCGCATTTCCCCGCGGCGAAGATACGCGGTCATTCCCGGGCTTCAACTACCGCATGATGGAGCTCCAGGGAGCGATCGGGCTGGAGCAACTCAAGAAATTACCGGGCTCTCTGGCCAGGCACCGGGCCAATAAGGCGGCGCTCAAGAAGGCGATCCAGGCCATTCCCAGGCCGGCTGTGCGTTTTCGTGAAGTGCCGGATCCGACCGGCGATAATGGCGACGCCCTCGTGTTCTTTCTGGAGACGCCCGAGCGCGCCAAGCGGGTGGCGCGCGGCCTTCAACAGAAGGGGATCGGCTTCAAGAATTTGCCGGATGCGTTGAACTGGCACTACGCAGGCACGTGGGACCACATGCTCGGCAAGGCCGACTGGCTGAAGGGGCAGACGCTCGAAAATTATTTCGCACGGAGCGGAGAAATCCTGCGGCGCGCCATCGCTCTGCCGATCTTCTATAAAATGGACGAGGCCCGCATCGCGACCATCGCGGCAGAATTGCAGAACGCCCTCGCAAAGAACTGACTGTGGACGCGATTCTTCAGGCACGGATGAATGCGAACCGGCTGCCCGGGAAAGTGCTCATGCTGGTTTCGGGACGTCCCCTCCTGCTCCACAACATCAAGCGCATTCGTCGGGCGAAGACGGTCGATCGGGTGATCGTTGCGACGACGGACAACCGTGAAGACGACGCGATTCAGCGGCTCTGCGAGGCCGAGGGCATCCCGGTCTTCCGCGGAAGTGAAGAAGACGTCCTGGATCGGATTCATCGTTGCCTGAAACAGTTTGGAATCACAGCATGCGTCAAGCTCACGGCCGATAATCCGCTGATCGATCCGTCGGTTATCGACGAGGTAGTCCGGTTCTATGCGGCCCACCCGGGTAATTATGACTATGTCAGCAACAACCATCCGCCAACCTGGCAAGATGGCCAGGAAGTGGAAGTGTTCGGTACGGCCGTGCTGGAGACGGCCTGGCGAGAAGCCAAGGAGCCGTTTCAGCGCGAGCATGTCACGCCGTTCATTTGGGACCATCCAGAACGCTTTCGCATCGGCAACGTGGCACGGGAGGATGACCGCTGGTACCGCGAGTATCGGTGGACACTGGATTATCCAGAAGATTACACGTTCATCAAAACCGTGTTCGAAGTCCTCTATCCCGCGAAGCCCGAGTTCACGACGGCGGACATAATGGACCTCTTGCGCAAGAGGCCGGACATCCATGCGATCAACGCCAACCGGGCAGGCTATGTCTGGTACCGGGACCACCTGGATTCGTTGCGGACGGTCGCCGGCAGCGGCCATCTGAGACAGACATGAAGGACGTCCTTCAAATCGGAAAGCGATCGGTCGGGGTGGGACACCCTGTGTTGATCATTGCCGAGGCCGGGGTGAACCATAACGGCGACCTCAAGAAGGCGCTCAAGCTGGTGGAGGCTGCGGCGAAAGCCGGGGCAGATGCTGTGAAGTTCCAGACCTTCGCGGCGGATCGGCTGGTAACCCTCCTTTCTCCAAAAGCCGGGTATCAGCGCAAGACGACCAGTGCCAAGGAGAGCCAGTACGACATGCTCAAGAAACTGGAGCTCTCCCGCGACGCCCATCGTGAGCTGAAACGTCGGACAGAGAGACTCGGGCTCGTGTTTCTCTCCACGCCCTTCGACGCGGCCAGCGCCGATCTCCTGGAGGAGCTCGGTGTAGTGGCTTTCAAAGTCGGTTCCGGAGAACTGACCGACCTGCCGTTGCTCCATCATATCGCTGTGAAGGGTAAGCCGATGATGATCTCGACGGGCATGAGTACGATGGATGAAGTGGCTCGTGCCATGCAGACGGTCCAGAAGACAGGGCTGGAAGAGGTTGCGCTCCTCCATTGTGTTTCCGCCTATCCGGCACCATTGGAAGATGTGCACCTGTTGGCGATGCGTGATCTGTCTGTGTGGGGAGTGCCGGTTGGCTATTCCGATCACACCCTGGGTATCCGGGTCGCGGCGCTGGCCGTCGCCAACGGCGCCAGCATCATCGAAAAACATCTCACGCTCGACCGGAAGCGTTCAGGCCCTGATCATCGGATGTCCCTGGAGCCGAAAGAGTTCGCGGCAATGGTCAAGGACATCCGCGAGACGGAAAAGATTCTGGGCAGGGGTGTGAAGCAGCCGAGGAAATCCGAGTTGAATACCAGGCAGGTCGCGCGCAAGAGCGTCGTGGCGTTGGTGGATATCCCCAAGGGCCGTTTCATTACGCGCGAGATGATCGGGGTGCGACGGCCGGGTGTCGGCATCCCGCCAGCTGAATTGGAAACCATTGTTGGCCTCAAGTCGCTGATCGATGTGGGTGCTGGAGCCGTGCTGGATCGAAAGTTTCTGGCCTAATGCGCACCATCGGCGTCGTCACAACGTCACGATCCGAATATGGCATCTACCGGCCGATCTTGCGCAGGATCGTGGCCGATCCTGATCTTCGCCTCATGCTCTTCGTCGGTGGTATGCACCTCTCGAAACAGTTTGGGATGACCATCAACGACATCAAGCAGGACGGATTTCCGATCGATCGGGAAGTCGAGTTCTCCTTGGAGTCGGACACGCCGGAAGGGATGAGTCAAGCGTTGGGAGCTGCGGCTGCTGCGTTTGCCAAAGCCTTGAGCAAATCTCGGCCGGACATCTTATTAGTGCTTGGCGACCGCTTCGAAATGTTCGCGGCTGCGAGCGCCGCAGTCCCGCTGAACATTCCGCTCGCCCACATCCATGGCGGCGAGCTGACCTACGGCGCCATCGACGATGCCTTCCGGCACGCCATCACGAAGATGAGCCACCTGCACTTTGCCTCCGCGAAGACCTACGCAGACCGCATCGTCCGCATGGGGGAGGAGCCCTGGCGTGTGACCGTCAGCGGCGCCCCGGCCCTGGACGAGTTGCGCCAACTCCCGCGGGCGGATCAGGCTGCACTGGAGAAACGGTACGGCTTCCGCCTCTCGCTAGAGCCGCTCTTAGTGACCTTTCATCCTGTCACCCGGGAGCTCGACCAACTGGAAGAGCAGGTGAGGGAGCTGTGTGCGGCATTGGAACAGCTGGATGCGCCCGTGATCTTTACCCAGCCAAACGCAGATGCCGGTGGCCGAACGATCCAGCTAGAGATCGAGCGGTTCGTCGAAAAGAAACGGGGCAAGGCCTGGTACGTGTCGAGCTTCGGATCGGGGGGATATGGGGATGTGATGCGCCTCTGTGCCGCGGTGGTCGGCAATTCATCGAGCGGGATCATCGAGGCGCCGTCTTTTGAAGTTCCCGTTGTCAATATCGGCACGAGACAAGATGGCCGTGTCCGGGCAGCCAACGTGATCAACACCCCTTGTTCGACGGGAGAGATTGTTGAAGCCATTGAACGGGCAATCGCGCCGGAATTCCGCGCATCGCTTAAAGGCATGTCGAACCCCTACGGCGATGGCCACGCGTCCGAGCGGATCGTCGGGAAGCTCAAATCGGTCGAGCTCGGTGACAAGCTGCTGCGGAAATTCTTTCATGAAGAGAAAGCCAGGCCGACAATCCGCGTCGTCGGGATTGGCGCGGGCGGACACGCCAAGGTCGTCATCGACATCCTGCGCCAGATGGGTGGCTATGAGACGGTCTCATTGGTGGACCGTGATCAAAATTTGCAAGGGAGCGACGTCTCGGGAGTCCGTGTATATGGTGACGACAATTCACTCCCCGAATTGTATGACCAGGGTATTCGCGAGGCCTTTATCGGAGTGGGGGCGATCGGAGATCCTGAGGCGCGCATCCGGGTCTATGAATCGGCCCGCCGTCATGGTTTCCGGATCGTCCGTGCAATCCATCCAACCGCAGTTGTCGCCGCCTCCGCGGAAATCGGCGACGGACCGACCATCATGGCCAACGCCATCATCAATCCGTACGCACGACTGGGCGACAATGTGATCGTGAATACCAGGGCGGTGGTCGAACATGACTGCGTCATCGGGGCTCATGCGCACATTGCACCGGGTGCGGTCCTGTCCGGGTCGGTCATCGTGGGACGGGGCGCGCACATCGGTGCGGGGGCCACCGTGAAGCAGGGCCTTACCATTGGCGCGGGCGCCATTGTCGGGGCTGGTGCGGTCGTCGTGCGCGACGTGCCGGCCGGAGTGACCGTAGTCGGGATCCCTGCGGAACCGCTTTCAAGCAAGGTGCGAACAGATGGTTAGCATCGACAAGATCCTGGTCGGATCGGATTGGACGATCCGCCGGTTGATCCAGTGCGTGGAGGAGAATGCCCAGGGTATTGCGCTGGTGATCGATGCCCAGCGCCGATTGCTGGCGACTATCACGGATGGCGACATTCGCAGGGCTGTGCTTCAGGGGTTGAATCTGGAAACATCGGTCGCGGAGCTCATTGCCAAAAAAGAACCAGAGCCGACAATCGCCGAGGGGCCGATCACTGCGCTGGTGGGGACTGACGACGAAACCTTGCTGCTGCTGATGCGACGTCGTTCGGTACGCCACGTTCCGCTGCTCGATCATGACCGCCGGGTGATCGGGCTCTCGCGGATCGAGGACCTGATCGACAGCCCAAAGCTGAACGCGGTGGTGATGGCAGGCGGGTATGGCAAACGCCTGCGGCCATTGACCGAAGACAATCCAAAACCGTTGCTACCGGTCGGAGACCGTTCAATTCTTGATCGTATTCTCGGACAGTTGCGGGATGCCGGCATCCACCGCGTCAACATTACGACTCATTTTCTCGCCGACCGCGTCAAGGAACATGTCGGCGACGGAAGCAGGCTCGGGCTTGCCGTGGATTACGTGTCCGAAGATCAGCCATTGGGAACGGCGGGAGCATTGGGCCTGCTCAATCCGCCGGATGAACCGGTGCTGGTGATCAATGGAGACGTGCTAACCAGGACAGATTTCCGAGCGATGCTCCATTTCCATCAAGACTATCGAGCGGTGATGACGGTAGGGATCAAGCAGTATTCGATCAAGGTCCCTTACGGCGTTGTGCGGGTGAAGGGGGCCGACATCGTTGCGCTAGAAGAAAAGCCGGTGTCACAGTTTTTTGTGGTGGCCGGCATTTATCTGTTGAATCCGGAAGTTTGGAAGTATCTGTCGCGCGGCGAACATATGGACATGCCTGATCTCATCAGGCAGTTGGTGGATGACGGACGTAAAGTGGTCAGTTTCCCGATCAACGAATACTGGCTGGATATTGGTTCACCGAACGATTACCAGCAAGCTCAGTCGGACGTGGCCGAGGGGCGAGTCTAAATGGCGATCACGCTGGTGACAGGTGGAGCCGGTTACGTGGGTTCGGCGCTCGTTCCCGATCTTCTGGCGACGGGCCGCAAAGTCCGCGTATTGGATTGTCTCCGCTCGGGAGGGGAGGGCCTGCTTGGAGTGTGGAGCCGTCCCGGCTTCGAGTTTGTGCGGGGCGACGTGACCGATGCGGCCGATCGCCGCGCCTCGTTACGCGGCGTGGAATC
>Ga0194131_10011856_pt1 | contig 10296 bp, 11 predicted proteins | sample TA2KigO120mmetaG_FD_148631 | JGI IMG/M metagenome (GOLD analysis project Ga0194131, IMG submission 148631) | Freshwater microbial communities from Lake Tanganyika, Tanzania - TA2015053 Kigoma Offshore 120m | ecosystem: Environmental > Aquatic > Freshwater > Lake | place: Tanzania: Lake... | reverse complement strand
TCCGCCACCAACAATATCCTTGGGATACAAACCTATTTCTTTATAGGTATGATTTACTACAACCAATGGAATGTCTTTAAGGGTGAGGTGTGGTGTCACCATACGGAACAGGGATTTTATTTGCTTCGCACGAGTCATATCCCCAACTGACTTTTGCTCAAGCGCATCTTCAACTTCTTTCTTTGATGCAAGATTACCGATCGAATCAATAACAATCATGATACGTTCGCCACGCTCAATGTTTGATAATTGATTCATAATGTCAAACTTTAATTGCTCAACATCAGTCACAGGAGTATGAATAACACGCTCCATGTCAATACCAAATGATGTGAAATAGTTTTGCGGAGTACCGAACTCTGAATCATAGAACAATACTACAGACTCAGGATATTTTTCTTGATATGCATTTGCCATTAAAAGACTAAATGCAGTCTTGAAATTTTTACTCGGACCAGCCCACATTGTAAGACCAGGAGTAAATCCACCGTCAAGATCGCCAGAGAATGCTACGTTTACAACTGGAATACTGGTCTGAATCATATCTTTTGCAGCAAAGAACTTAGACTTGGATAAAATCGCAGTATCTTTAATGGTAGAATTTTTCTTGAGTTTTTCGAGTAGGCTCATGCGCGGTTCTCCGTATTAAGAATAGATATTATATAATGTATTTGCACAAAAGTCAAGCAAAAAATACATCTAAGGATTCTACCTTTTCTTTATGCCAATTAATTGTGGATAGAATAATATCAAGTGGTTCGATGAATGATTTTTCAAATTGTAAATCATGATCAATATACATCTCAGCATTTAATTTCTTCGGAATACCTGATAAAAATGCAAGAGTATTGTTATTAAATGGATTTGGTTGTTTGAGATAAATAAACTTAATTTTCTCTCCCTCTTGAATTAATTGATAACGCTTGGTAAGATTTAATCTGCGCAACAGATGATTGTAGACCAATGCACCCTTCACATGAATTGGCGTTCCTTTCTTAAAGATCTGTGCAGCGTCACTATAAGCAGATAATCCATTCACAGAGCGAGGAAATGCAATTTCTTCTGGCGGTAAAATTTTAAATTCATCGCGGAAGTTTTTGATAAATTTATGCAAATCATCTTGTGTTTTAGTCATGATAATATTGATGGCTTCTTTAATCTTCGTACGACAAGCAGATGGTGTTGATGACTTGACAGCCTCTAGACCCATGATCTTGAGTTTTGGTTTAGCATAAACAACGCCTTCACTATCATAGACGTTTAGGATATAGCGTTTCTTGGCAGTCCATATCGCTTTATCAGCAAGAGACTCACGCTTCATCTCCATGCGCTGCTGATATGCATTTACATATTCTTTTAGTTCTTCGTAAGAAGAATCAATAAATGGTTGAATCTTTTTATCACAAACTTTATCCATAAATTCAATAACTTTTTTGGTGTCATCTACATTTGGATATAACTTCTTGATTAATGGTCCCATGTTTAAGTAGATTGAATCGGTATCTGAAGCAATGACATAATCTTCATTTTTAGTTTTTAATAGACCATTCATATATTCATTGATCTTCTTTTCAATCCAACGAATCGATAACTGACCTGATGTGGTAATGCCTTCGGCAATGCGAATATCGAAGAAACGAAAATATTGATTACCCAGTGCACCGTAAGCAGAGTTTAGTGTTACCTTCTTAGCCAACTGTAAATTGTTATATCTTGCTACTTGTTTTTCAAGATACTCAACTTGATTTTTATCTTCGAGAACTGTTTCGATTTTTTTCTTGGCTTCAATCGCTAACTTCTTATAGCGTGTACGATCTTTGTACATACTTTCCATGATCTCAGGCATCACGCCTTGTTTGTCTAGTTTAAACAATTGACCATTGGGTGTTAGTGTTGCTTTGATTTCTTTGAGGATACTAGTATCAACTTGCTGATTAAGCAATGCATCAACATCAATATTAATATTTTTAATTAATCCATTCATGTTGTCATTATACTTTTTTGGATCGATTATAGTTTCCATCGAAATATTATACTGCATAATCAAGTGCGGATACAGACTATTCAAGTCAAACGACGCAACCCACTCATGCATGCCAAGGATTGGATCTTTAACATATGCACCCTCATAAGCAGATTTTTTGTCACTTACTTTTAATTGTGGGATTACAATACCTTTCTTCTTAAGATGATTGTAGACAATCGCGTCCCACATACGAACCTGTGTGAACACGTCTTCGTAATTGACTTTGTTATCATACGCAAGAGTCAAAGCCAACTCAATCAACTTCATCTTGTCTTCAAGTTTCTCAACAAGTTCTACGTCTTTGATGTTATACTCGATAAACTTCTGATAATCTTGTTTGTAGAGTTGATGTAAATTTTCAAATTCAGAATAATCTAATTTCTTCTCGCCCAACTCAACGTGAGCGATATTGTCTAGTCTGTAAGACTCTTGTTGAGAATAAGTAAACTTGCGATAAAGCCAAATATAATCTAATACAGCAACGCCATCAATATTGTAAGAATTAGATTCTCTGTTAAACTGCATTGCTGTGTATGGTCGCAATTTATTCCAGGGAGACATCTTCTTGGCTTCAGATTCGCCAAGAAGTTTAGTGATACGATTGATCAAATATGGAATATCAAAGAACTCAATATTCCATCCGCTGACTACATCTGGATAAAATCTGCACCAGAAGTCGAGGAAACGTCGTATAAGGTCTGACTCATCTCGACACTTTGCATAGTGCACATCGTCGCGATGCTTGCTATAATCGCCGAGACCAAACACAAAATAATTATCTTTGAGTTTAATTGTAATTGCTGTGATTGATTCATTAGCGCTTTTAGAGTCTGGAAATCCAAACTCTGATCCAACTTCGATGTCAAGATAGGCAATACAAATTTTACTAACATCCCACAATATATCATCAACAAAGTTATCGGCAATAAAAGCATAGTCGTAACGACTATTACCAAAAATAGGAAAATTATCGACACTTTTGTACCTCTCTAAAAATTCACGGCAGTCAGAAATAGTTCCTGGCTGAATCGATTTAACATAGTCTCCGTTGAGAGTGGTATGTTCTGTTTTTTCACTTGTTAAAAGATAAAAGGTCGGACGATATTCAATCTTTCGTCTGACCCTTTTATCATTTTCAACGGCTCTGAGAAGAATATACTTACCAGAAATGCTTACGCTTGTATAGAAATCTGCCATGTCATCCTGTGAGGATTTGTTTTGGTGGGACTACGATTCCTGCACCGAAGATCTCATTATACCCGTTTTTCACTTCAACCGCTACTTCACAATGTGTGAGAATATTAATATTCTTCACTTTGAACGGTCCATTAGCAGAATGCATCCAAGGAACAAATCCAAGTGCAGGTCCATCTTGTCTACGTTGAAGTACAACTGCTACAGGGTTCTTGAATGTTACACTATTCTTATCTTCCTCTATAATTTCTACTACTAATTCTTCGCCACTTACGAGTTTGAGTGCTCTTATTAACATTTTGATTTTCCTTTATGTATGTTTCATGATTCATCAGTTATATCGCGAGTTTCAATAGTGTTGCGCTTTAACTTAAACGCAACATGATTCGCATGAGCATTGATAAAAATATCTTTAATTAAGTTTCGCTCTTGTGGACTCTTGATCCAACCATTGGCTTCTTCCAATGCAAGCATACGCTTAAATCTGCGCGGAAGTTTTGCACTGTAAAAATCGCTACGATTAGCCATTTAATAATTCCTCACATTTTTTCCAGAAATGTTCTTCTTGTCCTGGCATACGAATCTGGAAATTATGCCAAAACAAATCACCTACTTCTTGATTGCCATACGTTGTCCCGAGACCATAGTTCGGCTGTTCATTTTTGAGTTCCCAGTATGGAGTTTTATCTTGTTCCCAATCATATCTAAATGGTGGGCGATCAAATCTAACTGGAGGAATCATCTCAACAGGAACACCAACTCTCTCAGCCTCAAATGTATATTCCTCTAGCACATCACCACGAGAAGTTTCTAATGCAGATGGTGTACTAATTTTAATAAAATTTTCACGCGATACAACAGTGCAAGAGGGTGCTGCAAACAAATGGTCACCGTTTTGAATATGACCAGATCTTTGCATGTTGCCTGTTATTTTACCTTCATTTGCTTTAGAAAGAAAGTAATTAAATCCATGTTCGCTCACAGGAATGCAATCAATATCAAGAATAATGATATAGTCGAAATCTAGTTGTTGCTTAACTCTAGATGCGTCAATGGTCTTGACATTTACACCATTCATTGCCCAACAATAATCTATAAACAAACCATGAGGAATTTCTCCATTCATGACTATATGTGGAAGTTTTGTAATGTTAAACTTTTCCACAACTTTTTTTTGTAACTCAACTGTTTTGGGATTGATGTTAGGCATGAAGTAAGATACAATACACGCATTCATGATTGATTACTCTTATTCGCTTCGCAAACTCTTTTGCGTAGATTACTAGAACTAAAACTGTGATCTCGTCCATTAAACACTAATTCAATTTTGCGTCTTTCACAGATTGCGCGACCAGTAAATTCCTGTTCCATATATTCAACACCAAGAATACGAACATCAATTGGTAGTGTTAGGAGAATATCTTCGAGATCTTTTTCTGTATTATAGACTACAATCTCATCTACAAACCGCACAGCGCTTAATTGAATTTGACGTTCAACAAGACTCTGTATAGGTGCATTTTTTTGTGGTCTATCCCAACTAGCGTTGTTTTGTAATCCTGCAATCAAATAATCGCAACGATTTTTCGCTTCTGCCAGCATAGCAATATGACCTGCATGAAGCAAATCAAATTGACTGAACGTAATGCCAATTTTTAATCCTTTATCTTTTAATTCTTTTACTTTATTAAAGATCATATGACTGAGTGTAGAATAATTCCGTGAAGATATTCGACAATACCATAGTCCTTACTAGGAACATAAAAGTTTGCCAAAGAATGTGTTCTAAATTGAGTTCTAAGTTTATTATTTGATTCGAATCCAGACAAAGTAATCATTGGTTGTTTACGATCCGCACAAAATTGAGCAGCATTTAGAATATTTTGCGAATTACCAGATGATGAAATTAAAATCACTAGTGATTCAGGCTCAACGAACTGCTCAAGGAATTTAGTATAAGCATGTTCCCAACCATAGTCATTTGCGTAGCAAGTTAAACGCGATGAGTCGCAAAAACAAATTGCTTTCTTACCCAATGCTTTCGTATAATCCTGAGCAACATGACCTGTGATCGCATTACTGCCACCATTGCCCAAAAGAATAATATGCTTGTGTCGATGAATAGTAACACCCAAGCAATACAATTGTTCTTTATCAATACCGTCTAAACAACTTTTAAGTTCTTGTAAATTCATTTGTCAAGTTCACATACTTCAAACCAGTTTCAGATATGCCAATCTTTGAACATCTCTCATATTCCTTTTCGAGGCAAGAATTTTTATTAGAGAATATCAAAAAGTAGCCCCCATTACCTGCTCCGCATAACTTATGCGACAATACTTTACTATCATAACTTAATTTGTTATCCAAGTCAACTAATATTTTGTTCTCGCAAATTAATTTGCTTGTTTTCTTTTTATTTTCCCAAGACTTTTTTATGATACGATTGAAAGCGTCAATGTCAGTTCTGCATATGGCTTGCTCTAAGTTGATGACATCAGACAACAACACTTCGCACTTTGATATATCGATGCTTTCCAATACTTTAGTTGAGTTGCGTAGCACGCCTGTATATAGTAGATAAATATCTATTGAATCAAATATCTTTGTATCAAGATATGTGAATTGTGGATCAGATTCTTTAAAGAAGTTTATGCGCTTGAGCCCGCCCATGCTACCATAGAAATCTTGTTGACCGACTAATGGATTGAATTTTCTTTCAATATTCTCCGCAATTTTACATACTTCAAATTCAGTAATGGATTCATTGCGCCAAACATGAATGGCTTTGATAAGTGCTTGCAGATATGCGGAAGACGCAGCCAAACCAGATCCAGCCGAGTAAATATCAGACACTAAACTGCAATTAATGCGTTCTATATTTAGATACTCGAAGCAATGCCGCAGCATTTCGTTTTGAATATCTGATACGTTCTTTACGGTTTCGCGACGGGAATAGTTTAAATTATAATTCTCATCAATCGTATTGATTCCAAATACGTCTCTGTGAATTGTGATATACGTGCGTAGATTAGAAGGGAAACTGACAACAGCACCCCTATCATATCTTTTTAAAAATTCTGGATGATCAGTTGATCCGCCAACCAGAGAAATTCTTAAAGGACAAGATGCTATGATCATTCTTCTGTATATGCAGGAAAGTATCTGATGAATACATCTTTCTCTGTATTGCGAACTCTATTAATGCGTTCTTTAATCTCTTTGTAGAAATTCCAAGCCAGAGGAATAAAACAAATTTGTTCAATAGGTTCTTCGAGTAATTTGATTGATCGAATCGGAATGTTCATCCCTGGAGTCAGATAATCCCATTTTAGATAGTTATCATCAATGATGAAATCTAATTCAATTTGAATATAGTTGAGAAGAGTATTGCCTTTAGCAGCAGCGCCATAACCAATTAATACATAACCTTCGCTTCTAAACTTGCGCAAGTTTTTAATCAATTTTTGTTTTGTTTCTTCTGCCTTTCTTGCAAAATTATAATATTTTTCTTCAGTATAAATGCCCGCAGAAGTTTCTTCCGCAATCAACGCAGTTAATTCTGCTTCGTCATTGTGAACCTTGCTAAGAGAGAACAAAAAGGACTTACTATGAATATCCGTTTTTACAATACTCGACACATACAATCCATGATTTCTGGCGAGTTTTTGTATCGAACGACCAGTAAAGTAAGAGGAATGTTCGTGATAGATGACATCAAATTCATTGTTCAAAAACATATCACATTGAGATGTTTGTATAAAAATACTTCCTGTATCGCTCAATACATTTACGCAAGATTTAATGAAGTCATTGGGGTCTTGCACATGGGGTAACACATGGAATGCCAGTACTAAATCAAACTTACCATGTTCCTCTAATATCTTATTAGAAAAATTAGTATCCCAATAATCAACATATACATCTAATTCACGAGCAGCAGATAATTCGCGGATATTTCTAGCAGGATCAACGCCCACGCATTTTAATCCTTGCTTCTTAAACATCTCAAGAAGCAATCCTGAGTTACATGCAATCTCTAAGACATTCTTTGAATTTTGAGTTTTAGAGAGAATGTAGTCAGTAGTCCATTCGAAATAATCGGTCAGCGTTTTACTTGTATCAGAAATGTACAAGTAGTGCTCAAACATTTCTGTAGGATCTACAGATACAGACAACTGCGAATGCCAACAATTGCGACAAAGTTTCATCTGAAGCGGATACTTCTTTAAAGTATCACCTTTATGATAAGAATTAGCCAGTGGCTGGTCAGTTAAATCCAAATAATCTACAAGATCACTTGAACCGCAAATTAAACAATTATGATTTTCTTTTGTAATCATAAAATGGAATCTCTTCCACTCCAACTGTGTAGTATTTGATTGCTAGTGATAGAATCAACAATACTACCAACAGTGGATTCAAAATTAAAATTAAATGTATTTTTAAATTTTTCTGTTGAGATTGTAAAGTCATAAGTCACACTTACTCCCTTATCAATTAATTCAACATCTAAATGCTCAGCAACCTTTTTACCAATCTCACCAATATTAAGATTAAATGACGCCACGTTATAGATCCCACGTTTGTCATCGCTATTGATGATGGCATCGACTGCTCGACAAAGATCATGCGTAGAAACGATTGGGCGATGTGCGTGTGCATTGAAGACGTTGACTTTCTTAGTTTTTAATGCAGAGAGAGTCATAGAATTAATCATAAGATCGGTGCGCATGTTTGGCGCCCAACCATTGACACTACCAAAACGAAGTCCATAATACTCAACACCAAGCAACGGCATCACATTGTCTAAAGTTGTTTTAGAAAGTGTTAATCCATCTGTTGGTTGCGACATTTCAGTTTCAACTTTAGGAAATGCACCTGACTCAACATATACACAAGAACTAGAAGCATAGATAAGTTTTTGTTTGCGCGTTAGTTTCTTTGTAAAATTCATTAATTTGACAACATTGTTGTCGAACGAACCATGAACATCATAACACAATGGAACTGATGAATGCGATGCTGTATGAAAAATTACATCGTAATGATTAAGAAACTTTTCATCTAGATCATCAAAATCCATCTTGATGTTGCCGCCATTTTGGCAAACACCAAACCACTCAAGATCTACTGTATCAACAATTTTATATTTTGATTTAAGATAGTTGTATACAGCAGAACCAATATATCCACAGCCGCCTGTTAATAATATTCTCATAGTCTATTCTCTAGTGTAGTAATTTGATTTCTCAAGTCGATAGCGAACTGCTTATGCCAACGATAACGCGAGATCGCCATATCTCTATCTAGTAAATGTTGTCCACCGTTACCGACGGCTTTATCCGCATCAGGAATCTGAGTTTGAATAGCAAGTTTTCTTTTAATTAGATATTCATTAAATGGCGAATATCCGTACCACAAGATACGAAAATCTTCAGAGGGAGTTCCCCAATAATGACGACCTGCGCGCCAGACTGATGTTTCGAAATAATTCAATGGAAAGTTGTGCATACTGCGCATCTTTCGATTGTCATACATAACATTATCAATAATTGCTTGATAGTCTCGCTTACCATTATAAGCATTGTAGATAGTATCTTCGCTATAGTCGCAGGGTATACCAAATGTTCTCTGTTCTACCAAGGACTTATTTGAATCTGGTTCTGTCATGTAATGATCATCTGAATCAAGCATTACATCGCATGCCAGCAATTTTTGCATACGAACTGGTTTACTCGGCTTGTATGCAGTGGTCAATCTTTTAGTATTGCCAATAAGAAATTCAGTGACATTTAATGTAATCATCCATGCGTATGGAAATTGCTGTTGAATGCTTGCTTCAATAGCCATAACTTCAGCATCACAATTAACAGCATTGAAGTCTTTGTTTCTAGAAGTAATTATTTGCCATTTAGGTGTGATCTGATTAATCAGATCCATCGAACCATCAGTAGAATGATAGTCAATAATGATCCCGTGGTCGAATTTATTCTTATGATGTTGCAACCACCAATTCAACAAGTATTTTTCATTACGAACATGACATAATACAATTCTCATTTATTTTTCCATGGTAAATTATTGTTATGATACTTCAGCATGGCTTCGTTTCCTCGCAAGAAAAAATCTGCTTGAACAGAAATGCCTGTGCTTCCTACTCTATATTTTAACGTATACTCGCGTGTACAATCAAACTTTAATTTATTTTGTTCGTTCATCAATATGGAACTAATTGCACGATCAATTTCAGCCACTCCAGGTTCTCTCGCTTTACGATACCAAACTGAAGACATGCCAATAGCAACTTGTTTTTTAACGAAAAAACAATTTAGATCAATGAAGAAGTCATTGATTACAGATTTCCACACACCAAGGCTTTCGCAATCATCATAACAAATAAACTTGCCTTCGTCGTCTACGATTTGTCGAAAAGAATACGCCCAATCTAAATTCTTCTTTTGAACAAGATTAACAAGATTTTCTATATGATTTGACTCTAGAGAATTATCATCATCTAACCAGATGACGTAGTCGCCGTCTACTAGAAATGTAAATGCGCCATAGATACGATGACCGTTGAAACGATCTTTTCCTGTTGCATCAGGCAAAACCACCAATCTATCAGTACTATTGCCACCACGAGGAAATGCTGCATTATACAACACTGAATCTGCTTTCTCCCAGTGTTCTTTGCCATCAACTACAACAATGTGTTCTATGTTTTTGTATGTCTGATCGCGAACTGATTTGATGCAGTTCGCGAGTTGTGGTTTACCAATAGTTGCAGTAATGATAGATACTTTCACAAATTAATCCCATAAATTCTCATAATATTTGCCAAACAAACGAAAGGCATTCTTCTTGCGAGTATGGTATGCTCTCATCTTCTCAGTATCATAAACACCCTGACGAACACAAATCATTTCTCTATAATCTTTGCCTTCTACTTTCTTATAAATGTACTTCGGCTTCTTAATGCAAAAATCAGGATCGCGATTTTTAGCAAGTTCACCGAATGCCCAGATCATTTCTGCAAGAATCCAGTCCCAACGCTTGAAGTGAAACTCATCAAC
>Ga0194131_10011854_pt1 | contig 10296 bp, 10 predicted proteins | sample TA2KigO120mmetaG_FD_148631 | JGI IMG/M metagenome (GOLD analysis project Ga0194131, IMG submission 148631) | Freshwater microbial communities from Lake Tanganyika, Tanzania - TA2015053 Kigoma Offshore 120m | ecosystem: Environmental > Aquatic > Freshwater > Lake | place: Tanzania: Lake... | reverse complement strand
GGGGGACGGCGGCGACGCTGGCGTTCATGCCGGCCGGCTTATCCCTTCTTCGTCCAGGCTCCCCAGCCGCTGGGCCGACCCTCGCCCAGATCGACCCCGAGGCGCGCCGAGACCTGGCGCCGTCCCCGGGACGGGGTGCCGCTGGCGACGAGCCGGATGTCGAGGCCCCTGTCCGCGAGTTCATCGTCGATCACCACGACACCATCAGCGCGGCGAGGCGACGGGGGAGCTCGGGGAGGGCCTCCTGCAAAAGCGGCTCCATGGGCAGGCGGTTCGCGGTGGCCACGAATAGGCCGGGGCCGCCGTCGCGCTCGAAGTGGGCCCAGGCTTTCGCCGAGTACACCGGGTCGAGGGGCACCGGGCCATCGAGATGGACCGGAAATCCGTAGGGACTCGCCTCGCGGATCACCCGCAGGGGACCAAGGGGCGGCAGCTTCCCCAGATGGCGCGACGCCCGCCAGCCCGCAAGCTGGATCGCCGCCCGACCGGCCCCCGCCACGTCGACAGCCACCACCTCGGCCGGGCATCCCGCCAGGGCCAGCCCGAGACGCAGGCCGGCCGCGGTCCCGCCCGTGCCCGACGCCGTCCACACCCGGGCAGGCTGTCGCGACGCGATCTCCATCCCCGCCTCCACCCAGCCGAGCGTGCCGAGGCCGTTGCTCCCGCCCGGCCCCCAGGCGGCGGGCGGGTAGCCCGCCAGGGCGCGGACGGTCGTCCAGGCCCGCGCCGCCACCCGCGCGGCGTGGGCCATGCTCCGGGCCGGCCACACCTGTTCCGCGTGGGCGCTCAACGCCCGCAGGTTGTCGCGCGCGTGCGCGCCGTCGCGCTGTGGCCAGGCCACGGCGTGAACCCGGAGGCCGAGCCGCCGACCATAGATCGCCGTCGCCAGGAGGTAGTGGCTCCCGGCCGGCCCCACGGTGACGATGTCGCCGCCCCCGGCGCGCGCCGCCCCGAGCAGCCACTCCAGCTTGCGCACCTTGTTGCCGCCGTAGGGCTCGGCGATGGCGCCCTCGTCGAGCACCAGGCGACCGCCGCCGAGATCGAGCACCTGCGTGGGCCCGCGCAGGGCCACCCGCGGGAGGCCAAGGTCGAGCACCTAGGACTGCAGGCTACGCAGCACAGCGTGGGAGATGGCCGCCTCGACCAGGGGCGAGGGCACGAGCGGTTGCGCCACCACCCGCGCCATCTTCAGGTCGGCGCGCGGGGCCACGCCCTGGGGGGCCGGGTTGGCACAGCCGGAGCAACCCACGCAGGCGGGCGGCAGGTCGGCGCCGGGCTGGTCGGCGCGCGCCACCGCCGCCGGCGGGCCGCCGTAGCGCTTGAGGCCCATCGAGCGGAGATGCGCAGCTTCCCTCGGGTCGAGCTCCTTGGCGCCGCCGAGGTCACGGGCCGCCTTGGTGATGAGCGCGGTGTGCTCCACCGTCTCGAGCCGGCAGAAGGCCTCGAGCACGCTGCTGCCCAGCGCCACCGCGCCGTGGGTGTCCATCAGGATGGCGTCGTGCTCGCGCACGTAGGGGCGGATCTTGTCGGCGAGCGAGGTGGTGCCGGTCGTCGCGTACGGCACCGTCGGCACGGTGCCGAGGGTGAGCACCACCTCGGGGAGCACGCAGCGGGCCATCGACACGTTGGCGATGGTGAAGGCGATGGAGATGGGCGGGTGCGCGTGGATCACCGCGCGGCAGTCGGGGCGTTCCTCGTAGCAGGCGAGGTGCATGAGCATCTCGCTGGTGGGATTGCCGACGCCGCGGAGCTTGCGGCCCTTCCGGTCGATCACCACGAGGTCGTCGTCGACGAGGAACCCCTTGTGACACCCGGCCTTGGTGCAGAGGATGGTGCCATCGGGCAACAGCGCCGACAGGTTGCCGTCCATGGCCACGAGAAGGTGTCGCTCGTAGCAGAGCCGGCCGAACTTGATGAGATCCTCGCGGAGACGACGCTCAGGCACCATGTCTCACGACCTATCCTCCCGCGATATGTCCGGCGCGTGACCCCTTCCCGCCTGCCGGTCGACGCGCGTCGCCGCGGCATGATGGAAGGGCTCGTCGGCCTCCTGCAGAAGCCCTACACGGTGCGCCACCTGCGCGACTCGCTCGCCCGCGCGATCGAGGAAGGGCCCAAGTAGGTGCAGCGCGACCACGTCACGCTGGTGGTCCCGCACCGGCGTCGTCGCGACGCCCTGGAGCGACTCCTCGCCGCGGTGGAAGGTTGGCGCGTGCTGGTGGTCGACGACAGCGACGACGGGATCGACCTCGACGTGCCCCGCGTTCGCCTCGGCGGTGGCTCGGGCTTCGCGCGCGCCTGCAACGCCGGGCTCGCCTTCGTCACCACGCCGTGCGCGGTGCTGCTCAACGACGACGCCGTCCCGCTCGACGGCTGTCTCGATCGGCTGTCGCGGCAGGGCGGCTTGTGCGGCCCCGTGCTGGTCGGACCGGGGGGCGTCGAGTCCACCGGCATCGCCGTGTCGAGCTGGGGACGGGTACGCCAGCAGGTAGACTTGCCCGCCGAGAATCGCCAGGTGGCGGCGCTCTCCGGGGCCTGTCTCCACCTGCCGAGCCGGGCGCGCCTGGACGAGCGTTTTCCCCACGGCTTCGAGGACGTGGAGCTCTGCCTTCGCCTCGGCGGGCCCTGGCTCGTGGCGGGCGCGCGCTGCTTCCACGAGGGCGGCGGCACGCTCTCGCGCGCCACGCCGGAGGCGCAGGCGCACGCGGTCACCGGGCAGATGCTGTGTTTCGATCCCGGGCGCGAGCCACTGGTTGCCGCGCTGCACGCGGCGCAGGTGCTCAGGGAGGGGGCGGACTGGGCTCGGCTGCGGGCGGTGGCGCGGGGGTGGCAGGCGGCTCGGCGCGTGCGCCCTCCACCTTCCTCGCGCGCTCGGCCTTGACGGCAGCCACGGCCTCGGGGAGCGCCGGCTCCAGGAGCAGCATGTAGAGCACCACCTCGCGACGGGCGTCCTGAAAGTACGGGCCCGCGAGTTTCTCAGGGTTCTTTGACCATAAGCCACCGATGTTCAGGTGGTCCTCGTCGGGGCGGTAGGTCGGCTCGGTGAGCGTGCCGAACTCGCCCGCCACGTACACGCGGCCCACGAGCGCCGCGAAGTCGCCGGGGTTGGCGTAGGGGTCGAGCCGGTGTCGCAAGGCGAAGATGGCGTCAGCGAAGTAGGTGTCCTGCTGCGGCGTGAAGGTTTTCAGGAAGGGCTGCTCGGCTGCGAGCAGGGTGCGGACGGACTGCGCGCGGAGAGCCAATAGCTCGTCTTGCCGACGCTGAATCACGTCGAGCTGGTTGCCGATTGCCCCGAGCTCATCGTCGTTCGCCCCGCGGTCCATCGCTGCCCACAGCTCCGCGTACACCGCGCGCACCTCGGGCTCGTAGCCGCCCACGATCTCGGCGTGCCGCCGGTCGATCGCCTCGAATTCACGCCGCGCAAAGCTGATCAATTCCTCTAGCATCCCGAGCTGGTAGCGATCAAAGTCCATGTAGCGCAACCAGATCCGCAGCCGCACCTTCTGCTCAACGAGTTGCACCTCGGGGGCGAAGGCGTAGTCGTAGAGCTTCCGGTAGAGCGGCGGCGCGGTGGCCCGGTCGAGATCGGCCTCCACGGCCGCCTCGGCGGGGCTGGGGAGCGGTTCTTCGATGCAAGCAGCCAGGAACGGCGCCAGTAGCCACGCGACCATCGCCAGAGCATAAGCCCCCGCCGGCTCCCCCTGCTACGATAGGCCGCGCGTGCGTCTCGGCCTTGCCATCAGCTTCTGCCTCGCGGTGATCGTCACCTGGCCGCTGGCGATCGATCCGGCCGGCGGCCTCATGGGTCACCCCGGCAACGACGTGTGGAACCACGTCTGGGGCTACTGGTGGGTTGCCGACGAGGTGGCGGCGGGGCGCTTCCCGCTGGTCACCGACCTGCTGGGCTTCCCGAAGGTCGGCCGTCTCTTCTTCATCGACACCTTCGGCGCCTTGCTCACGCTGCCGGTTCACTGGCTCGCGGGCCCGGTGGTGGCCTACAACGCGATGGTCTTCCTCTGCGCGTGCTTCGCCGCCTTCTCGGCGTGGTTGCTCTGCCGTCACGTTGCGACCACGCGGCTCGGTGCCGGTGACGCGCCCGCGGTCTTCGGCGCCGCCGCCTTCACCTTCTCGCCGCACCTTCTCGCCCAGAGCTACAACGGCATCAGCGAGACGCTCAGCGCCGGGAGCGTGCCCTTCGCCACGTATGCGGCGCTTCGCTTCATCGAGCGCCCGGGCTGGCAAACGTCGTCACTCCTCGGCCTCGCCGGCGGTGTCGGCATGCTCGCGAACTGGTACTACGGCCTCTTCGCCGCGCTCGGGGCGCTCATCCTCGGCCTCGCCACCGCCACCGCGCGCTGGGAACGGGTAAACTGGAGGCGCGTGCCGCTCACGGTAACCGCCGCCGCCGTGCTGGCCGCGGGCGTCGTGAGCCCGGGCCTCGTGGCCTTCTCGCGCTCGCTTGAAGGAGAGGCGGCGATCGTCAGTCGCGACCCCGACTTCGTGTGGAACTCGCTCGAGTCGCACAACATCACCGATCTCGTGTCGGTGTTCCGGCCGGGGAAGGTCTACAGCCCCGACCTGAAGGCGCTGCACGGAGAGGAGCTGCTCATCGTGGTGTACATCGGCTGGGCGCTCATGTTGGCCGCCGCGCTCGGGCTGCGGTCGATGCCGCGCTGGCGCGATCGGCTGCCCTGGCTGCTCTGGGTGGGGTGCTTTGGCCTGTTGATGCTCGGGCCCTACCTCTATGTCAACGGTAGCTACTTCACGGTCTTCGACCGCCGAATTCCGCTGCCGTTCCTCGCCTTCTTCGACGCCTTCCCGCTCTTCGACCGCATCTCCCATCCCTTCCGCTTCGTGGTGCCGGTGCAGCTCGGGCTCGCGGTGCTCGGCACCCTCGGGGTCGCCGGGCTGCCGCGCGCCGGCCAGGCGGCGCTCGGCCTCGCGGTGGCGATCGAGTCACTCGCGTTGTCGCCCGGGCCGTGGCCGATCGCGCGCTCGCAGACGGCCATCCCCTCGTACTGCGCCGCCCTGCGTGACGACCCGGTGCCGGGCGCCGTGCTCGATCTGCCCATGGGCCTCCCCAACCTCGAGCGGGCGATCTACAACTACTGGCAGACCGTCCACCAGCGTCCCTCGCCCTACTCTCTCAACGAGCCGGAGCCCGAGGTGCTCGCTCGCAGCCACCTCGCACGCGCCCTGCGCGTGGCGGAGGCCGCCCGGGTCGACACGCTCCCCCCCGTGGTGGGCGACCTCGACCTCGTGGTGTCGGGACGGCACCTCGCCGATCTGGGCGTGCGTTACGTCGTGATGCACGAGCGATTCTACCTCCAGGAACGCAAGGAGCTGACCCTCGCGTTGTTGAGGGCCGCCCTCGGTCCTGAGACCGACACCACCGCCGAGGGCGAGCACATCTGGCGCCTGGAGCGAGACCGGTGACGCCCAACCGTCGCGAAGTCCTCGCCGCCCTGTCGGCGCTGCTGCTCGGCCTCGCCGCGGCCATCGCGCTCACCTGGCCGATGCTGAGCCACATCGACGTGGTGGTGCTAGGCGGCGGCGAGCTCGGCGGCTGGCTCTGGCGCTACGACTGGCACTACCAGTCTCTCGAGGCCTTGCTCGCCAGCGGGCAGGGGCCCATCGACACCTGGCTCAACTTCGTATCGCTCGGTCGCTACCCGGAAACCGGCAACATCCTCGACGTGCTGGTCGTCAGCTACCCGCTGGATCGCCTGCTTGGTTTTCCCCTCTCCTACAACGTCAAGATCCTCGCCATTCTCGCCCTGAACGGGCTGTGCGGCTACGCGCTCGCCCGGTACTTCTCCGGCAGCATCAGTGCCGCCCTGGCGGCCTCGACCATCGCGGTGGTCAACCCGCTCACCCAGCTCGAAGTCCAGTCCTGCGGCCTGCGCCAGGCCGTGTTGTGGTGGGTGCTCCTCTACCCGGCGGTCCTCGACCGCGCCTTGCGTCGACGCTCCTTCGCCTCGGGCGCAGCGGCGGGCATCACGCTGGGCCTCGCTGCCGCCTGGTACTGGTTCTACGGTCTCTTCGCGAGCATCTTCACCGCGATCTGGATCGTGAAGTCGGTGGTGAGCGAGCGCCGGCAGCTCCGCATCACGACCCTCGTCCGCACGCTGCTCGGGCTCGGCGCCGGCGTGGCCATCGCCGCTGGCCCCTTCCTGCTCGCCTACCTCGTGGGCGACACCGACGCCGGGGGCATCTCGCAGAACGGAGGCGCCGCTGTCGCCCCGCTGCGCCTGCCCGAGATGACCTTCTTCCTGCCCTTCCCGAGCTACGACACCATCTCGCAAGCGCCGTTGCGCCCGCAGAGCTACGCCGAGAACGTCCTCGCCTCGATCAACCGCACCATCGGCTCCTCGTGGAGCGGCTCCTTCGCCATCGATCCGAGGCTCAACGAGGCGCTGCCGCTGACGGTGGTGGCACTCGGCGTGGTGCCGGCGCTCAACCGGCGACGAGCGTGGCCCTGGCTCGTGGTGTGGCTGATCTTCTTCCTCGGCGCGCTCGGCCCTTTTCTCCGCGTGGGCACCGGCGACAGCCGCAACGTGACGCGCATCGCCGAAGACTACGTGCTGCGGATGCCGTACACCTGGATGTTCCAGTTCATTCCAGGTATGTCGCGCATGTTCGCCCCATACCGCCTCGCGTCGTTCGTCGTCGTGGCGAGCGTGGTGCTGGTGGCGATGGGGGTGGCACGCCTACGCTTCCGCGCCTGGGTGGCGCCGCTGGTGGTGCTGGCCACCACGCTGCAACCGCTGTACCGCTGGGGCAAGGGCGGCGTGAACGAGGGCGACGTGAACCCGAGTGAGTTCCGCTCCCCAATCAAGGCCAACCGCATCCGCGTCCCCGACTACTACAGGGCGCTCGACGCCAGCGCGTTCTCCGGCATCGTGGAGCTGCCGCTCGACCAGCAGCAAGACCTCATCTACTACTACCAGATCATCCACAAGCAGAAAGTCTTCCGTTCCTGGGCCTCGCCGGGCGCCATCCCGGCCTTCACCCGGGGCAGGGACACGGGTGGGGTTCACGGCGAGCGAATGCGCTACCTCGCCCGTCCCGACGTGGTGTCGGGCGACGTGCCGCGCGCCTTCGCCGACCTGTCCACCGTCCCCGGTGCCGCCGACTTGACGAACTTCACACCGGAGACGCTCGCGCGCTGGGCCAAGTCCGCCAACTACCAGAGGATCATCGTTCACGAGCGCGGCTACTACCTCGTCGATCCGCAGCGCGGGGGGCGCCTGTACGGCTCCGCCGTGGAGCGAATCGCGACCGCGCTAAACCTGACTTTCAACGAGGAAGTGGAAATACGCAAGGGCGACCCTGTGAATCCGGAGTTCGGCGTGCCGATGGTCGGCGACCTCGTCCCGTGGACCTCGCAGCCGACCGACCTGCCCCCCGAGCGCACCCCGGACGCCTTCCGCATGGCGGTTTTCGAGCTGCCGTACAATGCCAGCGAGACCGATTAGGTGGCGCCGATGCGTCTAGCCCTCGCCTTCCTCCCCCTGGTCCTGTCGGGCTGTGCCGCGCGTTCCGCGTACACGCTGCTCAACGCCGACCGGGCGCTCCAGAAGGCCCGCCAGGCCGGGGCCGAGGAAAAGTCGGCCTACGAGTACACGCTCGCGTCGGAATACCTCGCCAAGGCGCGCGAAGAAAACACCTACAGCGAGTACCACATCTCCGAGCGCCTCGCGAAGACGTCGATGGAGTTCGCCCTGCGCGCGCTGGAGAACACCTCCGACGCCGAGCGCGAGTACGACGAGGAGATCGTCCCCGAGGAGCGCATCGAAGTGCCCGTGGAGGAGAAGAAGGAAAACACTCTCGACCAGATCGACCTGGACGAGATCTGATGCGCCCGGTCGTCTTGCTCGGCATGCCCGTGTTCGTGTTGCTGACCGGGGGCTGTGTCCCGGTAGCCACGCTCCAGGTGGAGCGCGACTCTCTCCAGCGCGAGATTGTCGATGCGCGCTCGCGACTGCGCTGCAAGCCGGTCGATCTCGCCCTCGCCGAGGCCAACCTCGCCTTCGCCGAGGTGGAGTTCGAGGAGGGCAACGCTCGCCGTGCCCACGAGCACCTCGGCCTCGGTCGCGTGCACGCGGCGGTGGCGATGCAATGTCCCGTCGACACCCCGCAGGTGCCGAAGGCGGAGCCCAGGGCGCCGGCCAAGGTGGAGCCCAGGGCGCCCACCACCACTGACCGCGACGGCGACGGCGTGCCCGACGCCGACGACGTGTGCGTGGACGTGCCGGAAGATCTCGACGCCTTCAAGGACGCCGACGGCTGCCCGGAGCTCGACAACGACAACGACGGGGTCAACGACAGCGCCGATCGCTGCCCCACGCAGGCGGAAGACCGCGACAGCTTCGAGGACAGCGACGGCTGTCCCGAGGCCGACAACGACAAGGACGGCGTGGTCGACGTGCAAGACGCCTGTCCCAACGAGGCGGGCTCGGTGCTCGAAGGCGGCTGTCCCGGCCGCGACCGCGACCGCGACCGCGTGCCCGACGGCATCGACCAGTGCCCCGACGCCGCCGAGGTGGTCAACGGCTACCTCGACGTGGATGGCTGCCCCGATAGCAAGCCCTCGCGCGTGGAGATCACCTCCGAGCAGATCGTCATCAAGCAGCGCATCAACTTCGCCACCGGGAAGGACACCATCCTCTCGGACAGTTTCCCGGTGCTCGACGACGTGGCGCAAGTGATGAAGGACTACCCCAAGCTAAAGGTGGAGATCGGCGGCCACACCGACAACGTCGGTGACGACAACGGCAACCAGATGCTCTCGAAGAACCGAGCCGATTCCGTGTTCGAATACTTGCTCGGCAAGGGCATCGCCGCCACGCGCATGGTGACCATCGGCTACGGCGAAACCCGCCCGATCGACACCAACCGCACCGACGAGGGGCGCCTCAACAACCGGCGCGTGGAGTTCATCATCATCCGCAACGCGCTCGAGGGCAGCCAGCCCAACGCCCCGGTCCCTGCCGAGCCCTCGCCCTCGCCCTGGCAGTAGGGGGGCGGGCGAGTTCCCCTACTGCACGCCGTCCGTCGTGAGCGACTTGGTCATCGAGGAGCCCAGCGATTGCGCGCTCGATCGCATCGCCGTGCCCAGCGCGATGACCACGGCCGCCACCGCGATGCTGATCACCGCGATGGTGAGCATGTACTCGACGGTGGATTGCCCTCGGCGCACGCGCGAATCATAGCTCGTCGTCGCCGCCGAGGGCGGCGGCGATGTCGCCGAGGCCCAAGGTTTCCGGCTCGGCCGAGGGCGGTGGCGAGGCCACCGCGGGCGCGCCGCCCGGCAGCGAGAGCATCGCCCGCAGGGCCGCCACCGTGGGCGGGCGCTGGTCGCGCCCCGGGGACAGGCAGGCCCGGACCGCCGCCGCGTAGGTGGCTGGCGCCCCCGGTGCCGCCTGTTCAAGCGGCTTGTACTCCCCTCGTAACGACGCCACCACCGCCCCGCGCAGATCGCCCGGGAAGGCCGTCCGGCCCGCCGCCATGCGGTAGAGAATGCACCCCAGCGAGAAGATGTCGGCTCGTTGATCCACGCTCGTGGCGTCGATCATCTGCTCGGGCGCGACGTAGCCGGGCGTGCCAAGAGCCTCGAAGGGCTGGGTGAGCGAGAGTGGCCCGAGCGCCGCGTGAAGCGCCTTGACCAGGCCGAAGTCGCTGACCTTCGCCACCCGCAGGCCGCCCGACTCGGCCACCAGCACGTTGGACGGCTTCAGATCGCGATGCACCAGCGCCCGGGCGTGGGCCGCCTCCACGCCGTCGAGAACCTGGGCGAAGAGCCGGTCGATCATCAACCAGTCGAGAACCTCGCGCGCGAGCAGGCGATCGAGGCTCGGCCCGTGGACCCGCTCCATCACCAGGGCAAGGTGGCCGTTTACCTCCACCACGTCAGTGACGGAGACGACGTTGGGATGGCGCATCGACAGGAGCTCCTGCGCCTCGAGACGAAGGCGCGCCGCGCCGGTGGGCAGCGCGGTGGACAGGACCTTGAGCGCATACACGCCGCCACCGTCGCGACGGCGCACGGCCCACACCGTGGCGGCCGCGCCGCGACCAAGGAGAGACTCCACGGCGAACGGGCCCACGATCTCGCCCGGCGCGAGCATCATCGGGTGCGACTAACCCACGCGAGCCGTTAGGCGCGGAGCAATGCCCGATCTGCCAGAAGCCATCGCGATCGTCGAGCGGGGCGATGTGCTCTGGGACGGCGGGCAGCGCCGCGAGGCGGTGGCCGCGTGGCGGCGCGCGGGCGAGGCCGCCGCGGGCGACGCG
>Ga0194131_10011853_pt1 | contig 10296 bp, 10 predicted proteins | sample TA2KigO120mmetaG_FD_148631 | JGI IMG/M metagenome (GOLD analysis project Ga0194131, IMG submission 148631) | Freshwater microbial communities from Lake Tanganyika, Tanzania - TA2015053 Kigoma Offshore 120m | ecosystem: Environmental > Aquatic > Freshwater > Lake | place: Tanzania: Lake... | reverse complement strand
CTGATTAGCCTGCTCGCTCATGCCGGAGGCTGCCACGCTGCGGGTTCGCAAGTTGTTGGTGGTGGCGTTCGTGATGGCAGTGGCGTCGGTGGTCGCCTATGCGGCCGACACACCGTCGGCAATCGTGATCGCACTGGTTCCGCTGGTGTACACCATCCCCGCCTTCATATGGCTTGATCAACTCGAGCCCGAGCCGCGGGCGATGCGCTGGAATGCGTTCTTGTGGGGCGCGGGCGTCTCCACGTTGGTGGCGAGCGCAGCCAACGAGTACACCGCGGCGACGGTCAGCGACAACGCAGCGCTCGTGATCAGCGCCCCGGTGGTGGAAGAAATCATGAAGACCCTCGGCATCTTGGGGGCCGCCAAACGCCGCCAGATCGACACCCCGCTTGATGGCGCGGTCTATGCCGGTTATGTGGGGCTCGGGTTTGCGATGGTGGAGAACGTCATCTACTTCTCGCAGGCAATCACCGACGGTGAACTCGGGTTGGTGTTCGTGTTGCGCGGATTGTTCTCCCCACTCGCCCACCCCTACTTCACGCTCTGGGTGGGGCTGGCCGTCGGCAAGGCAGTGCGCGACGGGCGCCTGCAACGGGTGGCTGCACTGCGCGGGCTGGTGCCGGCAATCCTGCTGCACGCCTCGTGGAACGCATCGGGCGTGCACCCGGCCCTCGCCGTGCTGTTGCTCGGGCACATCGCATTGTTCTTTGTGATCGTGCGACGCCTACGACGGATGCGCCGCGACGAAATCGCGCTCGTGCGACGCCGACTGCCGCAACTGGCGTTCACCCACAACTTGTCGCCACTCGAACTGGATGCCTACGGCGACATCCGCGCATCCCGCCGACTACGCCGGCAACTCCCCCGCAGCCAACGCGCCGCCTTCGACGAACGCCGCGTGACGGTGACGAAGATGGCGCTGCGCGGTCGCGACGGTTAGCTAGTTCGACTAGCCCAGCAACGACACGAAGCCATCGTGAGCAGAGTCAACAAGTGGATTCTGCCGCGGATCAATAAGCCCCAATTGATCTACCGTGAAGTTGTCTTTGCCGAAGTTGCAGGCATAGCAGGCGGTAACGATGTTGTCGGCAGTGTTCTGTCCGCCACGTGAGCGAGGCACAACATGATCGAAGCTGTTGTAGAAGGCCCGAAGGGTGCCGTGTGCAATGTCGTTGTCTTGAGACATCTGAAAGTTCTCAGGCCCAAATCGCCTCCGAATTCTTCGTGCCTCCGACGCGTAAATGACCTGCACCCCGCAATACCGACAGCAGTAATGATCTCGCTGTAGCACCGAGCGTGCGAGCGCAATGTTGATTCGTCCCGATACCACCAACGAGCGGTCAATGAGAGGCTCCTTCGCCTCTCGACTCCCCAACTCTTGAAACCTCTTCTTGCCGGCGTTTTTGACCAATGGTTTTGAACCACTCGCGAATCTCCAGATGTCGAGTTCGCCCAAGGTGCTCTAGCCCGGTCGCGATGTCGCCTCGCGCCGCGCAACGCACGGCTGCTTCAAACTCCTGAAATGACTGCGCAAGAAAGAAAGGTCTCTCACAGAGAACTTTCAGTCGATTCTATGACACCCCGCTGACAGTATCAAGAGGGTGCTCAACCTTCCACCAGACGACGGCATGACGAGGTGGATGTGGTACTGGCACTTCGGAGACTCCGGCATATTCGTTCGACTATTGAAGACGTGGGACATGCAAAAGTTCGACGCACTACGTGACACCTGGCTACCAATGGATGGTAACTACCTGCGCCGCGCTGCCGAAGACCCGAGCTTTGAGGAAGTCGTACCACTGACTGACTTCGCCTAGGAATGTTGAGTTCTACGCCAGCACGCCTGTCGTGTGCCACTGATCTTTCCAGCGCGAATACGTTCGGCTGCCAGCCGGAGTCAACAGGTGCAGGTCAACTTCGGTGATCACCTTGGCCATCTCTTCGATGCCCTGCAAGATCGACGACCCATCAATCGCACACACTGTTACCGACGCCAGGCCGAACTCGCGCACGAGGCCCAAGGCCATACGGGCACCTTCCACCGCGATGGTCTCGGGTGCTTTCGGCAACACCCGGCGCTCAAACGTGGGGTCAGTGAGTGAATGCGCAGTCCACGCAGCCCGATCGCCTTCCCACAGTTTCATCAAGTAATATGGGTCGACCGACGGGTCGTTGGGGTGGCTGCCACCGAGGAGAATTGTTGCGGTTACTGCTGCCATATGAATGTGCCCCTTTGATTGAAGTTAATGCGATAGTTACCCGCGCTTTGTGAGGAATTTGGCGTCCAGATTTTACCGAGCTACCCATCAAAGGCGAACGAGTTGGGCAATCTTTACTGGACTACTCTTGAATAATCATGAGTAAAGAAGAGTCACTTGAGCCAGGCATAGAACCCGGAGATCAAGAAAATGAACTTGATCCAATCCGCGATTTATTTGACGCACTTATTGAGAAGGAAAACGTACTCGGCGAAGCGCACCGTCAGAATCCTGCCTTGGAATGGGATCCCAACTCTGGTTACGGTCCGCCTTCGAAACGCTCAGCCATGCCTCATGAACCCCAGCTTCGTAAACGATCCGGAATCAGATCTTTCATCAGTCAGCTAATCTCAAAGTTTTTTGCTAGCCGCAATTGAAAGACAATGTAATTCGATATCACGAAAATTAGCCCTAAAGCGGCTTGGATTAGCTCGGGTAGTCAACTACTCCACGGAAAGTATTTCACTTTTGTATAACTCGCACCAAAAGTCATTCCTCAGCTAGCGTCGACGACAGCGGTGATGCGTACCATCGCAAACTGTCACATTAGAACAATGATTCCGCCTCGCCTACCAAAGAGATTCTGAGGCTGTTGTAAGCGACTATCCGCTTCAACAACAGCATCAGAACAGAGCTTCACACGGACTAAGACCGCGGTGCGGGGTCACCTTTCCCACGTTGATCGCCTTTCCGCGGTCCTCGGCTCGTTTGCGTTTTCTCTATTGGCGCACACAGGCCGAGCTGACTCATGTGCTGCTTGGTTTGAACTCCCGAATTACTTGCATCAGACGCTCTTGGTGCTCATTTATCGTGAGCCGCACCGTCTCGTATTGAGCATCGAGCCTCGAACCGAGGTCAGTTGGCCACGTCGCACGGTCGTTACCAGTTCCGACGTCAGCGAGTCGCCACCATGCTGATCGCAACTCTCGTTTTCTTGGCTCCGGATCGAGTTCCGAGTCCTTCACGATTGAGGTCAGCACATCGAGAAGTTCCTTGTCGAAATTCTTTTTCGAGTAGGCAGATCCGATAGAAATTCGTGTACGGCCAACGAACAGCACCACATGACAGCCGTTTTCATTTTCGAATAGGTGACGATACGACCCACCGGAGCTCTGGGTCTTTGCGACCATCTTGGATAGTTCGCCATGACCAGTTGCAGCAATGTGAGAGAACAGCGCATTAATCAGATTTTTGTCAGCTGCGCGCTTTTCAGATGATGACCCCGCACTTGCGCCAGCGTTATCTCGGTATGCCTTCTTGCGTGCTAACCAGATGTCTCGGTCGAGGCTTGTGGCCTGCAGCTCGTAAGAGACGACCGGTTCACCATTCACAACTTGCCCTGTGGCTTCGACCAACCACAAGCCGTACTTTGGCTTAACAACGCGACCTTCCTCCACTGCGCGAATGAGATGCGGGTCAAAACCTTCCGCAATTAGTACTCCCATGTCTGCTGAGGTTTCGGGCATGTACCAACCAACTAGGCGGCCAAAGTGATCGGGGTCAGCAACACCGTATTGATTCTCGATAGCCACAGCAATTTCTTCGCCCGTTCCCGGAATCTCAGCCGTGGCCAGCACATCAAGGCTTCGGCTCAAGAGCGGCACCTCTGTTTCTGTGGTGTCCGAATCAAACCAACAAGAGAGCACTTCGTCAAGTACGTCAATGTTTCTTGCAATTTCCGGTGTCATTCGAACAGCTTCACCGCCTCCAAACACTTCACTCAACGGGAGACGCGTACCTCGTGACACATGTGTCACCGTATGGCCTGACGGGTGCTGAGGCTGACTCAATCGTTCTCCCCCCACTTTCGCTGAGACGTATCGCTATCGGAATATTTCGTGAGACCTTGTTCAAATCACCGTGTTTCAGGCTTCTGACATGGTGAGCCTAATAGGCATCATCACCCAGCGGCGCTGGTGGTGCCGACAGATGCGTCGGAACTTCCTTTAGGTCAACCACTTCCTTATCAAGTTTGACCCCAAGCTCCTCCATCTGGCGGACTGTAACGAGAAGTCGTGAGTTCATCGATGACACGACGTTGTTGTAGCTCTCAACTGCCGACGCAAGACCTTCCTGAATGCCAGCCACATGCTCAATGACGTTGTTAATGCGGTTGCAGAGATTACGAGCTTTCTCATTTATCTTCTCGACATTCTTTATCTGCGCATCTTGTTGCCAGCCGTGCTCTATGGCTCGCAACATGCCGAGAAGTGTGAGCGGCGAGGTCAAAAGAACACCTTGGTTATACGCGTACTCAACAAGGCTCACGTCCTCGCTGAGCGCTGAGGCCAACGTACCTTCGGTGGGTACGAAGAGAACCACAAAGTCAAGAGAGCCCCGGATATTTTCTGGGTACTTCTTCGCAGCGAGTTGTTTTATGCTCCTCTTGAGATCGTCTGATGCAGTTGACTCCTCGCCGGAGAGGTTGAGGTCCGGCGCTTTTGCATCGACCGGTATGAGTCGGTTACCCGGTAAGTACACCGTCAAATCAGGTGTCTTTTCTTTATCATCCTCTGTCATGAATGTCTGCTGTGACTTGAATGACACATGTTCGGTGAGTTCTGCAAGTTCGATGACACGTTCCAGCTGCTTCTCACCCCAACTGCCTCGTTGCCCGGATCCTTGCAACGCAGTGGCGATTGTTACCGTCGTTGTCCCGAGATCTTTCCCTTGCTGATACACCTTCCCGACTTCCCTAATCGCTTCCTCAATCTTCAAGCGAATTTCCGTTCGAGTCGTCGCACTTTCGCCAACCAACTCGTTGAGCCCATCAGTAAGCGTCTTGAACTGTTCGCTCAAAAGTTGTGTTGCGGGATCGAGCCCTGTGACTCGAGATTCACCGTGAGACGCGCTCCTACTTCGATACCAAAGGCGCACGGCTATCCCGACCGCAATTACCAGCGCGGCGAGAATGACAGCGAAGGCTGGAGTTGCTTCATTCATAATTTCCCCTCTTTCTTGTATATTCAGTCGATGACGGTCTTACCCGCAAGATTCGATTCCTGAAGACTTTCATGCGAACATCCAGATACCGGTGAGTTCTGCGCCAATGAAGTTCGCATCCGTCGTCTTCGTTGCAGTCAGCACCGCTTTGTCAAGAAGAGCGTCAACAAAGACCGCACCGGTGAGGTCGGCGCCCCAAAGATTGGCCTCACGGAGATCGGCACCTTGAAAGTTGGCATATCGAAGGATGGCACACGACAGGTCAACGTTACGTAGGTTCGCGAACTCAAAGTTGGCGTGCGAGAGATTGGCATATGCCAAGTCACATGCGCTTAGGTCTACGCTGCGCAGGTCAGCACCGGGCGCCAGGCGGTGACCCCGTACAAGACGAAACATGATTGTTACTCCTTGCTCTCGGCAACTTCGGCGTAGCGACAGAGCATGTTTGCAACTTTGACCTGCTCGATTGTCTTGCAATTCATGTCAAGCAGGTTGGGGCTAGCGAACACAACGACCAGAGCCCGCGCGCGTGACACGGCGACATTGAATCGCTGCTTGCTAAAGAATTCTGTTCCGTGTGAGATGTCCTCTGCACTCGAACTCGTGAACGACATCAGCACCACCGGTGCCTCGTCTCCCTGGGCTTTGTCGACTGTGCCAACACGGTTCCGCATGGAATCGTAGGTAATGCCGTACTTTTCGGCATCGGTGTGTGCCTCCAACCGACGTAAGATCTCGGATCGCTGAGCGTTGTATGGGGCGATGAGAAACACGTCATTCGGGGTGATTCTTGATTTCTTGCCATCTTTGTCGGTGAATTTACGATCGAGCATCGAGTAGAACGTTTCAACGACGCAATCAACTTCTTCTGGAGCCACGGTCGTTCGACCGGAATGCTCAACGGGCCACCAACGCAAACCCGATCCGGCCAACCAGTCCGTACCGCTCACCGCCTGGTGCTCGAGACCTGGCGCCGAGTGCAACTTACCCTCGTACACCTGTTCCGAAACAAACTTGGTGATTCCCGGATGCATACGCTTGGTGGTACTCAGCAAAACGCCGTATCCCTCTGGAACTACGTCACGCCCACGGTTGATGTACTCGAGTGCAGACAAGCCAGACTCGCCCGGATGCGCAGCCTCTGTCGGTTGCTTGAGTTGCTGTGGGTCACCCACTAGTACCAAATCCGTCGTGGCAAGCGACACCGCCAAGGTATCGGCGAGTGACAACTGCCCGGCTTCATCGACGAAGAGCACGTCGACCGAGTTTCGCATTTCCTCGCGGGAAAATAGATACCTGGTTCCAGCGACAATCTGATAGCGCGACTGCTCTTTCGCTACCTTCTTATTCTCTTCGCGGCGAGCGATCATGACTGTTGATCCTGCTTCACTTTCGGAATCGGACTCACCGGTACCGACAATCACGGCGACCGGCTGCGTACCGGTAAAGCCATGGTCACCGGCATGCTTGACAATCTCGTCAATCAGTTGACCGACTGCGTTGTGAGTGTGGGCAGTGATACCGACTCGCTTCTCTTGGTTGACAAGGTCAAGAATCATGTTTGCCGCCGAGTAGGTCTTGCCGGTGCCAGGAGGGCCTTGCACGGCGAGAGTCGAACTGTCGAGCGCCTTCACGATGTTCGTCATGTCGCGCCAGCCACGTTCAGCGGCAACGTCGCCAATTGGAGCACTACCCTCCTCAAGCTGTGTCGGTTGACGCTTCAACAACTTTATGGACGCCCCAAAGTCGGACTCTTTGCCCTCGAGAACAGCCCTGGCAATCTGCTGCAGCCGTTCGATGAATGCTTCCGTGGGGTACAAATCGTTGATGAAGATTGCCGTGGGGTCTGGCATGTCCTTTTCGGCATGCTTCAGTTCCAACTCAATTTCACCACGGCGGTAATCGAGCGAAACCACTCTCAACGAGGGAAACTTCTGGCTCTTGACGCCAGGTTCGGTATATGGGTGATAGTTCTGCGCAGTGATTCGTTTACCAACGGCGACCGTGGTCGTTTGGGAAGAGTCAAAGCGGTATCGACGAATCTCCGAGAACTTCTTATTTCTCCCGGCCGGCTCTTCAAATTCACGGGCGCTTTCGAAGCGAAGGCCAGCAATGGCATTGGAGTTCTCAAAGAGCTCTTCCATCGTCATGTTCCTTAGTTGAATGAACTCAAACTTGGAAACTGCGTCCTCACGCTCGTGGAATTCAAGTAGGTCAGCCAGGAGCCACTTGTGCTCGAGGAGTGCCGCCTGCTCTACGGGCAGATGATCAAATCGACCGGCATTGAGCAGTTCAGCCAATCTTCGACTCTCTTTGAGTAGTTCGACCTTCTTCTTCTTGCGCGTATCCTCTCCCTCGTCGTCGAGAGCCTTGAGCGTTGGACGGATGAGATCCACAAGTTCCAATTCAGGCAAGGTTTTGGCCAGCGTCTCACGCTGGCTCTCGAGCCACTTGCGCAACTCGATGGTCGAAATACAGTCATTTCTGTTGTACGCCTTCAAGTCTTCAAGAAGCTTGCTATTGCCGTTAGGTGCATGCTTAGCCACGTTGCGCGAAGCAAGCCACTCCTCATAACACACAATGCTGAGCTTGCCCTCGTCGACGAGGTCGTTGCGCTTGAAGCCGTACATCTGTTCAAGTTTCTTAATTGAGTAGGACTCGACTCCGATCCGCATGCCTTGGGTAACGATGCGGCTCAGGTCTACAAATCGACCTTCGCGCAAGAGTTTGGTCAACTCTTCCTCGCATGTCGCATGCCTGGTGGCAAGACGCTTCAGTGCCGACGGCTCATAATGACCGAAGTGATAGATGCGAAGGTTCTCGTGACCCGGTACCGCAATTCGACTGTTAATGAAATCAATTACCTCGATCAACGCTTTGCGCTCTTCCTCTGCGTCATGTGCCCAAATGGCCTTGTATTGCGGTGTCTCGTCGGTGTCGACCCAGGCAAGCCCGTGCAGGTACTCCAAACCATTGCTGCCCCGGTAAGGATGGCCCTCGATGTCGTAGAAAATGTCGCCGGCATTCATCTCCGGCAGCAAGCTAAACCCGCGCTCACGCTCGACTGGGCGCAAGAACTCCGTCTCTGGCAATTGTTCTGGATTAACCTTCTTTTTCCCCCTGGTTGCATGTTGCAACTCTGCCTGCTTCCGGAGACGAGACAACACGTCGGGGTTGATGTCAACTTTTAAGTCATCACGGGTCGCGAGATCCTCTAGCTTTGATATTCCAACGGCTCGCAACTTTTCACGATTCGTCGCCGACATTCCCGCCACGAAGGTGAGGTCGTCGGTCTTGCGCCAGTGTTCGTTGCACTCCGCGCGCCAGCGACATACATTGCAGTGCTCGTTGGGTACTGGCTCACTGTGCTCTGGGGATTCAAGTAAAGCATCGACAAGTGACTGCTTGACACGGCGGTAGTAAGCAGACACTTCTGATAGGCGAACCGAGACCGTGCCCTCTTCTTCTGAACCGGTTACAACATGAATGAATTCAGATTCGGCACCTTGAACTCCCTGCACCTGCTCGGCGTAAGCACACAACTGAATCAGTGCATTGACCTTCGCGATTCGAGCGAGCTTGGTGTCACGTGGCTCAAAGGCGTAGTTGCCGAGGTTCGAAATGACTTCGTCAATCGCAACAAGAAAGTCGGCGCGTCCAAGCCAGCCAAAGCCATCACTCTCCGAATAGAAGGTGGGCTGGTAAAGCGCATCACGGCCAGACTTCATTGCCGCCACGGTTGCTGCCATTCCCTTCTTCAGTTCATCGAGCGTGTAGACAGAGTCTTTGTCACGCGGGACTTTGAGGTTCACGACTGTTAGCTTGAGTGCCTCGAGCTCTGCCCTCAGCGCCGCAAGGTACTTTGCCTCGTGTTCCTCGCCGTAATGCTGCAAAACTTCAAGTAGGTCGTCATCGAGCTTCCGTGGCGCGATACCAGTGTCGAGCGACTTTAGGTTCAGCCACGTAAGGTGCTTGCAGGCAAGATGATTGGCGAGATCCGTTGGGCTAATTATGGTGACGCCGTCAATGCGTTGCATGGGCTATATGACCTTCTCGTTCAGGGGTAGTGGATTGACCGTGAAGCTCACCATTGGGTCACGTGGTCGCGGACACGACGCACCGCGCTCTGGTCCGCCTTCTCTACTCGTCGAGATGACGACAGTAGTACCGCGGCGCTCGGCACTCCTGGTGATGGTGTACGCGAGCATGATTGTCTGCACGGCGATGCACGCCACCAACATCTTCAACACGAACGGTGCTTCGCGCGGTGAATCCGTGGTCATAGGGGGCTCTCATCCTCATCTGCAAACGGTGGTTCGTGGTTCTCATGCCATGCGCGCCATGAGTTCTCGTCATAGGGATACACGGGGCCTTCTGGCTCGGGACGGTCGTCGCGATCAGGGCGACGAAACATTCGCCGCAGCGGTATCGATTCGTCATCGCCGTCGAATTGAATGAAGGTATCGTTCTCCTCTTCATCGTCTTCATCCGGCTCGGCAATATAGGCGACAGCGATTCCCAAAGATGCACAGCCTGAGATGTCAATGCTCGCGCGAATGATGCCGACCGAATCAGGCTCACTGGCCCAGTACGGTACTGACTTCAGATCAAGTTCGAGTCGCTGCATGTATCGCGATGGAAGAATGTTTTCGATCGCGTCCAGTGGGTTTTCATATCGGTTCGCGAGATGTGAGTCACGGAAGATGTGTGTCATGAGAATTGATAGCGCAAGTCGGTGACAGACATGTTCAATACTTGACGCTTCATCATTAGGCATTTCCAATGAAACTTGAATATGTTCGTATAGTCCGGCAGCCAAACGCACGACCGCACTTCGCGTATCAGTGCGACCTTGGTCGACCACCTTTTTGTATTCATTGATGTGCACGATGGTTGCACTCAGATCCACAACGCCATCTGGGCAGTCTTCGAGAGTGCTGAGGCGTGCGATTGTGTTTGCTAATGACAGTTCGAAAATCATTGTCACCTACAGATAGCCAGGCGTCAAGCCCGACCCCTCGTCGTCGGCACCGGATTCAGCATCGGAGGCCACTTCGACATTGTCGTCATCATCGTGGTCGCCGTTGTCACCACT
>Ga0194131_10011852_pt1 | contig 10297 bp, 15 predicted proteins | sample TA2KigO120mmetaG_FD_148631 | JGI IMG/M metagenome (GOLD analysis project Ga0194131, IMG submission 148631) | Freshwater microbial communities from Lake Tanganyika, Tanzania - TA2015053 Kigoma Offshore 120m | ecosystem: Environmental > Aquatic > Freshwater > Lake | place: Tanzania: Lake... | reverse complement strand
GAAACTCCACCGGTTCAAGAGAGATATAGATCCTATAGAAGATAATAAAGATTTGATTATACACCTATAAAAAGAGATAATATGAAGATATTATCTCTTTTTTTTTAATATATAAAATAAAAAAAAGATATGAAACACCTAAAAACATTCTGGCAAATAAACGAGAATTTGGATGATTATACGTCGCCTATTCATTATAATAGTGGAGCTTATAGCTTTCATCTGAATTTTGATATTAAAGAAATAACCAATGGGATCCATTTTATCTATCCAGGCATGGAATATACCACAAATAGTTCAGGCAAACTTCTTTTAGAAGAATTTGCGATGGCTATACAAAAATACGATTTAGAAAAAATAGGAAATTTTTTCAATGGTGAAAAAACACATTTTGATCAAGAACAACAAGTAGTAACCTGTGGAACGAATAATTTCAATATAAGAGAAATTCCCTATGAAGTTTGGAGAACCCTACATCTTACAGTGGGGCCTTACGAAAATAATTTTTTGAATCAGAAAGCATATGATCTTACTAAGGGAATACGAGAATTGGAAGATAATAAGATATATGTATGTTTTAATCTGACAAAAGAGTATAATGACCTAACAAAAGATAAATTCAGAGAAGAATTCACCGGAGTTATTGATGTAACCCAAGATGTTAAAACTTTCATAGAAAAGTCCCGAAATCTCTCTGAAAACCCACCGGTTCAAGAAAGATATAGATCTTATAGGAGATAATATAGATTTGATTCTACACGGATTTAAGGAGATTAAAAGATTGAAAATACAGATGAAAAGAGTAAAATTATTTAGAGAATTTGATGGGGTTAATCTTTTTGGAAATATATCCGAATCGATAAGTTCAGAGCTTGAAAAGATTCGTGAATATGGGTATATTGAGATGGAAAGATACCTCTCGGGCCCTTATACCTTACTACTTTTACATAACACTCAAGAGGATATCTATGAGATTTCCCTCACAACAGATGAAGATGATTTTACAACTTTTGATTCCCAGATTTCCCGTAGTCCTAGATATAATCTTAACTTTAGAGAGTTGAGTAGAGATTTGATCCGAAAAGTTAGGGAGTGGCTCCAGAATTACGGAGATCTTTACGTTGGATCTTTTAACCAGGAAAGAACAAACAAATATTATCGTATTTTCGGCGGATTAGGATTTAATCTATCACCTATTCAATACAATGAAAACGAAGATCTACCACCCTCCTGGGATTTTGTTATCCAAAAAAACGATCTGGATTTGTAATTAGAACATCCGGGTAGATTTCAACTACTAGAAATAATACTTGTTATCTCCTCTTTTCATATTAAGGTATCTATTCTTTGATTTCTGAATGTTTTTAGATCTACAAAATCTTTGGATTTTACAATACCGAATAGAGTTTTCCACAAATTTGGAGAACTTTTAATAATAACAAGTAGGTAATTTTCATCATCATGAGGGAGTCTAGCCTGACCTAGTTCTTTGGAGAATTCTACCTTATTACCCTTTTTATATGTCTAGTCAAAGAAAACACAGAAGTCTTTAGCTTCTGTGATGAATTTGTAAATATTTTAGTAAATACAGTAAAAAAGTTTAAAAAATACAAAAAGAGACTTCAAAATTTTAATATATACTATAAACAAAAATAGTATTAAAATGTTAAAGTCATTTAAATATAAGATTAAACCAAATGAAGAACAGATTGTTTTACTCAATAAACATTTTGGATCTGTTAGATTTGTCTATAATCATTATTTAAATGAACGTAAAGTTGAGTATGAAACTAATAAACAAACACTGAACTATTATGATAATGCAAATTCTTTAACTAAGTTAAAAAAGTTAGAAGAATTCAAGTGGTTAAAAGAGATATCTTCTCAATCTCTTCAATATTCACTTAAATGTCTAGAAGGTTCCTATAATGGATTCTTCAAGGGAAGGACAAAATTTCCTAGATTCAAATCTAAACATGATAGGAATTCTTTCTGCGTTCCACAATATACTAAAGTTAAAGATGGTAAATTGATAATCCCGAAGTTTAGAGAACCTATCAAGATGATACAGGATAGGAAATTTAAAGGAGAAATTAGACAAGCAACATTATCTAAAACACCAACAGGTGAATACTTTGTAAGTATTCTTGTTGAAACTGAACATAAAAAGTTCCAAAAAACAGGTAAAGAAGTTGGAATTGATCTAGGGATTAAAGATTTCGTTATAACTAGTGATGGGCATAAGTATAAGAATAACAGATTTACACAAACACACACCAAGAAATTAGAAGAAAACCAAAGACATTTGAGTAAGAAAATTAAAGGAAGTAGTAAATATAACAAACAAAAACTTAAAGTAGCTAAACTTTACAAGAAGATAACCAATTCTCGTTTAGATAATCTACATAAAGTATCCACGGAACTTGTAAAAAAGTATGATGTAATCTATCTTGAAGATTTAAACATCAAATCAATGATTAAAAATCATAAATTGGCCAAACATATAGCTGATGCAAGTTGGGGTAAATTCATTACTCTACTGGAATATAAAGCTTCTTGGAATGATAAGCAGATAGTTAAAATTGATAGATTTTTTCCATCCAGCAAGCAGTGTAATAACTGTGGGTTTATAAATCAAAATTTAAAATTAGATTGTAGAGAATGGACTTGTCCTTCCTGTAATACGGATCTAGATAGAGATTTAAATGCTAGTAAAAATATCCTTAAAGAAGGAATTAAAACATTATCGTCCGGAACAGACGATTACAGACATGGAGCTCAAATAAGACCAGTTTCAACTGGCACAAGCGTTGAAGTGTTTAAAAAGAAGGAGCTAATGTCTCCCGAAACACAACGATCTTTAGTCGTTGTGTAGTTCATTCATAATATAGTATCTATTTTTTCATTCCTGATTTGTGTAAGTAATTTAAAGCTTGAAGATGGATACACTCTGTAATGTATTTCACCCTCTTCTTTATGGGTATATATTACCGTATCATCATATGTATTGGTGGATAACTTTTGACTGAAAAAGACCCTATCACCCCTGTTCAAGTACATATCATTCTCTCCTATATAAATTAATATATCTCCTTCTTTCATAGGTTTAATAATTGATCTATTTTTTTTTCTCTTACCTTCCAATCGCTTGTGAAATGAGGAACATCCTGTAGAGGTATATAAATGATATTTTTACCTTGTATGTATCTTGATACATACATTCCTCCACTTTGGGTATAATCTATAAACTCTACATGTTGGCCTTTTTCGAATGAAGTATGGGTATAAGATAGTTTCTCTCCTATGTAAATAAGGCTTTCACCAGGAATGAACTTATGTGACATATCTAAATTTTTTACAAATATAGTTATTTATCCTTTCAGATCCTCGGGTGATGATCCTAATATTTGGTCCATTTTTTCATCTCTTAACTCTTGAGTAGTTTTCAAGAAGCAATCATAAACAGAGTAGAGATTGCCTGGCTGCTCAACAGGTTCAACTCTGAGCATAGTTCCTACCTCTGCTGTTACAAAAAGAACTTCTCTTACGATAACTCTCTGGCCTGGCACAAGCCCATTTAATCTTCCTAGTTTTGGTTCATTACGAACTATTAATATATCACCTACCTTCATTATCCAATAAAAGATCTATTTTTTTTTAATCTCCATTCAGATAGGGAGATGAATAACCGGGGTTCAAATAACTCGTCTAAGAGTTCAAATCTTTGACGGGGCACTTCTTTTCTTATTTGATACATTATTTTATATGTTCCCGAACCCGAAAGGAGTGCCATCCATTGTTGGTGAAAAGTAACCTTTTGACCGTATTTTAAGTCGGGTGGGGCGTGCATATCGTGACCGATGTAAACTATAACTTCTCCACCAAAAAAAAGTTTATCAACCAGGGGCACTATAGGTTCATTTGGGATCATAACCATTATTTTTAATTTTATATTTTGATAAGTTCATATCTATTTTTGATTACTGTGGTTTTGATCAGTATTATTCTGGATATTACCGAGAAGCTCCTCTAGTTTATAATCTCTTAGGATTTGAGAAATTATCTCTTGAGGGGCCCACTTTTCTTCTATGCCATGGGAGTTGATAGAATAAACCATATCACCATCTGCTGAATAAAAAGATCTGATCCAATATCCATTAGAGTCTCTGAGTAGATAATTTTTTCCATTACTATCCCAATACCATATTGTTCGAGTTCCCCACTTATCTTCTCGGTAGATAGTTTGATCCCACTCATTTAGTATATCTAAATTCCCGTTTGTAGAGAAATCCCAACCAATTAGCTTTGATATTTTAGGCCATTTTTCTAGATTTCTCATCATTAATTTTTTTTTCAAATATACAAAATAAAAAAAAATATATTTCTAAATAATCATGAAATATAAAAATTTTTATTTTTATATATACAATTAATATATGAAATATTTAAAGAGTTTTCTAGAATCAGCTGAATTGATTGGATCAACCTCCAAATTAGATGATCTATTATCTAGAAAAAGGAATATGCAACCTATTGTTTTGTATCGTGACAAAACACAAAAAAAGAGCCTAAATCCAAGAGTAACTCATATGGAATTGAAACCACTCAAGGGTAAAACTGGTGACGACAAAATATATTTTTGGCTTTCGGTAGATGATTTGTATCCGTTAGTGGTTGAGTGGTCCAAAGATTTACCAGATCGGGTTCTTGTAAAAAAACCAGAAAAGGATGATTTATTAGACTATAGTATATCTGGTCCTTGGCCTGATTTATCAACTCGAATTGATGGATTTACCGAAATATTCCAAAAATTAGGATCTAGTAACTCTACTCTCTACAATAGTTATCTTACTGATTGGATAGGCAAAAACTTTTGTTGAGTTAATAAGAATGTTGACTAATAGTGTAATTTTTTTGCTAATATCCAGCACGAATCCCTCTTTTTTTGATCGATGATCACACACACCGCTAAGATAAGTGAAGTCCAGACAAGACTGAAGGAGTCTAATGGTGGTGGGATTTCAGACCCGGATGTAGCGAAAAAAAGATATTCTAAAAGTCCAAAAACAAAAACAAATAGGTAAAGTGTTCGTAAGAGGACAAAATGATCCTTGACTAGAAATGTTTTCATATATATTTTTTTTTACAAAGATAATGGGATTTTTGGGACTTGGATAGTCTTTAGGTAATTTTTTTGTATATTTGTAAAAAATAAAAAATGAAACTAGTAGAATTGGTCGGATGGATTGCTACTATTGCTGTATTTATCTCTTTTTCTCAGAAGGGGATGAAAAGATTAAGATTAGTATCTATAGTAGCTTGTCTGTTATGGTCTTGGTATGGATTTCTAAAATCTGATTGGCCTATTGTAGTTACGAATATTTCAATAATTTTTATACATCTGTTTGCTCTCAATCGAAAAGAGGATTAAGAATATCGAGTTCCAGATATGGCTTCCTTACCTGGTTTCTAAAGGTGCTTGTAAAGTTGAAAGTTATTCATAATATCATATATTGAATATTTCAGGATTTGTTCCCAATAGTTACTGAACTTCTAAAGATTTTGGGGATATAAACCCAAAAAAAAAAAATAAACTATTTATGCTAAAAAAAATGCTTACACTTCTCTTTCTACTTATCTGTAGTTTAGTAGGAGCTCAAAATCCAGTGGTTACGGTCAGTGCCGATATCTCTACTAACACCACCTGAAGTTCAGATACTACGTATCTACTGATCGGTTATCGATTTGTTCGTAATGGGGCTACTCTCACCATCCAACCTGGAACTACTATTCGTGGTGATAAAGCTTCAAAAGGAACTCTTATCATCACCAGGACCGGTAAAATCTTTGCTAGGGGTAATGATTCAACGCCGATTGTTTTTACCTCAAATGGGCCAAGAGGCCAAAGAAGTTATGGCGATTGGGGTGGTGTAGTTATCCTGGGTAATGCTCCGATCAATGTTCCTGGTGGAACAGCCATTATAGAAGGTGGATTACTTGGACAAGATGCCATTTATGGCGGCAGCGATACCGATGATAGCTCAGGTGTACTAAGTTATGTTCGTATAGAATATCCAGGCATAGCTTATCAACCAAACTCTGAGATCAATGGTTTAACGATGGCTGGTGTAGGTCGCAAAACGCAAATAGATCACATTCAAGTCAGCTACTCGGGTGATGACGCCTTTGAGTGGTTCGGTGGATCGGTAAATTGTAAATACTTGATAGCACATAGAGGGTGGGATGATGACTTCGATACCGACTTTGGTTATTCTGGTAAGGTTCAATTTGCTCTATCCATGAGGGATCCCAATATCGCGGATCAATCTCAATCAAATGGATTCGAATCAGATAATGACGGCACTGGGACATCCAATTTACCCTTTACATCACCTGTATTTTCTAATGTAACTATTATTGGACCTAAAGAAAACGGCACACCTGCTACACTCTATCGTCGGGCTATGCATCTTCGTAGAAATACCAGAACTTCTATTTATAACTCTCTTTTTACTGGTTATCCAACTGGGATTCATATTGATGGTCAAGCAGCCCAGCTCAACGCTAGTAATGATAATCTTCAGTTAGAGCAAGTTATACTTTGTAATATGACCAATAACTTCGAGCAAACATCTGGTCAAAATACCTGGCAGGGTATGCTCTCTTATTTTTGGGATTCAACTCGCCACAACCAACTTATCGATAGTACATTCAGATTGGGCCTAGGTCAAGGATACGCTAACTTGAGTAATCCTAACCTTCTACCAGATTCAGGAAGTTTGTTATTAAATGGTGCTCGTTTTGTAAATTCTAGACTTAGTGGTGGATTTTTTGATACTGTTAGCTACATCGGAGCTTTCGGTCAAGTAGATTGGACACAAGGCTGGTCAAATTTCAGTCCAGATACCTTAAATACCTCTGTAGAAGTAGTAAATCGTTTTGTAACAAAAGTTTATCCTAATCCAGTTACACAAGGTTCATTTTCTATAGGGGTAGAGACCACACCACTAGATATTCGTGTATTCGATCTCAGTGGTAGAGAAGTTCAATCTTCTTGGTCCTCTATCTCCCAAGATAATATCAGAGTAGTTTTGGATAGTAATCAAAAGGGTGTGATGTCTGTTGTTATATGGGACAAACTAGCTACTAGAGTTTCTAGAATAGTAGTAAGGTAACTTTTCATCTATTTGTTTTTTGAGAGGTATGGGAAATTTCCCATACCTCTTTTTTTTTGATTGGTAGAGTAAACTTCTAGATATATAAGTTTATAATCTCGTCCGATTCGGTGAAAGAAAAACTCCTCTCAAATCTTGTTTTCCTGTGTATCTGGCTCCTGGTATTCTGGGTTTCTAGGTTTTATATCCATTTAATTTTTAGAAGCCCTGGTTTAACATCTTTGGCAATATGTGGAATCTTGGGATTTTTGCTAGCCTATCTACTTTCGCCGATACTTACAAAAAACAAATAACTAAAAAATGCTACTTCGCACAATTTTTCTTCTGGTATTAACCCTTTTCTCTACGGAGGGTTACTCTCAAATCTATCTTAATGGTGATACAATCAACGATCAAACTTGTAGAAGAGTTGGTCTTATCCAACTTGATTGGACCGAAACTATTGATACATCCCTCTCTTATGTTGTACTTTATTATACGGTTCATATTGATAAAATAATTGATGAGAACAAACAAAAAGAGTTGGATAAGTTTTTAGATAAAAATTTGGTAGAAGGTAGAGGTGATACCCTTGTTTATTATTTTTATTTCTATAGATATGATCTAGAAACACTTTCATCAATTATTTCACATTATAGCTTAAAGGCTTCTTTGAGAACTAGAAAGATAATGTGGATAAAAAGGGGTGGTTGGGGTCTAGGGGCAGCAGTTGCCTTTTTAAATCCAGTAGCTGGTTTTCTAGTTATCGGAGCCGGTGAAATTTGGAGCTTAAATGAACTTGAAAAGCTTTCTCGTGAAGGTATTGAGATGAGTGTTGACGTTCAAAGTAAATAAAAAAGGAGTCAGATTATTTTCAAGTATTTAAGTTCTAAGAAGTTTGGGACTACCTACAAAACTTACCTCTAGTTTCAACTGACTCCTATAATATATAGTGGAAAAAATATATAAGTTTATATTGGTGTAGTATAATTTTTTGATATATAAAAGGGTATGTCATTTGTAGTAGGCGCTTCTTTATCCCCATCCATACCTAGGGATGGGTTGAACTTTTGGTTTGATGCTCAAAATCATCCAAATTTGGAAAATGCAAATATAGCAACCGATAGGACTAATCAATATCAACCTTTCAGTTTACTAAACAATGACGGTAAGGTGACTTACAATACAGATGGTGGTGGAAGTTTTGACTTTACAGGCGTTACAAACGTATATGTAAAAACACCAGTAAACGTGTTGAACACCAATACTGTTACTTGGGTAATTTGGTTTAGAAGAAGCGGTACACCTGTTGAATACACTGGTTTATTTTATAACCGAACAACAGGTGCAGTAGCCGGTGTTCATTTTGGCGGAGGTAATAGTGTGAATGCTATAAAATTAAGATATACTTGGAATAATGATTTATTTAACACAGAAACTGACCTATCAACCCCTTTGGATATATGGACTTTTTGTGCTGTTGCTGTTCGAGCGACTGGAGCGACTGTGACAATGATATCTGGAACCGGATCAAAATCAACTTTTTCTCATACCGGTGTAACAAATACAGCTCTTGCTTTTACTTCTTCTTTTTTAGGATGGGATGGTTTTTCAAACAGATTACACAACGGCAGAATTTCTCAAGCTTTTTTCTATACTAGAGATTTATCAGATAGTGAAGTTCAACGTATTTACGATACTACTATATCTAGGCATTACCCTCTCGGTTTTCAGACACCTATCACAACAACTACAACCACACCACCAACTACAACTACATCAACAACAACCGAAGCACCCGTTGTGAATGATTTTGAGGGTAGACAGTGGACTGATTTTAATGATTTATGTCAAGGTGCTGGGGAGGATTTGACGTTGTACTCATCAATTGCTTGGGCGTCATTGAAAGTTGGTGATATCTTGTACCTGGATAATGGTTTGAATGAAATTTGGAAAGACAACCCATATTTTTATAATATATCAAATCATCAATACTTAGAAATAAATCAAGTTGATGGTAAAATAGTAACTAAACCAACCGCGTGTTAAAAATAAAAAAAATAAAATATGTACGAAAACAGAAAATTTGTAATCTTCTCAGTTACTGAACTTGATTTGGTAGATTTCTCTCAAGTTTTAGAAACTTCAGCCCAAACAGTAAGAAAATCAGTAGATGGAACTCTTACCTTTGTAAAATACGATGGTGATATGCCACCTTCGGTAGGAGCACTTACTACTAAATCCGTAGAACATGGATATACAGATATGATAAATATTCTTCAGGGCCCGGATTGGACTAGTCCAGCAGGAAATAATATAAACTAAAAAAACTCTAATTTAATCTTATGGAAAAAAATGAAAGTTTATATTCTCTTAATGAAGAACATATCAATATAAAAGAACAAAGATTTTGGAATCAACCTTTTATTGATGGTGGACATGAATGGTCAGTAGGAGGTTCTACTGAGTTGTTATGGGAAAATGAAATTAGTAGACATGCTAAGAAATGGTTCAGTGGAAAAGGGCTAGAGATAGCGCCTGGTGAGGGTAGAATGACCGAATATCTTTTAACTTATTGTCAAGATCTACATCTTCTTGATCTCAATAAACATCCACTTTCAGTTTGTATGAACAAATTTGGAAATAGATGTTCTGGATATTTTGTAAATGATGGAAAATCTATACCTCAATATTTTACAAATAATCTCGATTTCATTTTTTCATGGGATTCATTTGTTCACATTCATTGGGATATCTTCAAAATTTATCTCAAGGAAATATCTAGATCATTAAGAAGTGGTGGAGTTTTTTTTATACATCACGCCCACTATTTCGGTGGTTCGGAATTTTCATTCCAAAATTATAGTGGTAGAGCCAATCTTGATTTAGAGGATTTAAACCACGAAATTAATAACCTAGACATGGAAATATTAGAACAGTATTGGGTAAAAATCTCATGGGAAGATCCAGATTTTCTAGATTGTGTAACTCTAGCTAGAAAGAGATAAGATATATTACTACCAGTCCTCAACGAGAGTTATTTTTGATTTACGAGAAGTAATTTCAAGATAAGCTTCATTGAGTTCATCTGCTGGATTTTCTAAATATTCATCGATAAGAGAAAAAGAACAGGTATCAAAAAC
>Ga0194131_10011851_pt1 | contig 10298 bp, 12 predicted proteins | sample TA2KigO120mmetaG_FD_148631 | JGI IMG/M metagenome (GOLD analysis project Ga0194131, IMG submission 148631) | Freshwater microbial communities from Lake Tanganyika, Tanzania - TA2015053 Kigoma Offshore 120m | ecosystem: Environmental > Aquatic > Freshwater > Lake | place: Tanzania: Lake... | reverse complement strand
AGTGGCAGCGCCTTGCGCCATACGAGAGGTTCGCCGACATGATCGATCGCCATTGGCATGGCATCGCCGCCTACTGCAAGCCCGAAAACAAGGTCTCGCTCGGCTTCGTCGAGGGCCTCAACAACAAAATCCGCGTCATCCAGCGCCGCGCATACGGCCTGCGCGACCAGGAATATCTCCGTCTCAAGGTGCTTACATGCATGCTGCCGGCGCTCTAAAGTCCACCAAATCACCCACACGACTTCCTGAAGACCCATCAAATGAAAGCTGTTCGTCGTCAGATCGGCAGCGCCGACACCGATCAACGTGACGGTATTGCCACCGCCCAAGTCGATCACGGCATTGCCATCCGCGTTTTCGGAGATGCGTGCGAGGATGTCGCGCGTCTCGACGATGCCCGTGCCGTTCACGTCGCGCACGATGTCGATCTTGTCTTCGTCCGTGACGCGGAAGTCAGCTACGTCGTCGCGACCGCTGCCATCACGGAACACGAAATAGTCGGCGCCACTGGCGCCGACCAGGCTGTCGTTACCGGCGCCACCCTCGAGCGTGTCGACGCCAATGCCGCCCATCAGCGTGTCATCGCCCGCATCGCCCACCAGGCTGTCTTGATCGCGACCGCCAAACAGATGGTCGTTGCCGGCACCGCCGAACAAGGAGTCGGCGCCAAAATTTCCGTAAACCATGTCATCGCCATCACCGCCCGACACCGCGTCGAGATCCCGGCCGCCGTACAAGGTATCGTTGCCGGCGCCACCTTCGAGAACGTCGTCGTCGGTGTTGCCGTAGCAGACGTCGTCGTCGTTGCCGCCGTGAAGATGGTCGGATCCCGATCCACCGCTCAGCCGGTCGTTTCCGTCATCGCCATGTAGATCGTCATCGCCATCATCGCCTCGATCATCGTCATCGCCGCGACCACCCCGAATCGTGTCATTGCCGGCGCCGCCGGTCAGGTCGTCGCTGCCGTCGCCGCCGTCCTGATCGTCATCGCCATCGCCGCCGTCGATCGAGTCGTCGCCGGCGCCGCCGGTCACGCTGTCGTCACCACTCGATCCCGACACACGACGGTCATCGTCCTCGTCCCGCTCGTCCAGGCCGCGCCGTGCTTCTGCGGCGTCGAAACCAAGCCTCATTTCCGACCCGTTCCATGTCCCGGCCGCGCTGTTCTGCGACATCCCGCTACTCCATCGGTCTGGCCAAGGCCCCGCCGGCCTCGACTGCTAAAAAGCAGCTTAGCAGCAATTCGCATAAGTTTTTACATAAAATTTATGCTAATTGGAATGATCGTAGATTCACGGCTCGAGGGGCAACGCCACGGAGGTTATTCATCAAATCAATGAGTTAGCCTGATCGCGAGGGTCCCCATGGGACGTCCGGCTCAGCCCTATCAGGATCGCCACGCGAGCAGCCGGCGCTCCAACCGCGCCAGCGCCGTCCCGACGATCAATCCGAGCGCGGAGTGAAGCGTGACGCCGGCCAGCAGTTAACCGCCAAACCAAAGTTGCTACGCCGCGGTATCCAGGTGGTTATCCCATCCCGGAAAGACTAGTACGGCCGGATGGCATTTCAGCGCACGCGCGAGCGTCTTGGCGCGCTCGATTCCAAGCCGGACCCGATCGTTCTCGATTGCGGATAGTGTTGCCTGCGGGATCCCGGTCAGCGCGGCAAGCTGGTTTTGGCTCAACCCTTGCAGTTCGCGGACAATCCGCACCGAGGCGCCGACGGTTACCTCAACGCGCCGCTTGGCTGGACGAAACCGCTTCATGACGACCTCCGATAGTCGTGCGCAGTAATCGAGACCACTTGAAATAGCTGTCTGTCAGCGGCGATCCGATAGATCAGACGATACTGAATGCCCAACCGGCATGACCGATAGCCCTGCCATTGACCCTTGAGAGCCTCGTCGTGGAAGCCCTTGATCTGGCGAAGCCCCAATGGCCCCGACAAAGTGGCAATGTCCTTCCATTTTTCATAGCGCTTGAGAATTTCCACTGGCATTCCGACGACCTGCTTATCAATTCGTCGGTGTTCCTCGATGCCCCACATATTAAATCAATCACATGCCATAAATGGTATGTCAACGCTGCCACTATCGCCACGCCAGCAGCCAGCGTTCCAGCCGCGTCAGTCCCGCCCCGACGATCAGTCCCAGAACCGACAGCAGCGTGACGCCGGCCAGGAGTTGATCGGTCTGCATCAGGTTTCCGGCGGTCAGGACAAAGGCGCCGATGCCCTTCTCGGCGCCGATCATTTCGGCCGCGACCACCAGGATCAGCGCGATCGAGGCGGAGATGCGGAAGCCGGCGAGGATGCCAGGCAAGGCGCCGGGCAGCACGATCTTGAGCACGATCGCATGGGCCGGGAGGTTGAAGCTCTGCGCCATGCGGATGAGATTGCGCGGCACGGCATCGACGCCCGACGCAGTCGCGATCACGGTCGGAAAGAACACGCCCAGCGCAATCGTTGCGATCTTGGACGGCTCGCCGATGCCGAACCAGAGGATGAAGAGCGGCAACACGGCGATCTTGGGGATCGGGAACAACGCCGAGACGATCGGCATGCCGACCGAGCGCGCGAGCGAGACGAGGCCGATCGCAAGACCGACCGCGACGCCGACGGCGGCGCCGAGCGCGAAGCCGCCGAGAATTCGCTTCAGCGAGGCGATGACATGCCCGGCAAGCGCGCCGCTTTCCAGCAGTCCATAGAGTGCGCGCAGGATGGCCTCGGGGCTCGGCAGGAAGATCGGACTGACCCAGCGAAGCTGGCCGGCCAATTGCCAGATCGCGATCAGCAAGGCGAGGCCGAGGACTGCAGCCCAGGCCCGCGGCACGTGCTGAAAACCCCCGCCGCGGAATGGCAAGGGTCGGATGGGCGCGTCCTTGTCAGCCATGGACGATCTCGCGATCCGCCACCTGCGCCTCGGTCTTGAGCAGCGACCACAGGCGGGCCTGCAATCGCACAAGCTCGGCCTGCGCCGCGTCGCCCACACGCTCGGCCTGCGGAATGTCCACCGCGACGATCTCGCGGATGCGGCCGGGCCGGCGCGACAGCACACAGACGCGGTCGGCGACACGCAGCGCCTCGGCGAGGTTGTGCGTGACGTAGACGGCGGTCGTGCGCGCATTCATCCACAGCGCCAGGAATTCCTCCATCAGCAACTCGCGCGTCTGCGCGTCGAGCGCCGACAAGGGCTCGTCGAGCAGGAGCACGGCCGGACGGACGGCAAGCGCTCGCGCGATGCCGACGCGCTGGCGCATGCCGCCCGAGAGCTGCTTGGGTAAGGCCGCGGCAAATTCTGCAAGCCCGGTCTGTGCCAGCACGTCGGCGATGCGCGCGCCGCGCTCGGCGCGCGGCAGCGCGTGATGCTCGAGTGCCAGGGCGACATTGCCCGCGACCGTGCGCCAGGGCAGCAGCGCGAAATCCTGGAACACGTAGGTGAAGGGATTGAGGCAGCCGGAAGGCGGCGCGCCGCGCGTGGCGACGCTGCCGCCGTTCGGGCGCAGCAGCCCGCCGAGGATGCCGAGCAGCGTCGACTTGCCACAACCCGATGGTCCGATCAGCGCGAGGATCTCGCCCTCATGCACGGTGAGATCGATGCTATCCAACACCGCCAACTGGTCATAGGCGTGGCTGACGCCTTGGGCGATCAACTCCATGCAGCCACCGCCTCTACCGCCTCATGCTCTGCCCGTCGAAACATGAGGCCGCTGCCGTCGCTTCGGCACATGAAGCGAAGTCACCACATCGGCGACGACCTCGTGGTTCGACAAGCTCACCACGAGGCTCCTTGCCTGGCTGGAAGCATTTAGGACCGACGCTGCTACTGGTCGAAATGCCCCTGCACGAAACCGAGGTCGAGGAAGGTCTTGGGATCGACATCGGCGTCGACCAGCTTCTGGCTCTTCCAATAGGCGACCTGGTCGTAGATGTCCTTGACCTTGAGGCGGCCGAGCGGATCGACATAGGCGAGGCCCTTGCTCACCACCTCGGGCTTCTGCTCGGTGTACTTGGCGATGATCGCCAGCGCCTCGTCGTAGCCCTTGCCCGGCACCGCAGCGCCCTGCGCGTCGCGCGACGGGAAGGCCTCGGCGAACGCGGTCGTGCCTTTCTGATAACCGCGGATGAATTTCTCGACCGTGGCGCGCCGCTCGGTGACGATCTTGGTCGAGGCAAAGAGCGCGCCCAACTGCCACGGCGTCTCGTCGCCGACCCAGCCGAGCAGCTTGGCGTCGCCCGAGGTGACGAGCGGGATCGCCGGCGTGCCCGGCAGGATGACGGCGTCGACCTGGCTGCCCTTGAGCGCGGAGATCACGTTGGGGATCGACTGGAGCGGCACGAGGCGGACCGACGCGACGTCGAAGCCCAACTTCTGGGCGAGCCGGCCGATGTTGTAGTGGAAGGTCGAGCCGACCTGGGTGATGCCCAGTGACTTGCCCGGAAACTTGGCGAGGCTGTCGAAGCCCGCTTCGAAGGCCTTGGGCGAGACGAGATAGGCGTTGAGCCGGTAGCCCGGCTCGTCGCGCGACTGGGCGGCGATCATCTTGAGCGCGCCCTTGCCGGCGAGATTGTAGAAGCCGGCGGTGAGGCCCGTGACGCCGAAATCGGCGTCGCCCGAGGTCACGGCGACCGCGATCGGCTGCGCCGCCGCGAAGAACCTGAATTCGACGTCGAGCCCCTCGGCCGCGAAGTATCCCTTGTCCTTGGCGATGAACACCATGCCCGAGGAGGACAGCTTGAGGACCGCGAGCGAGACTTTCTCGGTTTGCGCGTGCGCGGATGCGCTCAGCACCAAGGCGGCGATGGATACAAGCAAGCGACGGAAAAACATGATACCTCCCCTGTGATGCCCTGATCCGCGAGCATCTCGCGGCAGTCAACATGACAGTCGCTGGAGCGTCAACGCTGCCGTAGGGCCGCAGTGACGGGACCGCCGTGTGGTAGTCTGGACGCCATGGAACAGCCCCGCATCGTTTCACTGATCGCCAGCGCCACGGAAATCATCGCCGCGCTTGGTTTCGAATCCGATTTGGTCGGCCGATCGCACGAGTGCGACTGGCCGCCTGGCGTCGTCCAATTGCCGGCCCTGACCAGGTCGAAGCTCAACATCGAGGCGCCGAGCGCCACAATCGACCGTGAGGTCAAGGCGCTCCTCGAGCAAGCGCTCTCCGTCTACGAGGTCGATGCGTCACGACTGCGCGATCTGGCACCCGACGTGATCGTGACCCAGACCCAGTGCGAGGTGTGCGCCGTCAGCCTCCAGGACGTCGAGCAGGCGGTCTGCGACTGGATCGATGGCACAACCAGGATCGTCCCGCTCGCACCCAACGCGCTCGCCGACGTTTGGACTGACGTCATCAATGTCGCAACAGCGCTCGACGCCGCACCGCGAGGCGTCGAACTGACGTCGCGCCTGCAGGGGCGCATGGCCGCGATCGCGGCTCGCGCTGCGACGGCATCGACGCGCCCGCGCGTCGCTTGCATCGAGTGGATCGACCCATTGATGGCGGCCGGCAACTGGGTGCCGGAACTGGTCGATCTGGCGGGCGGCGTCAATCTGTTCGGTGAAGCTGGCCGGCACGCGCCTTGGATGGCGTGGGACCAGCTCGCCAGCGCAGATCCCGACATCATTGTGATGATGCCTTGCGGCTTCGACATCGCGCGATCGCGCCAGGAAATGTTGGCGCTGACCGCGCGGCCCGGCTGGCGGAATCTCAAGGCGGTGCGCGCCGGCCAGGTCTTTGTGACCGACGGCAACCAGTACTTCAACCGCCCGGGGCCGCGGCTCGTCGAATCCCTGGCGATCCTGGTCGAGCTGCTGCACCCCCGGCTTTTCCCGGCGCAGCACACCGGAACGGGCTGGCAACAGCTCTAGCCGGCACCGCCGCACTGCGTTGTATGGCGACAATTTCGAGCTAGAACAATCATTTGGCGATAGGATGGCCGGGCCGCGGCGATTGACAGCCCGGCCCCTCGCCCCGATATTGTCCGCTTTTCCACGTCGGGCGGGGGCGCGGGGTCGCGCCGTTCGCCTGGCTTTGCCAGGAGGAGTGCACACCGTGATCACCGCCGTCATGCCAACCTATGCCCGGGCCGATATCGCGTTCGAGCGGGGAGAAGGGGCTTACCTCTTCGGCAATGACGGCCGACGTTATCTCGACTTCGGCTCGGGTATCGCCGTCACGGCGCTCGGCCACTGCCATCCGCACCTCGTCAAGGCGCTGACCGATCAGGCGCAGAAGGTCTGGCACACCTCCAACCTCTACCGCATTCCCGCGGGCGAGAAGCTGGCCGAGCGCCTGGTCAAGAACAGCTTCGCCGACACCGTGTTCTTTACCAACTCTGGCGCCGAAGCGAACGAATGCGCGATCAAGACGACGCGCAAATACCATCACGACACTGGCCACCCCGAACGTTACCGCATCATCACCACGGGCGGCGCCTTCCATGGCCGCACGCTCGCGACCATCGCGGCCGGCCGCCAAGAGAAGCACCTAAAGGGCTTCGACCCGATCGTCGACGGCTTCGATCAGGTCGCGTTCGGCAATCTCAACGAGCTGCGTGCGGCGATCACCAAGGAGACCGCCGGCATCCTGGTCGAGCCGATCCAGGGCGAGGGCGGTATCCGCCCGGCGACGCTCGACTATCTGCGCCAGCTGCGCAAGGTCGCCGACGAGTTCGGCGTGCTGCTGATCTTCGACGAGGTCCAGTGCGGCATGGGCCGGACCGGCAAGCTGTTCGCCCATGAATGGGCCGGCATCGCGCCCGACGTCATGGCGCTCGCCAAGGGGCTCGGCTCGGGCTTCCCGCTCGGCGCCTGCCTCGCGACCGAGAAGGCCGCGGTCGGCATGACCGCCGGCACGCATGGCTCGACCTTCGGCGGCAACCCGCTGGCCATGGCGGTCGCCAACGCCGTGCTCGACGTCATGCTGGCCGACGGCTTCCTGCCACGCGTCGAGCGGACGGGCAAGCTGCTGTGGGACAAATTAGGCGCGGTCGTCAAGAAGCACCCCAAAGTGTTCGCCGAGTTGCGCGGCGCCGCGCTGATGCTGGGATTGAAGTGCGTCGTGCCGGCCGGCGACATGGTCGACAAGCTGCGTGCAAACGGCCTGCTTACGGTCAGCGCAGGCGACAATGTCGTGCGCGTCCTGCCGCCGCTCATAGTTGACGAAGCCCAGGTCAACGACGGCGTCGCCATCATCGATCGCGTCGCCTCTGCCTGGTTCAACTAGTCCGGTGACATGACGAAGCCCCGGCATTTTCTCGACCTCGACGGATTCGACACGGCGACGCTGCGCGGCATCCTCGAGCGGAGCACGGGGTTCAAGCAGCGCAATCTGCCCGCCGCGGCCGACAAGCCGCTCGCGGGCAAGACGCTGTGCATGATCTTCGAGAAGCCGTCGACGCGCACGCGCGTGTCGTTCGAGGTCGCGATGAAGCAGCTCGGCGGCGACGTCGTCGTGCTCGATTCGACGCAGATGCAGCTCGGCCGCGGCGAGACCGTGGCCGACACCGCGCGCGTGCTGTCGCGCTACGTCGACGCGATCATGATGCGCACCCATGGACCGCAGAAGCTGCGGGAAATGGCCGAGCACGCGACCGTGCCGGTCATCAACGGTTTGACCGATCGTTCGCATCCCTGCCAGGTCATGGCCGACGTCATGACTTTCGAAGAGCATCGCGGCTCGATCGCCGGCAAGGTCGTGGCCTGGAGCGGCGACGGCAACAATGTCGCGGCGTCCTGGGTGCACGCGGCTGCGCGCTTCGGCTTCGAGCTGCGCCTCGCCTGTCCCGAGCAGCTCCGCCCGGATGCGTCGTTGATCGAATGGGCGAGAAGCAACGGCGGAACCGTCAGCGTCATGTCGGACGCCAGCGCCGCCGTCACCGGGGCCGACTGCGTGGTGACCGACACCTGGGTATCGATGGGCGACAAGGATGCCGGCTCACGCCACAACATGCTGGCACCCTTCCGCGTCGACGAGCGGCTGATGGCCAAGGCCAAGCCAAACGCCCTGTTCATGCACTGCCTGCCAGCCCACCGCGGCGAGGAAGTGACGGACGGGGTCATCGATGGCGGCCAGTCCGTGGTCTGGGATGAGGCCGAGAATCGCCTGCACGCGCAGAAGGCGATTCTGCTCTGGTGCCTGACGTGAGCGGCAGCCCCGGTGCACGCCAACCCTTCACCGGCTCGACAACACCTGGACCATCAGACGATCTGCTCCAGCCGTTTCAGATCGACGTCTCGGGGCTGCGCGGACGGCTCGTGCGTCTCGGTCCGGCCGTCGATGCGATCCTGACGCGCCACGCCTATCCCGACCCGGTTGCGCACATGCTCGGCGAGGCGCTGGCGCTCGCGGCTGCGCTCGCCGGGGGGCTGAAGTACGACGGCGTGTTCACGCTGCAGACCAAGGGTGACGGCGCCATCACCATGATGGTGGCCGACGTCACCAGCAGCGGGGATCTGCGCGGCTACGCCCAATTCGCGGCCGACCGCCTCGAGCGCGCGCGGGAGCTTGCCGGCGGCGGCGACCTCTCGGTGCCGCGCCTGATGGGCGCCGGCCATCTGGCGTTCACCGTCGACCAGGGACCGCACACCGAGCGCTACCAGGGCATCGTCGAGCTAACCGGCGCGACTCTGGCCGACTGCGTGCACCACTATTTCCAGCAGTCCGAGCAGATCGGCACGGCGGTCAAGCTGGCCTGCGGCCATGGGCCCGAGGGCTGGCGCGCGGCGGCATTGGTCGTCCAGCAGATGCCGCGTGAAGGCGGGACCGGCGAGCCGGGCACCACGTTCGGCGCGGCCGACCCCGAGCGACGCGAGGAATTCTGGCGCCGCGCTGTTGCCTTCATGGGCAGCAGCACGACGGCCGAGCTGCTCGACCGCGACCTGGACGCGAAGCGGCTGCTCTATCGCCTGTTTCACGAGGACGGCGTGCGCGTGTGGCCGGCCCATGCGCTGCGCGATCGCTGCCGCTGCACGACCGCACGCGTCGAATCGGTGCTGCGCTCGCTCAGCCGCGACGAGTTGGCCGATCTCCAGGTCGACGGCGCCGTCGTCGTGACCTGCCAGTTCTGCAACACGGCGCGGCGCTATGACGATGCCGCTCTCGACGCGCTGTTCCGATCTTAGTTCCTGCGCGATGCTGCCTTGATATTGTCGAATTTCATGCCTAGATTGACAGGACCGGTCGAACCGTCCGGAGCGCCCTCGACATGAATCGCGTTCGCCTGGTCCCCTTATTCGCCGCAGTCGTTCTGGCAGCTTGTCAGACTGAGCCGCGCCCGCAGCTGCCGCAGCTCACCTTTGCCCATCTGCCGGTCTACAACCTCGACGTCGGCAATGTCGAATTCGCCAATCGATACCAGCCGCCCATGGCGCCGCCCCATGTCGAGCACCTGATGCCGGTGGCGCCCGCAGCCGCTGCGGAACGCTGGGCGCGCGACCGTCTGCGCGCGGATGGCGCGTTCGGCCGTGCCGTGTTCGTCGTCCGCGACGCCAGGGTGACTGAGACTCCGTTGCCCAAGACCTCCGGTTTCAGGGGCTTTTTCACCAAGGAGCAGACCGGCCGCTACGATGCGCTGATCGACGTCGAGCTCGAGATTCGAAACGACCGTAACTATCGGGTCGCCGGCGTCGCCGCACGCGCCCAGCGCAGCTACACGGTGCGCGAGGATGCCAGCCCGAACGACCGCGACCGCATCATGTACGAGCTGGTCGAGCAGCTCATGAAAGACCTCAACACGACGCTCGACGCCAACATCCGCCAGACCTTGCCCAAGTATCTACGGTGATCAAGCGAACCACCCGGGCGACGCCGGGCATCGCCCTTAAGGCACCAAGTCACTAAGCAAGCCCAGGGTCTGGACTCATCCGCTCGAACGGCGAAGTTCCGCTCGCGACCCACATCGGGCTCACGCACCAGACCCGCGGTGTTGTCACGCTTCCTGCATGGTAGGCATGCTCCGTTTCGGCATGCCGAGCCGGAAGGCGTCAGCCGTAATGAAGTGCCTGCGCATCTATGCCACCCCGGACGGCGAGTCGCAGTTCGGCGAAGTCGACTTGCCGACGACGAAGAGATCGGTGCACCCCGATGCCGTGCCGTTCGAGGTATCGGCAAGTTATCAGGCGTCCCGCGTCCGCCTCACCCGCATCCGGGCTGGCATGCGCGAGGTTGCTTGGCGAACGGTCCCAGAGCCGGTGCTTACGGTCAGGCTGTGCTGCCCGCATCGTCCGTCTAGGCTGAACTTTGCCCCATTTTCGAGCTAAGCAATTGAAAGTGCGGGGATTTTGGCTTTGACGG